>Ga0172380_10000911_pt1 | contig 53182 bp, 76 predicted proteins | sample Leawe162metaG_FD_119747 | JGI IMG/M metagenome (GOLD analysis project Ga0172380, IMG submission 119747) | Leachate microbial communities from a municipal landfill in Southern Ontario, Canada - Leachate well 162 metaG | ecosystem: Engineered > Solid waste > Landfill > Unclassified | place... | reverse complement strand
GTTAATGGATGTTTCTGGCAATTTGTTAAACGCAATGCAATTTTACGGAAACGGCACAACTCTTACAGCAGATTTTGGTTCTAATCCTATTATCAGTGGAGCGATAACGAGCAGTGGCAATGTCGGCATCGGGACGACTAACCCAAGTGCACGGCTTGACGTGCGCATTGGATCGGGTGGGTCAGGCAACCTCATCGCAACGTTCGGTAGTTCAGTAGCAGATCGGATCCGTCTCTATGACGAAGGGGCGACCTACGGGGCGAAAATCCTATCCAACGCGGGGAATCCATTTCTGATTGCAGCCGGTGAGCCAGGGAGCAACGCCCCACTCGCTCTCGGTGCGAACGGCACAGAGTACATGCGGATTGTCTATAGTGGCAACGTCGGCATCGGGACGACGAATCCTGGTGAGAAATTGGAAGTTGCTGGGAATATCACTGCCTCAAAAATCACACTTGATTCAATGGCTTTTGGAAGTATCTATATAAGAGATGAAAATCCCGATACGGTTTTAATTGTAACTGATAGTGTATATTATACAATTAAAGATTTTTCTGTGGGTGATATAATAAAGAACGTAACAACACAAGATTCATCAATAACGGTTGGAGTTAATGGGGTATATATAGTTACTTATAGTATGAGTATGTCATCAACGGGATTTGTTGCGGGCAATGTTATAAATGCTTATTTATATATTAATGATGTTAAATTATACGAATCGGGATTAAGACGTTTTCTATCAGGTACAAATGATGAGGGCGATTGTGGGCGAACTGTAAGAATACATCTAAATAAAAATGATATAGTTAAAATAAAATTAGCAGGGTTGGATAATGGAGACGATGGTTCTATCATAGTTTGGTACGCAAATTTAGGACTAAATAGAATTGAATAACGGATTATAATATATGCCAAGAGATGAATATTTAATACAGACTTTTGATAAGGGAATTATTTCAAGTGCAGATCAATCTGATATTGAGAATGGTGCTGCTGCATGGTCCATAGATGAGAATCCTGAATCTATTCCTGGTACTATACAACCGAGATTAACCGATACAGTGCAGATAGAGAATACTTCTAATCAATACTGTATTGAGAAACATTCTTGGATAACAAGGGAAGATGGTAAGAGGGATTTAATATTCTATAATGCTAAAGGTGGAACGATAGATGCATTAAGTGATTTTAACGGTACGCCTGCATATACTACAGTAGATAGTAATACAATAGATACTGGTAAGACTATTGCAATGGCAACTGTTAATCGTGCAGTACGTATAGGACAGGGTAATGCAGCATCTAAATATGTAGGATATATAGATCAGGGACAGTTTGGTAATCCAGCACCTACTGCATTGCAATATGATAATGCAGAACTTATTCCGCCAAGTTCATTCCCTGCACCGTATAAGACTATTGCAGATGCAACATATCTTTATGGTATTGAATGGCAGGGGACGAAGATATTGAAGATAGCAGTTGCAGATGGTACGGTAACTAAATCTTCCGGTACATTCAATTCATTACAGGGAATATGTGATTGTGATATAGATGCAACATATTTCTATCTCTTTGATGCAATAGGAAAGTATGGAAATCTTTATAAGATCAAGAAAAGTGATCTTACAATCTATGAGACATATCATGTAACAGGATGGGATGTGGTTGCGACACAATTTAATACTACTTCTGGTTCCTATATTAGTGATATTGAAACGACAACGAACAAGTTATGGTTTAGTGTATGGAAAAGTGGTGGTTGGACACTTGAAAAAGGTGGAAAAGCAATTTACAATATTGCATTATCTTCTCTTACTGCAAATGCAGATATTGTCCCTACTGATGTTACTTTCACCTATTCTATTCCAACACGTACTGGTTATTCTATTGCTTATCCTGCACTCTATGTAACTGATCCTGCAAATTGGTTTCTTAGTGTTGCACAGTTTTATGCAGGTAGTTTTGCGACTACATCTACATATTGGTCAAAACCATCTAAACGAACATTTGTTAAAACTTCTACTGCAACTGAAATAGGATGGTTAGGTGATATAGGACTTTTAACAAGAGCAGTTTATGTAGGTGTAAGTATTCAACATTGGTATTATACTGACTTAAATTCTCTTAGATATGGTGGTCGTGGGATAATTATAATGAATGAATCTTCTGCAAAAGATGCATTATTAAATTCTACCAATACAAGATTTCGCTCATTAGACACAGGTGTGACTACTTCTACTGAAGATACAACTGATTTACTTTATACAGATGGCATAAAACTTGTAGGTTCAGTAAAAGAAGATTATTTATTTACACGTGAGAGTACTGGTACACTTGATATTTATTTCTCGGATGGTACTGCTGAATTTAAATTAAGTGATGCAGTTTGGGATGTTACAGATGTTTATGATGATGTTATTACATTAAGGGCAGTTTATATAGATTCTGGTTATGATGATGAAACTTATAATAAAATAGAAGAATATACTTGGCGTGATTATATTCCTCAAACTGAAGAGGCAAAATCAACTATTGCCAGTCTTACTAATGTTACTGTTAGTACAAGTGATACTAGCGGTGCAGATAAAGATGTTACTGTAAATATACTAAGTAGTGTTTCTGGTAGTGGTAAATTCCTTACAAGGGTTTATGATACAACTGCATTCAGTGGTATTACTAATACTTATGTTGGCATCAATCCGGTAACGGTCACGATTACTCCCACGACCAATACAGAAGGAACATTCGATATTACCAAAGAGTATTTTTATAAAGTTGCATTTGAATATGATCTGTATCAAATGTCACCCTTATCGGAAAATGCGAGTAACAACCATTTGACACAAGCAACCGATACTATGGATGTATCTATCGATATTTATGAATCTGCATCTATCTCGGAACGTGTTACTGCGGTATTGATCTTTCGTGCTGAAGCTGGCGCTCTCAATAAAGGGAACCCTGAAACATTGTATAGATTAGCTGGTAGAATATCGACGAAGGATAACTGGGTAAGTGATATTACGGATGAAGGAACCTGGGGAACGAAGAAATCTTATTCATTCACCGATTTGGGTTCTTACGGTCCTTCGTATGAAACTGAGACTGGATGCCCTGAAACGCTTCCTAATAATACGATGAATTATACGATTAGTTGTACGGGTGCAGGATATTTATTTGTAGGGCAGGGATATAATAATGAACTTGAGAAAGTATCGAATCTTATCTTCAGAAGTAAAAAGAATGCACCTGATACATTTGATTGGAGTAATGACTTCTGTGTTCTTCCTACTATGCCTATTGGATTGCATTACTTCAAGGGTTACTTATATGCGTTTGATAATAGTAAGATGTATGTAATAGATGCAGAAGCATTGGTACTGGTAGGTGAATATGATGGATTTGGTATATCTAATTCACTTGCAATATGCAGTAATGAAGATGCAATGTATTTTGCTAATGTAGATAATATTTATATGCATGATGGTAAGACACCGAGTATTATATCTTATCCTATTAATCAAATAGGTACAAATATAAGTGGTGCAACTTCGCATAGAACACTTGCATCAGATAGAACTATTGTTATGAAGATAAGTCCTAAATATAATTCATTAGTAATAGCATATATGAAATACTCGGCAACACTTGATACTTATACTCCAATGTTTGTATATCATCTTACCGGACGTAAGTGGTTTTATTGGCTTTCTGCTAATACTGCCGGAACATATATTGATTATACTACTGCGGATAAACGATCATTAATTGTTGATTATCTTGGCAATATATATCTTAGTGTATATAAAGGAATAGCAAAATTATGTGGTTCTTCTAATGGTGCAACTTGCACTTGGTATAGTAAGTTGATTAATTTCGGCGATAATACTACATTGAAGAAGATATATAAAGTAATTTGGGATGGTACATGTGATGGATATATTGGTTATAATACTCCATCGACTATAACGACACAACTTACAAGTGGATCTTATATTAATACAACAAAATATTTAACTACACAATTGAAATTTACTATTACCTCTGGTGAGATTCTTAGAGGAATAACGGTATTATATCGAAAAATGTTAGGGTTGCGCTAAATGATATTATTTTATACATTGATTCAAGTTTAAGGAGATAGATTATGGACCCGATAAGTATTGCAACTGCTGGAGTAGGATTACTTGGAAGTATGTTTAGTGATTCTCCTGAATGGCAGGATGTAGAATTTGAGGGAGTTGATGCAGGAAGATATGGATTTCAGGGAGTCTACCAGAAGTTCCTTCAAGGTGAAAATACCCGAATGAAGGATGATGAACAACGAAGGATTATGAAATTAGCATCTGGACTTGTTCCTGGTCAAGCATCATTTAGAGGTGGACTTGCTTCACAAGGATTAGGTGGCGCTACATCTAATGTAATGGCTAACCAGCAGCGTTCACAAGCAATGGGTAAGGCACTTGATACTGGTATGCAGACTGCAGAACAGGGATTTGGTAGGCTTGATTCACAGTTAATGGAAATGACTGGACAGAATGAAGGAATGTATAATGAAGCAACTCAGTTTAATGCACGGGGTAAACTTCAAGCGGATATTGCTAATTCACAAGGTAGAATGGGCGCTGATACTGCATCATCTCAGAAATGGCAAGGAATGTTTGGACAGGTAGCAACTGCTGGGATGGGAATGTTAGGACAGGAAATAGGAATGAAGAATTATAAGAATATATTTGGTGGTAATAATAATGATAATGGTGGTATAAATGGATATGAATATGATGCTACTACTGGTATGATGAAACCTAAATATAATTTCTAAGGAATAAAATTATGCCACAGACACAGAACTTTGGTGATGTATTTGTACAGTCTATGTTATCGGGTACTAAGACTGCACAGGATGCAGATCAATATGCTCAAGTAGTTGCAATGAAGGAAAAAGAACTTGCAGCAACACAAGCAATGGAAGGTCTGAAGATGGATGCATTGAATAAACAGATTGAGATTGCTGAACAAACAAGATTGGATCAATCTAAACATTATTATGAATCTGATTTAAGTGATAGATTAGAAAGAAAACGTAATACATACGTTCAAATAAATCCTAATGATAAGCGATTTGGAGGTGCACCTAAAATATCTGGAAAACAAGTTCGTTCTGAATTTAATACTCCCGATGATCCTAACGGTATCTTTGTTCCTGCACCTTATTTTGAATTAGTAGAACGAGAGGAAGAACGTAATTTTAAATTAAGGCAAGAAGAGATACAGACACAACCTATTCGTGATGCTGATAGAATACTCCAGAGATTGGGATTGGTTCCAACATTAAAAAGTAATACTGTTGAGGTATCACGAACTCCTATTTATTCCAAAGCAATCGAAGGTCAAAGAGTATCTACGTTCTTTAATCAAGGTGCTCCTGGTTCTTTCTCTGCACAAACACCCATAAGTGAATATACGAAGAAGGATAAGACAGCAGCAATTACTCCTACTTGGGATATACAAACAAAGACTGAACTTGATAAAACATCTGCTGCAGAACGACTTAATAGTTTGGCAACATTATATCAAGAAGCTGGTAGTTTAGTTGCCCGTAATTCTGGACCAAAAGGTATTGCAGGTATTAACGAATATCTTGCTCCTGTGCATGCGGAAGTATGGGATCTTATTAGAAAAACCAATGGTCAAGGAGATATACCATATAATGGTAATGCACAAATTCTTATCAATACATTAACTGATCGCTATAAAACCATGAAGAATGAATGGGATGCAAAAGCAAGTCTTGATAGAATGGGTGCAATGAAAATTAAGGATGATGATCAAAGAGAACAACGATTAGCTGAAATTGATTCGCAATATACAGAAGAAAACTTTGAAGAGTATTTTCGTAATCTTCCAATTAATCCTTATCAAAACAAGGGGAATAACACTTACATTAAAAGATAGGAACATATTATGCCAGTAATTACACTTGGCAGACCGATTTCCCAAGAGCAGAAACCTGATTGGTCACTGTCCTCACTGGGAATGAATTTCGCATCTGGTTACTTAGAAGGTTTAACAACATTTGACATATTAAAAGAAGATTCACCCGACACTACACCGGAGTATATTGCACGTTCTCTGGGTAGTGTTCTTGGTTTTATAGGGTGGTTGCCTACTCCTGGTGCATTTGCACGTATAGGACTTGCCGGTGCATCACATACAATGCAGTTATTAGGCAATGCAAACAGAGCAGAGAAACTACTTACTAGTTCTAAGGAGATTGCTACTTTAGGTGGATGGTTGACTGGAAAGATTGGTGGATCTTCCATTCCTACTGTTGTTGGTTCTATTGGTTCACGCGGTATAGAGAGATTCTTCGAAACCTCTGCTGCAGGTGAAACTATGAGGTTTGCAGAGAAGTTAACGGGAAGAACATTACAACAAGAGACAAAAGAATTTACTCGTAACATTATAAGTCAATCAGTATTTATGGGTTTTGCTAGTGCCGCAGGAGCAAGACCTATCTCGTTCAATCCATTAGAATATTTTAGTGCAGAAGATTTTAAGACACGTTCAAGTGCATTCTTAGAGGGACTTCCTTTTGGTGCAGTACAAGGTGGTATAGCTTCTGCTATTACTGCAAAGACAATAGGTAAGATGGGGTTTGAATCTCTTGCTAAGATGCCGTTAGAGAAACAAGAGTTCATCCTGAAGTCAATGAGAGCAGTTGCTACTGGTGTTACTATGGCTGGATGGACTGCGTATAAGAATGATGTACCTATTGAATATACAGTCTATGAAGGATTATTGAATGGTGTATTTGGTTATCGTGAGATGCCATATCAAATGAGAGAGGCACATAGGATAACGAATAAACATCTTCCTAATCAGGGTGTTATTCATGGTGATCTGATGATGAAGTCCGGTGGTGATCTCGTTGCATTCGCAAGAAGTAAAGGAGAGAATCCATCGGAAGGCGTACAGGCAGAATTGAAACTCATTCAGACACAACATTTTAATGCTATGCTTGCGAAGGGTGCAATACTCGATGCGAATAATTATCAAGCAGCGAGAATGTTAGGAGTATCGGAACAAACAATTGAAAGTATGACTCCACTGGATAGGGCTGCGATGTTGGGAAGACCTGAGTTCGAACAGTTTCATCTCTTGACTGCTGATATTGCCAAGATACATTTTGATGATGAGATGGGTAAGAGAGAGAAAGAGTTTACTGAACGAGTTGGAAGAACTCCTACCGATGAAGAACGTACACAATTACAAGAAGGTGTATTTCCATCAGTACAGAAGATTGTAAGCGAACTTGCTCCATCACTTGCAGAAGAAGTACGTAGAACTGCCAATAGAGTTCAATCTGCAGTTACAAGCAATATAACAATAGTAGAGAAGCATCAGGAGATATTGAATTCTCTGAATGAAACTGGTGTATCGAAACAGCAAATGGGAAAGATTACTCAAGCATTTCCTCAAGAGATATTAGAAGGAAGAGAGCTTGAATTAGTATCTACGATTGGTAAGGTATTTTCTGAACATCGTAAAGCAGAACAGAAACAATATAAGTTTGTGAAGGAAGGTATTGAAAGAGACTTAGGTAAACCATTTACTCCTGAACAGAATCAGAAAGTAAATACTCTTTGGAATATGTATGCCAATACAAAGATTGCAGATGAACTTGTTTATACTGAAAATGGAAGATTAACATCGAAACCCGGATACAATAGGGCTGGAATAGAACAGCGTAAAGTAAGGGATTATGCAAACTACGAGAAGATACTTGGTATTGATCTTACCGAGATTACCGAAGTCAATGGTAACTTTGGCAGAAATAATACCAACATGACAAAGGGTATCTTTGAACAAAGTAAATCTTATAAAGGTGGTGAAGTAAAGTTTCATTCTATTAACTTCAATAAGTTTATTCATACTATCTATAAACATGGTAAACTCTTTATTGGTAACGATAAAGATGATCACCGTGTCTTTGCAGAACCAAGAGGAACTACTTTATTCGATAGTGAGACTAATTCCTATACGTTTACACATGAAGGTATTACCTATCGAACTGGAATACAGGAAGGATTCAATCAGATTGATCAAGCAGAAGGAAGAACGATTGGTGAGAGTTATGCAACTCATATTGCTGAACGTACTAAGTATGTAGAAGATAATACTGGTAAGTCCTATGAGAAAGCAAAAGAAGATTATTCTCATGTGCAATACCTTGAGAAAGCATATGACGAGATGGCTGGCAACTTAATGGTGAAGTGGTTAGCATTGAATAAGAAAACTAATAACTATGAATTATTCAGTTCTCCAAATACTACTATACGCAATGCAGTAAGCAGGAATAAACGTAATCAGATAGTCTTCGGTGGTGGTATTCCTATGGATGCTACAGTAGTAGGGAAAGAAAGTTATAGAGCAGTTCGTATCCATTTTAATAATAACGGAACGAAGAATGTATTTGGTGAAACATTACGTGGTCACGAAGATGGTTCTGCTACTATTTTCTCTGAGATGAAAGATGATATTGCAAAGACATTAGGAACAGATCCCAAGATAGCGTTTTATAAAGATGCAGTTGCGGTATCATTGCCTACTGGATTACAGATACATAAGGAAGGACTGCATCAGTCTACTACCCTACATGAACAAAGAATGCAAGAAGCATTGGGAAAGATACATGCTGTATATAATGATACAGACCTTAAGCAACCTGGTGAGGTTGCTACGATATTTATTGATGTAAGTCCAGAAGGAAAGTATATTGCAAAGGATGCATTAGGTAATCTTCTTACTCCTGAACAAATTGAGAAGATGAAGTTTGATATACCTGTATCTTCCATACGATTGAATCCTTCTGTTACTGAAGATACTGAAATGGGTGATGTACATTATCTTAAACAGTTCTTTAGTAATATGCCGGACTTAAGAGATCATCTTATGGCAACGGTTGTAGAACCGAGTCTTAATGGTAAGAAAGAAGTCAATGATGCATTCGATCAATTAAAAACCAGTCAAGAGATTGATATTGATAAGGTAAGTGTAAAGAAGATATTAGATGTAATGTATGGTAAGGACTTCCATAAAGCTGGACCTAAAGTTATTGCAGTAGTTGACAAGTTGTTCAAGTACATATTGAACAAGGGAGATATTATTGAAGGTGAAGATGAGAGTCAACTTGTAAAGTATTTAGAGAAATTACGTGGTACGGTTGAGTTATCTATTGCTGCTACTGGTAAAGACAATATTACTGCATCGTTCCTGAGAGAGAAACCTATAAGAGATTATCTTGAACAAGCACTACACCGATATATATCTGATAGAGGTCAACGTCCAATATATAATGGCTTTGCAAGCTCGTCACGTTCATTCTATGGATTGACTCCTACTGATGTAATACACTATGAGAAGACAAGTGGTAGAAAGTTTTCTCAGGGTGATATATTTTTAGGTAAAGGATTGCGTGAGATGGTACGTGAAGTACCTAAAGAGTTGAAAGAACTATTTCCTAATAAGAAAACTATATCTCTTGGTGAATTATGGGATATGTATCAGAAAGATACCTCTAATAAATTACTCGAAGATTTCTTCTCTCGTACTGTTGGTACACGTTCTCCACAATCTGATGAGAGTGGTAATAGACGGTTGACTGTACGTGGATTTATGGATATACCTGGTGATGGTGGATATGGTGTTGCTATTCATCCATTAGATTTAAAGTATTTAGATGGTGAAGATAATGATGGTGACAGTAATAAGTTATTCTTTGGTATGGATAAGAAAGTAATAGACCATATAGAACAACCACATATCAAACATAGATTCTCAAGATTCTTCGCAACACCTGAAGAACGAGATGCATTCTTTAAGGGAGATGCAACTAAGGGATTGACTATTAAACAAGTTCTTGCAAGACCTGATGCACAGGATATACTTACTGGTGGTAAGTATCTTGAAGACTTTGCTATGGAGAAAGGACATACAAAGGAACTTGGATTAGATACTAATCCTAATCTTAAACGTACGTACTCCATGTTCTCTCCTACTCGATTAATGGAAGCTGGAAGTAATGCTACCAATGGTAAGAATAACTTAGGTTGGGGATTAGCCAATGCAAATAGAGGTAGAGAACTTGGTGCAGTATTACGTTCTGGACAGACTATTGAAGTGGATGGTGGTAAGTATTTCCTTAGAGCAAAACCTGATAAGGAAGAGTTCAATCGTACTGTATGGGATATAGTGAATAAGTGTGCTGATGCTGCAGATGGTGGAAGTGCGCCAGTAGATTATGAGACTATGCGTATTGTAGGTGGTGTATTATCTGTTGCTGATGTATTTGATGCAAAGGGTAGACCAGTTGCTCCACAAGAGTTTATTAGCCATATGAAGAAAGTAGGATTAAGTAAGGTTCCTATTCTTAAAGAATTAATGGAAGTAGATAACAATACTAAGTTACGTGAATATGATGGTACAAAGAAACACTTACAGGATATATTCTATAATCTTCGTATGGCAGTTGATAAGGCAAAGGATGCAAGTGGTGGAGTTGATTTAGGTAGTGTCTGGTATCGAACTGCACAGTTAATGAGTGAATTGAAATATGATCCTGAACCTTTAGATTTCACGAATATTGTGCAGTCTGATATGGTCCGTAGACAAATGGATAGATTAATTAAGAGCAATACTCCATTAGCACATTTCATACTTCGTGGATTAGGCCGTGCAGGAGTGAACTTCAATAACTCTTACGTTGCACAGACAAGTATCTGGAAAGAACTTGTTGCGATGAATAAGGGTAAGGATATTGAATTACTCAATGACTTCATTAATCCTCCTGGTAAAGGTAGTACATACCTTAATAGTAAGGCTTGGGAGATGGCTGGTAGAATGATCGATCCTATTACTCGTAAACCGATTAATAGACAAAGTGAATTACAATCTCAACTCATTGCTACCTCTACTGAGGGTTTGGTAAGAGATGCAAAGTTGTGGAGAGATAAGAGACAAGTAATATGGACTATGAAGGATGGTAGAATCAGATCAGATGTATTTGATTCTGAAAAAGAAGCTATTGAGTACAAAGATACTCAACATCCTGATGGAAGAGTTGAACGCGTAGAACGTACTAAGGGTGAACAGGTAAAGTATATCCAAGAGTTATGGCAGAATGATTTTAAGGATATGCAATCTCTATCCTTTATGAATGATTATCTCTCAAAGTATCTTGATACTATGCTACCTAAAGAGAACTTTACTGATGATGCTATTACTGACTTATTAGAGAAAGATATACGTCCATTTGCACAGACTGTAAACAGTCTTAAAGAGATTGCGATTAAGACACAAGAAAGTTTTGCTACCAATGTAAGCGATAGGACTACTCCTGGTGGTAAGATTCTCTATAAGACTCTACAGGAAAAGAGAGATGCATTCCAATCGTGGGAAGAGGTAATGAAGAAAGTTGTGGACTATCGCGCGTCTTTAGAACAACCTAAAAAAGATTTATTTGATGCTCTCTGGTTGTCTACTCTGAATTGGAATGAAGTAGACCATACTCCTGAAGCTATGAGATTAGCAACTAAGGAAGGTGATGTAAGCCAACAGAATATTGAAATGTATAAAGATAAACTACTTCGAGAACAGAAGGATAGATTTGATACCTATCGTGGACGTACTACTATGAGTATGGATATTGTAGATCATGCTATCTTAAAAGACTTCAAGACTAAGTATGCAAAGTTAGTTGGTGTAATGGTAGAAGATAAATTGTCTATGGAAACAGTTGCAGAGGCAATGAATATCTCTGAACTCAATGGTAATTTACCACACTTTACTTCAAGAAATTTTGATTTTACTAATAACAATACACGTGTATCATTAGATAAGGAAGCAAGACAGAATACTGCTTACTTCAAACATCAGTTCTTAGAACAGTTTGGTAAGACACGTGAAGGAGATATTGCCGATCCAAAGCAAAGAATGGAATATAAAGATTACATGACACGGTATCGTAAACTCTTGAAGGATATGCCGGAACAATTAATGGATCTTCATACTAAGTTTCCCGGTATTATGCAGGAAGTCTATCGTGAACCTATTACGTGGAGTCCTGAACATATGACATGGCAAGACTTCAAACTCTATGTGAATCATCTTGAGGGTAGTACGTATGATCCTAAGAGTATTGCAAGGGTAAAAGCAAATTGGATGTTCCTGAGAATGCCAAGAATTGCAGAGGCAGTTGAACGTATGCAGAAAGAAGTGACTAAGTATCGTATCATGTGGAATCAACCTGTATTAACTGCTGAAGGTGCAGTTGCAAGAAGTCCTATCGAGAGAGTCTTTGGTAGTTTCAAACTTATGTATGAATTCCAGAAACATTATCGTGAAGCGAAGGATGCTGATAAACAGAAATCTATTGAATTGTATGATCGTGCAATGCCTCATAATGATGCTTTCAATAAAGAACATAATAACATTGCCAATAAGATGGTAGAGATTGTTAACGCTACCGAGGTTGAAGGTTATTATGCAAAGATGCTTACGCAGGAAGATGGAACAAAGATACCTAACGTCTTTGAAGTGAATCGTTCTCATGCAGAAGAATCATTTAAGAAACTTCCTCAAGGACCGTTCAAGGTTATCGCTGCTAACGGTGAAACGGTATCAATGAATAAGAATGAATTGAGAAAATATATTCATAATGGTTTACTTAAATATATTGCAGAGTATCAATCTCTTCTTGCTAATCGTCCTCATGATTCTCTTGTTCCTTATGCTGAAAAGGAATATGGTAAGAATAGAATCCGATTAGTTGACGTAGAACAAACGAAGAAGAACTTACTTCAGAAGTCTTTTGAATTAAAAGGTGGTCAACCGGATATATCTATCCGCACACAACTTGATATTGCACGTGCAGTAAAGCTAGAAGAGAATCTCTTTGATGTGTACACTACTCCCGAAGGAATATTCTTTGATAGTCAGATGGGTAAGGAACAACGTGAAGCATTTGATAGAGGTGTGAAACAGAATCCAAGAGGATATTATGCAAAGTTAGGAAAGAGATTCCATGAAATGACTAATGCCGAACAGGATGCAGTAATGGATCAACTTTATCCTGATGGTAATATAATGGGAGTATCGAATAAGGATTATGATATATATGGAGATCATTATCTTCATCATATGACATTGAATAGAAAGACTGTTACTGAATACTATAAGAGAATGTATGAACCATTACTTAGGAATCTTCCGCCTGAAGAAGTAAAGAATCTTACGAATCGAATGATGGAAGAGATTGCGCGTACGGTTAATCAGGAAGATGATTTGAATGGTGGTCAAGAATTTATGGGTCAGTTATTCGATAAGAGTAATCCATTGCGTTCCTTGAGTATCTTGCCTAATAAGATATTTGGTGGTAGGAATATGAATGATCCTATACCTGATTGGGAGATGGGTATTAACGCATCTATTACTGCACATGAGATACTTCTGAAGACGCAACATGATATGCAGTTTGCATTGATGTCTCACTTCGTTGTTAATGATGCACGTAAAAGAAGTGCATTTGGTCCTACTGAAGGTGGAGAAGATATGATCAACTGGCTTGAGAGATATGCAAGACAGACTATGGGATTCCAGGATACTACTCCACCTGAATTAGCACAGGGATACAATTATGGATTAAAGACTAATTGGATGAAGTTCTATAATAACAAATTCTGGAATGATAAGATTACTGCAATAGGTGATAGTTGGTTTGGTAAGAAAATATTTCCTGAGTATGCACAGGTAGCAGCAGTAGCGGAAAATCTTACCTTTGTGAAGGAGAAAAAGAAACGCAGTGAAATGACCGATGCAGAACGTCAATGGTATGATAATGAGAATATAAAACTTCGTAAGCAATGGATAGAGCAGACTAAGAAGAATCTATCCGATAAGAAGATCAGTTGGTTATCTCAAGCTGAAGCAAAGTGGAGTCTTATGTCACTTCTGACATCATTAAAGACTGCTATAACAAATGTCACTTCTGCTGAAGTAATGACATTTATGAATGCTGGTGCAAGTGCATATATACGTTCATTCAGATTAAAAGATATGCAACAAGAATTTGGTAAGGATGTAATACGCAATCGTGGAGATGTAAGGACTATACTCCAAAACTTAGGTGGATTGGAATCATTTTTTTACAATGAAGCTGGTATGGATCCTTCGATGAGGAAGAGTACTATCGTTGCAGTTACTGAAATAATGAGACAAGCATCACAGAATGAATGGAAAGATGTGAAGATACGTCAAACATTTAAGGATGCTGGATTGATGGATATACTTGTCAATCGTGCCTCCTGGTTTATGCGTTCTTCTGAAAGAGTAGCAAGAGAACGGTCAATGTTGGCTCATTATATTAATGCACGTAGAATATTTAGACAAGCTGGTTTTGAATTAGAATATGATGATCCATGGATAATGCAGATTGCAAGAGAAGGTGTTAAATCAAGTCAGTTCCTTTATTCCAATGGAGAACGTCCTGAATTTATGTCAACTCCAATGGGTAAGATATTCCATAGATTCCAGCTTTATGCGTACAACTCGGTAGAGTTCCGAATTAACACTATGAATGCCGCACAGATGACCGGAATAGGGCCTGGAAGCGATGATCGCAATAGATTCAATAGAATGATGGCTGCCGACTTATTTATGTTCGGAATGGCCTCTCTAGTGCCTTATTCTATGTTTGGAAGCAGTCTCCAAGCACCTTATAACGGATTGCAGAGCAGCCTTAAATATATGTTTGGTACTGACGATGAGAAGCGAAGATCCTTCTTCTCAGCATTACCATATCCTGCAAACATCATTCAGCCTATTGTACCGCCTGGATTAAGGGAAATACCACAACTCTTTGGATTGTTCGTTCCTGGTCCTGGTGGAGTATCGCAGAAGTTGGAAGATATGGTAGTTACCGCGTTACCATTCCAGAGAATAGGAAAGGATATTGGTAAGACGATTGCTAATCCTACAATGATTATTGATAATCTTACAGGTATACCATTCCTTAAGATACCACAGGTGAGTAGAGACTTGAGTAATATCACAACCTTTAATCAGTATATAGATCGTTATCGTGACCGCGCGTCTTTAGAGAATAAGAAAATAAAAACGGATATTGAAAAGTATCAATATTCGTTGCCATAATTATTTACCTCTAATTTGTTCAGAGGTTCCAAGGATTTCAATAAAAGGAATGATTGTGTATTCATAATAATAATGAGTACAGGTATCGTTTATAAATGATCTACGAAGAACAAATTCTAACCATACTTTTGTATGTGTATTAAGTAATGTTACTGGATACCATGCAAACCATTTATGCCATACTTCTTTTGATTTAAATTTATATTCCCATCTCATATATTTTCCTTATAAATAAAAGAGGACATTGATAAATATCAATATCCTCTTCAATAGATTATCTACCTAAATGGATTAATGTGTGAGCCATAGATTACTTTATTACGAATTTGATGAAGTATGTCATTTTCTTGTTGTAATCCAGAAAGACAGTTTTGATATTGTCTTGCTTGTAGTACTCTTGGGTCAATATAACTTTGTTGTTTATTCTTATTCCTTTTCTTCTGTTCTTTCTTAGTTATAAGAATAGTCTTAGCTGGAATTGCATCTTTAGGCGCTTCAGTCCATTCTGTTAATTCAAGATGGTTGAGAAGATTAGTATAGTTTTCCTCTATTTGCCTCAATCTCTTATATTGATCTTGATTTGTTTTTTCCATTAATCGGACAGTTTGTTCTATCTCTTCTTTCCACTTTCTACTTATCCACATATATATTCCTTTCTTATTGTTTTGGTGCTTGAAGTTCAATATGAATTGATTCTATAATTTCAATACGTTTTCTTAGCTTTTCTAATTCTTCCTGCATATCTCTGTAACTTTGTCGAGTAGCTTTTTCTACGAGAAGATAGTTACCTAATTGTTCTGAACCACGTTTATTAACTGCATGAAGAATACCTATTTCTTTATTAGCAAGTTCTAGCAACCGTTCTAATGATTGACACTTCTTCCAATATTCAATATTAGATAATTCTGTCTCTTTCAGTTTCTTAAGACACTTTTTAATAGTTAGTTTTACTTTCATCTTATTCCTTTCTTAAAATTAAATAGTCACTGGTATAAGTTCCTAATTCCCCACATCTTGTATCTCGTGTGAATTGAGATATGCATTTATATCCTGCACGAGGGATAGGTACCATTACTGGTGGTGGGACAACGTAGCTTATCATACGTCATATACACAGTGACTACTCGCGCCATAGGAAGCGTGATTATCCTATTTTTATATTATATTGTTTAATACTTAATTGAAACCAAAGTATTCTTATAGTCCATTCTGCTCTTGCATACCCTATAAAGAAATACTTTTCCCAACCATGTAATAATGGAGAGAAACTTGGAGTAAAACCAAGAGCTACTTTGTTATTGATCCAAATTCCATAAGAAGTATATTGATCTAAATCTCCAATACGATTAGTTCTTTTACCATATTCTATTTTCACATTCCCACCTTATTTCTATACTTATCAATATCTTCAACTGATAACCATTTAACTATCTGTTCTTTTAATCTCTCAATAGTCATTTGAACATCTGCATTCTCACCTTCAGTACCAGAACCTATCAATAATCCATTACCTGCAAACTTCCATTGAGTACCATCTTCATCAAATACGAATGTGAATCCCTTCATATTAGATTTAAGAAGTCCTTCATTATCTATCCATAGACTATCTTCATTAGAGAATATGATAGGAATAGTTCCGGTATTACATCCTACATATTTATTGAAGTCCTTATAGTCCGTAGTATCTACTTCACGTATTTCCTGTTTATCAACATCAATAAGATATGATTTCATTCGCAATCCTCTCCATCAATTAAATGAATTCTGCAATTCATAGTAACTTGTGGTCCTTTAATCTTACTAAGAGTAGGTTGACTATCAACACTATCAACTGTACCCATTACATATCCTTCATGAGAACAAAAGGTTACTCTTGCATTAGGATCCATCTTTCTTAGACGTTTCTTAAGTTGCCATACTCTCATACATCAATTTCCTTTTCAGATTCCATAAGAGGAAAGAGTTTACCACCTTCTTTAAAAGCCATACAAGAACAAAATTTTTTTACTGTATCTGTATCTTTAATACCGAAAGTAGCGCCAGTTATCTCAAGAGTGCCATCTCTTTTTTCATAACACCACTGATATACCAATTTCTTTTTCTTTGGTTCTTGAATATTAAGAGTAGTAGTGCCAAGTAATTGATACTCTTTATTCCCTATTGAACATTGACTATTGGGAATACATAATCGTATATGACCATCACTAAAGCTTCTTTTATCTTTCCATACTTCTAATTTCATTCTATTTCTCCTTGACTATCTATTTGTTCTCCAAGTGGAGTTTCAGTATTATCCCTGTTTCTATCTGGATCAAGTTCCGGCCAATCATCATCTGCACCTTCTTCAATATAATCACAATGTTCTTTACAGGATGAACATATACCCACATCTTCATAGGATATATCTCCATTACCAATAGGCGCTGCACCACAGCAATCCGATACTTTACTCATAGGATGGTTCTTTCAATATATGTTTCATTTGGTCTTTCTCTTTCAATCTCTTCAATTTCTACTTCTACTTCTAACTTTTTAACTTTTCCCATTGAGGAACAATTTGATTTTGCTAATTTCTCTGTTCCAAAAATATAGCTACCAATTAAATTCTCTTTATCTGGTTCAATAATGTAGTAACCAGTATACGTTGCTTTTGTTATCATAATTACTCCTATAAAATAAAGTATATAAAGGATCCGTTCTATTTAACACATTGCATAGGAACAATGGTAAGCAGGAAAGAATTTATCTATGCCTTGTCGCAATCTGTTTACATTTCTCAAGAAAATCTTTTTGAGAGTGTGTAGCTTTCATACGATTACACATAGTACAGCATGTTACTGTATTAATAATATTATAACCTTCAGAAGAATTGACCCTATCAATACCATTATTATTTTTATTGCCACAGTAATAACAAGAGTCTCTTATTAAACTTAAAAATTGCTCCTTTGATAAATCAAACTTAAAATGTCTTGTGTGTGCACCGCCTTTATAGGTCTGATATTTCGCTTTTTCAGGATTGTTTTTTTTCCATTTTTTAGTATTCCTAATTTTTCGCTTAATAATTCTTTCCCTATTGGCAGCATAATAAGCTCGTTCTTTTTCGCGCCTTATTATTATATTTTTGTGGTATTTAAGTTTAAGTTTATCAAGAAATTTTCTCCAACGAATAGGATCATCTCTAAGTTTGCGATAAGATTTTTTATATTTTTGCTGAAGTTCTTTATTTATCATAAAGGAATATACCGAAGATTTTCCTTTGTTGCAAATTAATTAAATACAATAACATACTGTATGGAAGCATCCTCTTCTCTCTTCCACCTTTATATACTTTGATTATTATTCTTCTTTAAATGCTTGAAGTGTTTTGATTGCTTCTAATGGATCAAGTCCATTGAAGAGTACTTTATCAGATAATTCAGTATGAAGTTGTTCAAGTCGTGCAACATTCTTATCGTAACTATGAACAATATCTTTGTTCTTTTTCCGAAGTTGACTTTTATATTTCTTGACTTTTTCTGGATATATTTGGAATAGAACATCATCAAGATCGTTACCAGAAGTATATCTACCTTTATCAAGATTAGATTTAACCAATGCTCTTAGTTCACTTGATGGAACTATTTCAGCAAGAATAAGCTGAGCAATAGTATCATCTGATGGTTCTACTTGAGTAATACGAGTATCTGAAGCGTTCTTGAATGTATTACGAATATCTGTTCTGATTGAATCGAATCTCTCTTTAAACATCTTTGCATTCTTAACCATGTATAACTGTCCTTTCTTAAGTTTATATACTTTAGGCATTTAATTCTTTCAAATACTTTCTACAGCATGCCTTACCATCACGTTTTAGTTCAGCCTTGAATCCTTCGCAACCACATTCAGGACACGAATAGAATGAACATAATTTACTACCATTCATCATTACTACTTGATATTCAGAATTAGTAAAGAATACGTTACCACTATTCATATTCATCATTATGGTTACTTCGTTATCATAAAAATCTTCTGGCAATCCTTGTTTCTTCATTGCTTTGAGTAATATACCAGCCATATCTTTTTCACGATAACCAAATTTGGCAAAATCAGTTGTTGTTATTTCATTCATTTATATTTTCTCCGACCGAATTCTGCTAAAAGGAGAGCATCCACAATCCCATCATGAGGCACTTTACTCTTAGGAGTTGTTGGTATATTGATTAATGGGAATATTCTTTTAACTGCATTGAATGATGTTTTCTTTGTATCTGTTTTAAATATAGGCAATCCACTTTTCTTATACTTTCTCTTTGTAGGAATACCTACTATATCTTCTTCAATCCATATTTCCTTCTGCCATACTTTAGGTTGAACTAATAATACTGGACATCCAGTTTCACAACATATTGTATTAATCTGACCGCAGATATAACCGAAGTTGAATGTGGACTTAGCTGATGCTCCGAATATAGCATGAACATCTTCAAGAATTATCTGCATAGTATTGATACCCAACCTAACACTTACAAGAATATCCTTAAAACGAAATATGTCAAGTTCATTACTTACAAGTGGTAAAGGATATGCAAAAGTGCTTTGTTCCGTCATAATTGCAACGGCTCCATTTTTCCCGGGATCGACTGCAATGATCGTTTTCAATGTTTACTTTCCTCGAATATACTTGCTGGACATTCCCAAGTAGCGACTTCTTTCTCTACTTCCACTTCTTTATATACTGCTTCTTGGATAGTTTCCCGTTCCTTTACCATTTGCTTAACCATTGTTTTCTTACATATCTGATCTCTACCAATAAGTAAAGTCAATGTAATCTTACCAAAAGGAAATTCTACATAAAGAGTATCTCCATAATAAGTTTTTTTGGCTATACCTTTAAAAGCATGTATAAATTTCTCTACTGTTTCTTTATTACAGTTATAAATATAAAAACTAGTGTTTGCTGGAAGTTCAAATTCAGGATTGTTTAAATATAACTTTGCTAATTTCTGAAGTCCTTTAGCAAATTTCTGTGATTCTTCTTTACTCATTATACTTCCCCCAATTCATCTATATATGCATTTAAATCTCTAATCTTATCTTTAAGACCATCTACTTCATCTTTGAGATCAGTAATTTCTATTTCTTTATCTGATAAATCAGATTCTAACTTATCAATTTGTTCATCTAACATTTCTGCATTTTGAACAATAGTATCAAATTGAATTGAACTCATTTTATATCTACTCTCCTTTTCTGTTCAACATGACATCCAAGAACACCTACATTTTGTTCTAACGCTTCCTTAATCTTAGTCTTAGATATACTCATATCAACTTTAGATTCAGGCGCTGCAATAAGAACATCTTTAAGGTATTTAGAATCACTAAGTTCTACTGTGAATTTCTTATATTGGTCTGGAATAACTGCTTCATCATCAATAATTACTGATTTAGGATTATTTCTAATTGCTACTGTGAGATTATGAGATTTAATCTTATCGGTATTAGTAATTTCCATTTGTTGCAATAGATATGCTTTTAACCATTTGATTTTATTTTCTTTAATAGTCCGTAATTTATCTAAACGAATAATTTCTTTATCAATAGATTCTATATCGGATTCTTCATTAGTTACATAATAACCTATACCTAATGCTTTATCATTAAATTGCATCTGTAAAGATTCAAGTGTGAATCCTATTGCTTCAGTTTGTTCTTCTGTATTATCAAGATTATAATTCTCAATAGCAGTAAGAAGTTCTGTACTTATTTCGTATAAACGCATTTAGTCCTCCTCTACTGATAATTTATATTTATCAATATTTTTATCTGCTTCGATAAGAGTATTTTCATTAAAGTATGTTCGTGGATTATCATAATAAGACCATTCAGCTACTTTGATACCTGCATATGTTAATTTTCCTACTTCACATCTTGCAGTTCCATAATAATTAATGGCAATTAAACATCTTCTTCCTTTTGGTGTTGTCGTGTAATTATTCATTATTTTTTTCCTTCCTTCTTAGTTAGATATTGTCCAAATTCTTGAAACCATCCTACTCTTCTACCATTGCATAGGATTTCTTTATTAGGCATAACTATTACTTCAAGATTACAAAGTGTTATTTCTTTAGGTACTTCTTTCATTTTATTCCTTTACCAATAAGTTGAAAATGTTAATGTTACTTGTGCAACTATAAACTTAAAACCAAGTGTTATATTATGCACGTTATCCTGATGATGTATTACAAAGAATAGTGCAATATTCTCAAATAGATTTGCACTTATTCCTTGCTTTGACCAGGAGATATTAATGTAACTGTTTCTGATAAACTTGAGGAATCTATTTCCGGATTCTTCGTTTGCTGCCATATAGGTTCCTTATAAAATCTGAATGTTCTCTCAGCATCGAACATCATAGTTGATTCAAACGGTGACTCATCTCTAGCCTTTGCTGAACTAATCCTTCGATGAGGATATTTTTCATTCCCTTCCAATAATATTATTTTATCCGATTTATCTTCAACTGCTGCAGATCCGGTTCCTGAATGTTTGGTAAGTTTCTTGATTTTTCCTTCAGAATCTTCTGCCTTCGATTTAGGTATATGATGAACTGTAATAATGATTACATTACATTTAACAGCCATCTGTTTGAGCGCTGGTGCTATTACTGTAGTCTTCTTAGTAATATCTGTTTCACCTGGTATATGCAGATCACCAAGAACATCTACTACAATAAGCTGATAACCACCTGCAATGATGGTTTGTTCTAATTGAGGTAAGGAAAGTATTCCTGATACCATATGAATATGACTTACTTTACTACTTAATGATTCTGCATTAGGTACAGCATAATGCTGAACTATTTCATATTTAGTCATACCATGAGCAATCTGAAGTTCCTTACGAAACATAAGATGCTCACCTACTTCCGTATTGATATAAAGAATCTTATATCCTGGTTCATTAACACACCAATTCTGAACTAATGAAGATTTACCTAATCCAGTATCACCATAAACAGTGACTAGTTCTGAAGGATATATCTTAAATGAATTCTGTGAATGAACGTGCTTCTGTAGTTCAATATATTTACTTGAGAGAGAAGTAGTAGAGAATGCTCTAAATGAATCCTCGAGAAACTCTACATCTTTTGGAATAGACATATTGTAGGACTTCTTCTTAAAGAACACACATCGTTCATCACAATATTTCTTCATTATCTCGTCTTCACAAGAGTATTGATAGTTCTTTACGAATATATCCTCAACTATCTTCCTTATCTCTCCAATCTCCATTTCACCCTTCGACCACTCTCTAATCATCGTTTCTACCCCACTGCGAGGCACACCATTGCGTTTAAATGTACTTACCATACGAAGTATAGCCTTATGCCTGAATCCCTTCTCAGGAGGCAAATTGTAGAGTTTTTGCATACACACAACAATAGGACTCATACCCTCATTAGAAACTATTTTAAGAGTATCGGTTAAAATTACCGATGGTTTAACCTTAATATATTCTAGATTATTATTTAATTCAAATGCTGAATATTCATAAATTCGTGGATTTTCTGCCAATTTGAGAATTGTTTCTGTGGATGCATTAAGTAACTCTGAAATAATAATCGGTATTTTATACCGACCTGTTTTAAAGTTGATTGTATTGGCCACGCGGATGAGTCTATGCTTATCATATATGGAATCGCAAGAGGGGAATAATGATAAGAAAGTTTCTCTGACTTCCTGTTGTGTTTGAAAATTCCAGAGATTAGGTAATGCAAAATGGTAACCACTTCCTGAATAGAATACTCTGATATTAATATCTTCAATATCGAATGTTTTAAGACAATGAAAGAATTGTATAGCTTTCTGATGCACAGTTTCATCTGTTTCTCCGTTCTTATCTATATCCAGTATAAGAGATTCAATAATAGGACTGCCATTGAATCCCTTTACTGTTTTATATGCTTGCAGATGTTCTACAAGAGAGTAATCAAAATAATAATAGGAACGATAAAGTTCCTGATGTGAATCTTGTGCTATCTTCTGATACTTTGCTATTTCAGATATAGGAATAGCACGACCACGTTGAGAAGTACTTCCTAATGCTATTTCTACATATTTTGTCATTTACTTACTCCGATATATTTGTTCAAGTGTACCAAATGTAAACCATAAAAATAATCCTGCTGTCATGCTATTTAACCACAAATTAAAGAATACACAGGCAAGTATAGGAAGAATAAACTTTTTATATTCTGTCATTATTTATTCCTTATTATTTGAGTTCCGTCAGATAACCATAAAGATTCATTAGGAGTTTCTTTCTGTGAGTCATAATCAATAACTTCTACGCCATATCCTTTTGGAATACGGTTTATTTTCTGCACTACTCCACCTCTTACAATTACTTGAATAATATTCTGTAATTCGCTCATTGTATTTCTTATAAAATAAAAGAGAGATAAATAAGAGTAAGTTTCATAAGAATTATTAACTCTTTACCTATAGGATACTTTATATTTATCTCTCTTTTTATAAATTAATAAATTATATTTTAGCCATCGCCATAGTCATCGCCATAGCCAGAGCCAGAGCCATAGCCATTGCCATAGCCATAGCCATCACTAGAGCCATCGCCAGAGCCATAGCCATCGCCATAGCCAGAGCCATAGCCAGAGCCATAGCCATCGCCAGAGCCATAGCCATAGCCATCACCAGAGCCATAGCCATCGCCATAGCCATCGCCATAGCCAGAGCCATAGCCATAGCCATCGCCATAGCCAGAGCCAGAGCCATAGCCATTGCCATAGCCATCGCCATCGCCAGGATTATTTATATTTTCCATTGTGGGATTCCATCAATATTATTTTTAGCTTTTTGTGTTACCGAGATAATCTCAATCGCTTCTGTAAGTATAACTTCAATTGGCATTGCAATTTTGCATTCTTTTGGTTTGGAAGAACCCTCAATTGCGAGTTGCGATAATGACGCAGCACCTGACCAATACCATATCCTACGAGCTTGAAGCATCTTTACTTCTTTGTCTTTTCGACTTTGTATATATCCTATAAATACACCAGCTGAATATGTTCGAACAATACAATATTCCATATTGTCTACCTTCACTGCTGGTTCTTGAATTGAATCTTTTGGAATATAAGATATTCCATTGATAGATATTTCTTTTACATCTGCATTCATTTTATTATTCCTTTTTGATAAAGTTAATTAGAATACTTCTATTACAGGTTCTTCTGTAACTGGACCGGGGAATGATGTATCACCTTCATCGGATTTGAAATCCTTAATATATCCATCAGCAACATCCTTAAGAAACTTTGCACGTAAGAATGCAACTGAATCCTGGTTATGTTTCTTGTCAATATAACTTGCAAGAACCACATTCTTATAATTATAATATCCTTCACCATTGCCGGTATCGGTATGAGCATAACGAAGATACGTTACCTCAAGACCAATGAGCTTATCGAGAACTTCCTGTGGAATAACATTATCATCGTTAATGGTATATTTACCAATACGCATGTTGTCCAGGAATATCTTTACCGTCCACGCTGAACCAGTCCAATCCGTATCTCCAGCATTCTTAAACTGACCGCTAATACGAATCTTCTGATTGAACGATTGATCTGTTTCTACTTCAAGTTCCAATCCGATCTGGAATGGTTTCTCTCCACCTTCAACATATTCTTTTGACGCTTTGTCAAACGATTTACCACTGATTGATATTGCCGATAAGATTTTACCTGATTTCACGAAGATACCGCTTCCACTACCACCACCTGATTTTGCCATAATAATTTTTCCTTTATATTAGATAATGAGTTTATAAAGATTTGGTTTTTGACCTTGACAATGACCTTGACCCTGACCATGACACTGACCATGACCCTGACCCTGACCATGACCTTGACCTTGACAATGACCATGACCCTGACCCTGACCATGACCTTGACCATGACCTTGACTCTGAATTCAGATTATTTATAATTGTTGGATTCATATTATTTCTGTTCGATTGGTAATTTATGTTTCCATATTCCAAAATCTGTTACAGATTGAATATTCACATACCAGCTTCCAAGAGGTTCAACTTCATTTAATGTTCCTTTTTTAATTGCATCTGCAAATCTGCCACTATCAGCAACCCAAGAAGCAGTTGAAAGCTCAAGTATATTACCAATAATCTTTTCAACTTTACCAATGATATGATATGTAACTGTTCTAAAGAAAAATGATTTACCTATCATATCCTGAAGTGAAGAAATATTTACTTTTTCTTCTTCAAGTAATTGAGATTTAATTTTCTCGTAGCTCTCGTCTGAAATTTCTAATGTTCTTGCCATAATATATTACTCCTATTGATTAGTTATGAATAATTATGCTTTAACTACCCGAAGATAGAATTGATTTGGTATTGTTTTTCCAAAGAAAATATGAAGCGCTTTTGGACAAGGTATATAATATGTTTGTTTATTAAATGTTACAGAAGTATAACTTTTACTATCTCCCAATTCCAAAATAGTAACTATTTTAAATTTAGGGGCATTAGTATTACGAACTATGAATTTTACCTTTCCAGGTGTTCTTACTTTAAAGTAATGAACAAAATCATCACACCAGGTATTACCACCAGCTCTAAATAGTCTCTTATAATCTATTGGTACCGAGCTTTGAACAAGGTAAGAATTTTCATCTACTTCAAATATAATAGATTTCATACGTTCCTATTGATTAAGTAAGTTGATTATGATTGTTATTTATTCTCTAAAAATATCTTATTCCAATGAGTAATGAGTTTACCATCTTTCAATTCACTGATAACAAATTCAGAGTTCTTAAGATGGTCTGGTCTTGCACCTGTAGCAAGGTCTGCTTCAGATGTTTTGAATGAAAGTATATTCTCTGCTTTATCCTTATTGCGATATAAGAATCCTATTGCATCTGCTTGTTGACAGATGAGAGTCTTTAATTTACCTGTGAGTTGAATATCTCTTGCCTGTATTTCCTTTCCTTGTTTAGCGAATGATGTTAATTTAATATGACCTGTGATAATCATACTCTTATTAAAACATCCATCAAGAGTTCCGTATAACATTTTAAATGCTAACCGAAGCCATTCATACATTAATGTTAACTCATAGTTACCTATGAGATCAGACTATATCTTTATAATATTGAAACGTATACTTATTCTTATAGATTTTATGGTCTTGAATATATCCCCATAAAGTTCCAGGAGGAATATTTAATTGTCTTTGTGCTTCACTCATAGATTCATATATAGTATTATTTTCTAAACACTTAACCTTTTTTTTCATTGCGTCAATATTTCTTAAAGCAATTTCACCTCTATGACTTTTTCGTAAAGAAATAGTTTTTTTTTGAAAATCTCTAAAAGTGTATTGCTTAAGATAACCTATTTCTTGCCTAATACATTTTTTTATATTAGAACGAGTAATTTTAAGCTCTCTTGCTGCTAATGAAATTGAAATATACTTCTTTATAAATTTACCCTTTAAATCATAACAATAAATTGCTCTACTTATTTCTCTGTTCCTTTGAGCAATTTTTTGTTCCCAAAGACCACCTGTGCCAAAATTTCTTCGAGTATCTAATGATATATTTAAAAGAATATCATTAAACTGATTCTTGAATAAATTTAAAAAGTACAGTTCTCTTGCTTCTAATAAATCCTTAGAGTTATATTCTAGTACTGCATAATAAAAAGAAAATCGATGCTCTTTTATTTTTTGGAATTTATAATTCCAATGTTTATACCTTAAAGATGATCGATGTTTTCTTAGTCTCTTTTGAAGATTTTTAGTAGAACCTATATAACAATTAAATGTTTTAGTATTAATAAATATATAAATACATGATTGCTGAATATAACAATTATTAAATACGTTTTGAAATATTATATCTGGCGTTTCGACCTTTAAATAATCTAAAAGTCTACTCCCTTGCGGGATAGTCGTTGAGCCTTTCTCATAAATAGACCTAAGATCATCTATTGTTAGAGACTTGGTTGCTGATTGTCTTTTCATTATATCCTTCTCCATTCATATTCGAATATAATATACTTATAATTCTTAGCTTTCACAATTACTTTTTCAAGTTTTGTTGTAGCTTATAAGTCATAAGATTTTCCAGCAATTAACCAGATTTATTTTAGTGCGAGCTATTTGACAAACCCGCACCTGAAGCTAATTCACTTACTACATCAAGTCCTTCAAATGATTTACCTGCATTAGATTTCTTATAAAGATATGTTGCCATACCTCTTGCATATTCTTCTAATCCAGTTGCAGTATCAATAGATATATAATCATAGAATTTCTTCTCTAATTTAATCTGATCTGCAAGTTCCTTAAGAAGTGAATACGGTCCTTTACCAGTCTTAGCCATTTCTTCTTTCATATTATATCTAATACCAGAGATAAATTTAGAACCATCTTCAGTATCAATGATAAGGTTATTTGGAAGTGCTGCTAAGAGAGATGTTTTACCTACTTTTGTGTGTGAGTAGAGAAATAATCGCCTCGGGCTCGAAATAGTTACTTCTTCATGTTTTGGTAATTCCATAATTATCTATTCCTTATCGCTTTCCATATACGATTCCAGAATCCCTTTTTAGGAATTGGTGAATATTGAATCAATGTTGGAAATTGTACACGTTGAATATTAAGATAATGACAAAGATAATTAAGTTGTGCTTGCAAATCTTGAATACTTTTGATTTGACTATTATAAAGATTATTATAATTACTTTGTATTGCGTTGAGATTTTGTTCTAAATGTTTAATTCTGTTCTTTTCCATAATTATCTTTCCATATATGACATCGTTTATTCGATATATTACAAAGACGAATACCTGCATCAGATACCATTCCCATTTCTCTTAATTCAAATACTCGTCCTGTAATTTTATTTATTTGGAGATGCATGATACTCGCTATTTCATTGTTAGTCAAGCCTTGCGGGTGATTTTTAATAATCTCATAAACCCTTTGTCTGCTTGCATTTAAAGTAGATTGAATATTGTGATATGCTTCATTGCGTGTATCTATTGCTTGTGCCATTGTTCTCCTTTATTATGCGTTGCACTTCTTTATAATATTTTGAAAGTTATCTACTCCCGCAGGTTAAACGCATACCGTTAGGCAGATGCTCGCAACTCTTTTTCCAAAGTTTTGTTGTTACTAATCGCCTGTTGTATATGTGCGTTGTGTACATGGTTTCTACACCATCCGCAAATTAAGTAGCCGCATAATTCACAACGTGTTCGTCTCTTTGTTGGCTCTCCGCAATCTTCACATTCAGGCTCGCACTGCCTAACCCGCGTTTCAACCTGACGGGGTGGGCTGGGTGCGTTGCTCTTTGTGGCGTTTGCCGTGTTAGGATTAGAAAACTTTTCTCCGTTATTACACTTCCCACCTAATCCGCTACATACATATTTTTTAACAAGTGGTGCATCAACTAAATTGTGCTCGCACAAACTTCCATCCTTCGTGCAAAAGGTACCAGTTGTATTATATTCACTCATGGCAAACGCCTCTGTTATATTATTTTGAAAGTTATCTACGCCCGCAGGTTAAACGCAATCCGTTAGGCATACGTCGCGTTTAATACAGGTCTTCGCTGATGAGACTATATCCTACATTTGTTTCATCGTTTGGCACTTGTCCACTGGCTATTGCAATTTTCATAGCTTCTTCTCTGTCAACAAATCTATCGTCAGAAGTCAAGAATCCTTGCACGTCCTCGTAGATCGTTGTTTTCCCTGTTGTTATTTGTCTAATAGCTATGCAGTTGTGATGTCGTCTTGCACAAATCACATAGCCAGTTTTTATATTCTTGGGCTGGAAGAAGTAAGACTTTCCATCGTCATAATATATCGCGGCGCAAAGAATGATAGGCGTATGCCTAACACGTTGCTCAAGACGACGATTTGAGCTTAGTACGTTTTTCCGTTTCTGTTTTGGTTCTGGCATATCGGCTTCCTTTTGTTATTAAAGTTTTTAGTGTCACGTCTTAGCAACAAATCGTTAAGCAGTCGTTCGCAAAGCGCACAATTGCTTCGGGAATACCGCAATTCTCGTTCCTATTACATTGCCTTGTGAATCTCTCCGCTCCACTATCAAGAAGGGATGTCGTTCCTCTGCAATCCTTTTCTTTAAATTATTCTTTCCGTTTACCAATGGTGTATGTGTCATTTCAAATCTCCTTTCGCAATTGTTAAAAACGCTTTGCATCACTAAAAATGTATTGGTATAAAATATTTGTCATATTATAAATTTTGTATCCATTTAGTACCAATAAATTCATCTTTAAATTCTGATAGATGTTTATATTTTGGATGTCGTCTTAAGATGAATAATGGAAATAGAATCATACCAAGTATAGTTAATAATAATACATAAGTACTATTCATATTGTATTCCTTAAAATATAAGTAATAGCATAAGAAAGCACGACTATCTTTTACCTATACCACTTTGCGTTAAATATAGGGAGTTTCCTCATTATGCTATTACCCTAATTAGAATTTATTAGCATTATAATATGCTACTTGAGTTAGCGCTTGAAGTGTAGCTGATTTATCGGTAAGATTAAGAACCTTCATACCTAATTGTACAGCTCTACGAAATATTTCATTATCAGAATAATTAATAAATTTAATTATTTTCTTTTCCTGAAATCGAATATAAGCAGTTCTGTTAATAGATTGAGTATGAAGTTCTTTCAATGCTTTACGTGCATCAGCTTCCATTTCAGTTGCACTCCTTACGAAGGATGGAATTTGGTTATTGTTCATAGCGATACCATTCCATTTTCATATGCTAATTGTTGGTTATAATTAAGTGCATCTTGTTCGTATTTCTGATATATAGCAAGTGCTTTCTTTTGTGCTTTAGTTTCTCGAGAATCAGTGAATTTACAAAATGCTCCAATCTGAAACCATTCACTTGCAATAATAACATTCTGATGAACTGTGAAGTTAGATATATTTACAAACATATGACCTCCTATAGTCATTAATTTATACTATTGGTGTATCAAAATATTTCTCTTTGTATGTATTGTATTCCATATGTGTAAAAGAATTAATAAGCTCATGTATTTCTTTATGTCCTTTACGACAACGAGTACAATAACAAACTATTATTTTTATTGGTGTTGTTTTAATGATACCATTAAGAAAAACAGGAATCCAACTATGTCCAACAAATCTACATATATTCATTTATTCTCCTATAAATGGTAGGCGAAGCAAGGTATCTACTCCTGCATGCATTGGCTGATTGTACTGTCAGGACCCAATAGTGGCACACCACCGCGTCTTCAATTTCCGCCATTCGCCTAATTATAAATAAATAGTAATAGCATAAGCTAACCGGACTAGTCCTATTAACTTCGTATTGAATGGAGATGCTATACCCTTATCGATTAGAATATAGTCTACTTATGCTGTTACCAATAATTAGTTATTCAGGTATTTTTGAACATATCTCATCAATAAATTCTTTCTCACTATGTATCGGAAACTTATCACTTGGACATAGCTTAACAATCTTTGTATCCCATATACCGACTTCCTGTGCATAATCAAGATACCGTATCCATCTCCGGCGAATATAGCGATTGGTATTCTTTAATAGAAAATTAACTAATAATCTTTGTTCTTCAATTTCCCTATTTTGATGATCAATCACTGATTGAATTGCTTTGAGATTATGAACAATGAATATGATACTTTGCAGCCATTTAAAGAACCTTGCTTTCGCAATAACCAGGGACTTCTTCAGTCCATTCTTTTCAAAGGATACATTTCGATTAACAAAAGTTTGTGGTTTACCAAATGTTTCTTTCATGATATTACTCCTTTATGATTAATGAATAAAAATCTCTTCATATAACAATCTGCCGTATCTAAATTATGGTTGTATCGCCCAATCATGATAACCTGTCAATTTATTATCATTGAAATTGAACTATAACGATATGATATACTTATCATATCGAGATTATATTAGATTATAAAAAGAACAATGATTGCGATTCTGGCTATATGAAGAGAATTAAAAGTGTCTTGCCATTACCTGTAATGATAAAGTAGTATGACGATGATTTACTGAATAATATATTTTACCATCATCCTCATGTTTGACTCTGATATGTCCTTTATCCGGTTTATTTACCTTTACAGGTATTCTTCCACATAGAGGACAATTATCTATTCGATCTGATTCAAACAGATTCTTACACTTACATTTAAGATACATTACTTAATTCCTGCTACTTTCTTCCAGACATTAGAAGAGAATGATCGTTTGACCTTCTTCAGGCCCTTGATGCAATGAATAGGTTGAGCAGTATGCTCACCTATATCAATTAGATGTTGTAGTTGTTTACTATGCCTTTGCTGCACTTCCTTATCAAGACTTTTAGAACGTATCCTGGTAGTAACCGGGTCTTTAGGTCCTGGAGCCGGTATATTAGTAGCTTCGATCTTTTTCCATTTATTAAAGAAATTAAACATAATCTATTCCTCTTCCTTTCTTTCCTCTTCTTCTGATATTCGCGTAAGGACATATCCCAAATAAATAAGGAATATACCGAATCCAAATATATTGATTACTACAATTATCTTAATTATAAGCCATAACCATAACGGTATCATATTCCTATTCTCCGTTTCTTAAATGCCTTAATGAATGAATGACAGGGATCTGATTTATCTTCCTTATTCCATATTACTATTCCGGTTATTACTAAACATAAAGTTACTATTCCTACAATCCAGCTAACATTGAATTTCTTACCTGGAATAGGTTCCTTTTCCCAACGCTTACCAGGTGTATTCATAGCGTATTTATCCAATCTGTTGTTTTATATGATAAAGAACGCGATAGCGTTCACTATGCTTTAATACCATATCAGTACCACGTATCGTTCCAGGTTAACAACTGTACGATACATAGTACTGACAGGTAGTTACGATATTTCTTAGATACCAAATGCGCTTGCAAGTGCCTCTGCACTCACTGGTTCACGCTTTGGAAGACCAAGAAGATAAGACTGTCCAGCTTTCTTTGGAGCATACAACATTCTACCAAGAGCTTTAACTTTAGGCTCAACAACAGATGCTTGTTCAGGTGTGATAAAAACGAAGCATACTTTCTCACGACCTTGTTCCCGAACATTCATCATTGCAACTGCTTCATCCAATGTTGTTGGATGTACTGTGCTAATCAAGATGCCGTGTTGACGTACACCATTGACTACACTACCAACTGTAGTAGTGTTGATTGTGAATATGTTTGCTTGTGCCATTGTACCATCTCCTATGATGATGTGATGTGATTGATGTATGTACTATATCTATTATAGTACACTAGTACTAATGTTAATCTAATAACGTTAGTACTATATGATTGATTGATTGGCTCAACGTTAATTTAAATCTGCGTCAACCTTCTACATCCATCGAGCCCAAGATTCAAAGGGGGTGGCTTCCCTGTATATCTAAAAAGCCCATTATAGAACAATTTTCTATATCGCAAAAGGAGAAGTTTAAAAATTTCGGGAATATTTTTTATATAAGGGAAAGTTCTTATTGGATGATACCCATACTGCATAGGAGTACAGTAGATGTTGCCAGCGCCATAAGAACCTTTATTCGGCATTAATCAGATGAGCAGATATTCCAATGACAGAAGTGTTTTGACGGTGTATAAAGTTTTTCACCGTGATAAGAGGATGCTTCAATAAGAACTTTCTTATGTTTAAATGTTTCAAGCAAGAGAACATCTTTATTACATTTCTTACACTTGAATGCAGAGAATGTTCTTTCTTGCATTCCTCTTCGTTCACTAGAAGTAGCTATTTCAGCAAGTCGATTAAATTCTTTTTGATTGAGTTCAGATTTTCTTGAGAGTAATTTAACAGCAGTAGATTCACTTGGAGTAAGTTTGTTTATAGGATCATTACATCGTTTAAAATTATCTTGAATAAATTTATCTCTGAGATTCATGTTCTTTGAATAACGTCCTTTCTTAAAGGATAGTACTCATGTACTTATATATATGTACTGTACTATAGGAGGATTAGATTATTGAGAGTTCCAACTCAATGATGGTTAGCATAACAGAAGGCTAATCTTCGTAACAGTAAGGGAACAACTACTTTACTTACCCGCATGTAAAGTCTACTCGGTAGAGTATCTCGCCCTTCTGTCAACTCTCTTCACTACCCACCGCTCGTCTGCAGCACCATAGGGAAGATTCACAGAAGATTATTATTTAGGAAGTATCATTTCTCATGGAGTCTAAGTTCGTAATTCTCTTAATTAAAGTCAAGTGTTCTGAACATTAATTTTTTATATATACCAGGATTGATATGTATAGAAAATAAGGAAATCTATATATAGTTTGGGTAGGAACTTGACTTTGTGCTACCTACTGTGTTATATTAGCACCAGAGAAGAGGAGATAATATGACTATTGAATGTAAATATGTTATTGGTGATCCGGTAAAGATAACCGTACTTGAGAAAACACAAGGCAGGGTTCTTTCCATCTGGATTGATGGTTATGGCACACAATATCAGGTAAGATATTTTAATCAAGGTAAGGGTGAGAAAGAATATTTCTTTGAGAATGAACTGGAGTTAGTGAAATGATAGAACCTAAGAATTGTCCTTGCTGTAATACAGGTGTAGAAGTAATTAGAGGTGAATGGTTGGATGAGGTGATCGGAACAATTAAGTGTACAGGTTGTGGATTAAGTATTATGAGATTAGGTAAGACTCTAGCATTTGCAAAGATGGAAGCAGTGAAGGCATGGAACCAAAGATGGAAAGAGGAGAAAGAACATGGTAACCTTAGAGCAAGAGGTAAACCTTCTTGAAGTGCAGAATGAAGAACAGGTAGTTATTCACAATTCACTTGAATTAGAGAAGGAACTTCAGTCATGGGTACAGAAAATACTGGTACTAATGCTCTCAGAAAAGCAAGACTAAGAGAACATATTACAAGTGATCCTATTACTTGCCCATGTAATCCTTTTTATCAAGTAAGTGAAGAAGGGGCATTACTAGTCATTCATCAGATATTCCCCGAACAATATCTAGGAGAGAATTAAAGGGTAATGAATAAGAAAATAGAAATAAGTATATACGAATTTTTTATACAAGTATTTATCTTGTTTTTTAGTATATGGTGTATTGGATGGGCAATGAGTATATGGAAGATTCAAGGTGGGCAGTCTTGTTTTACTCCAAGTGATTTTAATACATTCTATCAAGCAGCAAGTGGAAATTATCTTTATACTTGGGTATATAAGAATTACACTCTGATATTATTCAAACCGCTTACATGGTTTAATCCAACAACATCTTATTTATTACTCATGTCTTTGTCGGTTACTTGTTTTATGTTACTAACTCACTATCTCTTGAAGGTGAAATATGGTTGGATTACAATCCTTATTGCATTACCTGCATACCACGATATTATCCAAGTTGGAAATATTGACATCATACTTGCATTCTTATATATCAGTCCGATTGCAGCACTTTTTGGTATTTTACTTAAACCTCATCATATTGTTTTTTCTTGTATCCATACCATCAAGTTATATATACAACGCAAATATTATGTCAGGAACATTAACACGTAGAACTTTAATGATATATATACCGACAATTTATTATATAATTATGAGGAAAAAATATGTATAAATGCTTTGATTATAAGTGTGAAGATTGCGGTAAAATATTTGAGGATCTATCTGAATCAAATAAGGTTGAACCTACTCGTTGCATTTACTGCGATAGTTTAAATGTTAAAAGACAATTCCCTATGCCGACAAAGGTAACAATACCTGGCAGTAATCAAATAGGAAGTTAATGATCTACCTAAAATCTAAAACCAATGTACTGGTTGAATATTATTCCAAAGATGAAGCTGATGAATTAAAGATAGTGTACGTACCCTGGCGTAATGCACAATCTACCGATACATGGGCGCTCTCTGATGATGATTATGTAGTTAAGATAAAGTTTGTTAAGTATATCACTGAACTTCAGTATCATGGTATTACTCCACGTATAAGACGAAGAGTAGTGACAGAGCTTGGTACCCGTTATCCTCATGGCAAAAGACCTTTCAATGTTGCAGAACATATCAAAACAAAGTCCTATGGTTTATATCCGAAAGTATGGTGGAGAACCAAGATAGATAATGAACCTGCAATATTAAGATTATTCGCTAAAGCAGTTATGAATCATTCTCTTCATATGGACCGTAGGACTAAATATAACAGAAGTGAATATGCAGTCTTCATAGATATAGCAAAAAGAATTTACGAGAAAGAAGATAGATGGTATGAAGTAAGATCATTATTTAATCATGACGAGGTTAGAATGGAAATACAGGAAGAAATAAAAAAGATTGCAAAGGAACGCGGTTACGATGTAAAGAAAGTATTCGATTTGCTTGATAGATGTGAACAATATGCAGATGCAAAGGGAGATGCTAAAACTATTCTTGCACTTGCTAAAGAAGTTGGATGCATAGTTGGTATGACGCGTAAACTTAATACTCCTACTCAGAATCAGTTACCACAAACAGAAATAGAACTTCCAGGTAGTGATCCTGCATTCGAAGCAATTATAGAAAGAAATAATGGAACAGAAAACGAAGAGTAAAAAAGAACAAGTTCTTGATATACTTCGTAAAGATGTAATTGAATTTGGCAAGGTGGTATCTCCAGTATCATTTTATTTACCTACTCCTGATATTCATCGAGAGATAACAAAATTATTTCTTGATGAATCAATTAAGAAACTTAATATCATTGCTCCGCGTGGCATCGCAAAAACCAGTTTAGTGACATTTTATATTCTTCATCATTTATTCTTTGGTGATGAAGGTAAGAAGATGATAGTTATAGTTTCAAAAACACAAACACATGCTAAATCCATTCTTAGTACAATAAAAAATGTAATTGAGTTTTCTGCAGGGTTTCGAAGATTGTTTGGTTATCACGGAAGTCAGAATGCTAAGACTTGGCGTGAAGATAAGATAGTATTAGCAAATGGGAATAGTATTGTTGCACGTGGTACAGGTCAACCTATACGTGGTGTAGGTGAACGATTACAACGTCCTACTTTAATTGTTATTGATGATCCTGAAGATGAGAACAATACCAAAACTATTGAAGCAATGGATCATAATGTAACATGGGTTCTTGCCGCTGCCGGACTTGCTCTTGATACTTTACGTGGTAGAGTAATAGCAATCGGCACTCCACTTCATGAGAAATGTATTGTTATGACATTATCTGAAATGGAAGGGTGGACTACAATTCATTATGGTAATAGTCTTGAGAATAATATAATCTTATGGCCCGAATCAAAATCACGTGAAGCATTGGAAATGGAAAAACGTGACTTTGAAAGTATTGGTAAACTAAGATTATACTATCAGGAATATGAATGCAATCTTATTCCGGGTGGAGATGCAATATTCGTAAGAGATGACATACAATTCTACGATCCAGAAACTACAGTTGAATTTATTACAGATGAACCTTATCTAAAATTCCCTAATGGTATAGTAATACCGGTTAGTATTTATATGGGTATTGATCCTGCTTCTTCAGTGGCACAAACAGCAGCTTATTCGACTATAGTGCCCGTTGCTGTTACTACAGATTTACGTGTATATGTATTGGATTATTTCAGGAAAAGAGTAAAACCATCAGAACATGCAGATAACATTGAAGCGTTTTATTTACGATTAAGACCAAGAAGAACTTTAGTCGAAGTAATTGGTTATCAAGAAAGTTTGCGTGATACATTAAGAAATCGTATATTCATTCCAGGTTTAGAACAGAAAGAAACACCGCATGATTCTAAATCAGATCGGTATATCGAAATGTTAGAACCGATTGTTAAGAGTCACAAACTTTATATTAAGGGAACATATGAAAATAAAAAGTATCGTGGTCCTATGGAAGCATTGTTTGACGAGATGGTACTTTTCCCTAAATGTAAAACTAAGGATTTACTTGACGGATTATATTATGCCTGTAAAAGAGTTCGTCCCCCAACTCATTCAATCGTTCCGGTTAAAGAATCTCTTCCTGAATATCAACAAGTTATTGTTGAGTACTATCAGACAAAAGAAGAGAATCTTGAACTACCAACTTATTTCGATGAAAACTTTAGTTAGGATACTATAATGGAAACTCCAACCTTTGATGTATTGACACAAGCAAAAGCAGAACCTATGTTGACTACTCAAGTAGATACTACTTCCGATCCTGAAGCAGTTTTTACCAATGAGATATTTGAGAATATTAAATCCTGCACTCAGGACTGGCGTGATCAGATGGTTGAAGATTGGGATTTCTATTTAGGCGCTCAAACTTCTGAAAGTAAGGATAAAGTAAATAAGAAACGAAAACAGAAGTCATATAATGTTGATGTTATCTTTCAGGCAGTTGAACAGGCAATAGCGCTTCTTACAAGTAATAGACCAAGATTCTCTTGCACAGGTACAGAAGATAGTGATACACGTATAGCAAGCGTATTCGCTGCTATTATGCAACAAGTGTGGCATTTGAATAATGCAACTCAGAAACTAAAACAGGTTATCAAGGATTATTATGTAGGTTCAGTAGGATGGTTTCATATCTATTGGAATCCCTACGCACTTAATGGCAAGGGCGATATTGCAATAGATACTATTGATCCTAAGAGAGTATATGTAGATGTAGATTCAAAAGACTTCTTCTGGGAAGATGCTAATCATATCATTATCGAAACATTCCTCACTTCTGAAATGATGCAGGTTACTTACAATATGACACTTGAAGAAGTGAAACAGTTCGAGACTTCTTCAGTATCGAATGATACTTCAGGTCGAGTAAGTGAATTTGGTTCTGGTAGTAGTAACCTAATAAATAGTGGTTCTTCATTATATTGCAGACGAGACAGGTATTCTAAAGTAAAAGAAATGATGTTTGTTATCGAGAAGGAAGATGAACGATTCGAGATGATAATTGATCCCGAACAGTTCGTTGAAAGAACAAAGAATATGATGTGTATAGTTACACGTACTGTTAATGCAACTAATTATTTTGTAGCGCCAAGAAATGTATCTAATGTATCTAAGTTACTTTCTCAATACGGTAAAGTATTTCACGAAGTTCAGATTGAAGACCCAAACAATCCTAACCAATCTCAAACTCAATTAATGTCGGGTATAGAGAATCAAGTTGAATATCCCCCTGGTGTTACTCCGGTTCCTAATAGTACTACTTACTTAGAATTAATAAGTATGTATGATGCAATTAAAAAGGGTGAAATAAAAGTACGTAAGGCATTATTGGATAGAACAAAACATGTTGCAAGTATTGGTAATAAACTTTTATTTGAGAATATAGTTCCTTCTGAACATCATACATTAATTCCACTTATAAATAACTTTGATAGAACCGTACAACCTGTAGGTGATGTACGTAGAGTTAAACGTGAACAGGAATTTATTAATGATGTAAGACGATTGATAGTTACTCACGCCGGTATTACAACTAATTATAAGATAGGTTATCCTGAAGGAAGATTTAATGAAGCGGATTTGAATAAACGATTTAGTGATCCTCAACAACGATTTATCCCCTATGATGCGGAGATGCAATCACATGGCTTACAGGTTCTTGCACCTCCGCCCCTTCCAAACCATTTATATACTCTTGAACAGCAAGCGAGAAAGAATATTCAGGAGAGACTTGGTATATTCAATATGATGGCAGGTGATCCAACTGATGCACCTACTACATATAAAGGTACGGTTGCATTGGATGAATATGGACAGAGAAGGATAAAGAGTAAGAAGGATGATATTGAAGACTTCCTTAATCAAGTAGGTAAAGTAGTTGTGGATTTCATTCAGTATTACTATACGGATAACAGAGTAATAAATATCGTTACTCCAAATGATAAACCAATGACTATTAATCTTAGGAATGATAGTCGTATGGATAATCTGTATGAAGGAAATGAATTCCGTATCAATGATATAATGGTAGGACAGTTTGACCTTGTTGTGATAAGTGGTTCTACACTTCCATCAAATAGATTTGCTCAAGCTGAAATGGCAAGAGAAGATTATAAGATGGGATTAGTTGACCAGGAAACCACACTTCGTAAGATGGAATATCCTGATGTAGATAATATTCTTGAACGTATAGGAATGATTAATCAACTTAAATCCATGCTTGCACAGGCACAGGAACAGATTAAGAAACTATCCGGTGACCAACAGACTATGGAACGTGAGTTAATGCATACTAAACGTGATAAGGATATGACTATCTTCCAGAAGAATCTTGAGAATGAAGAAGTGAAAGCTGCAGCTGCAAGAATGATATATGAGAATACTCTTAAGATGATGAAGACTGCACAGAGAGGAAGTAAATGAATCCAAGTGCATTCTTAGGTAAAAGTAATACTACAACTGAATGGCATCCCTGGGTTAATACAGTAAATGCATCTACTACCGGTGTTGCACAACAAGGATTGCCAACTTATAATCCTACTCCAATACAGGATTATGGTTCTATTACTCAAGGTAATGGTATATCTTTATTGGATAAATTAAACAGACAACCGATAGTAGAACTTGCACAAAAAGCATGGGATAGTCCATTCGGACAGGTTGCAGATATTGGTTTTGGAATGTTGGGATATAAAGGAATAAAGGAATTATTGCTAAGGAAAGGGATGAGTGGTGCACCAAGAGTAGCAGAAAAATTAGAACCTATAATGTCAAGATTATATGATCGAACTGAATTTGGACTACCAACAAAAATAACAAATGAAATTGGTGGATTCCGTGATAACTTACAAAGAAAGATATATGGTCAAACTGCAAGAGAAATGAATGAAGAGGCTTATAATGATATGATAAGAGATGTACATGGGGTAAATCCAGGTGGTTTTGCTGACGAAATTGCTATGCAAGAACAAAGTTATGGAATACATGGAACTGAACCTGCAAGTTCTCTGCAAGATGCAGTTAATCGTGCATCGACAATACCAAAAAAGAAATTTACCTTTGGTGGATTTGATGTGAGTTACGGATTAGATTCTGATATACAATATATCACACGTGACCAAAAGAGTGGATTTGGTTATAGATATGATCCTAAAGTAAATGTAGTATCTGATCTTTCTTTTTCAACAAAGAGTGGTGTTCCTTATCTTAGACATATAGATGAACTTCTTCCATCAAAGAGTACGTTAGATCTGACAAGACTTTCTTTGAGTGGTGATTCTTCCCCGCTTCTTGCGAAGATTGTACAATGGGCAGAAAAACATCCTGAGAAATACAAAGTGAGTTCAGAGCAAACTATAGTACCATTTAACAATTTAGGGAAACATACAGAGTTATCAAGATTGATGAGAGAAAATCCAGAACTTGCCCACGAGAAAGCAAAACAGGTTGGATTGAATCCATATATGGGTTCTTTTGATTCTGAAGATTTAGACAGGATGATTGGTCTACCTGGTTCCGCCAATCGTAGGATATACGAAGATATAGAAGGTAGCCAGAACCAATTAAGTTCTGTAGAGGCGGAGCACGAGGAACTAATAAGAAGAAACAGTATGCCTGAAGAATATCAAAACAGTTATAATGATTATCCAGGCGGGCATATACCACCAATTGATCAAAAAAGTGTAATGGTGGGTTCTTATTTTCCAACTTATATCCAGAAATTATTTGGATTAGGTTTTCCGTTAGGATTAGGAACTGATTATATTATGGATAGGGAGAGAAGATAATTTGACATTGTATTTTTAATTAACTATAATTGTCACAGTTGTTTATATGAAAGGTTGTTAATTATATGGCAAAAGAAATCAGTGTTGCTGATCAGAATCTTCCAGGGAAGGTTCTCGAACCAAATGCTGGCGATGAACAATTATTCGATCAACCGACAGGTATGGAACAATTCGGTACGGAGATGCCAAACCCTTCGACACAGAATGCTGTTCCTCCTGTAAATCCTTCTGAAGATGCAAAACGATTCGAGTATCATCAGAGTCGTGCTGATAAAGCAGAAGCGAAGTTGAAAGAAGTAGAGTCACAGTTAATCGCAAAGTCAAAGATGGATCCCCTGATTGAACTTATCCAGAAAGACGAGGATACGTTCAAGTTTATTCAATCACGTCTTAACGGTAATCGCACACCCGATAAGCCGTTGGAACCGCCACAGAAACCTAATAGTTACAACGAGGTCGAAGCGTATTCCAATCCAGAGTCAGATTCGTTTAAGTATCGTACACAACTTGATAACTATCGAGATGTAAAACTGCAAGCAGTTGAAAAACAGAATGCACTATTACTTCAAGGTAGGGAACAGGAACGTGCAATGCTTGAACAACAGAGAGCGCATCAAGAAGGACTTCATAAATTCAAACAGGATATTCTTTCAAAAGGAATTGCTGATACTGAATTTGCAGAGTTCTTTGACTTGGTGAATAAAGCTACTCCTGATGATATGGTGGATTACTTTAAGTTTAAAAAATCTCAGGCACAGAATTCTACTTCAGTACCAAGATTCGATGTACCGTTTACTTCTTCAGCAGGTAGTAATAGAAAAACGGTATCTATTGGAGATGAACTTGTTGGCGCTTCGAGAAAGATGTAACTCGAAAGGTTAGGTTATTTATATGTCAGTAGGAATAAGTACAACTCTAGAACGTGGTTCAACAGACACAGCAGCCGGAACTACCGGAATACTGTTTACCGATCAACGACAATTTTATGTCAATCCCTTCCAGTATGCGGAACTCTGGCAAGCGGCAACTCCATTTATTTCCGCAATGATTCAGAAAGCACGTGTTATAACCAATCTTCCTGATCCTATTTTTAAGATGTTTCAGCACGAAGAGCCCTGGGCTAAACAGGAAGCAGTAATTGCAACTATTGCTAATTCCGGTGTTATCACGAATAACGATACGGGTGTTGCTATTACTCTTACATCTGTTACAGGGTTGCCTTCTATTACTTCAGATGCATTAGTAAATATGCAATTTGAAATATGGAATGCTGCGAAGACAATTAAACGTGGTGTGGTATTCATTACAGCGAATAGTTCCGGTACATATACAGCTAAGACTTGTAAAGCTGCAGACGTTGGAACAACTGCGGTTCCTGTGATTGCAACTGATATTATGGTGGCAATCGGTACTGCATATGGTGAAGGTTCTGAAGCTGGTGAAGCGTGGGCTGATGATTTGAAGGTGGTCTATGGTTCTACTGGTATTCATCGTACTCCGGTTGAAGTAACAGGAACATTATATCAAGCATCTCTGCGTGGCGCTAATAAAGATTTAAGTCGTCTTCGTATGCAGAAGTTATATAATCATAAGATTCTTGAGAACAAACGATTGTTACGTTCCGTGAATCTTATGGGTACGAATCTTACTGCTAGTGATACGTGGGCGGATGCTACACGTGCAGGTGCAGCGAATGGTACTCAAACTACCGGTGGTCGTGTACGTATGCCATATGGTCTTATTCCGATGATTGAGGATTATGGTTATTCAACTGAATCTCTTGATTATCAAACTATTTTTGATCGTTCCGGTGGATATGAATGGAACCAGTTCGTTGACGATAGTGAAAAGACACATCAATACGTGAACTTTGATGGTACACGTGATTGGTTCTGTGGACCAAAAGCATTCTCATTCTGGTCTAAACTGGATGGTACTGCAGGTGGTTCCGAATCTAAACTAAAGAATGGTATCAAAGTTTCAGGTATGATGAATTCAAGTGGTGGCGTAGGTTACAACTTCCGATGGTTGGAAGGTCCATTTGGTATGGATCGTTTGATTCTTGATCCTTCACTTCGTAATGAGTACAGTAACTATATGATTAGTCCTTCGTGGAATAACATATACTATGCTGTATATCGTCCGTTTGTATGGAAGACAGCAATCAAAGACGATAAGTTCAATGGATTTGACGGTATCAAAGACGAGTATTTCAATGATACAGGTGTTGGTGCAACCTTAATTAAATCACATGCTTTAATTAAATTGCCAGTAGCTTAATTGGCAATATCATCTTACCCGGAACCTCACGAAGTTCCGGGGTTTAAGAAAGGTAGGATAGTTTTATGGGTGCAAATTCGATTGGTAGTTGGACTGAATCAACGGTAGCAGTTGGTGGTAAAAGTACATATGTAGCAACTTGTGTAATTACCCCTGGTACTACACCGTATAACGCGGCAACTAATAAATTTCCACAAGGACTTGATCTTCGTAAGAAATTTACGATAGTAATTTCTGAATCAGGTTCTATTCACAGTGGAGAAGCTGCTGTAGTTGCTTTATATGGTGGTATTCTTTCTACGTTTGCGGTGACGGAAGCATCTGCTGCTGCTGCGACACTTACTGCAGGTGTTAGGATAAAGACGTTACTAGATGATCTTACTGTTGCTTCAGCGAAAGTAAGTATTGATTGTGATCCGAATCTTCAGGTAGCAGAAGTTTCAACTTATGCTGCTGCTGCAAGTGGATATAAATCAAAGATTCCTATTATGCCATATATGGCGGTAGGTGTAGAGTGTGATGGTGCATTGGTAGCCAATGCAATTACATTCTATATATTCCAAGCAAGGTAATAGTTATCCTCTCCTCTTGAATACTTCGAGAGGAGAGTATTTGTTTGTATCTCTCGGAATACTTCCTTGAGATGATATTAGATTGAAAGGTTACTACAATGAGTTCTCCCACTAATCTTAAACTTCGAGTTCAATCATTTTTTGGTGTAAATAACCAGGATAATGGTGATACCTATGCTTCTGCAGATAGACAAGGTGGATTACTGGTTTCACAATTGAATCTTCCCCTTTATAATGCTGCTGTACGTGGAAATTTATTTCATGGTATGTCGGTAACTGCTGGCCACGTTGCTCCTGCAGATGATGCAACTGCACCTACTTATGCAGTATTTAATCCTGCTGGTAGCGGTGTAAATATTGTACCAGTAAGATTCCGATTAGGTACTATTACACTTGGTACACGTGTTGTATCTGCATTAGGATTTAATATTGTTACTGGTTTGAGTTCTGCTGCTGCAACAGGTACAAAATGTACCGCTTTTGCAAGTACGCCTACAGCAATTAAAAATGCAGATTTTACAACAGCAAGTAAATCTAAAGTATTATTTTCTAATGCTGGAACAGTAACAGTAACGGCGACAACTGATTTCTATGCAACAGGACTTCATTATGATCTTGCTACAACTGGTCAATCATGTCCAGTTGGTGAGATTAAATTTGATGGTGACTGGATTGTACCCCCGGGCACATTGATATTTCCTGCTTTTCATGCTGCTGCATCAGGTTCAACCTATCTTATGCAATTAACATGGATGGAAATTCCTATAGTTTAATTTAATTATCCCCTCTCCCTTGAATAAGGAGAGGGTAGTTTTACACTGGAGATTGTGATGAACAACAAAAAGTTCTATGACAGTGCAAATAATTATTGTATAACTTTAAAAGCAAAGACAACACTTACTGCTAATAGAGAAATTACTCTTCCTGATGCTAGTGGTGAATTGACTACTCCAACTGGTACGCAAACTCTTACCAATAAGACTCTTACTACTCCGATTATAGATGGTGTAACTTATTCTGCAAGTAATAATCGTCAAGTAATTACAGAGGCAATTGCAATAAATGGTACTACAGTTCATTCTGCAACATTAGCATTAAAGACTTTTAGCGCCGCTGCAATTATACTACGTGTGATCGTAAATATCACTACAAGGTCTACAGGTGCATCGACACTTGACATTGGATATACTGCTTCATCCGCAACCACAAGTTCCGATACATTACTTGATGGCATTGATGCTGGTACTACAGAAGCAATATTCGATTCAGGTGACGCATCTCTTGACACGCAAGCAAATACAAAAGCACAATTAGCTACTTCGGGTGGATTTATCACTATTGACGATAAGACTGGTGATTCAACCGGACTTATTGGAGTTGCATATATTCAATACATTTTAGTGTAAAGGATTCTTTGAATGTCTGCACAGAGTATAAAGACGCAAGTTGAATCACTTATTGGTAGTACATCTATAGCATCTCTTAATGATTGGTGCGCAGATGCTATTAATAAATTAGTTTTATTACTTCCATATGATAGTCTTTCTCCTTTTACTACACTTGAAGAAGTAACTTATTACGGCGGTTATACCGAGATTGTAGCAAAGAATAAAAAGATATTTGAGATTAATCGTGCATCTTCATCTTCTGATTCAAATTCTCTTTGTAGTTTTATTACTCCTGGAGAATATCAAAGTCAGTACGCAGATCCAAATTCACTATGTTGTGCTACTAATTACGATCCTAAGTATACCGTACTTTCAGATGAATTACCGGAAGTGGATCTTCTTTTTGCCGGAACAAAGTGGGTTGATGGTGCATCTGCATTCCGGTCAGATGATAACGGTGGCAATTGGACGGTAAAGAGTACGGGCTTGCCATATAATAAAATAAGTTATGCTTTTGTTTCTTCCAATTCGAAGATTTTTATTGGGACTGGTGGTGGTGTGTTTCTTACTAATGATAATGGCGATAATTGGACTGCAAAAAATACAGGATTAACAACTATCGATGTTCGATCTCTTGTTATAAGTGGTTCAAGTATTTTTGCTGGAACTTTTGGCGGCGGTATATTTCGGTCAGATAATAATGGCGATAGTTGGACAGCGATTAATACTGGATTGACTAATCTTTATGTCACTGCTCTCGCTGTTAATGGTGCAACTCTTTTTGCTGGCACTGATAATAGTCGGATTTTTTGTTCTACTAACAATGGAACAACTTGGACATTGGTTAGAAGTGGGCACAACGATGTAGGGATACGAGATTTTGCTATTTCCGGTAATAATATATTCGCAGGGGATGCTGATGATGGTGTATTTCTTTCCACTGACAATGGAGCAAACTGGACTACAGTAAACACAGGATTGACAAATACAGCAGTCACTTCTCTTGTTATTTCCGGTTCAAATGTTTTCGCTGGAACTGCTGGAGGTGTATTTCTTTCCACTGACAATGGAGCAAACTGGACTGCGGTGAATACGGGATTGACAAATCTTGATATTCGTTCATTGATAATAAATGGTACAGATCTTTTAGCGGGAACTCTAGGCGGCGGTATATTCCTTACTACTAATAATGGTACAAGTTGGACCACGATAAATACAGGGTTGACTGATCTTAACGTCTATACTCTTTTTGTTTTCGATGTGTAATTATATGACATTAAAAGGATTGTTATGGCTGCTCAAACTATAAAAGTACAGGTCGAAGAATTAATAGGTTCTACTTCTATTGCATCATTAGATGATTGGGCTGGTGATGCAATAAATAAGTTATTTCTCTTATTGCCTTATGATAAGTTAGTTGCATTTACTTCTATTTCCACAGTAACTTATTCAGGTTCATATACAGAAATTACTGCATCTGATAAAAAGATATTTGAGGTAAGCCGCGCGCCATCTGCTGGTTCCGCCTTAAATCGTATTTGTGAACAGATAAGTCCTGAAGAATATAAGGGACAATTTGCTGATGCAAATTCTATGTATTATCCAACTGATTATGATCCACGTTATACAATTATTGAGGCTTAATTATGGCTATGGTAGTTAAAGTTCTTCCAGCAGTTGCAGGAATGGTTGTAAGAGTAAGGAATATTCCCTTAGTGGCTACTTATGATACAAGTAGTACCTCTATTACAGTGTTACCTGAAGAATGTGAGTACTTAGTTGTATTGGATTTAGCACAAAGAGTAGGGTTGAATAAGATTGCTAATCTTGCTTCAACTACATCAAGAGCAAAACCTGTTACGCCAATACTCTCTACAGTTAGTTATGTGAATGCAAGTGGTTCTACGGTGACTCCTGTAAATATAGGTGTGATACCCTCTGTACCTGTATATGATGCGGTTCCTGTACCCGGCACATTTCTTTCAGCTTCAAGTTCCTTTGATACTGCAATGGTCAATGAAGACGTTGAACTTGCACAAGCACAGATAGCAAAACTTGCACAGGGAGTACAGGAATATCAATCTAAGATTCAAGAGAATATTAGTAAACTTAATAGAGATCTCGAGAAGTTTAAATCTGATGTTCAGAAAGTTTTGGACCAGTCTAAGTTAGCAGAAGAAGAAGCACAAATGAATGCTAAGTTAGCGACTGATGTTGCAATGCAAAATGCTATTCAAACTGCTCAGGTTGCCCTGGCTAATAATGCAACAATTATTCAAAGGTATCAAGCTGAAGTAGTAAGTTATATGCAATTATTCCAAATTGAAGATATTGAACGGAATCGTTTATTAGTACTTATACAAGCATTCAGACAAGAGTATTATGATACATTATATACTAAATTTGGTATTAGAATAATGGGTAACGGAAAGGAAAAATAACATGGCATCGAGAGTAGAATATGCAGTTTCTTGTACTCCAATAGTAACAGTAGCAGCAGCTACGGAATCCCCTACTTATGATGCGTTATGTGTTGACGTAGCGAAACAGTTAGGATCGAGTGGATCCGTGGCAGTAACTTGGGGTACGACAGTAGGATATGCAGCAGGTTCACCTGCATATGTAACGAGTGGAACTGCAGCATATACAGCAGGACAGACAGCAGTATCACTTGGTACATTCACTAGTACCAAATTTGTGTATATCAAACATAGTGGTTATCTTTATTCGAGTAGTTCAGTATTGGGTGCGGCAACAACATTAAAACTGAAGATATGTATGGCAGCAACAATAGCAGATGCAACAACGATAGCAGTATTGAATCCAGGTGATTCAATTATTCTTCCATTTAATACTGCAGTTACACCTGTATTTTATGCAGCGAGTGAAACTGCTTCCAATGCGATAGCAGTTATAGTAATGGGAACACCATAATCTAAGGAGATTCAGAAGAATACACAACCAAAACAATAATTGAACTAATGGATTACGAACCCATTCTGAAGGGGTAATAGTGAGAAATCAAGATAAACATAGAGAGCAACAAAGGAGAAAAAGAAAGATGCCAATGCTTATTAAAGAAATAAAGTATTCTTCACTTATAACTGCATTGATTATTAATCTAATTATTATCTTAGGTGCAGTATTCACAACTATGTATTCTGTTATTAAAGCTATGGAAATGGATAAACAACAGGTAACTTTAGTAAAAGTTGTTAATGAAATACAGATTAATCAAATACAGTCTAATGAAGGTATTAGATATATTCTTGAAGAAATAAAGATATTACAAAAAGAAACAACAAGAATAAATAAATTACATCATTTAAATAATATTACTAAATTTGATTAATGGAGAATGTCATGAAAGAGATACTTATCAACATCTGGAATTGGTTAGACGGAAGTAAGTCAATTATTCTCTTAGGTACTGCTAATGCAATGCAACAAGCTATGTTAATGGAAGTAATATCCAATAGTAATATTAATCAGTTTATCGTTTATCTATTACTCGGACTTAGTACTGGCACTATATTTCAACATATTAAGAAACAGACACAGTAATGAAACTATCAAAACATTTCTCTCTTGAAGAATTTACTCATTCTCAGACTGCGGAAAGAGCAGGTATTGAGAATAAACCTGATGCAGATCAGACAAGAAGAATGATTCTTCTATGTAATAATGTACTTGAACCTACAAGAGTTCATTTTGATAAACCTTTAAGAATAGATTCAGGATTTAGATGCAAAGCACTTAATGATTTAGTTCCTAATAGTTCCAACACTTCACAACATTGTAAAGGCGAAGCTGCAGATATAATCATACCTGGAGTATCATTACTTGAAGTATTTGAATATATAAAAGAGAATCTTGAATTCGATCAGTGTATATATGAAATAAAGTGGGTGCATGTTTCTTTCAAGGCAATAGGTAATCGTAGACAAGTTCTTGGTGCAAGATCCGAGAATCATAAAGTAATATATGAAGCATGGGGTGATTATATGAAAGGACCGGAGTAATGATTAAGTTATCTGAATTGAGAGTACATGACTGGATGTTTGATCATACAGAGAATGAATTCGTTCCTGAAGTGATCCAGTCTATTACTAAGTCAAGATGGAATCATGTAAAACGGATACGTAGGATAGTTGAACCTACACCTGATGGTATCTTTATTGCTGAATCAGTGAGTAATGGATATATAGAACGAAGTCTTAGAGAATCTACAGGTGAGAATGATATTGAGACAAGAGTAAAACGGTATTGTGCAGATAATATAGGTGGCAAGGAATATACGCCTGAACAAATGAGACGTATGACACTTTGGGATGATTATTATCTTGCAAAAGGTATTGGATATGGATTCGTACAAATTGCTGCGTTAGGATTATTAAAACAAATTAATAATGATTCTATTGCAGGAATGTATCTTGGTAAGAGATTGGAAGAGTATCAACAAAGAATTGAAGAGTTCTGGCCACAAATGATATGCAGTGAATCTTCTTACCGTAAGGATAATGAATCAGGTATCGAATTTGAGATACTTAAGGATTCAAAACATCTTAGTCATTATAGTGGTGGCGATGTATTAGAACGGTATAAATCAGGTGGTGGGGATGTACTTAATCCAGTAATAGCAGATTGGTTATCGCCTCACGACTTGTTTATGGCAACAAAGTTAATTGAACTTGATACACTTGATTATTCATGGAGATAATATGAGAAAACTATTTCTGGCGTTCATATTAAGTTTGTCTTTAATGTCTTGTAATTGTTCAGGTATAAAGTATAGTTCGGAAGAGAACCTGAAGACTATCAGTGATCTTCATGCAAGACTTATCATGAAGGATTCTATTGTTGTGATGTATAAAGACTCTCTTCGAGAATGTCGTGGAGATAACAGACAACTTCATTATTGGATAGAGACAGGTAAATAAAATGGCATATCAAATTAATTATACCGGCCAGACTACAAACGCAACTCCAAAAGAAATCTTTCAAATAGACGGTACTAGGTTTGCGATTGCACATGATGCAACCTTTAGATTGCGTGGTACTGCAGTAGCGCAAGATGCAACTACCATAGATTCTAAAGAGTGGAGTTTTTCTATTCTGATAAAGAATGTTGATGGCACAGTATCAATAGTGGATTATACTGCACCTACAAGTGCCGATGATGATGCATCTCTAAGTGCTTGCACTATTGCTTTAACGGCAGATGATACCAATGATGCATTGGCAGTCACGGTCACAGGGATTGCAGCAACAACGATTAATTGGAGTTTGGGATTCGACTTTGATAGTATCGGTTATACTCCAACTGTTGCAACAGTTGCTACAAAACTTAGTGTTCCACAAATTGTAGATTTGATTAAGTTGCATCATCCTAAAGTACCATATACAACTATGGCTCAGATGCTTTCTACTGCACAGACTAAATTTATAGCTGCATCTAAATTGAATTCAAAACGAAGTACAATCCTTATGACAGGTCAAACTTTGGTAGGCACTACTAAAGCGGCTCCATTAGTATTAACTGATACCGACGGTGTTTACTCTTGGTCCTTTTATAAAGATACCACAACTGATACAGTAACATTAAAATCGAGCGCCAGTGTAATGTTCTACTCGGGTATTGCCTGTGTTGATTCTTCAGGTGAAGCAGTTAATGAATATTCTATAGTTATTAGTGATGATAAGACTATTCGTTTTTATGATATTGATGGAGAAGAACTTACTGATTTTGATGATACAGTAGCATATATGAGTATTGAATTTGTCAAGAATCCTGATATACTCACAGTAGTGAGTACTTCAGTACCCGAGATTCAAGCGGAATATCATGAAGCTCTTGCTCATTATGTTATCAGTGATTTGTATATGGCAAGAACTGATTTACCAATGATTGATAGATTACAGGCTTCAAAACATTATAAGAATCTTTATGATGAATATGAATTAAAAGCTAAATATGCTTATAATATGCAGAGTAATACATTCTCAGTTGCATCTATTGTATCATCAGACTTCAGAGAGTAATATGGAAAAGATACAACATATACGTCAAACAGATTCCAATATAGATAAAGAATTTGAATTAAAAGCCAAGTTCGCTTATCGAATGCAGAATAATTTATTTTCAGTTTCACAATTATTGAGTGAAGATTTTCAAAGTGAGTAAAAAGCTTACACATATAAAACAATCCGATAGAAGTATCGATAGGGAACTGCAGGAATTGGTGCAAGCAATCAATACGCTTATAGATAAAGTAGGCGAACCTTCCTCTTCTTATCCTTCTGATATTGGAAAACAGTCTATCCAGGCAGTGAATGTAGGCAATAATTTATTTAGTATCGCTTTACGCACTCAGGACGGTGTCGTTTACTCCATTCCCGGAATATTCCAAAAAACAACTTCTTTACCACAACGCGGCAAAGAAGATGAACTGTTAATAACATCGGCCGATGGAAATTTAGTTTTTACAGATGTGACTCTTGCAGGTGTTGTAACCGAGGTAACGGGAACTGCGCCTATAGTTTCTACCGGAGGAGTAACACCTGCGATCAGTATCCCCGCTGCCACTTCGTCTGTCAATGGTTATTTAACAAGTGCCGATTGGAATACATTTAATAACAAACAACCAGTCCTAGTAAGAGGTGATGCAACACTTGATGCAAATGGTACTGTGACAGTAAATAATGCAAACGTAACGACTGCTAATAGAATATGTTTATTTCAACAGTCTGGTAATAGCAACCAGACAATTTCTGTCAGTGCAGTGGTCGCTGGTGTTAGTTTTACCATTACTTCATTAGGAGGTATTGATGATGAAGGATTAAATATAGGATGGGTTATTATATGAAAAAAATAATATTAGTAATATTTTTATCACTGTTTTATTGTTTTACTTTGGCACAATGGAAAAGAGATATAGTTTATCCTAACCGAATAAAACTTTATAGATCCACCGATTCATTGTGGCTTTCAACAGTAAACGTAGGCGATCCTTCTTCATACCAAATAACAACAAATGGAATAACGTTACAAGGAAGTGGTACATATCAAAACCAACAACCATATGTGGATTTATCTTCAGGTGTTTACATTAGTTTTAATAATCCTGCAGGTGAGACAGAATATGGTTACTCTGTATCAATGCAGGCAAATAATGGCGGGACTACATCAGGAAATGGTGGGGCAATCAATTTATACGCCGGTAATGCCACCACAGACGGCGATGGTGGAAGTGTTGAAATTATTGCTGGCCTTGGTGCTGGGACAGGTGTAGATGGAATTATAAATCTACTTTCTCCTACTTATGTTCCCAATCTTACCATAAGAGGTAATACCTTGTCATTAGGATCATTTGCAAATGTATTAACAGCTGGAGAAGGGTATATAGACTTCTCCGGTGGTATATCTTTAGGTGGAGGTTCGGTTATCAATTCGTTTGGTAGTATGGCATCTGAGACCGCTACAAACTATTCTCCTGTCGCCGGTTCTTCTTCAATCACAACGGTAGGCGCATTGAACTCAGGAAGTATTACAAGTGGATTTGGAAGTATTGATATAGGAACTGATCCGTTGACATGTGGAGCGATTTCTTACGTTAATACAAGCGCAGGAGCTTGGGAAGGAATAAATAATTATTATTATATAGACGGTGTGAAGCGCGGAGAGATGGATATTTACAGAAATAATTTATCTTCTGGTGCTAATTATATTTTAAAGTTAATGGATGTTTCTGGCAATTTGTTAAACGCAATGCAATTTTACGGAAACGGCACAACTCTTACAGCAGATTTTGGTTCTAATCCTATTATCAGTGGAGCGATAACGAGCAGTGGCAATGT
>Ga0172380_10000910_pt1 | contig 53185 bp, 89 predicted proteins | sample Leawe162metaG_FD_119747 | JGI IMG/M metagenome (GOLD analysis project Ga0172380, IMG submission 119747) | Leachate microbial communities from a municipal landfill in Southern Ontario, Canada - Leachate well 162 metaG | ecosystem: Engineered > Solid waste > Landfill > Unclassified | place... | reverse complement strand
TTCTTTAATAGTTCGTAATGATAACCTAGTCGGGATTGTACGAAAATTATCAGTTGCATAATACCCATTGTCACATTCAAAGATTGTATAACCATGATATAATTCTGTAATTGTTGTCATTTTATAACTCCTTGTTAGCCTATGTTAATTCCTGAATTTTTAATCCTGACCGGCAAGAAATGTTATAGAGTTCGTTGTTTATATAGTTAAGTTCGCCGATTTCGAGGTTAATGTAAGCGGCCATCCAATTTAAAGAATTGGTAATCAAGCTGTGAACGCTTTGAAGTACCAGAGTCGCCATAGCTTGGTTGATGATCGGGCTTTGTAAGTTTTGTTCAACAGCTTCGGCACAGGATAAAGGTGTTTTCGGTGCAGTTACGGGTGTAAGGATGGCCGGTTCCTGAATACTTGGATTGGGAAGACATTTAGTTTTAAGACTTTTTCTGTCAAATGCTTTTTTCAAGCAATTTAGTTCGGTCTTATTAATATTACCGATTAGGACCTGACCGGATTGATAATTATTTCCAGAATCTATCCACCAAGCATGAAAATTTCTGGAAATAATTTTTCGTGCTTGGTGGTTGTCAACGCAACCGATTAGGATATTGTAATTTTCTTCGCTTGTTTTGAAAGCGGTTGTTTTGTATCCTATTTCCCGTTTGTAATTTCGGGCAAATCTTTCAGCGAGAACCTGGCTTTTAAATTTACCAAGGTCTGATTCAAAGAAATTTTGACGTAAGAGATTTCGTTCTTCGACCTTATCGTAATCTTGAAGAACTATATTGAATTTGGGTGGTAGTATTCGGCATAATCCTTCAGCTACATATGAGCCGGTTCCGCCGCATCCAACAACAAGAACTTGTTGTTTAAAAGGATAAGGATCCCCGTAATCTGCTGTGTAAATATCTTTCATAATATCTCCTTAATTTGTTTTCGGGTCATCCAAAATGAGAATACACGGCAATCTTTGTCAAGGTAAATAGCATAATAGGTTCCACCCGAAATGGGATCTTTAATTATTTTCTTTTTCCCCCAATTAACATATTGGCCGTCCTTTATTTCTTCGATTTTAGATGTTTCTTTGTAGATTTTATATGACACTTATTCCTCCTATTCTGACCCGAAATGTCTCCAGAAATCACGCATATTGGCAGCGATTTCTTCATTCTGGTCATATGGTTTATTTTTCCAGTTTATATCTTCCCGAAATTTATGGGGAGTGGGTATATCGTCATAGGCAATAAAAACATTTTTCCAATTGATATACAGGAAATGACCATATGCTCCTGCTCTGAGTAAAGCTGAAGGCGTTTCTTTTTCAAGATCGCTTATTACTCCGTAAATTTTTAATCCGGATTCGTCTTCATCATCTTGAGCAGAGAAAGAAATTCCTTTATTTCCGGGATGACTATGTATTTCCATGATAGTATCAGGTACCGGTTCATAGGTGAAAGTGATGTCATCCAGTTTGATTTGATTGGGGCGGGAGATTATATAATTTTCATTTCTCCATGATATAACATAGAGCTCTTCGCCTTCAGGATGATTTTTCATTTGTCCGATTATGAACTGAATAAACCGGTAGGGTATTAAGCCGTGTCGTAATTTTATGGTTGGTTTGATTTCAGGTAGTCCGCGCGTGATGCCTAAAGCAACCGGAATCAATAATTCCAGGTGTGCGTTTTTAGCTTCGATAAATACGCCATTCCCGCCCCAATGGTAATTGTAACATTGTCCGGCTATACCGAGTTTGTTTGAATCATATATGAAGTATCCTATTTCGTTCATTATGTTCTCCATTTAGATTAGTTTATGGCCATTCATAATAGTTTCAATTGTTCCACATTTGACCAGATCAGAAAGTGGGTACTCGTCCGGGTTAACAGAACTAACATGATCGATTGTGTTTAATGCTTCCCAAAGTCTGAGAAGGTTTTTAGGATATTTTTTTGAGCGGTTTTCCAATTGGCCATGAGAAGTGAAGAATGATACCCAAAACATATCCGGGATTTTTGATACGTCATCGGGGTATGAGTTAGTCCCTCCGCAGCTTTTACCGTTTTCTGACATGTTAGGAAAAGGAGCATAATAGATTGTATCTTTCGCAGTGAGGGGTTTTCGTTTCACAGCGAATACATAAGGCGCCTGAGATCTCTTACATATAAAGATACAGGGTGGAACAGGTATTTTGTAACGCATAACCGGTTTGTTGACGAATTGAATAGAAAGTATTCGAATTTTTGGTTCTGTGTAAATGGCATATTCCGGACCGTCACTGGTATTATTCCACCAGAGAGTATTTTCTGGAAGTAAGCCGGTAGAGAAACTTAGTTCGCGGGTAATAGCATGGGATAAATCCATAGCGGAAACTACTTTTGTTGTTATTTTATCGCTATTTGGTGAGAAAGAAGTAACAACAATTGTATCTGCATAAAAATTAACCCTGAGTCGGAGAGGATCTCCTGGGAGATCCAATTGTTTAGGAACAACCCAAAATAATTCTTCGTTAATTTTCTTCTTCATTGTTATCTCCAAAATCTAATTTTTCCTTGAGTGGTTTTGGATTCAGTTTATCCAATAGTTCCTGAAAATGTAGAGTATCTATATGTAGCCATTGTTCCAATTTTGTAATGTTCATCCAGAATTGTTTTACTAAAGGTTCTTGCCTTGTTAGTTCCTTGACAGTTTTATGATCCCAACTCGGACCTGGTGCATCATCGTCAATACAATTGTCTAGTTTGGCAAGTCCAGTTTGGCCATGAACCCAATCAGCGAAAGAACCTAATGCTTCGTATTTAGTTTTTCGGAGTTTTGTATGGATAAATTCGGGTGTAAATCCCTCTGGAGGGATATGTTTAACTAATTTTCCACCTACGAGAGATTTAGTTTTATCCAGTAAAGGGATTCTGGCGTTAGATCCATCAGGGTCGTTGTCAGTGGTGTAAAAAGGATAAGAAACTAGCGAGAGCATAAGTATGATTTCATCTGAAAAAGATGAAAATTCTTCGTAATCTGAATAGTTTAAGCCTTCTCTTGGGACAGGAATATCCATTGTAATACACTGGTATTCACTGGAATCTATCTCTTCCAAGATGAAGTATTTAGAGCTGAATTTTTTCATAAAATGCTCTATTCGGTTTGAAGGAGTTTTCATTTTGAAAACCTTTTCAAACTCTTCCGGTATATATTCTTTCACTAAATTAAAGAAGTCTGTGGCGAAAGACACATCATCAAAAAGGTTTAAGATCATTTCTAGTGAGGGAACATGGTTATTTATTTTTTTAATCATGGTTGTTATCATCATGTTACCAGTTCCTTTCAATACTATTAATCATATTATGCGTAGCGCTGATATATGCTTTTGCTTCCCGCGTAGCCTCTTCAATTTCATCAGAATGTTTTTCGAGTTCCCGTGGGTCAAGTTCGCCGTTTTTAATGGGGAACTTGTTTAATAACGCAAATATTTTAAGTTGTGTTTCCGGGACATTTTCGATGATCCGGATTAAATGACTAATGATTTCTTTTTCTCTTTCTTTTTCCATTATTTATTCCTTATTTCAGCCATCAAGGACACGGTTCGACTTTGATAGCTTTTATACTTATAAGGTTAGCGAACCATGGTTCCATGTAAATTTCGCAATTTTGACAACCGGAATCTTCTGTGCAGAAAACCTTTGGATTATAAATGCACCATTGACCTTTCATTTTTCTTCCTCGCTTTCATAAAGGCTTTAATTATCGAACCTTGTTTTCGATAAAAACGCCTTAGATATTTGTAATACGCATTTGTTCTTTTTGATTCGCTCCAGAGCGGGCGTCTTTGTGGCCAGGATAGTTTTTTGAACCACTGATCGAAAGTTTTAGGACTAAATAATTTAAGGGAACCATTATCAGTGATTATTTCCATTCCAAAATTTGGTGTTTCTGGTTTTTCCATTACTTTTACAGCGTCTTCCATTAAATTTCCTCTTTATAATTTAGAATTCTCAAAAATATAAATTGCGAAGCTGGTAGCGTCTTTTTTCAAGGTATTGTATTTACTTCGGGTTCTCGGACCACGGAATCTAACGCGGATATGGTAAAAGTCTTTATTCAGGTAAAGCCGGCATAACGACACAAAAAGTCGTCCCTGCTGATCGTTAGGAACAACGAAAGACATTTTGTCCACATAGACTGTTTTTCCGGAAAGAGCGGCTTCAATTTTAGAGCCGAGTTTGCTTTGTTTCATTACTCGATTTAACCTCCTTGATAGATTTATGCTATCATTCCTCCGTCAATTTTAGCGATATCCATTAATGCCACACAGAGTAGTCGGGAGTCTAATTCTTTGGGAGCTGCGGTCATTCTGTTCAGGGGGAACATGCCGAAACGGATCAAGTTTTTTTCGTCTTGATTAAGAAGTGTCCAGAGTTGGAAAGCGTACATTTTTTCAGGGGTAGAAGTAAGTCCCTTGATGCCAACTTTTCGTTTGAATTCGAAATATTGAATTCCAGTTTTCTTTTTGTCTGCGCCGGCAGCCTGCCATTCTGCATTAACGAGTTCGGGGAAAAAATTAGCATAGTAGGTTCTAATTTCATCCACCTTCATTTTAGGGTCCGGATCATCGAATTCACGTCCATCATAGATAAAGATTCTTTTAGTTTCCACCATTTGTGCCTCCTTTTTTATTTAGTATTGATTGTTCCAGAAACATTTGGAACAAATTATTATATAATTCCCATCTCATAAGAGTTTGAGAGTAAGATGTCCATTTATCGAGATCTCTGGTCATCTGATTAACTGTATCCCACTCTCCGTTTTCATAAGCGAAAACATATTGGTATTTTTGTTCTTCATCCCATGTATTGAGTTTAGAGATTAAATAGGGATTAGTTTTTTCAAGTATTCCTTCAATATGCTTTTTAATATAGAGCGTTATTTTGAGTTTGCTTAATTCTTCCTGGCTTAATTCCTTCATTTCAGTATTCCTTCAATAACATAAATTGGATATTCGATTTGATCGTACCCGATTACATCTATTCCGAGAAGCGTTTTTTTGTATTTAATAAAATCGGCAAGGAAAAAACTCTTAATTCCAAAATCCAAATATAAATATAGAAAATACTTATTGCTTATAATTCCCTCCATCATTAAACCCAGGTCGAGAGGGAAATAACCAAGTTTAGTTTCTAATTTAACAAAGAATTTCTTTATCCAAAATGACCCTTTGGGATTGTAATTTTGATAAGAATAAGGAAGATAAATCGAGCTTTGTATTAAGGCGGAATATAAAACTCCTTTGCATACAGTTCGAGTAATAAGAAGCGATACTTTGAGCTGGCTTAATTCTTCCTGGCTTAATTCTTCCTGAAGTTCATTCATTTCAGTATTCCTTCAATGAGATATACTTAATTTCTCTTATCTATATTTTTCCCTAATTCGCCACAGAGAACTATGATTAATTCGAGCGTTAATCCATGAATGAGATATAAGTGTAACCCGAATAATGCAACTGAAGACAGTTCAGTTAGATTAACGCTCGCGTTACATAATGGACATTTATGTTTCATATTTGTATATGTAGAGATCAGGCCACCTTCCACAAGTTGGACAAGCACAAAAAACACCTGATTTCCAGATGGGATCATTTTCATAATTATGGTGGCAAAACCATATAATGGAATTACTTTTCGTTGTATATTTTTCATTCCGGGATAGAAATATAGCGTTGGAAAATTCAGGTTTTCGTGATTCACCTTCCACTGCTACAATTTCGTTCGGCAAGCGGTTAGTTCCTGGAAGAGTACCAAAAAATTGCATGCAATCATAGTGGTACTCTACTCGTTTTTTCTCTTCCGAAGTAGAGTGAATAATTTCTTCTTCTTTCATCCATTCTTTCAGAATTATTTTTCGAATTGTCATTTTTTCTCGTGTTATTATCATTTCACCCTCCTATTAATACCCTCCTTATTCGATGATTAATTTACGTATATTCGTATCTTTTCACGATAGCCGTATAAATGATTTCCAATTGCAGGGATCCTCGTCTCTGCACCGCTTCTCCCATATCTTTGATCATTTCTTCGGTTCTTTCTCTCATCCTGTTCAAAATACCGAAATTGTTCTCTATCCTGAGTTCAATCATACGATCAACTCGCCGGCTGAGTTTCTTGAGTAGGATTCCCAGATCTTCGTCATAAGCTTTTGTGACCGCTTCCGCCATCGCTGCATTGGTGCTTTCAGATGTCCAAATGAAAAGCTTTCCGGCTTTACTCAACTCGAGACAAGCTTCTCCCGCTGCCGCGCTATATGGCAACAGATAAACACTTTCCGTATGCTGGCAAGCACCGAGTTTACGAGCCATTTTTAAGAAGTTGTAACGGGCTTTATCACCCGCTTCCGTGTGAGGCATGTCATAAGTCAATAGAATCCACTTATCGCAGATTTCTTTTGTATTGACCTTTACTCCGGATAACACTGCCGCAGTTTCCAGTTCTACTAATTTCCGTTCCTTTTGTTCCATTTCTTCTTTTTCCATTACCATTGACCTCCTTTAATTATTGCTTCACCTTACGATAGCCATGAGATTTAACCGATTACCGATGCTAACCTTCTAGCCTTGGATTGAATTATTTGCTCGAAGCCAGGTAAGTTGACTATGAACATTAAGCCATCCCGAAATGAAAATTCGTACTTACTTGTAAGTAAATCGGCTTTGTCTATCCACAAACGATAATTTACCCTGATATTCTTCCATTTTAGATCGAATTGGCTTTTCCCAAACATAAACTCAATTTCTCCACTTTCCGAATAAGAAAATTCGCAATTGATTCCCTTAAATTCTGCGATAATAGGAATTGCAATTTTCCGGAATCGTTCTTCTAATTGATGAATCATCATCCCTTTTTCTGTTAACTCATCTTCCTCAATCCGATCACCACTCAGCCGGCGATCAGTTAAACCAATAATCTGATCGCCGAGTTGTGCCTTAATCAGATTAAGGCTCGCTTGTTCCGCTATTTTTAGCTTCCTCTCTAGCGAGTAATAAGCTATTTCGAAAAGTTTTTCACTCTTATTGAAGAGCGAAGGAAAATCATATCCATCCACGTACCTATCTTTTAATAGGATGGATATTTGCTTCAAAAATTTAGTCGGAGCAAAATCCTGAATTTCCGCTCTCCCACCATTCGGGTCTGTCATATCTATTGGAGCTATTCCAATATAAACTCGAGGGCGAATAACTTTAACGTACTTATTATCAGGCAATTCATTATCAGCCGTTCCTTCCGTAATAAGGAACTTAAATGCCAAATCCTTTACGAGCACATCCTCTGTGACATCGATTAAAAGAACTTTAGCGGATTTCGCTAAAGCATTCATGTTGGAAAGCCAAGTTGTATAACTCCTAACTGACATTTCTTCCTCCTATTTCGTGGGATATTTTATGGTTAATCCCCACGGAGCCTTTTTATCGGTAACTGATAACCATATCACCGGAACCGACCTGATCTCTGGCGGGAAAGGAGCCTCTAAATCTGTAAAGATAACTAATGTACTAATTCCGGGAGTTTTCATAGCATCATCTAAAATTTCTTCGAAATCAGTACCACCTCTTCCGGTCACTATTTGCGGTATCGGATCAAATGGATGTAACTCCCACCGACCTTGAATCTTAGTGTCAAAGGTCCGAAGATAAATCGTATAATCGCTAAATTGATCTGCTATCCCTTTAACTTCAGAAAAAGCTTCGTGTATTTCTTCGTCACTGATCGACCCCGAAACATCAGCACCAAACATCATGCTAATCGATTCACCACGCATGGATGGAAGATAAATACCTCTCCATAAATGCTTCTTATTGGGTGGGAACAAACAATAATCATTTTTGACGTTGGATACAATCGTATCCTGTATTATGGACTTCCAATCCATCTTTGGCTCAAGGAAATCATCAATTATAGTTTGCCATCCACCCGGAACCTTTCCTCTTGATCGAGCTTCACAAACCGCACGAGCTATTCTATCTTTCCATTCTTGATTCTGTTGTTCGTTTGTTTTATCTTTATTCCAATCTTTCCATGGAGAATGGTCATCTAACGTGTCCCCAGGGAAACCTTTGCCTTGTCCTTGTCCTTGTCCTTGTCCTTGACCTTCCTGGCCTTTGCCTTGTCCTTGTCCTTGTCCTTGTCCTTGACCTTCCTGGCCTTGACCTTGCCCTCCATCTGCTGGCGGTGGAGTTGGTAAATGTTTGTATATTTCTTCCGCACACAAATCGTGATAAGCCGAGGATAAAAGACAATTAGGAGGTGGCATAAATATTTTCCGGCCACTGGAATCAGTGGTATTCGCTAAAACATCGTTAACCGCGAAATCTGCCGCCCAATTCCATTGTTCCGCATTCCTCCCCTGTTGCCGTTCCAAATGGTTTAGAGCGATATGCCCAACTTCGTGAAGAACTACGAATGTTAAGTGTTCGCTAGATAAGTTATTCACGAAATCCGCACAATAAAACAAATGTTTCCCGTCTGTTGCCATTGTTGGATGCTTCATCGTTTCAGATGCTCGTTCCACCGGCTCCAAATAAAGAAGCAGGGAGCCGAAGAACGGTTCATTCAACAATAGTTGAATCCGGACTCGCTGAAGTTTTAATTCAGCTTCTTTGGATGCATTCATATCGAACCTCCTATTTATAGAGTAAAACATCCTGATGAGCTTTCGCCCACTTCATGTAATTCGGCTGAGATGTTAACAATACTCGATTCTTCGAAGTTAGCAGTTTCGCCATGAGAACGGAGAATTCTTTGGGCAATCCGTTCATAGCATAATCGAGTAACCGATTGAACTCCGCGGCTTTCTCGGCATGAGAGACTAATGCGGAGATCAAAGCATACTTTAAACCAATATCTCTCGGGACTATATTTTCACCGGCGAAGATTTTTTGAATTGATGGAATTTGTTCCTGTAAAGCCATGAATCCGGAAAATTCAGCCGCCGCTCCAGGTCCGATTGTGCCATCCAGCAATTCTCTGACTATTCCTTTAGAAAAATGCTCCATCACTCTGGAAGCAAAATGCCACGAGCGCGGAGTGGCAAAGGCTTTATCTGTGGCTTCGGGCTTAAAGTTGAATAACAACTCGGACCCTCTCCATGTCAGGAATGCAAGAATATGAGTATTTATCCCGGAATTTCTCGCCCACTCTAACCAATCATCTAGATTGTACTCGAAATTAATGTGAGTAAACCTGTTTCGTAGTGCCGTGGACATCGGATAAACCACCGCTCGATCAGAAAGATTGTTTCCTGCAGCTATAATATAATAGTCATCCGGTAGCTCGTATTCACCAATCTTCCTATCCAATGTGAATTGGTATGCCGATGCTTGTTGCAACGGCGGAGCAGAAGTGAGTTCATCCATAATAACTATACCTTCCCCTCCTTTCGGCAGCATGGATGGCTCTAGCCATTTGGCTACCGTCCGAATACCAGTACCACCACAAACAGCGCAATCATGCTTCTCTCCTCCTGTCCCACGGCAGACATCACAACGAACATCTACCACAGCAGGAATACCACGCAAGTCCGTCGGATCTAACAAACTCATACGGATATCTATAAGTGTTAGATTCCGTTCCTTGCATACCTCTCTCGGTACGGCTGACTTGCCGATGCCGGGAGGACCCCAGAAGAAAAGTGGTTGCACTTCGAATCCGGCTTTTTGTGCGTCCAACGCGTTCTCCAGAGCTAGTTTTACGTCTCTCGGTCTCATTTCTTCCTCCTGATTAATATTAGGGATAATCAAATCCCTTTCAGATAAAGTAAATGATTCACTTGCTATATCTGAAAAGGACTTGATTATGTAATATATCCTTACATAAATCAAGTCCCTTTATATTTATTTTAGCCTATCGTTTTAGGCTCCTCTTTCTTCCTATACCACTCCTTCTAGTTTATTCGCAATCGCGTCAGATAACGTGGTGGCTCCACCACATTGAGCATAACGAATATGTTTGCAATCCTGCCTGGGATAATGCCGCGTCCAACCAATACAGGAACAAGCCCATTCACATTTTCCCTCATCATTTAAAGATGAATACGGAAAATTTTGTTTATTTTCGAACGGGCCATCCGCGTAATGAGTAACAATATAATCTTTATCCCCCGATTCAGATGGACAAACATATTGTTCGGAATAAGGACGGTAATTCACCATCCCGTTTATACCCTGCTTCCCAATTATTTTGGACATACTAACCTCCTTTCACCGAGTACCAGATTGTTATGTGCTAAAATTTCATTTTCGGCTTCACACCATAACTTAAACTGGACAACGGACGGTAGTGCCTCAAAAACATCCCCCGTTCGTTGTACGGCGAGTTTGTCTACTCGCTCAATAACCATTTCTTCCAGGCTTTGTTTAAATCTTCCCATTTTAAGCCTCCGTTTTTATTCCTGTAAAAACAGGGAATCTTAATTTGTTATCGTTAGTGAATTCGAGATACTTTACTTTTACGATCGGGCCATTCTCAATCCATGTGGGCTGATTCCCGGAAGAATAAGGATTCACTGAAAACTGACATTCTGGAGTGGAATGTGTCATTAGAGACATTAAATGCTGGATAGCTTTATCATTAAAGCCGGTTCCAACTTCTCCGATAAACACATAATCATCGTGTCCCATGTCGGCTAAAACCAATGCACCGAAAGTGGTAGATCTCCAGCCGGTTCCTGCCGTATATCCTACAACTTTGAATTGTCCTATCTGTGATCGTTTTACTTTGACCCATCCCCGAGCATTCTGCATATACGGATGATTTAAGTTCTTCCCCACAATCCCTTCCATTGAACGGGCTACGGCCAACGCGAAAGCCGCCACTCCATCATCCGTGTGACCAGCCAAATGAACAGTATTACTCGGAACTAAAATCGCTTCAAGTAATTCTTTCCTCTGAATTAAAGGAAGCCTTGTCACATCCTGTCCGTCTAATTCGATAATATCGAACACTTCATATTCGGCAGGATATTTTGCTTGCCTGAATTCCAAATCGGATGAGGTTGCTCGATGCTGAATAGAATTAAAGTCTGATATTCCATTCGCATAAGAAACTATTTCTCCATCTAATATGGCAGGCTTCAACGTCTCCGGCCTGATCTCCGGGAAGTTGGCTGTTTTGTCTTTTCCTGATCTGGATTGAATGTTTCCTGTACCAGTATTTACGATTGCTCTAACACCATCATATTTGGTTTCCCAAATCCAATCTCTTTGATTCCAGGATGTATCACGCAAATCGCAAAGCATCGGTTTTATTATTCTGCTCAAACCATCCCTCCTGTGTTTATTGTCCCAACCGGTTCACCATCCAGCTTTACCAAAACCGCAGCCTTTGCTCGATCAAAACTGATTTCGTGCATCTCTCCGTTCTCATCCTCTGCTACGATTTTGTGGATGGTATCATCCAGACTGGACTTGATCTGGATAATTTTAAGCCCACAAAGATCTCGCTGGTCCGTTGCTCTTTCCAGCTCTGGAAAGAGAGTTCTTACCATTTCCTTCACCTCCTTTTATTCCTAAATCCCTTAAAATCTTCCAAATAAATTGGATCAGGATCACATATAATCTTGACGCGAGCTTTATACTCTTCCATCTTTAATTGTGCCAATTGCGACTTTAACCGATGTTCAATCGAAAGATATTCATCGTATAATTCGTCTATGAGAATAGATTTAAACATTTATTCCCTCCTTATTCCTAGAGTTGAGCGCCCTCCCTTATCCAAGGGGAGGGCCCGAGGCGTCTATTCGCTGCCCCTAGGAGGACGAAACCTGAGCTACTCTGAAAGTTTTTTCTCCACCAGTAACGCATCCCGACGTTTATTCGATTCCGCCACAATAGAAGCTAATAAAGCATCCATCATAGCATCGTCGTTACTTGCTTTCGGCACAGCAACAGGCGAAAGCACGTTTTTTCCTTCCCGCTTTGCCGTCACTAATTCGATAACTGCCTTCCGGTATTCATCTTTATATGAGGATAGATCAACTTCTTTCGTCATGGCATTAACCAAGGATTTAGCTAGCTCTAATTCCTTGTCATTTAACCGAGCTTCCACTTTCAACTCGGTAAAGTCTCGAATTTCATCGGACCAGTGGAGTGTCTGAAGTATCAAAATCCCGCCAAACGGGCGGATTAAACACAAATGTTCCTTTTGTTCCTTGAGTGCAACTTTCGCCACAGCCCACTTCCCCGTGTCTTCCATAGCCTTAACCAGCATTACGAACGGCTTCTTTGCCGTGTCCTCTGGCGACATATAATAACAGTTTGTGGGTATCCGCGGATCTTCCATTTCTTCACTAGAAACGAAAGCATCAATCGCAATATTAACTGATGTCTCGAGCGGCAGAGACTCTAACTCTTCCTCCGTAATAATGACATATTCCTCTTTCCCCTCTTTATTCTTCCCCAGGGGAAAACCTTTAACCAGCTCGGAACCGTCTACGGCTCGATTACACTGCGGACACGTTTTAGGCATCTTTATCCGCCCTCCACATTCTCGGTGAATCTGGTTAAACATTCCCACACTCTTATCCTGAGTTGCAGGATAAACCTTGACTGGCATAACTACCATTCCAAATTGAACCGTTGTCGACTTTAATGCTCTTGCCAATTTTCCCTCCTTTTAGGAAGCTACTAAAACTTCCCTATATTCATATTCGATAGCATCTAGCTTTTGAGAACATTCGGATACAAAAGTAAAATCAAGACATCCAATAACTTTCCCTGTATTATCCCGAACGGCACAAATACAGTTCTCGCATTGAATCAAAGGACAACTATTGATCGCTTTCATGGCTTCCCTCCTAGAGTTAATCCAAGACGCTAATCCGCAATCGTCAATAAACGACGGCACAATTTGGCATATCCGGCCTGGAGATAGTTAGCTTTAATCCAATTAGCGACTGCTTTTACGCCATCGCCGGTTTCATTGGCCTTTCCCAGGTCAAAGTTAGTCCACGCTGCTTCGGCTGCATCTTCCATCTTGGTATCCAATGCTTTCTTCTCTTCCGGTGTTAATGTCTTTCCCATTTTGGCACCTCCTCTTATTTTCCGCCTATCGCGGATAACGAAAAGGGCGAGGCATTCTTGCGAACGTCTCGCCCTTTTCGTTATCCCGGATAGATCAGGTCGATTGAAGATCTGATTCCCACTCGAACATATACTCTTGTTCGAGGAGCATCTCCTTGTATGCTTCCTCCTCTTCGGGAGTTTCTAGCTCTCCCGTCCACGGACGGGATTGATTATGTCCATTCTTAACCGTCATTGGAGGCCTCCTTTAAGCCTTTTCGTTCCGCCCAATTCACTGCATCCAGTAATCTGGATAGTTTTTCCAGTTTTGTGTTCCCAGACTTGACTATGTGCTTTCCGGGATGTTGGTTCTTCCTCTTCATTTCCCACCATACCATCGCACCCGCTGTCCAGTCGTCTATATAAGGAATACAGCGATAGCAAAACCACCGTTCGTGGTATTGCCCACCTAACTCCCGAAGCGGATGCTTCTCGCCACAACAATAACAAGCGAAGTAATCAGGACAAGCATTTAGCTCTTCCTGAGACGGTTCCCGATCAGGATTAAGAACATACAATGGTTCGTCAGCGTCGAAATAAACCATTGTCTTTTCGGGCTTAGTTCGTGCGGATTCAAAGCTAATCGTTATTTCCATAACGTCTCCTTTTACGGAAACACAAAGAGCCGACCTTCGTGGTCGGCTCTCGTGGTTTCCGTTGGGTTTATTTGGTTTCGGTCACAGGATAAACATACTGGATAGTCTTTCCATCAACTTCCTTGGTTTCGACTTTGTTCACTGTGGGAAGAGCCTTTCGCTCATCGGAAGTCATCTTATCCCACTTTTCCTGAGTAGTGGGATTAGTGATAGCGATGGTGGCATTCGCTCTGCCTTCCATCTTGTATCCCATCGCCTTCGCCATAGCGGCGAAACTGGCGAAGTGCATTTCCTTACCAGTTTCCGGGACATAAATAACTTCTCCATGGGACTTGAATCCACCTCCACCGCCTCCCGAACGTTTCCGGGACTCGGTTTCGACTTCATTACCGAAACTTACGATAGGGTTTTCTTCGCCTTCCTTAATCTCAGCTTTGAAGACGATAACAACCTTTCGGCCTGAGAAGGAAACTTTATGCTTCGTCGCTATGTCTTCCAACATCTTCGGAAGCTCAGTTTTCACTTCGGCCTCGGCTTCGGACATCCGCTTTGGAGCATCCAGCTTTTCCTGAGCCGTTCGCATTGATTCTAACTCTGCGATAGCTTCAGGAGACAATTCACCGCCCATCGACTGGAATTTCGCCAGTAAATCCTCAATGGAAGCGACCATGAAGATCTCTTTCGCTGGCTCTTTCGCTGGCTCAGTGTTCAGGATAATGTTTCCCTGTGGCGGAACCTGTGTTCCTCGCTGATTTCCCTGGTTTCCGTTCTGGACATTGATGTTTCCGTGCTTCATCTCAAACACTCCCTTGCCTTTCGGCTTTCTATTACCACTAGCGACTAAAATCGACAGCTTACTGTCGTAGCCACTAGGCGGGTTTCCAAAAAATTTTAATGTGCGAAAGACACTCATCGTGCCTGAGCCTGATCAGGCTCACCCTAATCATATCATCAAGCCTGTCGATCTGTCAACTACCCTTTTGTAGAAACAACGGTTTCTACATAGTTTACAAAAGCCTCTATTGACAAATAATTTTTTTTCTGGCTTTTTGACAGTCTTATATATTAATGTAATCGGTCTACTGTCGTGCCTGACGACAGTTGAGTTTCGAAGTTTGTCCAATGGCTGTTCGGTTTGTCGTGGCTACCGAACAGCCATTCGCTAGTAGGAAATTAGCTGTCGCAGGCTGTCGTTTTGGAAAAATTTTTTCCATGCACACCTATCCGGGAAATAATGCTTCTCGGCTGATTGGAACGCCAATAGTATCTATAAGAATACCTTGCGTATGTTGCAATTCGTGTTCAACGACGCCTGCATAATCATCCCGAAACTTACCAGCTCTCATTTCTCCCATTACCGAGATATAATGGAATTTAATCAGTTTAGGGCGGACAACTGAATAAAAACACCCTGGAATAGATAGACAACTCTCAATCCAGGTATGAATTCCATATCTCTTAGTGACAACTGGATTCATAGCGATCAGATCCACAGCCGGTGTTTGGATCACGAAAAGTTGAACCGGCTCCCCTAATTGAGAAGCTGCTAATCCATAAGCTGATATCTTGTTTCGATTAAGATACTTAACATAATCTATCATTTCTTGTATTAATGATCGAATATAGCTGTCAATAGTTATAACCGGCTTACATGGCTGCCTTAGTATAAGATCTGGTACTTTAACTATACTACGCATAGTTTCATCCTCCCTCCATCTTTCCTTCCTCACTGACGAGAAGCGAATGGGTTAAAGCCTTGAGAACCCTGGGGAGAGCGAGCCTGGACCGGTGCCTGAATCAATTCAGCCTTAGTACATCGCTCAGTACCACATTCTGCACAGATGTCGAAATGAACTAAAACACATTCCACAGTTAATGCAGCTAGCATAGGCGGCAACAACGGTGTAACTTGCTGGCGCAAAGATGAAAATGTGCCTGACTTCACCCGACCACTCTCCATTTGGCTTTTAATAGCCAAATGAGATATAGTCTCCATCCCCCCACATACAGGACAATTTGGATACTCCTTGATAATCTTTGGTGTGTTCATTCTAAAATTCCTCCTATTTTAATCTTATTCTTGAACTTGGATATAAAGATCCCCATGGGTCCGACCATTCACTGGCTCCTAAACTCCCCGGAACAACTTCCCAGAATTGAGCATCCTGAAAATTATTAACTTGTAATTCTGGTGCAGATGGATCATACCCACCAGCCGTATGTTGAACTGCCGGCTGAGTCATCCCATCAATACGCCGAATAAGCCCCAATTCTTCACAGACATGAAGATAATGGGTGAAGTAATTATAACTACCAGGCTTACGTTTCTTACCACTCTTAAGAGCTTTACCGCGTAAACCAATATATGGAATAGCCTGAACCGCTTCTTTATACTGGCGATAAATATTAGCGCCCCACGTCGGCCCTCCACTTTGCAGAACATCCCGGATAAAATATCCTAACAAAACAGGGTGCCGGTTCCCGCCTCTACCTACAAACTTTGGAATTGGCATTTTAATCCCCCAACCAAAAAGCTAACCAGAGAGCTCCTGCTCCTAATAAAAAAGCTAATAGGATTACAAGCTTGTATTCGTCTTTATTATTCATTTTATCTCCTTAAATCGGCTTTGACGAACTTCATCTGAAACTTTCCGGACCTGGGCAGGGGATAATTTGTTGTAGCGCATGGTTGTACCAAAATCTTGATGTCCCAAATGTTCCTGCAAAGCTTTTTGTTTATTAGCATCAGTGGCAGCGATTTTTAACCAATCAACTGCTAAACTAGCTCTCATAATATGGGGATGGATAAAATGTTTGCGGCCTGTTTCCGGATTAACTAAGACTTTTCCCGATAAACCAGAATCGGATGCAGCTTTACGAATAATATTATAAACAGATTGGCGAGATAGATTAATAACCCGATCTGTTTTCTCCATACCTTGAACAAAATCCCGAAGAAGATTTAACGTTTCCTCTCCGATAGTAACTATCCGGTTCCGGACCAGTACCCCTTCAGCTTGCACTAACGAAAGATTAGCGCCACAATGTGGACACCATTTCCCCGATCTACCGGCAGTTTTATTACATTTTGGACAATGTTTTTTCGCACCGTGTTTTAAATGTGGGATTAATACAGTTCCATTATCGAAATCTATATTCTCGACTGTAACTGCTAATAGTTCGCTTTCCCGACATCCGGTATCTGCATAAAACTGAAGAATAAGCTGATCCCTTTGACATTTCGCAACGGATATCATTTTATTAATTTCCCGGGCTGTTAAAGTTGTTTTAATTGCCATACTTCAATCATCCTATGTTTCTACAATATTGTCAATATATTTTAATAAACTGAAAGAGGGTTTGAGTGAAGCCCTCAAACCCTCTTTCTAAATAGGAGTGCCTGAAAATGGAAGACCAGCGAACCCAGAAAGACCAGCGATCAATTATTAGTATAAAATTAAGAGAAAGATTTTGTCAAGTTATTTTGACAAAATCTTTCTCTTATGATTTTGTTCTGGCAAATACCATGTACTTCCATCTTGACTCTCAAGAAAAATCCTGCCACAGCCATCTGGAGAACAAGCCCAAACGTTCAAACAATCTCCGGGCTTTTCTAATATCCACAATTTCTTCATGGCTTTACCGCATAAACACTTCATTTACCCTTCCTCAAAAATTTACAAAGCATAATAATTATACCAATTCCCCAAATTATACCAATTAAAAGAATTGTCCAATAAACTGAACTCATTTTAACCTTATCTTTCGCCCTGCCCACTCGGGTTCTTTAGGTTCCCGCTTTAATGATGAAAAAGCAGTTTTAGAAGTACGTACTATATATGCCCTAGTTTGTGGTTGTTTTAAAATCGCAAAAGTTAAAACCCCGCCCAACGCCCACCAGGCTAAATTACCACCCCATTTCCCCACAAGAATACCCGTAGCTACACCCAGAGCTGTTTTCGTTCCACTATCCATGTCTACCACCATTTAAAGGAGGAAGAACCTTGCCATCCTCCAATCGTTCTATCAAATGACTTAAACTTTTATTCAAATCATTTTGAGCCTCTTTCGCTTCATCGAAACGACGATTACTCTCTGACTTCATATCGGATAAACGTTCAATAACATGTGCCTGATCCGACTCCAGGCGGCTATATCGACTGGCAGCCTCAGCCTCAAGGTAGCTAAATTTTTGAGCCATCTGCAAGGGTAACACCCGTTCTGCATCCTCCAAATGATGAATTCTTGATTCGTGTTTATTTAGCATATCCCGAATATCTTTTACCCCTTGCGTTTGTTTCCCCCAGGCCACTGCTACCATGATCAAATTAATTACGATCATAACCCCCAATGAAAGAAATCCAACTAATATTCCGCCATCCATTATTTTCCTCCTGTGGACTCTTCTTCAGGAATTGCTTTCCTGAAATAGTGCTGGATTATTAAAGCGTTCCATGAAATTAAAGCTCCGAGCAACGTGTCTACTCCCGCCGCTCCTAAAATCGCAATTTCTGATTTCATAGCAATAGCCTGACATGTCATCCACACACAAAAACCCGCCCACAGAAAAGTGAGCCCCAACAACGTGAAGGCGTAAGAATACTTGAATTTACTTTTCACTTAAACCCCCGGATTATCAGGTAAAGATCCTACCGCTAATATTTCTCCATTGGTTAACACAAAAACCTGCCCACAGAAATGTGAGCCCCAACAACGTGAAGGCGTAAGAATACTTGAATTTACTTTTCACTTAAACCCCCGGATTATCAGGTAAAGATCCTACCGCTAATATTTCTCCATTGGTTAACGTGCCAATTATCCCACCAGTTGCATTACCCACTGTAACTTCGGTACCAGCCGGTAATGAAGTTACATCTGTCTCGTCTGAAAATTTAACAATAATGAATTTCATTTTTCCCTCCTACTTCTTTCTATTCGCAGCCATCATTAATAACGGGATAGATGCTACCATAATTCCAACGGCCATAGCCGCGGGTCCGGATACAGGCGTTAACACCTGATCGATTGTAGTAACAAAGCCAGCTTGAATTAACAAATTTTGAATTCGGAGTGTTTGATATCCGCTTAAAGAAATCTCCAACATATATGTTCCTGGATCTATATCAAGAGATAAAGGAGAATTCCCGATCACGGTTCCACTTAATTTACAAACTGCATTGGAAGGATTAGTAACAATAGTTAATAAACCCTTCGTAGGAGGTTCATCTTCCGGAGTGAAAGTCACATCAATCGTTGCCGTTTGACCGGCTGTTATATTAATATTCCGACTTTCAACATAATACCCAGGTAACTCCAATACAACTGTGTACGGCCCCGGGAAGAGATCCACCAGTGTGGCCGGCGTAACCCCACCACTTACACCATTTAAAGTTATTTGCGCCCCGGCTGGATTAGAATAAATTTCCAATGAACCTTTAACGGGGACACCTACATTTAAAATCTGATCGATTAGATTATTCCGAACAGCGTCCAGATCTGCTGACACCATGTTCATCCCTGAAAGTTGTGCGAGAAACGCCTCACCTCCACTCACATCCTGACCTGCAGCTTTAGCTTGAGCTATGGCTTTTTCCAAAGTAACTACATACCGCATATCATAGACGCCCTCTCGCCATCCCTCCCATTGAATAGTGTCAACTACTCCATTCATCGTTGGGTATGCCATGATATAACCATGAATATCAGGGGCACCGAAACCCCAACTAAACTCGTTCCAAGCCAAACCATAATGACCTTGATAAGACCAGTTCATCAACCCATCCAATCCGGATTGCCAAATTTGTAAACCGACATAACGGCGGTATATAGCAGGATTTTCCAAGCCACACTGAGGATTGCTATATTGGCAAACCATATTTCCAAAGTTATGCCACTGTTGAGCTATTGCAGGCCAACCGGATTCAGTGGAATCATTCAAACAGTTCAAAATAGCTTTAGCTGTATCTGTAAAGTAACTGTTTCTACCGGCAACATACACCTTACCTCCACCAGCTTGAATAGCCTGCCATGCAGGCAACTCTTGGTTTACAATATCCGCTGCTGATTCATCCATACCATAAAAATAAACATCCTGAAAGCCATGAGCCTGGCAAATCGACACAACTTGCATAACTTCTTGCTGTATTTCTTGTAAAACCTGAGCCGTGTAAGGCAATTCAGTATGACCCAGATTATTTTCCTTTCCCAATAAGAAGATCTTATCAGTTGGGAAACCAATACTAACCATGATATCCAAAACTGAAGCGAAGATAGACATATCATTCCATGGTTGTGCTAATTGAGGATAATTAATCCCATGGTCAAACATATCTTGAAGCTCGGCGGTTAATTGGCTAATACTTTTATGCTTACGCCCAATTGAACCATTAGCCCACTTGCCGCCATCAACGGCAGGATCATAATATCCATCATAATAAACATTATTAATCCCAAGATAGGGTTCCAATGTTATAGGAACAACTTGCAAATCAATTTGAATTGTCGCTATAACTTGTCCACCTGTAATTAAATTCAATTCACCTGAATAAGTTCCCGGCGCCGTTCCTTCAGGAATATTAATAGTAACCCAAAATTGTCGGTTCTGGTTCCATGGAATATTAACCGGTAATAAGGAAGGAGCATCTTGTACTGGAAATTCATCCAAAGTAAGATACTGATTCGGCCAAACTACTTCCAATGAATTATTGGGATCTCCAGATAACCGGAAACTACCATCTGTCATTTTGACATAATTCTTCCCATCTTCACATCTGATCAGATCCGGATCATTCATTAAAAGTTCCGGCATTAACCTATCCGCAGCCGGAAAAAATTTATCTGGGGATTGAATCCAACAACCCACCACTTTAATATCAATATCCGATGTCGAAATCGGACCAATGGTGGTAGGAGAAACTACTAAATTAGCCACATCTGACGTTAAAGCTTTAACAAAAAATGTAGCCGGAATTTTAGTTCCGGGTGCCCCACGGAAAAAAAGATAATCACTTATAAAACTATCCGGGATAGCATCCAAATGAGTAGGTAAACGCCCAATTCCCAATGGATCTTCTTTCATCGGAGACATACTATAAATAACAACTTGAGTACCAGCTCCCTCTGCAGGAGTAGTAACTTGAACTATTTCCGACTGCTGCCCTTCACCAGAAGCATTTACAGCCGAAACTCTAAATTGATAAGTTTGTTCGGGAGTTAACCCGGGAACATAAATAGTATTATCATTAATAGTATTCAATAATGAACCATTACGATACACTTTATAAGCTGTAACACCTTCAACGATAGGTCGATGTTCCCATGTTAAACTTAAAGAATCAGGCCGTAAATTTATAACTTGAACCCCTTCTACCACTCCAGGGAGTTGAAGCCCCGCAAATTGTTCAACTTCAGCTACAAATTCAGCCGCTTCTTCATAATCTGTCAAAGCTACATCATAAATCTGAAAAGTTGCAATCCGTCCATTAAAAGCGTCTCCGGCAGTAGTTGATTTCCCTATAAACAAATCATGTGTAGCCGGCCATGATCCGGATATATTGGCATGCCCTTCAAGAGCCCCATCCAAATAAAGTCGAGCCACACCCGACCCAATAGCTAACGTGACTCTATGCATGTTAATATCAGTTATAGGAGTCGTCCCAAAGACATAAAAATGATTTGTTCCATTACTAATAACAGCCATTAAAGTGTTATCAGCCTGCAAAACAATAAAAACGCCTCCTGGAGTCGGGTATCCAGAATGCAACATATTATCAAATAAACAATGACTTGATCCGATAGACGCGCGAGAAAACCACAAGGAAAAAGAACCAACGCTTCCCATTTGAATGCTTGAATCATTTAAAACTTGAATTTGACCATCATCAAAAGCAATACACCAACGACCATTCACTGCCTGTGACCAAACACAATCAACCATTAATCCATTATTACCATGACCAGAAGAATCGTTGACTATCTCACCCGAACCCTCATTCATCATAAAAAGTAAAGTCTTACCCATTTTTACCCTCCTATAAAAAACCAGAAGAAATCAATTTATTCATTATCCCACTACGACCATCGCCGCCGCCTCCGCCTCCACCGGCTACTACATCCCCATATAAAGAATGTCTCCGGCTACCTAAACCCACCTGAGCCCACGGATCAGGTAAACCCCCCAAAGCTGAATAAGTTCCTCCAACATTCATGCAATTAGTTGTTGAAGCATAATATAAACGTGAGCTTTGAACTGCCATAACTGCTAATACATAACTTATTCCAGCTACTAAAGGCCAATTTAAAATCAGTGAATGGTACCAAGCATAAACACTTTGAGTAAGGCTAATCATAGCTGTTCCTACTTTATTTACAGGGAGTGGAGAAGTGAAATCATATAATGCTACTAACACTACCCCAACTGATAAATACCCTCCACCATAAATATGAATTTGTTCAAGTACATCTCCAGCTACCGCTGTATAAATATCAAAGGTCCGAGAAGCATAAGAAGCTGAAGCATTACTATAACTACTATACCCTCCACCAATTACGTTATATCCAACAACTCCAGGCATTACAATAATCCTGTCGCTATCAATTTAGCTGACATTCCACCACTTGGCGGAGCTGCCCCACCAAAAACAACATCTCCATAAAAAGAAAAAATATTTCCAGTTGCAAATGCTTCCACCCATGGATTAGGTAAAGCTCCAATTGCATTATAAGAACCGTTTATAACTCCTCCATCATAATTAATACGAGGACGTCGTAAAGTTGGAGAAAAAGCCAATACATAAACAGTACCAGCCACCAAAGGCCAATTCAAAATAGCAGAAGAATACCAGGCAGCGACACCGTTTATAAGAACAATTGGAGTAGTATTAATTAAAGCTGAAGGTAGAGCCCCTACAAAGGTATACAAACCCATTGTCATCGTTGCGTCCGGGGCATCAAGACTATCACCATAAATATGAATTTGTTGAAGAATATCTCCGGCAACCGCCGTATACCTTAAAGGAGCTGATTTGTGAGCATAGTTGTTATCAACCGCCGGAGTAAAAATTGCGGTACCAGTAACGCCTATTACATTGTAACCAATTATTCCAGGCATATCATCTCCAATAGAGCCTTAAACCTGCTTGAACATCGTTCCAATTAATACTGGCCAGATCCGCCAAAGCCAATAAATATTGCAAATTGTAAGTAGCATTTGCACTTACCGTTGCAGCAATATCAATTGAACCAATCAAAACATCTCCATTTTCCCTCAAAGGTCCAGCCGCTATTGTGAATTGATTATCCACAAAATTAATAGCGTCCGCCCATGCCCCAGGCGCAGCATTACGAACTTGAATAACCTGAGATGTCCCGGCAACCGTCGCCCCATTAAGTGCATTCGCGCCGGCATTAACATTTTCAATGATCCGGATCTTTACTAATGCATAAGCCCGAACAACTACTACTCCCACGGGTAAATCAGCTACCACAACATTAGGTAAAGCTAATGTTCCTGCAACTGCGGGAATAACTATTTCTTCTACCGGATCACTCCAGAAATCCATAGTATGTAAAGCTTTAGCATCATAAACCTGAATAATGCCATTAGCATCAACTTGAACCGGCTGCCAAACTCCGGTAGATCCGGTTAAAGTATTTACCCCTGTCGGATGATAACCCCAAAGCTTACTTGCTGGCATTTTCTTCCTCCGGTTGCGGCGCCCCAGGTGGAGGATCATAAACCTGTAAAACGCCGTTTGCGTCTACTGTAATCGGAATCCATAAATTACGATAACTGGTTTTAATTCTTCCACCAGCCGTAATCCATGTGCCTAAATAACATCCGAAGCCTTTAACGGCGGCTTCAAACCCCTGAATATCCGCCATTTACGGCTCCGTATCAGTTATAATAATATACGGGATATAACTATACCCACCAGTTGCCAATCTCGGCGCATTTGTTACCATAGCCCTGAGAACATTGTAATTACTGCCCCACCCGGGAATATCATACAAATTCCATTGTGAAAGATCATATACGGAATCATCCAAATAAAGTTTATCATATTTTTTGGATGAAAAATCAGCCACTAATTTAACTCGATGAATTACTTCTCGTGAAAAATTAAGTGGCGTTTCGAGAGTAATTACATTATTGTTTGTTCCCATTAATTGCAAAGTTGTATCTGAATACATGGCAGCATCAAAATTAAACCAGATCGCTGCATGGGTATCAACATTATTAATGTTATGAGTTAATTCAATACCAATCTGAAGAGCACCAGTAAGACAATAGAACGAAAGTTCTATTCCAGTCTTTGGATAAGCAATAGGAAGATTACCAGGAAAATAATGCTGAATGATTGTACTAACGGCAGCGGTTGACTGCATCCGGCAACAATAACCCTTCCCATAAGATAATTCACTGGACCAGACAGTTTGATTATTAGTTCTCCACCATGCGTCTATACCATCTGTAAAATCATCAAATAATATCAACCGTCCAGTATGCGAAAAGACCGGCTGATTTCGCTGCCTAACAGTTTGATTATCTAAATCAATAGGAGTATTAACAACTGGAACGCCACCTGAACTCATTATCCACCTTTCCTCGATTGCTCAACTGAAATATAAACCCACGCTGGCAAAGCTGTTACACTTGCGTAAAGTTCGTCTGCTTGTTTTATTTTTAAACCTCTAGCTTCATTACGCGTAAGAGGCCAGGATAAATCCGGATTTACTGCTTCAGACGGACTAGAACCGACATAAACAAGACTTGCAGCAGGGTTCAACGGATCAGCTTTTACTTGCAATTCGAATCCGTCTTCAATCCCCATTGTTGGCAATCTTTGAGCAGAATTAATAGCTGTAAATTGCATACGAGTAGTTTTTAACCTATCCGCATTATTTAAGGGATAGTTGGAAACATTTATTTCCATAATTAACTCCTATCCGCGTTCGTCTACTTCAACTTGAATATCAATGCTACCGGCTCCCACGGCTTCAGGATAAGCTGTAATAGAAGCAGCAAATTCCGACTCCGGTATGTCCCCTTCCACATAATCATCGGTAGTATTATTAACTAACCGGAGAGCAGGAATTCGATCAATAAAAGCACCGCCGACGCCAGTCCCAATATGCACCCAGGTATCAGCTCCCACTCCGTTTGAACGAATTTTGATTCTTTTCAAAACTTGAGTTTTATTTCCCACCATGCTGGCGAAAACACTTTCGGCCATAACCACAACGGCATTAGCCACACCCGCCGCAGGAAGATTAACCACTCCACCTTGTCTTCGGATACCAGATAATAAATTTAACATTTTTTCCTCCTCTGTCTTTAGAGAGAGGGGAGGATCACTCCCCTCTACATATTATTTATGGTTTCCCGGAAAAACCGCTTGCAACAACATAAGTACACTGAAGAGCACCTGATCTGATCCGGCTAATATCAGCCGTTGGTAATTCTTCCGTTACAAAACGGAAACCCTGACCAATCAACCGGCATTGAGGCAAAGCCACGGCTGTATAATTAATAGCTTCGAATGCCGGATTACGATCTTCCCAAACAAAAAACTCAGTTAAATGCCCACACGGATCTCGAGTTACTATTGTTGGATCAACCGGAACCTGAAGATTTCGAAGATTCATACGGCCATCTGCATTAGGAACATATAACCGGACCTGGGCAGTATCAATAGGATACCAACGAATCTGACCAAACTCATTCCTCCAAAACTGGAGATTATTAGCCTGGGTTCGTGCACTGGTCGTGGCTGCCGCTATTGCACCGATATCCAAAAATTGAAAAGGCGCAATAGGTTCGAACCAAATCACTCTTCGATAATGATTATCGTTAGCATACTTGACACAAACATTGTGTCCGATCAGAGCCACCGGCTCTATCAAGCCAATACCCGACTTGTGAGGAAAAAGATCATAACCCATATTCTACTCCTCTGGCTTCTCACTATCTGTGGAAGCTCTTTTTTTAAGCAGCTACTACGGTTGAAGCTGAATCAACCGGAATCCAACAAAGAACATATCTTGTTGAACCAGTACCAGCAGCCGCCGTCATTGTAACCTGAATAGTTCCGGCACTCAAAACAAATAAAGGCAACGAACCATACATCGCTGCCGTAGCTACAATTTTAGATGCTTCTACTGGAATTCCAGCGGCTCCCACTCGAATAGGATCTGCAACCGCACCTGTCAAGAAATATAAAGAACCAACTGCGTCACCTGTTACTGCCGCTGTTCCATTATCAAGAACCGTTGGACCAACCGAGTGTTGAAATTGCATTGTGGAGGCACCACCAGCCTGGATAATAGTCCGAATTCCAATTAAAGCAGTTACAAGAATCGGACCTCCAGCGATTGTAAATAAGTTTTGCCAAACATTTTGAGGATCTGCCGCAGCCGCCCGGGATACCCTTAATCCCATTCCACCAGGAACTAATACACTCGTTCCTCCATAAAGTCCGGAACTAATAGCTCCCCCGCTAAATAATAATGAATAAATTGCTTCTACTAATGCCTGATTAGTTGCCATATTTTCCTCCTCTGTCTTTAGAGTTATTATAAGGATTATTCCTGATTATTCAAATTTAAAATGAGGGAGGGAATTTCCCTCCCTCAACGATTAGGCTGTAATTACACGAGACAACGGACTGAGTTTCCTGTATTGCATCAACCATTCACCAGTCCATGTTGACACACCAAATGTTAACACCACTGTTCCCCACACCCCCGCAGGTTGAGTACCAACCAGCATACTTGTCAATGTTGCTACTGTTTTCGGGATGGCAGCAGCGTTCAGTAAGGCCCCTGCTACATTCAAAGGAATGTAGACGACCGTACCTACCGCGCCATTAATAGCAACTGCACCAGCATCTCCAGCAACACCATTAAAGGTTGTCGTTACGGTTGTTGCGCCACCAGCGGCAGCGGTAACCAAACCAGCAAAGCTTATAACTTCGATTGGTCCGGTAATTCGGAAAATGTTATACGCACCCACCGCAGATGTATAAACCTGTGCAGGACGGCGAGCGAGTTGAAGATTTCCCGACATAGCAGTTTTAATTTCTTTAGTTAAACTCATCTCATCCTCCTATAACATTCTCACGAATGATCTCGGGCTTAATTTCTTGTATACCAGGAAAAGTTCACCGGTCCAGGATGTACCCGCACCAAAAGTGCCGATAATATTGCCGGGACCAACAAACATACTTGTTAATGTTGCAACTGTCTTCGGGATAGCCGCAGCATTAAGAATTGCCCCACCCACATTTACAGGGATATAAACAACCGTACCTACGGCACCGTTAATTGCTACGGCGCCAGCTTCTCCAGCTATACCACTAAAGGTAGTCGCCAAAGTAGTTGCACCCACCGCGGCTGCCGTAACATATCCACCGGCTGTAATAACTTCGATTGGACCATCCACAACCGCGAAAAGGTTATAAGCACCCACGGCCACAGTATAAACTTGAGCTGGCCTATGAGCCAGGCGGAAATTGTTAGTCAAAATTTCCTTAACTTCTTTAGATAGACCCATCTTTTACCTCCTTCTACATTATGAGTCTTTTTCTCCTGAAGGAGAAGAGGGGAGGATTCTTAATCCTCCCCGGACATTTAGCTGACGTTAGCGCCAGCACGTTCGATGATGAATGCACCAAAAGCAAAATCTTCGCCCAAAGCGCCGACTGGAGCATCGTAATAAGATTCGATGTAAACCACATCTTGAGGGTCGTAAACGACTGGTTCAGTGAAGTATACATCTGGCTCAAGCTTTGCACCGGTTTCAAGCTGGAAGAAGAATGTGGCTTTGGTTGTCGCACCGGTTCCACCAACGCGGAAACGAACACCGGTAATAACGGGATTGGGATCATAATCCGCAAATTTGAAGAACACAGCGACTTTACTATTGGCCAGGGTGGGAGCGAAGGCTGGCAGAGCGCCAGCATCAAAAGGAGAACCCCAACCAGCAGCGGCAATAACTGGATTCCGGTACTGTTCAATTGTCCAACCGATTGCGGCACCGCCGAAATCAGTGAACGGGAGAGCATGCCGGACAATTAACTCTTCACGAGTGCGAGCAATACCCAGGGCCAAAGCTCTGGTTACACCCGCTTCAGCCGCAGCCATTCTGAATGATTTAATATCAGTAAGGGTTAGCTCATTCGTTGGAACTACATAACTCATTGTGTATAACTCCTTTGAGTATTTTTAACTTTCACTCTTATCGACCATTTTGAAGAGTTTTAAAAGTTCTGTTTAAACCAGGCGAACTCCGCCAAACGGGCTTTCGGCTGCCGGAGCGGGATATCTTGAAATCCTGCTCATTCGGGAAACTCTAGCGGCAGTGCTGCCGCCTCTGATCTTCGTATAAATTTTATCCAAAGCCAGAGGCGCGGCGGCGATTCCCATATTTTTCAGGAAACCATTATATCTTCCGCCCCAATTCATGGAAGCAGCAAGATAACCACCGGCAAACATCGCATAAGTCACCAGATCCGCCAGGGGTTGACCCAAAACGGAAACGGTTGATGCTCGGGTTCCAATATCAATAGCTGTTACAGCTACGGGAGCTCCGACATCTTCTAACCAATTAATAGCCATAATCCTTTCTCCTTATTTTTTTCAATCTCCTTCGACCTTAGCCAGACATTCTTTTCTGTCTGTCCTCTGGCAGGAGCAGTATTATAATTTTATCCATTAGCACATCTATATATAATTGTAAAGAGTTATTGCCAAACCTGGAAATAAGCTAATACCGATTTTCCACTAGACGACTGAGAAGCTTTTAAAGTATAAGATGTCGGATAAAGATTCAACGGTCCAAGACTTCCCATTCCATTACCCGATGAATCTGCCGTAAATGTTCCACTATACGCCTCTCCCATAACTTCCACTTGAACCGGCCCAGGATTAAAATTACCAAAATTGAAATTAATATTCCCACCTCTATACACCGTCGTGCTACAAGTCAATGTAGCTTGAGAGGACTGAACATTAATTTTATCCTGATACTTTATACTGGAAATAACACCGGGAATCTTCACATAAACATCGTACAATCCTGGCGTTCGTGAAGAGTTAATCATACAGCTAGAATTCATATACAAATGTGTAAGCGTTTGGCATTTCGGCAAATCAACCTGAACCTGACCAACATCCAGTTCATTAAAACCAGCTCCGCCATCTATACCAACTGCCAAGTATAGGGTAATCCTCTGCGCAGGTCCGGCATAATATAAATGAGCCGGAACAATTAATTGCTGACCTCTCAATACTGATGCCGGGAAAGCATAAAGCTCAAGTAAAGTAAAATTAGGCGGCACATAAGCTTCCTCATAAGGAACAGCAATATTTAGAGTTGATAAAGGAGTCCACGTTCGAACCAAATAAGGAACAGTAATATTTACTGTATTCAAAACAGACCATGTTGTTAAAATCATCGGAACCGATACATTAACTTCAGTTAAAACAGTCCATGTGGACGGAACTTTTTCAACAATTAAAGTTATCGAATGAAAAACTGTCCAGGTAGATGACACAGCCGGAACCGTAATATCAACAGAAGCGATTAATTCCCACTCACCTGAAAACCCAGGAATAGTAAAAGCATCCTTAAAAACTTTAACCCCTGTCATCGGCCCGGATATCGTCACATCTTTTACACCTGGCTCAAGATCTAACGGAACAATTATTAATCCAGATAAATTACCATCTGCATCTACCGTTAATGTGTTTTGAGCTATTATTTCACCGATTTTTACAGATGTAAGAGGATCAAGAGGCTCCCACCCCGTACCAGTAACAATTACTTCTGTGCCGGCTTCTCCATAATCCGGATCTAAAAACAAAGTTACTTCTTCCCCTTCAACTTTAGAACTTAAAACTAAAAGGGCGCCGCCAACTAAAGCCAGTCCCGCTCCGATCAAAACTCTTTTATCAGTAATTTTTACAGCCATTTCCTTACCATTCAGAAGATGGAGGATCCTCCACCCCTGCCCCTGATCTAGGAGTATACCAAGCCTTTACCCGTAACGCAACATTACTCAGTGGCATTTCACCCATGTTGAAAGCTTGCGTATCAGTAGTTTGAGTTTGGGATGCATACGCGTCTTTTATAATTTGAGAACGGTAATTAGCCGGAACAACTGCATTTGTATTCACAACTGTTACAGCCGCCGTCCAGGTACTAGCATCAGGTGTGATCGTATATGTAACATGCAATTCCCAATTCTCACCCACTGGAATTTGAGGAGCCGGACTAACTGGACTGCCACTTGACCAAAGAACCTGCATACCGTAAGTGTTTGAGTTGACTCTAATTTGAACAATCCCGCCCACTCCCGCCGATATTTTCCCAACATGATAAGCGTTTTCATAATCAATGTTTACGCTTCTCTGAATTCTGTAATTTCTAACAGGTGGGAGTAAAGCATTAGAGGCCGGAACAAATCTGCCTCCAGAAATCCCTTCTTCTTCTTTACGATTAGCCATAATAGCCTCCTTAATACCGCTTAAATATAAAATAAGCAATCCCTATTGCTAAAAGAGATCCCCCAATAACTGCTAAATTAAAAACCGGAGATGAAACTTCCTTTGACAGCTTCCAAAGAATTAAATAGATCATAATCCCTGCCAAAGCAGCCGCTACCGCAGCCACGATAACCGGCATCCATAAAAAACCCTTCCTATAATATATAGTAACATTTTTCCCACCAGAAACCAGTTGAAGATCAGTAACTCCAGCAACTTCTAAACTATTTTTCAAAGAATTAATATCCGAAGACGGAACATTCACTTCAAAAGACATCTCAAGCCGTCCTCTTTGTTCTTCATCTATTTCAGCTTCATAATATGGAAGCTGATTAAAATTACCAGTTCCACCACTGGCTACCGTTTCCCAACTCATGACAAATATCCAGGATGAATTATTCTGCCTGCTCCGATGGTGGTTGTTCTTACCGGAGGTAAAAATTCCGGATGTAAAAATGTGCCAGACGTAAATGTCGGATAATCAACAGCTACCGGACCTTCTGTATAATCCAAATTGCCACCGGTATTATTTGATGACGTCCTAACTTCAGGCAATTCCATATCACCCTTCATATAATCCGGATCTGTGAAATTAGCTGATACGCTCCGAGATTTCAACCAAAGAATACCACCCACCAAACCCAATGCCCCTAATATAACAACCGCGTTTCGATTCATTTCCGACCTCCATTAATATAGGTCCAATCCAAATAATCTTTTAACCAGGATGAATAACAAGCCTGGAAGGGTGTAATAACAGTACGATCTGGAACAACCAAAACTTTTTTATCATTTACATAATGAACCGGTTCATACCGATCACCCTTCTCTACCGGCAATAGAGGAACATCATTACGAGTAGCTTCTAAAATATAAGTTTTCCCGTCAATTGCAGCTTCTACCCAGGCATGGCCAGCAGCATGACCATTATATAAATTACCTAATACGCAATAAACATCCGTATCCGGGAAGTCACGACGAAGTAAAGAAGTAAGCAAAAAAGCCTTATTTACACAATTACCTACATGTGTATGTGAGCACATGGAAGGGGTTTGCCAAAAATCATTTTGAGCTGAAGCAACGCCTTCAACATTAATACGTGCTGAGATAAAAGACTTATAACGGACTTCATTCGCAACCCAATCCCAGGCTGCGATAGCTTTATCTTCAAGAGTTACTGAATTCTTATTAATACTATCATGCAGCATGATAATATCTGGAGCCTCGGGTGTCACAAAATCTGTTAACCAGCGTCCCTCATTAAAAAAGGAAGCAGAAATAGGTTGATCATCCATTAATATAGCATTTAAAGTATTAATCATCTTCCACTATCTTCTTACTAATCTTATTTGCAGTACGCCTAATATTCTTTACTTGTAAAGCTTTCAAAAGCTCATATTGTATTCGTCTTGCTTCGGCACTTGTAGCTATCGGATAATATCTTTCAACATCTATCCCCAAGGCCCTGGCAAGCCGGCCAATAGCTTTTTCCTGCTCCCATGTAGGAGGATCTGACCATGCCACACTCATCCACCTTGGCTTACGAATTAACACAAATCAAAAAGGTTGTCAACGGAAAATGGGACATTGAGCCCACGAGCGTAAGGGGTGGGACATGTTCCATGTCACTTTAGCCTCGAGTGTGACATATGCCCCATGTGGGACGTTTAGATGGGGGTGGTTAATATAATTAATTAATTTATTGAATTTGAAGCTAACACCTCCCCAAAAGACCTTTTTTGACCCATTTTTATCAAAATAATGTGACATGTTGGTGTAAAACCGGTGGGACATTACTTTGGGGTCATAACATAATTTTTTATGGGACATTAACATCAAGTATTTATATAGGGCGTTAATAAATTAAACCAAGGGACATATGGACATGTTTATTATTGTCTTTAGTGGGACATTATCCCCATTTATACCGACAAAATGTTGAAATAGCTTTTTGAAAAACAATAAAAACAGGGCACCTAATAAAAGATGCCCTGGGACATATTAAAACATGCACTAATGACGTTCTATGAAGAATTAACCAAGCTCTTTGAGTTTTCGGGTGGTTTTTCTTCCACATTTGAATCTGGGAGAGCATCCGGAGAGCTTAAATCTTCCTCAGTCGGAGAAGATGCATTTTCAAGTGCTACAACATCTTCTGTGTTTTTCGGTACTTCCGGTAAAGATGCTTTCTCACTAGAAAACACTTCGTTGTCCGGTTTATCCTTTTTAAGTTCATTAACATCCATAAACGCTTCTCTTAATTTTGCTGTTTGCAGATCAAGCCAAATATGGGCTTCTTCCCATCCAAGGAATAAACTGGCGATGGCTGAATGTTCATCTCGAACAGAATCAATTAACCAATCACTGGTTAACCAACTGACATCATTTACAAAATTTCTGGCTCGATGTAAAGCATCTTCAAAGGATCTTCCCCCGTATTCATTAAACAGAGTAAGTAAGTCTTTATTTTCCCGGATGATTTTAATCGCCGCGCCGATATCAATATTTTGATCTTCCAGGAATTGATTAATAGCGCCTTTAAGAATAAAAGGAATACCGGTTCCTATTAATCCCACTAAAGCGTTACGTCCATTAAACCTAATCGCCATTTTCATTCCCATCCCTGATTACATCTACGGTATATTCGCAGCCGGCGCAGACTGCTTTCGTGGCGGTTGGTCCGATAGCGATTGAAGATCCGCATTCCGGGCAATCGATAGAACCGGCTTCTCCGGGTCCAGCTAAAACTTTTCGTGGAGCATTGGGTTCATAACCATTATTTTCAATGTTATTTGGTTGAACTGGTTGTTGGACTGGTTGTTTAGGCGGCATGGGTCGTGGACGGGGCGCGGCGGTTGATATGCTGTTCATATCGTGGGCCTTGGCGCTTAGGCCGTGAGATATGGCTCCACCGAGCAGTTCAGGGAATTTAGATATCCAGGCGGACGAATCTTTTTGTGCTTGAAGTTGGGCCGCAGCCAGTCTATTAGCCTGATCCAGCTTTTTAAGTTCTAGTTGGAACTGGCGCCTATCTTTCTCCATTTGCCATGCAAATTGCCGATCTGATTTTTTATCTTCCAATTGTAAGCGCAACATTTCCAGACTTAGAGTTGAATCAGTTGCTTGTTGAACAACCGGACCCGGTTTAACGGCTTCTGGTTTAACAAATCCAAGAAGGCTGGCACTGTCAATTACTTCTTTAAGTTGTTCGGCTACGCTTTTAGATGTGCCTCTTCCGGCGGCCAGGTCAGCTTGTAATTTTTGGATTTGATTACCTAAAGTGTTTTGAAGATTATTAATCGTTGTTGCGAGTAAATCATTTTTTAATTTAGTATTTTCTTCTTCCAATTTATTAGCCCTCGCTTCTGCATCCTGTCTTGATAGTTCAACAGCTTCTTGAGCTCTACGTGCTTGTTCCTGGAAATCTATATTTCCAAGGTTGATAGATCCTGTCATTTTGACAGGTGGTTCTGGTGTAATGGGGTTTCTCATAGCTTCTATATTGCGTTTTTCTTCTTCATATTCTCTCATCGCACGTGCTTCTAAAGCTTTATTTTTCCAATATGAATCTGTGTTTATATTTTGGCCAATGGTTTGTCCAGGAGTAACGGTTTTTCCGGGTGAAGGAACATGAGCTGATTGATCAATTCCCATCTTGGGCCTCCTCTTCTTCATTTAATATAACTTCTTGTTGTTGTTCTAGATTTTGTTGTTTAATTTGAGCATGTAACTCTGGATCTGTAATTCGATAAATAGCCAGGTCTATTCCTCTATCTCTGAAAAAATGGAAAATAATAGTATCCAGGAAATTTTCGAATGGCATATCCGGACGCCATCCCCAAATTTCTTCGGCAGCTCTTTTACCGGCTAACATAATGGGAGTAAAAGAAGCCACCAAAACCCGTGGAACGAATTTGATTTGGGTTGCATCTGCATAAATTTCAGTCTGTTTGATGGTTGTAGCTATTTCTCCGGAGCCTTTTTTCTTTAAAGCGTAAGTAGAGGCTTGTTTTTCCTCTTTGCTGCGTTCATTGAAAGGCGGCATTACAACTTCACCGGTAGTTGGATTGACTCTTCCTAAACTTTTATGGACGCCCTTGCCATCCTTTCTTGCTGCGGTTAATAAATGATTATTGAAAATTTTCTTATTTTCGTTTCTGAAACCACAGGAACAAGCATAAGCAAGGAGGTCCTGGCCGACCATATTTATATCCGTCATACTTTCCCTCCTTATTTGGCAGACTATCACATAAAAGAGAGAATTGTCAACGGTCTTCGACGTTCTTTCGACGCACTTTTAAATACCGTGAAGTGCATAACGACAGCTTTGAGAAAGAGAAATTAGTATAACGACAGGCGTTGACAATGGTTTTTTTATGTGTTAATGGTGGCTTATATAATGGAGGGGAAGATAGATGGATACGGTTTTAGTGGCCACTTTGATCTCAGAAGGTGGAAAAATTATTTCAGAATTTATTCGTTCGAACCAGATGAAACGAATCTCTATTCCAGAAGTTAAATATCCGGAAATTCCAGATGAGCTACCTGGGTTCACAGATATTGATTTTTCTTCCAAATCTCGAACAAATTTAGTTTTAGCGCCGGTTAATTATGCGCCGGTTATTTCAGTTGATGAGAGTGGTAAAGCGACTGGAGAAAAGGTTGCTACCAGTTGCGTAGGTTGCGCTATCGGTCATTTAGCTACGGTTTCCGGATTATTGAAGGAAGCCGTTCGTTTTGTAGGGGAAGGATTGGATTCACCCAACATTGTAGGCAGATTAAATACTTGCCTGGATGAGTTGAACGCTATGGAACGGGTTGACTTGCTGCCTGATAAGATTTCTACTTTACCGGATTGGGAAAAGGAATTGGCACATAAAGCTTTAAAGGTTAGCAGGGAAACACGTCATTATATTGAAGTTGGGATAGATTCATCTGAACAATTTGAACAATTGGCTGCTAATCTGATTAATGCTCGTAATGAAATTGGTAATGCCTGGTTGCAAAAAAGGTTAAGGGCTATTTCTGATAAGGATGAGGTTCAGAAACGAGCTTCAACTGTTATTTCTCAATTGGCTAAATCAGAATCTATTCCCGAAGAATATCGCCAGAAATTAGAAAGTTTATCTCCGGAAGATAAAGAGGAAGTTGGTAGACGGGTTTTGGCTCGTTTATCTCAAATAGCAGAAGAAAATCAGGAGGGAAATTAATGGAAGGGTGTAATTCGGATCAGATCGTTGAAATGATGGAAAATATTTTGTTACTTAAAAAACTTCGGACTCAAATTGAGTCGGGCAAAACTCATTTACCTGTACCGGTAGAAGTGATTACTGCGGAAATCGAAAATCAGAGGATGCAGATGGAAAACACATTAACTGAATGTGGGTCTCTGGGTAATTTACCAGAAGAAGCTTTAGCAGAAATTGAATCATCCGGGGATATGGTTGATATGCTTCCGGATATTGAAGAAATTCCAGAGACGAATGAGTCTCAAGAAGTTATAGATGAATATGCCACTTAATTAGGAGGTTAGTTATGGCTGGTATTGAATGTATTGGTCGAGGTTATAAAGATTTATTAGAGAATCTTATTTCTAAAGATGTCGCTCAATCAGTTTTGATTTCAGTTTTAGGAGGGATGTCAATTTGTGAGCCTTTACCATCAACTCTTTCTACTGAAGGAGCTAAAGAGGTGGTGGCTTCCCGTGCAAAAGCAACGACCTGGGGTATTCCAGTTGATTATACCAATGAACGTGGTGAAACTAAAGGCAATTATACGCCATCCGGATTGATAAAAGAATTGAATTTGAAAATGTCCGGTGTTCAAACTTTGTGCGATGATAGAAAGTGTAAAGCTGTGGACGTTGTTGATATTTTTAGATTACAAGGCTTTATAGTTGCTTGCGAAGATGAGAAGGGTCTTACATTAGATTGTAGAAAGGCTGCTGAGGGCGGTAAGGCCATGCATGTTATTCATCCTGCTGTGATAACTATGAAGAAGCCGGCTTTTAGTAAATTGCCAGAACAAATTAGGCAGGCATTGGATATTGGAAAAGCGTTCGTAAGGGAGTAAGAAAATGCCTGAAACTGTTGTTAATTTTAAAGATGATTGCATTGACCCATTAGCGAAGCTAGTTTTGTTGGAAGCAATTAGTTTTGCAGTGGAAAAAGCGGAAAGCCGGTTGGAAAGTTTAGGTAAGATCTTTCCTAAATTAGAGAAAACCGGTCAACCGGCTCTGGATGACATTAAAGAAATTCAATCGGCGATTGAAAGTCTTAATGTATGCGCGGTAAAAGGGCCTGCATCCCTGGGCGGGGGTCCGGTTCCTTCCTCCGGATCTTCGCCAGCCGCCTTTGAAATAGTTCCACCGGAAGTATTAAAAAGGATGACTACTCGAGATCAGAAATTAGTAAAAGAGATGCCTGAAGAACATCAGTTGGCGTTGACAAAAATTTTAACAAAAAATAATCCTTTTGTTGATTGGGACGCTAAAGAAAAACCAGTTAAAGAATTGGAAAAAGAACCAGAGAAGGAAGTCAAAAAAAGGACATTGCCGACTTCCTGGGGTGAATTAAAATTTAAAAATAAAACTTATACTTCTCCGGGAGATTTTTTGAGTTCTTTACATGGAGGAGATGTAAGTAAGATTCGTGGTAAAGAAAATTATTTACGTCAATTGGATAAAGAGGGATACGAAATTTATATTGGTGGTGAATTAATTTCTCCGGACCTGCCAAAAGAAGAAGTTGAAAAACTTAAAGGGAAAGGGATGGAAGTAAAATTAAAGAAAGGAAAATCCCTTTCACCTTCACCTATTGAAAAAACGTATCCAGTACCATGGACAATTGTTCAACGTCGTTCTAAGGAAAAAGGTGAACCTGGTGAAATGCTTTTTGTAGAGGATTCAAACCGGAATGTGATTCCTCCGGCTATTTGGAGAGCTTTACATGGCGATGAATTGGATAAGCTTGCTCCAAGGACCAGGTTTGTGGATGAATAATGTCTGATAAAGTTACAATTAAGAATTTTTCCAGGAAAGAAACTTTTGTCTGGGGTTTGCTTGGTGCTTTAGCGGCTGCAGGAACAGTTTCTTTTATAAAATGGTTATTTTCGAATAATCAGATCTCTTCAAATTTGAATATAAACAGGCGAGACGATGGCTCTAATTGATTATAAAAATAAAGGATATGTTCTGATTAAAAAATTATCTTCTTCGGAACAAAGAGAGTTGGAGAGGATAGTTAATGCCGGAAATTATAAAGAAGTTGGTATTACTCTGGGTCAGACTTTTACAAGGTTAGAATCTCCGAAAGTTACACTGAAGAATATTCCTTTAACGAATGTGGTGGCTTTTCGTTATGAAGATCCTCCAAAATCTCAATTTGAAGAAATTCCTCCCAAGAAAAGGGTTCATTTCACCCAGACGAAAATAGTGCAGCGTCCGTTAACACAGGAACAGAGGGAGGTTGCGATTGAACGTTATGCAGCAGAATTAGAGAAAAAGGGTGTTAGTTTGGACGTTTTAAAAGATCCGGAACTACCACGAAGTAAGCCGCCGGTTACAACAACTCTTCGGTGGGTTCTCGCAGGTCAACGGAATGCGGCGCTTGTAGATGAATATGGAGTGGAACAGGCTAGAAAATGGGGTTTAACTGCATTTAAAGTACCACATGGTTTATATTCGACTGAGATGGCTAAAAATAATGAATATATAGTATATTTGTCCGGGAACGCGGATAAAGCTAAACAAGTGATTAAGGTTTTACAAAAGTATCCTATTGGTAAAAGAGGACCGGATTTTCAACGGGAAATAGGAAAAGCTTTAGGTCAATCTGATCAGGTGATAGAGGATAGGATAAGATCAATTTATGGTAGCGCTCCCAAGTGGTTGGGCGTTGTAGCTGTGGCAGCCTTGTTGATGTTATTTTTTAAAGCGGAGCGATTGTGATGGCCATAAAATTTAGTACAATGAAAGATCAATTAGTGGAATCTCATGCGCAAAGTTTCTTTTTTGGAATGTTGGGATCTTTGGCAGCTACTATTGTATGGTGGTTTTTAATGCGGGAAAAAGAAGAAGAAGAAAATCAAATAAACGGTCAAGTAAGACGCATTTAGGGGTTTGGATCAAATGGCTAGAGAAGAGTATAACAAATGTATGATACCATGGATCAAAGGTAAAGAGGGGCTAGATCGCCGAATGAGTTTTTGTGCCGGTGCAAAAATTTGTTCGGGAAAGGCTAAAACCCTGGATGAAGCTAAAAGTATTTGTAATGAAAGATTCACTAAAAAGAAAGCTGAGGATGTTCGCTTGACAGTGGATGATTTGAAAGTGAAGTTGGACGGGAAAGAGGTTATTATTTCTGCGGATGTTTTTAATAAATTGTGTGGATGTAAAAGATGAGAATATTTTTATCGGACCTTAAACCTGGGTATTACGGTGGATGTTATCCAACAACGGCTCTATCTCGTTGGTGCTGCAAGGTAATGAAGTGTTCCACTTTTCATTGGCTTTGGTTGATGAAGCCGGTTTATGATGAATCCGGGGCTTTGGTTGATTATGTTACATCGGAAAGTATCCCTAAAGGTACGGCGGTGTCCCGCGTAGTGGGTCGTAAAATGAAAATTTACCGATTGAAGGGAGATCCGGATATTTATTCAAATCAAATTTTGGATGTTCATTCCGAATATGGTGAAATGCCGTATGGATGGCAAATGAATTTTTGGACAGCTATTGCTTTTCTGGCTAAATATTATTTTGGAAAAGTTATTCCTGTTTTTAAAACGAAGGGAATTAATTGTATTAGTTGGGTTGATTTTGGATCTGCTCAACTTGGTTATAATATTATTCCGGAAGATGAGTGGGTATTAGAGTCGGAATTAGAGAAAAGTGATAAATTGGAATATGTGGGTGATTTGGAGGCCTGATATGGCTATGGAAATTTCTTCGTCTGAAGCGAATAGACTTTTGGAAAGAGATCTCGAGTTGAGTATTAAGGAAGAACGCAAAGCTGTGGATGATTATTTTAAGAGAGCGGATTTTGCTAGAACTTATGGCGATAAAGATACCGCGCTTCTTTATTATTATTTAGCTTCTGATGAAATTGATCACGAAAGAAAATTATTAAAACGACAATCGGCTCTACGCTTAATGGCTAGAGAAGTGTCGCTTAAAATATAATGTTAATTTGGGCTTTAACATTTATTTTATTACCTATTTGGCGTAATAGTACACACCCTGGAGAGGGCCGAAATCTCATTCAGTATTGGGAGGATACGGCTTATAACCATGTGGCGCATATTTCATATGAAGAGGCTGTGCAAAGATCGCAGGAGGCTTACCGGTGTTATCAAATAAACAGACGTTCATAGCTGTATTGTTAGGATCTGCAACTTTGTTGCCAGTTTGGAGATCTGGTGGCCGGACTGGTTTAACATTCTGGGGTTTCCTTTTGAATCATACTGTTTTCGGACCTCCGATAGAGTATGTACCGGAAGAGGATTATGCAGCTCTTTTAGATAATTCAATTACTAAAGGTTCAATACCAGGTGGTAATGGGCGCAGAGAGGATGGAGAGTCCGAAGCAAAAATAGTACCACCTATTCCGCCTCTTCCGCCGCCTCTTCCATCGAGATATAAGAAATGTTATTGTCATTCGTGTGATCTTGAGTTTAATACTGATTTAGGAATTCCTTGTAGACTTTACAATTGTCCAAATTGTGGTGGGGCATTGGAGGGTATTTAAAATGGCAGTGGTAACTAAAGAGATGTTAATAGTTGGTGGGGGGTTATTGGCTTTGGCTTTGGTTGCTAAGGCTGTAATGGGTAGTTCGGGCGGCAGTGGTAATGTTAAAAGCATTGATTTATATGCCGGCTTTAATGATTTAGTTTATGACGGTTTGGATGGAATAAATGGTATGACGTTTTTATCTTCGATTAAACCTTATTTAACCGCGGCTTATTATTTGTCTCAGGGTATTCAATGGATTCAAATTACTGATTCCACAATTGTTCATACGGGTTATGAAATTACAATCGGGGTTGAGAATGATTGTGTTTTGACTTACCCAATTTAGATAAGGAGATGGTAAGTTGGATAGAGTAGCTTATAATGCATGTATGAGTCCTTATATTCGTGGTAAGGATAAAACAAAAGAAGAGCGGCAGATGGGTTTTTGTGTAGGTGCAAAATTGTGTTCTGGTAAAGCAAAAACCGAAGATGAAGCTATTCAAATTTGTGCTGCTCCACGATTACCTAAATGGGCTGCAGGAGGAGTTGAAGATGAAGAATTATCTTGTCCTCAACGTATTGATCGGACTCTTCAAGTCATAGAAGAAATTAGATCATTGATTAAGAGTGGAGATACGGCGAAAATTAAAGAATCGTTAGTTGTAATATTGCAGGATATTCATTCCTGTGCTCCAGAAGAGGTTGTACGATTAGCTAATGATACAATTGACCAGGTTAAGAAGACGACCGTTGGTGTTTATTTTGCCGGTGAGGGACGGGAAATGATAAAGGATCTTGATGTCTTATCCGGATTATTAAAAGAAAAGGAAGGATAAAATGAAAGGAATTATGGTAGTTTCAGATTCTTGCCAACCTTGTCATATTTTGCAGGAGGAATTGAAAGGTTTAATTGACAGTGGAGAAATTGAACTTATTTCATTAGAACAGGCACCTGATCGAGCGGTTAATATGATGAATCAGTATCAATTAGGTTTACCAGGATTAGTGATCGTTTCTAATAATGGTGATGTAATTGCTAAAGTTGTTTGACAAATTGTTAATGATGTGTTAATGAAATGATTAAAGGTCGATACCGAATTTAATTCGGGAAATAAAACTGAAGGAGACTACGATGTTAAGAATTAAACTTCTGTCTCGTGGCAAGTCTTTGAAACCTTATATTGCGAAAGTGACCACAAATGGTGCGCAACAGAAAAGATTCAAAGAGCAGTGGGGTATCCCGGTTGGTAACTGCGTTCGCAGTGCCGTCCATAAGGGAATGTCCATCGGTGCCATCCACGAAGCTGTACGCAATTGCGCTAAAGGTCGTGGATAGATCATCTTTGGATCCTAATAAAAAAGGGGAGTTTAACTCCCCTTTTTATTGTTTATTTTTCTGATTTCCCTAATCTATAACCGGTTTCAAAGACTGTTACAATAACGGAATCGATAACGGTGCTCGCGCCATATTTACCAGAAGTTAATTCTCCATCTAAAAGTGAATGCATTTCTTTGAAAAATGCATTAAAGGTATTTCGTCTTTCAGGTGGTAAATTAAAGTATAGTGTATCTTCCATTAAAAATTCATGTAACAGGTTTAACAGTTCGATATCAAGACCGACTTTTTCTTCGGCTTCTACGAATTCCAGTAATTTTTCTTTAAAGTTTTTAGCCATTGTTTACTCCTAAAATAAACTCTAGGGCTCCCAAAATAATTTGGGAGCCCTAGTATTAATTTAATCTATGACAGGGGGATAGATTGTACCTGCTTCTTCAAAGTAAACCCAATAACCTAATCCTGGTTTCATGTTCAGGTCATCGGACCATCCTGGGAATATTAACCGCCATTCATCACCAACATTTTGACTGTCATATTCCCAAGCATTAGACCAAACTGTTCCATAAAGATAATCACAGATATTCATTTCTTCCAGTCCGGCTTTATATCCGATATGGTTCCATCCTGGAACAACTGTATATGAGATTGTGGGGGGGGAAGACTCTAATACTTCGGGAATAGTAAAGGTTCTGGCTGCGTTCATATCAATCCAGTATGCTTTACCATCTTCTATATAATTAATATTCCATGGTCCTGAACCAGGACCCCATAGTTGCCATCCGATTAAAGGATCTGAGTCATAGTGCCAAACCACTTCGATGTCTTCGCTGATAGATGAAAAGAAGGTAGCGGGCGCAACTTGAGTTTGATACGGGACTGAGATCATGTTCCACCCTTCAACAAGGTTGTAGGTGTAAGTTGGAACTCCAACATCATAATCGAATTTCCATGTATAGGTTTGGTTATTGATTATGACGTTGCCATTCCAAGAAATAATCACTTCATTATTTTTATAGATTTTAAAGTTTGTGATAGTGCATGGATAAAGATAACGGTTGGTAACTTTTAAAAACCAATTTGTTGCACCATAAACAACTCCGTCAGAGATATCAAACAAGACATTAGCATTTATTCCAGTTTCTAGTCCTGTGTGGCCATATTCTCCTCCATGAACACCATCGTAATATCCCTGCGTTATTGGGGGTGGAGTGGAAAAATCCCAATCGTTTTCGTTGCTGACGCTGGTGCCAAATTGAACGAGTACATCTTCCCGACTATTAGTCGTAATCGTTATGTTTAATTTGTATTCCGGATCTTCATTTTTAACTGTAAATGTATAGAGTTTATTATGATAAACAGAGAAAGCTGGTTCTTTATTGGAAGGAGGCCAATATTGGCCATATTGATTTTCATAAGAGGGTACAATAGAAATTTCTCTTGTCGCATCATAGGACAACCATCTGAATCCATCATTATAGTCACCTGTTCCCCATGAATTAGCAATTTTAAAGGCACCTTTTTCACCATTATCAACGACAGTATTTCCATTGATGTCTACCCAGATATTATCATCGTAACCAACGATAGTCATAGCGTGACTACCCTCGGTTCCGTTTAAATATAAACAACATCCTTCTGAGACATGAGGATCTGTTCCCTGTATATTAGGATCATCTTTAATTCGACCAAAAACCCAACTATTGACATATGTTGAAAACATAACAATATGGCCATCAGAAATACATTGTCGAATAAGATTAATTATATCCCAATCTTCGTTGTATTCAAAGGGTGTAGTTGTAAAGCCTATGAGATTAGCTGGTCCGTTTTCCATATCAATCCAAATGGCATCACCTGGATAAACTAATGGAGGATTGGCGGCCCCTCTATTATACGTCCATCCCTCTTCTCCGTATGCCGGTTTATAAGCTTGGGTATATCCAATGTCTTGTCCGACCATATATACAGATTCAAGGTATTCATCTATGGGCATGGGGTCTAAGGTTGATACTCCAACAAGATTCCAGCCTCCGAAAGAATCGTATACTGTTTTTGAAGAGTAAGAACTTATTCCCTCGTCAGGCGCTATGGTGACATCGGCATCTTCGGTTAAAGTAACTATGTATCCTTCCCCTGGGATTATAGGATCAGAGTCTATACATGTAATCCATGCAGCGGTTTGAGCATTCCAACGTCTAATTAAAGAACATTTTGCATATAGCATATTTCTTATTTTAAACTCGCCCCATGTATCTATTTTTTCGTGGAGTTGAATCGGTGTTGAGAATGTATTTAAACCGGTAAACATTGGCCATGCATAAAGTTCATTATTAATGTCGCTCAAATTTATTAATTCTGCTGGACCGCAATAGGGACTTTTACGATTCATATAATAAATTTGATCTATTTGTTTTTTAATTGCATGTTTCCAGACTATTTGAGAGGTCGGCCAAAACTTATAATTATTTGTAATAGGATAGCGAGTAGTATCAGCCGCTCCATTGTATTTTAGTGTTTTTAAATTTCCTATGATAGAACTTCCGTGATCAACTCCGTTATTTTGGGCATTATAGGTCCACATAGGATTAAATGTGTTATAAAGATCTGAAGCGTCTGTGTCCATGGTTTTATTCCATTCATAAGTGAATCCATAGTAAGTGGATGCCCAGGCAGAACAACTTCCGGTGGTTTGATATCCTATCTCTGGGAAATATTTATTATCTGAATTGTCTACGGCATCCGGTAACACTCCCATTAACATCATCAATTGTTGTTGTCCATATTCGACAGAATTTTCATCTATCCAGTCTAGTTCTTCTTGGGTTGGTTCTAATAAACCAACGTAATCGGGTATGGATGGAGCATCAGCGATGCAGGGTACATTGATTACCAATAAGATTAGTGCGAGTAATAAGGAAACCAGGATTTTTATAGTTTTCAATTTTAACTCCTTTTAATTTTTAATTTTATCTAGGGAAGTATCCATGTACTTATCTTATAGGCACTTCCTCCTTTTCTCCAAATAAACCGATTAATAGCGCATCTGCGCGTCCGATATCGGATTTTCGTTTAAATAATTCTGCTTGGTTTGGGAATAATCGTATGGCCATGGTCCTGGCTTCGTTCTTATCTTTATGTAATAAGCCGGCATTTTTCTTCCATTGTTGGGGAAGTATGTAGGTTAAACTAAATCCTTGTGAGATTACGGCAGATTCGATGATACCATATGACCGTCCGAATCCAAACATGCTGACAACTCCTTGTCCGGGCATAGCATTCACTTTTTCCAAATAAACTTTAGATATATTTTTTTCAGCACGTATATTTTTGAAGATGGAGATTAATTCGTTTGGGTTGATGATTTGTTTTTTCCCTTCTGTCATAGTTGGCATATCAAGAATTGTTTCGATTACTGATAGATGATCGCCGTGTTTTATTAATGCTACCGCGCCGGTGATCCCTGGGTCAATACCTATTGTCCAGTACATGTTAATCGCTCCTTAATTGTTAATACAGACCAAATTAATTTCTTGCTAGGCTCAAAAATTAAATTAATTAATTTAATTAGGGTATGTTAGGTAAATGTCCCATTTGGGGCACATGTCACACTTGAAGCTAAAAAGTGGGACATGTTGTTGTTTTGTTTAAGGCTGTGGGCTCAATGTCCCTTTTCATTATAAAAGCGTTTTCTGGACGGGTTTATTTTCAAGTTCTCTTTCTGTTTTCCAGTATTCGGTATCCGATGGACAGACAAAACAGAATACGGGGATATCTTTACCTTTGGGTGATCGTATAATGTGATCACATTTCTTGGTTTTCGTTTTGTTCATAATATAAAGGCATTCGCCTTTATTAAAAAAGACTTCCTCTATCGCTTTTAGTTTGAGAGCCATGAGATGAAGTTGGCTGGCAGCTTTATCGATTTTCTCCATGGATTGGTTATAGGCGATCTCATCGTCAATGTCTTGAATTTTGGCATACGCGTTCATAACTTTGTCATTCCCATCTCGGACCCTTAATGCTAAAGCGGGGTAATCGACTTTGAATTGTTTTAGCACTTCATCTGGCACTGTTTCAGCTTCTCGTTTATTTTGTTCGATAATTTTTTCTAGTTCCATTTTAATCCTCCTATTTATTCTCCTTTAGAGTATATTGTCACAGGCCTCAGAGTAAACACCACCTTCTCCATTCCAATCTTCTTCATCTGGCTGTATTGGCTTTGGATAACTGTCAAATTCTAGTAAGTCACCATAATCAAAGCCATCGTCCTCTGACCATTCATTTCTATGGTTCAATAACCAGCCATCACAGGTAATACACCAATAAACTGTCGAAAGTTTACCACTATCCTCAGAAGTAACTGCTAATAGTTCTGTACCTACGGGAAATTCTTTGGTACATCCCCAACAATGATGAGGCTTCCTGATTTTTACCGTTTTAGCTGATATTTGCTTCATATCTCCCCCTGTCGAGCCTGTGCCAGGGGCCGGACACATATTGAATAACCGTGATTTACTATATCAGTATGGTCATAAGTGCCAACTGTCATTTGACATTTTTTAATATTATCCATTTTTACTCCTCCTCATATTTGAAGTTAATGTATAAGTTATAGCATTTACTATAAAACGTTCGTGGTTTGTTTTACAGATTTTTCTTCGTTTGAGTTGTAGTTTTTTCCGCATTAATTTCTTCATTGACAGAGTATTACTCCCAATTCTTTCTGGGAAATTTTCCCTTTATCTACTTCTCCAAGCAGATATTCTTTCCAAGAGCAGGATCTCCATTTATATGGAACGCCATAATACCCAAATAGCAGATCTGGCCATTTCGCATCCCACCCTGGAGGGGTATAATTATTTACCAATGTATCAAGGGGACGGTATCTCATTGGGTAGGGGGAAGTTTGGATATCTATTAAGAACTGGAGCCGGCGCTGGCAGTCCCCAAAGCTCATATCTCTTCCACCGGAGAGGCAAAAAACGATAATTTTTCGGTAATTGATTCCTTTATTATTTAGCCATTTGGCTATGTATTCGATACATTCCTTTTGTTCCGGGGAATCATAAGCAAAACGCCAGGCCTCGATATGCAGTTGCCGGTATAGATTCCAGTATTTATCCGGATCTTTAATAAAGATCCGATCATCGAATCCTGAATTAATATCAAGGTTATGGACATTTCGCATTTTATCAATTATTTTAGTTTGGTGTTTCCATGTGGTACTCAGGATGTTGTTATCGCAAATATATGGGTTGATTCCGGTGGGAATATTATAATCTTCATATTCTATAATTTTCCGGCCTTCCAGTCTGTTAACAAGGCAGAATTCACAAGCTCTAGGACATCCTCTGGAAGTGAAAGTGGCTTGGAAGCTTCCTTTAATATGTTCGAATCTTTCATCCAGTCCGGTATGAATTTTAGCTTTACCTGCGAATTTTTGTACGTATTCGGGTAAAGCGGTTACTGCCGGACCGCCGACTTCTACTTCCATGTTGTATTCCGTGGATAACATTGATGCGTCGTAAACTAAATTTGGCAGATCCCATGTAAATATGCCTGAAATATAAGCTTTCTCGCATCTTTGGCTCCACATATCGGCCCGGGAAGAAACAAAAACTTCGTGGCCTTGTCTTGAGAATTCGGTTGCCATTTTGGCAACGCATAAGTTATAAGCTGTGGGAGATTCGTTGATAATGGCTATTTTCATAATTCTTCAATCCTTTTGATAGATTCCATCCACCATTCTGGTATGTATTGGCGAGTTCTGGCGAGTAGTGAGTTGAATTGAGCATCTAGAATGTAAGTGTCGCAATAATCGAACTTATTTCGAACGCCTCGTCCGGTCATTTGCATAACAGTTTGGATAGCTTTAAAGACATACCATTGATCGCCGCCTGGTGCTTTGATACGGGCGGCAATTTGTTTGTCTCCGAGATTTAAGTAAGGTATTTTACAGATTACGACACAGCGGCATTGATCGTCCGGTAAGTCAACCCCACGGTCAAAAGAGGGTGAAACCATGAATAAAGGTTCCGGACTTTCCTTAAATTTATCGAGTTGAGTTATTCTGTTATCTGTATTGTGAGTGATGAATCTGGGATTAGATCCAAATTCGTATTCGATAGCTGATGCGACCAGGTAACTGGCAGCGTGAATAAGCATTTTCGTGTTAGGATATTTGTTAATAATTTTACCCAGGGCCCGTAACATATTGGGGAGTGCGATGCCATTGTCAATGCTGGTTTTCCTCATATTTGTTACCGGCCAGTAATAAATTGGTCGATGTTTTGTAGGGAAAGGGGAAGGAATTTGTTTGTAATCGTATTGGTTTATTCCCAATTCTCGAGCTAAAACAGAGGGGGCTAGAATGGTGCCGCTCATTCCCAGGAACCGGATTCCATGACACCACAATTTTCTTTTAGCGAACCGGCTAACCGTGACGGGTTTCAATTCCCATCCTGTAATTTCATCTTTTTTATCTTTTCGTTCCTGGATAATGAAAGGAGTTTCTCTGGATGTCGAAGCTTGTATTATATCTTCAAGTGATTTTGGGGGAGAGTTTGTGGTTAAAGTATTTAGTTGGAAGAGAATTTCTTTCATAAAGGTTTCCAGTCGGTCATTGAAGTTATTCAGGTGCAGGTGTTTTTTGTTGAATTTAATTTCGACATCGGACCAATTTTCTTCAAACATATCAATGTTTGATTTCATGGAATGAGTAACAATTGTTCGTTGATAATCGGTTCTGCACCACCATCGTATCCATTCTTTCCAGGAATCACAATTTTGTGGGGCCTGGAGGCCGAAATCTTTTAATATGCTAATAGATACGAAAATAGAAATGTGGTTCATAAGAGTTGATTCAATCGAATCAACTTCGTCCAGGATCACGAAATCTGCATTTCTAAAGAGGCCAGGTCCGTTGATCTCTGAAAGGTAATAGCTTTCGTTTAAGACTGCTATTTCTGCATTTAGAGCTTCGTTTTTGGCTAGTAAGTATGGACAGTTGAATTTGCAATAACTATCTTTCTCTTTTCCACGTTTAGGACAATCTTCAGCCGAAAATTCAGGGAATTTCTCCGGGGCTAAAAGACAGCGGAAATTTTTTCGGCCTTTAATTGTTTTGCTATTAGGAAAATCATGTAGAAGCTGGTCTTGTAATTGTTTAGTTTTGGTTACGTAGATTACTCTTTTTGGTAAACCCTCCGTTTCTTCGCCGGAGAGGATCTTTGATGTTAGCCAGTTTGTTCTCCAAATATAACTGGAAGCTATGCCGATTACGCTTTTGCCGCTGCCGGTAGGCGCATCAAGGAGATATAATGGTTCATTTGATCGTACTATATCTTCGATGATTTCAGCTTGTTTACCTTCCCAATTTTGGAATTTTTTGGGCAAATTTATTTCCTGTGGTGTTAACATTAAATACTCCTAATGTTATTGATAACAAGCAGAGATTTTTATTAAGTATGTTTCCTTAAGTTTTTCCATTTTTTGAGGGTTCCAGATTAGGAACCGATTATTTTGCACAGTGCGTGTAACAATTCCAATACTGGACATGATCTCTGAAACTTGATGTAATGGTAAATTTAATCGGAATTCTTTGGTTAGGATTTCTGTTACAGCGCTTGGTGTGATTTTGTCGGTTCCTGTTTGGTTAGCTAGTTTAAAAATAGCACTAACTACTAATGTAGTATCGGAGAGTCTCATTTTACACCTCCACATCGTCTATTGGTTGTTCATTATTATCATTATCCGAATACGGAAGATTTTGTGCTTGAGACTCATTAAACAGTGCTTCGAATTCAGTTGGGTCAACTGTATATCTGCGATAGATTTTCTTTAGGGTTGCCGGTGCCCATTGAATATAATGAGCGTGTTTTCCCTGATAGCGTTTTTTGACTGTGGTTAAGTTTAAAGAATGAAGTATTTTCCCGACTTTCTGAGAAGTTATGTCCAGTTTGAAATGTTCATTTACATAGGCTGTGATCATTCCGGAACTTACGTAATTTTTCCCATTTTCGGCTGCCAGGGCTAACAGGGAGTAAACAATTCTTCCCTGTTCCCCTTCTGATCTGGTTTCAATCAATTCGTTTTGATATCCATGTATAAAGGTCCGGAATCTTTCCATGACTTCTGGCATTTCTTTGAACATTAAGGCATAAGGAAGGGTGGTTTGTTTCATTCTGGGTTCAAGTTTTCCAAGGTCAATATCACGGATAGCATTGTATTCAATTTTCAGGTAATTGTGCATTCTCCATAATAGTAATTGGTTCCGGATACTCATTTCTTCTTCGAAGAAAGTATCATCTAGAATTGATAGAATGTCGTCCCGGTCTGTTTCTTCCATTTTTGTGGTTATGCATCTTGCTTCTAGTGCTACATCATCAAAGGTGTATCTGGTTGCGAAAACTTTCGGACCGAAACAAGGCAATATTTCCAGAGTATTGGGGTCGTCTTTTGAACACCTCACAATTGGGCGACCTTTTTCAAATCCGCAGTTAAGAATTGTAACTACTTCGCTTTTTTCGCTTGAATCGCTAAAGTCGGCTTCATCCAAAACGAGTGTACCTCTAAAGCGTCGAATTAGACGGTAGATAGGTGCCGGCGTGATAGCTCCTGCAAGTACCATAGGTTTATAACATAATCTTCCTACCACATCCAGGGCTCTGCTTTTGCCGGTGCCGGTGTCTCCTTCGAAACGATAATATCCTACGGTTCTCAATCGATCAGAAACCCAGGTCATTAAGATGTACCAGGCTGCAAACTCTTCTTTTGTGGGTGGGATATCGACAAAGCGATGAATATGTGCTCGGATTTTAGCTACAAGGTCGAGAGTGTCTCCATATTCTTCGATTCCATTGGGAAGAAGCACAGCTCCTTCTGTGATTTCCTGACTCATAACAGGAACATAAGTTATTTCTCCGATTTCAATTTGTTGTGTTTTATTGACAATGCCGGTGTCCTTTTCATAAGACAAGAATAAGGCATCTGTGCCTTTGGCGACTTCTTCAAAGAGATGTGTGGGAGTTTCGAAGAATGTAGTATCTTTGAGTAATCCTTTTTTCTTCTTGTCTTTGATATTTTCTTGAAGCCATACACACTTTTCTTCCCCTACACAGTATCCACTTAAAACACCATTTTTAATAGAGGAACAGCCGAACGCATAGCCTTTTTGGGCTGATTTAAGTTTCGTTTCAAGTTGTTTTTCGTCCGCAAACGGGGGTTTATTTTTCTCATCCCATTTAATCAGTAAAGCCAGGACTTCGTCTTCGGTGTATTGAGTGTCCAGGTAATGTCTGGCAAGGGCGAATGCAGCTTCATCCCTCGCGCCTTGTTGAACGCCTTGAAGGATCTGCATTATACAGGGTGGATGTTTTGGCCGTGGACCTCGTTTGTTCCCGGTTTTAGAGGGTTCCGGATTTTTAGCGGCAGTTGTGGTCGTTGTTGATACAGGTAAAGCTTGGATTGCTGCTGCTATTACAGATTCCGGAACCCTCTTTATTAACGATAAGGCTTTACTGGGGATGAGGTTCTGCTGATCGTCCGTCATATACGGTCTATCATACCCGAAGCAAGGTAAATTGATGTAATTTCCATAGGGAATTTTTGGGTCGAGTTTATCTTGCTTCGGGAAGATTTCCGTTTTCGGGTTCATACCTAATTTTTTGATTACGTCAGCTAAAATTTTACGGATATCGGAAGCGTTGAATTTTGTTTCGGCGTATATTGAGACATGATACCCTTTGCCTTTAGATGCACTAATATAGGCGGATATTCCACGGGTTTTTAGTTCGTTCTTGATCGCAAGGGCTTTATCAAACGCCTTTTCATCGATATCAACGGCTGCAAAATTACAGGTACCGTCGTCCAGCAACATATACACTCCGAGACTAACTTTGGCCTCAAGGTGTAAGCGATAGTTCGCCTCGGTTACTGGTTTCTTATTACAGAGTCCTTCAACGCTTCCCCAAGCATCCGTCCTACCCCGATATAGCGAACTGAACAAGGCGACTAATTTATCGTCAACACTCATTCAGAGCCTCCAGTTTTAGAATGGGATATCAATATCCAAATCTTTTAATGAGTCTTCCAGGGTTTGATCGATAGTTTGGGCCGGCTTACTATGGGTATCAATGTTAATCCCGGGTGGGTCGATACTCTTTGTTTCTTCGTGTGGTAATTCCAGAGTTTCTTCCGGTTTGGCTATGCTACCGACTTTTAGATCTCGAGCAACTTTTAAGTAATCAGAGATCTGTTCTTCGGATGGGAATTTATCTTTTACCAGTAAGAATTTGAACATCCAGGCTTCACCGGAGGCCGTTTTCTTTTTCAATGTAGTTATTTGGAAATAGAAAGAGCCTCGGTTATTCCGTAATCCTTTATTGAAGTAAAGCATGGCATTCAAGTCCCTACCGGAATCTGCACTAATTCCCATTAAACGAATGACCAGAGGCATTTGGTTTTCATCAAGAGCTAGGACGACGTAACCGGCTTGACATTCTTTGCGACGTTCATCTTTATCCAGGGATGGTCGCGCACGATAATGTTGACATTCTTTGCAGATTTGCCCATCAACGCTCATAATTCCATCAAGTGATGAACAGATTGGTGGTTCATCCGTAATGTCATCCCTTCCCCAAAAGGTTTGGTTTTTCTGAACCATTAACACCTGGACATTGATTTTGTCATGGACATCGCCGGTGGTTGAAACATACATTTGTCCGAGTTTAGCGTTCAGGTTTTCTTTGGCGTAATCTCCGCCAGTGGCTTGATTGATTTTTAGTTCGGGTATGTTCATGTCTTCCATACCCAGGCTGGCCATCATAATGGTAGTTTTTTCGTCTCCAGATAACATTATTATCCCTCCTAATTAATTTTGCATTTGGTTAATGGCTTCGTGATAAGAATTCGATTTGAGCGGTTTTTAACCGGATTATAGCTAGAATGGCTTCTATTTTCCGACTTATATTTTCGGTTTTGATTCTAAAATCTTCCATTCCAGCAAGGACTTGAGTTTGTTTGGTGATTAAGGCTGCCAGGTTTTTGTTAGCAGTTCGCTGTTGCCTGAGCCATGCTTCCTTATCGGAAGCGGTACTTTTGGCACCATTAGCATTGATGGGTGGGCATTCCAGATAGAGTTCTGCGAGTTTTCCTTTGACTTCTTGACAGTCGTCATTGGCTGAAGCGAGAAAGCCACGGTTTTCGATTTTGAATTTACTTTCAGCTTCGAGACTTTTGGAGAGATTGGACATTTGTTCCAATAATTGGTCGGTCAGGTTTTTAGTATTAAGTTTTTCGAGAATGTCCGATTTCCATTTTACGAGTTTGATTACTTCCTGCATAACGGCGGTTTCGTTTTGGTTTTCTGACATTAGTTCCTCCCTTTTTGTTTTTTATAGTAAGTATAATGCGGTCATTTTTTAAATCGAGAGTTACAAATTCCAGAGCAGGTTGGTTTATCGATTTAAACCATTCTGAAGGAAGAACAACTGCTCTGGAATGGCCAACGTGAATAATTTTTCGTTCAATTTTCATGGAATTAGCCTCGTTGGGTTAATACTGTGTTATAACTTTATTCTTTTTCCACCTCCTTGTCAAGTATAATTTCTTCTTGTAATTTTTTAGATAGCCGATCATACCGGTTGTGATTGGGGCGGTTTTCCGGGTCTAAACCCATGGCATCCATGGCCGCTTGTATAGTTTTAAACGGCCCTCTCCCGTCTTTCAAGTGGAATTGTTCTTCTTTGGAACGTTTTCGTTCGTTTTTTGTTTTACCAGGGTTTTGATCTGCTGGAAGTGGAACTGGCGTAAGTTCGTTTTCCTGTTTGTCTGCCGGCAGGTCCGGATCTGCTGTTGGAGGTGGAACTGGCGTAAGTTCTTC
>Ga0172380_10000909_pt1 | contig 53369 bp, 44 predicted proteins | sample Leawe162metaG_FD_119747 | JGI IMG/M metagenome (GOLD analysis project Ga0172380, IMG submission 119747) | Leachate microbial communities from a municipal landfill in Southern Ontario, Canada - Leachate well 162 metaG | ecosystem: Engineered > Solid waste > Landfill > Unclassified | place... | reverse complement strand
CCGGCGCTGGTCGTCGCCGGCCTCGCCCATCTCGGCCTCGTCGCCGGCCTCGTCGCGCTGCTCGCGCCACGCCTCCTGGCTGACCCGGAGCGCAAACACCTCTCTTTCCTGTGGGCGCTCGCCGCCTTCGCCGCGCTGATCGCCGGCTTCTACCTCGACGCACTCGCCGGCAACGCGCCCGCACGCTGGCTGCACGCGACGATCGGCCTCTTGATGATCCTCATCGTGCTGGCGCTCTCACGCATCTCGATGCGCATCGTGAACGCCGCACTGGACGAGATCGATGCTGAGACCGAATACCGCGCGCGCCCGCCAAAGCGCAACCTGGCCATCGTCTGCATCGCGCTCTACACCGCCGCCGAATTCCTCACCCCCGGCACGCGCATTGGCGGCTGGCTGGCACTCGCCGCCGCCGCTGCGCTCTGCCACCTGCAGAGCGACTGGCACGTCGGCCGCGCACTGTTCCGCCGCTGGCCGCTGATGCTGTTCGGGGTCTACCTGTTGATGGCCGCCGGCTACGGCCTGATCGGCTTTGCGCTGGTCACGGACAGTGAGGGCCTCTCGGCCGGGCGCCACCTGCTCACCGTCGGCGCCATCGGCCTCTCCATCTATATGGTGCTCAACATCGCCGGCCGCATGCACTGCGGCCACGCGCTCGATGAACGCGCCTGGGTGCCAGCCGGAGCCGCCATGCTGGTCTTCGCGGCCCTGCTGCGCGCAGCGACTGCGCTGCCCGGCGAGCCGGCCAACCTGCTGCTGGCGCTTTCGTCGCTATTCTGGATCGCCACTTTCGCCGTCTGGCTGTGGCACATGGCGCCGCTGCTCGCCGGACCGCGAACGGATGGCGGCGTTGGCTGCGAGGGCATCATCGAGGCATCGGCTACAGCCAATCGTACTTAGGCCCTACTCCTCTACCCGCCCCGCCACATCCATTGCCCGGTCGAAGCTGCTGACCCCGGCATTCTTCACGAACACGCAACGCTTGCCGGTGCGCTTGCAGTGCTCCTTCACGCGCCAGTAGGCGTTATGGCTGATGCAGCCGGCCTGGCAGATGACGATATCGGCAGCAGCAACGATGCTGTCGATGCGCTGCAGGCTTTCCTCCAGCCCGCCGTCGTGGTGCAGGAATTCGCCACCCGACTGCTCGACGACATCACGATAGGATTTCAGCGAACCGGATCGGCCGCCGACGCAGAGCACACGTTTGCCCGAGAGATCACGGTCCGGGGCATTGGGTAGGACCTCGGCCTCGACCGCCAGCGAGGCGATCGTCTCTTCGGCATGGCGCACGAAATCGCGTAGCTGGTCACGCTCGCGTTCGAGCAGAGCGGCACGCTGCCGCAGACCGTCCGCCTGCATTTCAAGCGAGGCCACACGACGCAGGAGGAGTTGGGCATCGCGCAGTTCGGGCAGGCTTTCCTGCAAGGCCTGAAACTCGCGTGCCAGGCGCTCGCCGGTGGCAGTAACGGCGACCAGTTCACCACGCAACTCGCGCACCATAAGTTCAGACTGGGATGTGGCGGCCTCTCTTTCAGCCCGCGCTTGATCGACTGCGGCCCCCGCCTGCGCAAGCTGCCGGCGCAAGCCTGCGTTTTCCTCACGGAGCCTCTGCAGTGCGCGAATGTCGACTCGTGTGCCGGCGCCAAGCTGGTGCTGCAGCATGTGGATATCGCCGTAGATCTCCTGCTCCAGCGTGGTATCGAGTGCCGGGTGCGTCAAGCACGCCCACAGCATGCCGGGAATATCCCCTCCCTCGCGGCACGCACGGCACCATGCCGCCTGCAGCTCGGCAGTCGACTTCAACCCGGCCAGTGATTTCACCGTCAGGCGATGGCGTACTTCCAGCGTGCGCTGCAGCAGCTCCGCCAGGCGGCCGCGCTGTTCGCAAGTACCGACGGCCGTGGTGTGCAGCACGTAGTCGCTGGTATCCGGCGGGAAGTGGATCACCTTCTTCATCAGCGCACGCAACTCGTCGCACGAGAAACAGACACCGATCACCGGGCAGTGCAGGCGATGCGACAGCGCCCACAGGCGACCGCGACGCGACCCACTGCTCCGCGTCGGCACCATCTCGACTGGCGGTGCGGGAATGGCATGGCTGCCGGCAGTCGGGCGCAGCGCCTGCGCCAGACTGCCGGCCAGATTAAAGGGCAAGTTCGACATGCTCGCCTCCTTGCTGAGGCAGCACGCCGAGCAAGACCTCGCGCCGGCAACGGATCAGCTCAACGGCCAGCGCATCGCGCTCGCGCGCCAGGCGCAGGCGCTCTGCCTCGGCCATGCCGAGCACCCGTTCGAGCACCACGGCTCGGCGCGAATCATTGATCAGCTGGGAATTCGCCTCGGAGAGCGCCATCAGCCGGCGACCGAGATCAACAATCACGGCCCCTGCCTTGTAACGCACAATCTGCTGCGCCTGGCGTTCGCACATGGCCTGCAGGCGAGTGACTTCGGCGTTCAGGCCGATGATCTGGCGCGTGCTCTGCAGGGCGCTGCGGCGCAAGCGCAAACGGCTGGCGCGCAAGGCCCGGCGCAGATCGTGCATTTCCCTTTCAACGGCACATTCCTCATCGCAGCCACGCACAGTCAGCACGCTACGGTTTTCAAGCGGCGCGAGCATGGCAACGCTCCTTTCCCGGCAACGGGTCAGCACTCAGCGACTGGCCGAGGCGATGGCTGGCCCGCTCGCACAGCACGCGCACCTCGGCATCGAGATCGTCGAAATCACATAACTGGTCGAGCAGGCGGATCGCATGCCGCGCCGAATGCGGGCAGCCGCTCTCCTGGTGGATCAACAACTGACTGAGCGCGCCGGCCCAGAGATTGTTTGTCGGCATTTTTGGCTCCTCTCAGTAACTTGTTGCCAAGACCAGCCCGAGTACAAGAGCGGCAATGCCAGCACTACGCTCAATACCTCGCAGTTTCTGCAACGGAGCACAACAGCTCAAATTCCGGTGGAATGCTTCAAGCGCTTGGTGATTGGAAAACATGGTGCCTCCCGCAGGGTCATTGATGGCTGGCTACCGCGAGGGGCTGGCTGGCTTGGTGATGAGAACCATTCTCATCAACACAAGAATGAAAGTCAAGCAGATGCGAATCGTTCTCATCTTTAGAACAAAAAAATGCACTTCTAGCGAGAACCGGCCGGTAAATGGTGTCTGCGGCCGGCGCACCTATCCCGACCCAGCGCGATGACTGAACTGGCCACCACCGTCAGCGCTCACCCGAGCCATTGCCCGCAAACCCCTGTCGCAGCGCCGCCACATTGCGGTTCATCCAGTGACGAACGATGTGCTCGAACAACCAGCGGCGAACACCGGTGAGGTTGGTTCCATGGCAGCGGTAGAACGCGTCTGGCGAGGCGAATAGGCCGAGGTCGGCATTGATGCCTTCCTTCTGGATATAGGTATCTTCACCGCGCCACTGCACCGCCGGCGCCGCCAGGCACGGCGTCGCGACGCCATAGCCGCAGAAGCGTGTTGCGCCGTGAAAGCGCCGTTGCAATGCGCCGAGATAGGCGGCATCGAGAATGAAGCCTTCGAGATTGACCCAGCGCCCGTCGAACCACACCTCGACCCAGCTGTGGATGATCGCGCGTGGCGCCAGCCAATAGGCCAGACCGGTCATGGCCCCTTTCTGCAAGGCCTTGTCGATCGTAAAACCATGAAAGCGGCAGCGCAGGCCGCAGGCACGAAACAAGGCCATCAGCAGCGTGGATTTGGTGTTGCACTGCCCGTAGCCGTCGGCCAGCACGCGCGAAGCGGGAAAATCGTCGGTGAGGTTGTAGCCGAAGGCAATTTCGTTGCGCACAAAGTCGTAGATGGCACCGATGCGCTCGTATTCAGGTAGCGCCGACCAGCCGCGTGCGGCAACAAGCGCCTGCAGACTGGCGTGGTTGAAATCGAGCAAGGGTGTGGCCAGCAACAGCGGTTCGCCATCCGGGCTGGCAAGGGTCGTGTTGAATGACATTTCGTTTCTCCTGCGGGCAATCGCACGTCGCGATAACCACCATTGCAAACCCTGTAGTGACTCCAGAGTCAAGCACCGCTATGCTCAGTTTTTTCCGGCACAGGGAAATCCATAAACTACGCCATGAACAACGCCATCAACGTCGCCATGAACATCGGCAAGCTGGCCGCCGCCACCAACACGCCGGTGGAAACGATCCGCTACTACGAACGCAGCGGGCTGATGCCGCCACCGGCACGCAGCACCGGTAACTACCGGGTTTACACGCCAGCCGACGCGGAACGGCTGGCCTTCATCCGGCAATGCCGGGCGCTCGACATGAGCCTCGACGAAATCCGCACCCTGCTCGGCTTTGCCGACGCCCCGGACGGCGCCTGCGCAGCGGTCAACACGCTGCTCGACGAACATATCGGCCATGTCGTGCAGCGCATCGACGAGCTGCGCCGCCTCGAACGGCAGTTGCGCACCCTGCGCAAGCTTTGCCACGAGAACGGCGCACAAGCCACAGCCATTGGCGACGCAGCCGCTCCGTGCGGAATTCTCGCCGGCCTGGCACAGCCGGGCGATGAGGTGGGAGGAAAAGCGGCCGGCCCGGCATCGGCACATCTGGGCGGCACCCACGCGCGCCGCAAGGCTCGCTCCTGACGTGCGAATCACGCAGAAAATGCTGCAAAACACCTCGGCACCGCTGACTATAATCGCCCCATGACGAGCGCTTCGATCATCGAATGGACCGCCAGCGATGGCACCCGCCTGCGGCTGCGCCCGGTTCGCCCGGATGACGCAGCCCGGGTGCACCGCGCGCTCGCCCTGCTCTCGCCCGAGGCCCGCCGCCAGCGGCTGCTGGCCACCACTCGCGGTTTCAGCGAAGAATTTGTTAACAGCCTGGTCGACGGCGACCCCGCGCGACAATTCGGGGTTCTCGTCGTGCGCGAAGACGGCAACGAACCCGGCGAAGAGATCCCCGTTGCCGGCGGCCGTCTGGTGATCGACGCCGCGCCGGAAAACGCCGATTCCGGCGAGTTTGCGCTGGTCGTCGGCGACCGCTGGCAAGGCCAGGGTGTCGGCCAGAACATCCTCTACGCACTGATCGCCGAAGCCCGCCGGCGCAAGCTGCGCACCCTGGTCGGCGATATCCTGCCCGACAACCGCGCCATGCTGACACTGGCCCGGAGCACCGGTTTCTTCATCGAAAGCGAAGCCGGCAGCAACACCCTGCGCGCCACGCTGGATGTCGATGCGCTGGTCGTCACGCGCGCCCTGAAAGACCGGCGCTTCAATGCCGTGCCGCCCACCGGTGCCAGCGCTCATACAACCGACGGCTCCGCTTCCTCCACAGAAGCCGCTGCGCCACGCCAGGCAGTGCTGCTCTGTGGCGTGCTGGCCATGACCGGGTTGCTGCTGGCGATGCTCGCCACCTGGCTGGGCACCGGCTGGCTGGATGGTTTTGACTACCGGGGCACCGACAAACTCGGCCGCCGCTTCCTGCGTGCGCTGCCTTGGGCGCTGCCACTGGCAGCCGTTGCCGGCCTGCTGCTCTACGCCTACTTTCGTGCCGCCATCGACGAACGCCACAAGGGCTGGGTACTGCTACTTGCCGTCATCCGCGCCTTCGCCCTCTTCCCGCTGCTGGGCTTTGCCATGCTGTTCGGCATGATCTTCAGCTTCGTCGTGGCCATCCCGCTCGGCATTTTCCGCAAGCTCCGGCGCCGCGAACAAGGAGCGGAGGAAGGCGACAACCTTCTTCAACGCGCGCTGGTGGTGCCGCTGTGGATCATGACGCTGCCGTTCACCCTGCTCAAGCTCGAATCGGAAGGCGACATCGACATCCCCGCACGCATCTCGCGCTCGCGCCTGATCAACTGGCTCCCCCTCTTTTTCCTGATGCTCCTCGCCGGCCCCGGTTTCGAATCCGAGGAGAGCGGCAACCCTGTCGATCCGAACTGGCTCACCGTGCTGGCCGCCTACTGGCTCGCCGACCTCCTCATCGTTACCGGCTACGTCGCCCCCACCCTCGACGCCCGTGCCCGTGCCCGCAGACTGGCCAAGCTGAGGCGGCAGCCATAGTAGGGGGGATAGCCGGGAGCGGCGCAGCGCCGGGGTGACGGGCGCTGAAAAAAATGAGTTGGATGGCTTTCCGAAGCTGGACGCTTGCAGGAGTGCCATGAACCTTAAAGCCCCAGTTCAAACCACTGCGAACATGCCCCGCAGGAAATCCCCTTGGGGGACGGCGGGCACGGCGGAAAGCCTTGGCTTGCTGGCTTGTCGCACGTCACCCATTGGGTGATAAATCAAAACCTGATTAGCAACAAACGCCAGCGTGTCATTCCGGCGCAAGCCGGAATCCATAATGGGCGGTCGCAAACCTCCTGGATTCCGGGTCAAGCCCGGAATGACGAACCGAAGGTGGCGGAGATTGGGGGGGTCCGTTGAGCGTGGCTGACGTTAATTGCCAATCAGGAAGCGCAACGCACGGCCAGCGATCCGATTCGCGGCGAGTTGGCGTAATTTGCACGATTGTTTTCGCCGCTTCCCGCCATTACTGACCTGGTGTTTTTTAACCCACCAATTTATTGGCGGATTTTGCACGATCGGCCTTCATTACCCCCAGAACCTGGCACCGTAAATCGCTTCACAAGCGACCACTTGCGAAACTTTCCAGCTGCGTTATAATGCGAACCATTCTCATTACCTCGTGAGCAAGCGCCATGCTGCAATCACTGATCATCGCCCTGCGTGAAGGGCTGGAAGCCTTCCTCATCGTCGGCATCACCCTCGCCTATCTGCGCCAGACCGGGCGCGGCGCGCTGGTGTCGGCGGCGCATTGGGGCATCGGTGTTTCCGTGCTCACCTGCTTTGCCGCTGGCTGGGCGCTCGGTCAGGCGGAAAGCCAGCCGTTGTGGGAAGGCAGCCTGGCCGTCGTTGCCGCCGTGCTGGTGATCTCGATGGTGATTTACATGCTCAAGGCCGCACGCCATCTCAAACAACGGATTCACGCCCGGCTGGAAGCTTCGGCGGCGAAAACCGGTGCCGCCGCCTGGTTCGGCGTGTTTGCCTTTGTCGTGCTGATGATCACCCGCGAAGGCATGGAAACCACGCTGATGCTGCGCTCGCTGGTGGCGATCGGCGGCGCCTGGGACATGGTTACCGGCGCCCTTCTTGGCGTCTGCCTTGCCGCACTGATCGCCTGGTGTGGCAGCCGCTTCGGTGCGCGCATCGATCTGCCGCGCTTCTTCCAGGTGACTTCGGTTTTCCTGTTGCTCTTCTCCCTGCAGCTGGTTTTCTACGCCTTCCACGAATTCACCGAAACCGGCCTCTTGCCGATCGACAACGAATACTGGCACCTCGCCACCGAGCCCTACGCGCCGGAAGGCGAGTACGGCAACCTGATCACCAGCCTGCTGCTCTTCGTGCCGCTGGTCTGGTATGTCGCGATCAGCCTGCGAGCCCGTCTGCAGCCGGCTGCGGCCTGATTGCCGGCCTGATTACCGGCCTCAAGCAGCCACCTTTTCAGCGTCTTTCGCCCACCCGTTTTCCGCAGGATATCGCCCACCCGTTTTCACCGTTTTTCTTTAACTGAACGCCAGCCAGCCATGCGCCAGCCAGCCCCAACCAAGCTCTCCTGGAGGTCTGCATGTCTGTCGCTCGCGCTGCGTCGCTGGGTATTTCGCGCCGCTCTTTTCCCCGCTTCACCCCCCGCCCCCTAGCCGTTGCCGTCGCGGCCACCCTGGCCTCAACCGCCCTGCCGGCGCTTGCTGACCAGCAGCTGCGCGATACCGTGGTTACCGCCACACGCAGTGCAGCGGCGATCGATGATCTGCCAGTCACCGTCACCGCCGTTACGCGCGAGGAAATGGACCGGCGCCTGCCAATGGATGAGGCCGATCTTTTCCGCGACGACCCCGACGTGGCCATGGCCCGTGATCTGCGCCGCTTCGGTTCGACGCGGGTGAACATTCGCGGCATCGAGGACAACCGCGTTGTCCAGATGGTCGACGGTGTGCGCCTGCCGGATTACTACAACGGCGGTGGCCCGACCAATTTTTCGATGAGCGCAACGCCTTCGGTGATGCCGGATTTTCTCAAGCAGGTCGAGATCGTCCGTGGTCCGGCTTCCAGCCTTTATGGTTCTGATGCCATGGGCGGGGTCGTCGGCTATGTCACGCTCGATCCGTCCGACATCGCCACCGGCGACAAAAAAACCGGCGTGCGCATACGCGGCGGCTACTTCGGCGGCAATGAGCAGTTCTCGGGCAGCGTCATCGGCGCCCTGCGCGGCGAGTCGGCCGAGTTCATGCTCGGCTACGGCGAGGCACGCGGCCACGAAACCGACAATCAAGGCAAGGACGGTAGCACCAGCCGTTTCCGCGAGAAGCCAAACCCGGCCGACAGCGAAGATCGCGGCCTGATCGCCAAGCTGATCGTCAAGCCCTCGGCCGGCCACAAGCTCGCTGCCACCATCGAAGGGCGCGAGCAGAATGTCGAAACCGATGTGCGCCGTCTGAGCAGATCGCTGCCCAAGATCACCACCATGACCGGTGACGACAACGCCAAACGCACCCGGTTCAGCCTGGAATACGAGCACAAGCCGAGCGGCGTCTTCTACGACCGTATGCTGGCCAAGGCCTACTACCAGGATTCTGAAACGCACAACAAGAACTACCAGCGTCGCAGCAACACCGGTGCCACTTGCTCGGCCGCCGCCGGCGCCGGTAACGACTGCGACATCTATCAGGATTTCTTCTTCGACCAGAAGACGACCGGCATCAACCTGCAATTCGAGTCACTGCTTGGCAGCGGCATTTCCCATCTGCTGACCTATGGCGCCGACCTGATGCGCATGGCGTCGGAAGAACTGCGCGACGCCACGCGCTACAACCGGACCAACGGCACCGTCTCCAAATCGATTGCCGGCGACAACTACCCGCTTCGTGATTTCGCCAACGGCCAGACCGACACCATCGGCCTCTTCCTGCAGGATGAAATCGCCGGTCTGGCCGGTGGCAAGCTGACGCTGACGCCCGGTGTTCGCTATGACTACACGAAGCTGAAACCGGAAGTCGATGCGCTTTCGCAGCAGGTGCTGACACAGCTCAACCGGACTGTTTCCGAACAGACCTACAGCCGGTTTTCGCCAAAGCTTGGCGCGCAGTGGAAATTCGATGAGGTGCTGTCTTCCTACGGCCAGATTGCCGCCGGCTTCCGTGCGCCCAACTACAACGAGGTCAACGGTTCTTTCCGCAACACCGCCCAGCTCTATGGTTCGGTCCCCAACGGCGAGCTGAAGCCTGAGACCAGTGTCGGCCTCGAACTCGGGCTGCGCGCAAAATCGGCCACGGCAAGCGGCCAGATCGCGGTCTACAACAACCACTACAAGGAGTTCATCGAGAACCTCAGGCTTTCCTGCCCGTCCGATCCCGCCTGCATTCCCGGCTTCACCACCTACCAGTCGCGCAACCTGTCAGAGGTTCGCATCTACGGTGCCGAAGTGCGCGGCGCCTGGAGTTTCAAGCCCGGTTGGCGGGTTGACGGTGCCCTCGCCTACGCCCACGGCGACAACAAGGAAAACAAGCAACCGCTCAACAGCATCGAGCCGCTGCGCTTGAGCATGGGAATTGCCCGTGACGCCGGCAGCTGGGGGGCAGAAGCCCGCCTGCGCGCCGCAACGCGCAAATCGCGCATCGATGACAGTGCGGGAACAGCCACCGACCCGGCCTACTACCGCACCCCCGGCTATGGCGTCACCGATCTCGCTGCCTGGGTCAAACCAAGCCGCGACACGCGCGTCACCTTCGGCGTGAACAACGTCTTCGACAAGAAGTACTGGTTGTGGAGCGACATCCGCCAGGCCGACGCACTGTCTCCGGAAAGCGTCGATTTCTATTCGCAACCGGGCCGCACTTTCCGCGTCGCCCTGCAAGCAGATTTCTGAACCAAAGGAGCCTTGGCCGGCCCCCGGTGCGCCACGCGGCGTACCGGGGGTGCTGTGCCAGACAAGGATGATGGAAAACCACCAACGACCTGACCCGACCGTCTTGCTTGCCGCGCTGCTGGCGATGATGACGCGCTTCTCGTGCCTCGGCTGTCCCCGGCTGGCCGGGCGTATCCGGGGCAACCTGGCGCGGCTGCGTCATTACTCCGACGACGACATGCCGCCGCTGCTGAAAGACCTCGCGCTGCGTCTGGAAGACGAGTGGGCGCAATTGCACCAGGCCATTTCCGACATTCCCGATCGTCACGACTCGCCTGTTGCAGGCAGCGGAACCAATGGTTCCAGCCTGGCCAACGAAAACGCTGCGACCACACACCCTGCCAGCCAGTCGCTGCATTGATTCACTTACCGACCAGCAAGCCACCCCCATGCTCCTGCCCAAAAGCCTTCGCCACGCCCTCATTGCCACTGCCACCGCCCTGCTTGCCACGGCGGCAGGCGCCGACACGGTGCGCTTCATTTCCATCAGCCCGGTACCTGCCGGAAAATTCGTCAGGATCGCCGAAATCGGCGCCGCGCACGGCTTCAAGGTCGAGGCGCGGCAGGTCGAAAAACTACCGCCGGAGCAGGACGCTTCCATTTTCAGGGGGGCCGATGTCCTTGTCTTCGACGCGCCGCGCGACCACCTGCAGGACCAGATGCGTGAAAAGTTGGCCAAGGCCCTGCCCGGCCTGACCGCCCCGCATTTGTGGATGCATGAAGCCAAGCCGGCAAGCAAGGGTTTCCCCAAACCCGTCGCCGAGCGCCTGCACGCCTACTACATCAACGGTGCCGCCCCGAACTTCGACAACTTCTTCCGCACCCTGGCCGCGCACCGCCAGGGGTTATCGCTCGAAGGTATCCCGGCACCGGTAATTTTCCCCAAGGCGGCGATCTATCACCCCAAGGCACCCAATCTCGTCTTCGCCGACACCACCGCCTACCTGCGCTGGAAACTTGGCAAACGCGAGGTCGATTCAAGCAAGCGGCCGCCGGTCGTCGCCATCGCGCTGCACCAGACCTATGTGGGCTCCGAACAGACCGCCTTCATCGACGACCTGATCGCCCGCATCGAAGCCGCCGGTGCCGTGCCGCTGGCCTGGTACGCCCCGGTGATGGGGCCGCAGGCCGGGCTGCTGAAGGTGGATGGCCAGCTGGTTGCCGATGCCGTGATCAACACCCAGATCGTCCTCGACCCGGAAGGGCGGAAGAAGGAACTGGAAGCCCTCGGCATCCCGTTCATCCAGGCCCTCTCCTACCGCAAGGGCGACGAGGCAGACTGGCGTGCCGACCCGCAGGGCGTACCGCTGATCGACGTACCCTTCTTTCTCGCCCAGGGCGAATACGCCGGCATTGCCGACGCCATCGTTGCCGGTGCCCAGAAGAAGGGCGACGAACAGCTAACAGTGATCGCCGAACAGGCGCAGGCCGTGGTCAGCAAGGCGATCAACCTGGTTCGCCTGCAGCGCCTGCCGAATGCCGAAAAGAAGCTTGGCGTCTTTTTCTGGAACTACCCGCCGGGCGAAAAAAACCTGTCGGCCTCCTACCTCAACCTGCCGCTGAGCCTCGCCGCCACGCTGAAAGCGCTGAAGGAAGCCGGCTACGACGCGCAGCCGGCCGAGGAAGCGGAACTCATCAACAAGCTGCAGCGCCTGCTCGCGCCCTTCTACCGCGATGGTCAACTGGAGCCGCTGCTACGCGACGGGCTGGCCGCAAAATTGCCGGTCAAGACCTACCGAGCCTGGCTGGCGACGCTACCCGAAAGCGTGCGCCACGAACTGAGCGAACGCTGGGGTGAACCGGAAAAATCGGCAATGGTCATCCGCGAAGGTGGCAAAAGCAGCGGTGAGGCCTACTTCGTCATCCCGCGCTTTGCCAGCGGCAAGGTCATCTTCACGCCGCAGGCACCGCGCGGAGAAAAATGGGAGGACAAGGAAAAGGCGCTCTACCACTCGGTCAAGGCCATTCCCTCGCATTACTACCTGGCCCAGTACCTGTGGGTGCGCGAAGCCTTCAAGGCCGACGCGCTGGTGCATTACGGCACACACGGCTCGCAGGAATGGCTGCCGGGCAAGGAGCGCGGCCTGTCGGTGCACGACTACCCGCTGCTCGCCGTCGGCAACGTGCCGGTGGTCTATCCGTACATCGTCGACAACATCGGCGAAGCGCTGCAAACCAAGCGTCGCGGCCGTGCCGTCACCGTTACCCACCAGACCCCGCCGTTCGCACCGGCCGGCCTGCACGAGGCAACGGTGAAGATCCACGACCTGCTGCACGCCTGGCTGGCGCAGGGCGACGGTGCGGTGAAGCTTAAAATTGCCGCCGACCTCAAGGTCGCCGTCAAGAAGGAGCGCATCGACAAGGACATGGGCTGGAACGATGCCCGTATCGACAGCGAGTTCCACGCCTTCGTCGACACCCTGCACGACCACCTGCACGAACTGGCACAGACCGCGCAGCCGCTCGGCCTGCACACTTTCGCCACGGCACCGCGCGAACAGCATCGCCTTGGCACCGTGCTGCTGATGCTTGGCAAGGGTTTCTGGGAGGATGCCGCGCGCTACGCCGGCGTTGCTGCCGACGACCTGGACGAGATGTTCGTCGACAGCTACGAAAAAACCGTCGAGGCGCCACCGTTCAAGCTGTTCCGGGAATGGCTTGGCGGCCGCGCCGAAGCGCCCAAGGATGCCAGGCTGGCAGCGCAATTCGAGCAGGGGCGAAAGTGGTACGAACAGCTCGGCGCCGCTGGTGAAATGAACGGCCTGCTGGCCGCGCTGGCCGGCAAGTACATCCCGACCTCCTACGGCGGCGATCCGATGAAGAACCCGGAAGCGCTGCCGACTGGCCGCAACCTGTACGGTTTCGACCCCTCACGCGTACCGACCAAACAGGCCTGGGAAGCCGGCAAGGAGGCGGCGGAAGCGCTGATCACCGCGCACAAGGCCAAGACCGGCAAGACACCGAAGAAGCTGGCCTTCTCGCTGTGGTCGGTCGAGACCATGCGCCACCAGGGCATGCTGGAAGCACAGGCGCTGTGGACCATGGGTGTCGAGCCGGTGTGGGACCAGGGCGGGCGCGTTGTCGACGTGAAACTGGTACCGCGCGAGCAGCTGAAGCGGCCGCGCGTCGACGTCGTGCTGTCTGCGACCGGGCTCTACCGCGACCACTTCCCCAACGCCATGAAACAGCTGACCAAGGCCGTACAGCTCGCTGCCCGCACTGCCGAGGCCGACAACCCGCTGTTCGAGAACAGCCGCACCATCGCCGCCCGGCTGATCAGGCAGGGCATCCCGGAAGCGGCAGCGGTGAAGGCCTCGGAAACGCGCCTGTTCTCGTCCGAATCGGGCAAGTACGGCACCGGGCTCGACGACGCGACGCTGGCCACCGACACCTGGAAGGGCAAGGCCGAGGGCGACAGGAAGCTGGCCGACCTCTACCTCTCGCGCATGCAGTTCGCCTACGGCGCCGACGAGGAGGACTGGGGCAAACAAGGTGTTGCCGGCGCCACCGGCAAGGCCGCGCAGATGAACCTCTACGCCGAGCACCTGAAGGGCACCGAGGGCGCCGTGCTCTCACGCACCTCCAACCTCTACGGCATGCTGACCACCGACGATCCCTTCCAGTACCTCGGCGGCATCGGGCTGGCGGTGCGCCGCCTGGACGGCAAGGCCCCCGAGCTGTACATCTCCAACCTGCGCGGTAGCGGTTCAGGAAAAGTGGAAGGCGCCGACGCCTTCCTCGCCAAGGAACTGGCGACACGCAATTTCCACCCCGGCTACATCAAGGGCCTGATGGATGAAGGCTACGCCGGCACGCTGCAGGTGCTCGACTCGATGAACAACTTCTCCGGCTGGACGATGGTTGCCCGCGAGATCGTTCGCGACGACCAGTGGCAGGAGTTTGCCGATGTCTATGTCCGCGACAAGCACCAGCTTGGCTTGAAGGAATGGTTCGAGAAGCACAACCCCACCGCGCTGGCGCAAACCATCGAGCGCATGCTCGAAGCCGCGCGCCAGGGCTACTGGCAGGCCGACCCACGTACCGTCGCCGAACTGCGCGAACGCTATCAGGACATTGCACGCCGCCACGACGTGGTCACCGACAACCAGGCTTTCAAGGACTTTGTTGCCCCCGGCTTCGGGCTTTCCGCACTCGCCGCCGCACTGCCCGCCACGCGCCCGCAACAGGCTGCCGACTTGGTGCCGCCCGCACCGACCGAACCTGCTCCACCCCCCGTGCAAGGCATGGTCCTCGAACGTATCGAAGAGAAGCCACCCGCCCCCACCTTGCCCATTGCCCTGCTCGGCATTTCACTGCTCGTCCTCGCCACCGTCGGCGGTGCCGCACGCACGCTGACCAACCCGGCGCTACGCCGGGTGGAGAGCGTGGCATGAGCCGAAACACGTTCCCCGTCATTCCGGCACCCCAAGGGTACTTCCTGCGGGGCGCTTTCGCCGGGGTGACGGTACTTCTCAACGCCGGCGCAGCCCTCGCCGAAACGCCCACCCAGCTCGACGAAATCGTCGTTACCGCGACCCACGACGCGCTGACCGAGCGCCGCGAATCGGTCACCCAGAAAACCGTGCTCGACCGCGCCGAGATCGAGTCGCTTGGCGGCCTGACTGTCGGTGAAGTCGTCCGCAAGCTGCCCGGCATCGATGCCGGCGAGCACAGCGGCGACGGCGCACCGTCGGCAAAAACACGGGGCATGGGCCGCGATGCGGTGCAGTTCCTGGTCGACGGCGAACGCCCCTCGGCCAACGCGCGCTATGCGCTGACGATGGTCGGCCGCATGCCTGCGGGCGAACTGGAGCGCATCGAAATCCTGCGCGGTTCCTCGGCCGAGCACGGCGGTTCGGCAGCGGTCACGGTCAACCTGATCATGCGCAAGGCAAAGCCCGTGGCCTCAACCACGCTCAAGGCCGCCGCCGGCCTGCGTGGCACCGGCGGTGATGCGGAGGCCAACGGCCAGTTCTCGTTCAGCCAGGGCGGTGGCAGCAAGGACGCCGACGGCACCCAGTTCTCCTGGTTGCTGCCGGTGACGGTCAACCGCCACGGCATGCCGCTGGACAAGGCGACGACGCGGCAGAACGCCACGGCCGGCACGCGGAACCTGTGGCAGGAAGACCACGAAAGCGGCCCGTACACGCTGAACGAACTGATCCTCTCGCCACGCCTGACCTGGAAGAAGGCCGGCGACAGTTTGACGCTGTGGCCCAGCCTCTACCGCAACGAAGGCCGCCGCGAAACCGTGCTCACCCGCGCGGCCTATGCCAACCCGGCGGTGGGCAGCGGACTGGCCGCCGATGGTGGCCGGCACGACGACGAGAAGAGCGACCTGACCATCGCCCGCCTGCGCGCCGAGGGCGAAACCCGCCTCAGCACCGGCAGCAAACTCTCCGGCCGTGCCGCAGTGATGGGCGGCTGGCGCGACAGCGACACGGCACGCAGCTGGCGCGACGCCCTTGGCACCGTTACCGCCAGCCGCGAGAAACTGGGCCGTGACGAAAACGAGCTCTCCGCTGCACTGCGCCTCGACCAGCCGGTTGGTGAGGCGATGAATGCCTTCGGCCTGGAACACGCGACGCATCGCCGCCGGGAATCGCAATCCGTGACCGGCAGCGATGCCATGACCACCCGCAGCGACGCCAGCCAGCAGCAATGGACGGCCTGGGCGCAGCATGAGTGGAGGCCGGCGAAGGCGCTGACGCTGACCGCCGGACTGCGCGGAGAATCGATCCGCCTCGAATCGGATGGACGCAACAGCCAGGCCGGCCAGGTTGCCCCCTCGCTCGCGGCCCGCCTCGATGCGGGTGACGGCTGGATGCTGCGCAGTTCGGCCGGTGCCGGCATCAAGGCACCGAAGCTCGACGAGATTTCGGCACTGACCCTCCGCAACGCCGCCAGCAGTAGCAGTAATACCCCGCTGGAGCCTGATCGTGCCGGCAACCCGGCACTCAAGGCCGAGCGCAACCTGAATCTGGAGGCCGGCATCGAGCGCTACCTCAAGGATGAAGCCGGTGTTGTCGGCATCAACACCTACCTGCGCCGTACCGAGGCGTTCATCGAACGCATGACGCTGCTCGAAGGCGCGCGCTGGATAGAGCGCCCCTACAACCAGGGCACGGCGCGCCACTACGGTATCGAGTTCGATGCCAGGCTGAAGAGCGAATTGTTCGGCATCAGGGGCGGTTCGCTACGCAGCCACCTGACCCTGCCGCGCGCGCGTGTCGACGACGAGCGCCTCGGCCTCACCCGCGATGCCCGCGAACTGCCGCGCTACCAGTTCACGTTCGGCTACGAGCAATCGCTGCCCAAGCTGTCTTCCAGCGCCGGTTTCCAGCTGACGCACCACGGCAGGACGCGCACCGACATACCGGGCGAACTGGCCGACGCAACCAGGCGTCGCACGCTGCTCGACGCGCACTGGGTCAGGAAGATTTCATCGACACTGAACCTGCGCCTGCAGGCGCAGAACCTGCTGCGCGCGGATACGAAGCGCAATGCGGAAGCCACCTCCAGCCTCGTTGCCGGCACTGACGACTGGCGCCTGGCCAGCACCGAGAAAGGCCAGCTGACCTGGCTGCTGTCGCTCGAAGGCAAATGGTAACCCCCCAACAACCCCAACAACCCCAACAACCCCAACAACCCCAACGCTCTGAAGGAGAACCCCCATGTCCAATCTTGTCGAAACCACGATGTACCAGATCTCGCAGATCTTCCTTATGCCAACGCTGGCACTGATCGCCATCCTCTTCCTCTATGCCTTCTGGGTACTCGGTGAATTCGGTGTGCTGGCGCTGCGCCGGCGCAGCGGCGCCGGGCGGCCACTGGTCTCGCATTTCGCGCAGGCCAGAAACCTCTCGCCAGACGAACTCGACGTGCTGGCACACAAGGCGCTGGAGATTCCGCGCATCGCCAGCCGCGTCACGCCGATGCTCGGCCTGGTGGCTACGATGATCCCGATGGGGCCGGCGCTTAAATCGCTCTCCGACGGCAACCTGGCCAAGGTTTCCGACAACCTCACGGTCGCCTTCTCGGCCGTCATCCTGGCGCTGATCGCCGCTTCGATCACCTACTGGGTAGTCAACGTCCGCCGCCGCTGGCTGGCTGAGGAACTTCTTGAGATCGAAGCGCTGCGTTCAGGAGTGCAGGCATGAGCCTCAAGTTGCTGCACGAACCCGAGACCGAAGACCCGATCCTGTCGGTGGTGAACCTCATCGATATTTTCCTGGTCATCATCGCCGCACTGCTCATCACCGTGGCCCAGAACCCGCTGATCAACCCGTTCAACAAGCAGGACATCACCGTCATCACCGATCCCGGCAAACCGAGCATGGAAGTGATGATCAAGAAGGGCGAGAAGATCGAGAAGTACAAGGCCAACGGCAGTATTGGCAGCGGTGACGGCGAGAAGGCCGGCGTCGCCTACCGCATGAAGGACGGCTCGATGGTCTACGTGCCAGAAAGCCAGGATGTCCCGGCCCCCGCAACAACCCGATAATCCCACAGGAGAAAACCTCATGGCCCGCTACACCGGCCCCCGCCTCAAGATGGTTCGCGCCCTCGGCGTCGAACTGCCCGGACTCACCCGCAAGACGCCGAACCGCGACTATGGCCCCGGCCAGCACGGCATGAAGCCGAAGCGAAAATCCGGTTTTGGCATCCAGCTCATGGAAAAGCAGAAACTGCGGTTCAACTATGGCGTTTCCGAACGCCAGATCCAGCGTCTCTTCCGCGAAGCGAAGAACAGCAGGGAGCAGACCGGCAACAAGTTGCTTGAACTGCTTGAGCGCCGGCTGGACAACGTTGTCTTCCGTGCCGGCTTCGCGCCGACCACCGTCGCCGCCCGCCAGCTGGTCAGCCACCGCCACGTACGCCTGAACGGCAAGCCGGTGACCATTGCATCGATTCGCGTCAAACACGGCGACACGATTACGCTGACGGAAAAGGGCCGGAAAATCCCGATGGTTGCGGAGTGCAGCGGCGAACCCGTGCTGACCCGCCCGGAGTGGATTGCCTTTGACGACACGCGTGCGATGGCTACGGTCACCCGCCTGCCGGAAGCAAGCGAGGTGCCCTTCCCGATCGAGGTGCAGCATGTGGTCGAGTATTACGCAGTACGGCTGTAGCCCGGTGGCTGTGCCGCAGCCGGCAATGTCAGCGTGACGGCTTTCTGAACACGTAGAACAGATTCGGCTCGCTCACCAGGTAGAGCGTGCCGGCGTCATCCATGGCCACGCCTTCGGCCTGCGGCACATTGGCCTTGAGTCCGTGGTGCCCTCGCGAGAGCGAGAGCGTGCTGATCGGACGCCCTTCAGTGTCGAGTTCGACAACCAGCCGCGACTCGTCCGACAGGGCCAGCAGGTGACCGGTACGCCGGTCGTACTGGAGGCTGGAAACGTCACGGACGAAAAGGCCACGGTCGCGCTTGGGATTGTCGCTGACATCGACGGAAAAGGTCTTCCCCGGTTCCGCTTCCGGAAAGCCGCGAATCTCGTAGATGCGTACTGGCGTTTCCTTGGCTACGAACAGGCGGCGCCCGTCCGGGTCCCACGCCAACCCCTCGAAGCCACTATTACCGCTGCGCCCGATGCCGATCGACAGGTGCTTGCTGTCTGCCGCATCGAGACGTTGCGTGTCCTTGTCGACCTGCACCTTGAACAGGCGCTGGCGTCGCTCATCACTGATGACATACAGACCCGGGCTGATGTATTCGACCGCCTCGGTATCGCCAAAACCAGCGAGTGCAATGCGGCGCAGAATGGTGCCGTCAAGCGCCAGTTCGATCAGCTCGGTATCCTGGTTGGTCACCGTAAACAGCGTCTTGCGATCAGGATCGTAGGTCAGCGCCGAGAGGTTCTCGACGCCTTCGATCGGCCGCGCTTCAATGGCAATTTCATAGCCCGGCAGCCAGAGCGAGCGGCCCTGCCATTCGGTGGCCATGCCCCACTCCTTCAACTGGAACCAGCCGCGTTCGAACAGGCGGAAATGCTGCGCTCCGGCGACGGCCAGGAGAACCGCAAGCAGCAGTGCGGCAGCAAGGAGAAAACGGGATAGCGAAGTCTGTGGCATCGGGTAAAAACCGGTAGCTCCGGGGCGGTACACCCCGGAGGAAGAACAGGGATAGCGGCGTTACATCGGAAGCAAAGCCGACCTCAGTCGACGACAACCCCCGGCGTGCTTTCGACCACTTCGCCGATCACCGAAGCATGCTCGAAACCCTGTTGCAGGAAAATCGACAGGACTTCGGTGACTGTTTCGGGCGAACACGACACCAGCAAACCACCACTGGTCTGCGGGTCGGCAAGCAGCATGCGCTCCGCTTCGCCCAAGCCGTCGGCCAGGGTCAGCAGGTTGCCGTAGCTGGCAAGATTGCGCGTCGACGCCCCTGTGACATGGCCGGCAAGGGCGTAGTCGAGCACGTTCGGCAGCAGCGGCAGTGCGGAAAAATCAAGGCGGGCAGCAACACGCGATGCCTTGCAGATTTCAAGCAGGTGGCCAGCGAGGCCGAAACCGGTGACGTCGGTCACCGCGTGCACGCCATCGAGACAGGCCAGCGCCGGCCCCGGCGTGTTGAGCTGGGTGGTCGAGGCGATCATGGCGTCGTAGTGATGCTCCTTCAGCTCCCCCTTCTTGAAGGCGGCGGAGTAGATGCCGACACCGAGCCCCTTGCCGAGGATCAGCCGGTCGCCCGGCTTGGCGCCAGCATTGCGCTTGACGTGATCCGGCCGCACCAGGCCGATGGCGACCAGCCCATAGATCGGCTCCAGCGAATCGATGGTGTGGCCGCCGGCGATGGGAATACGCGCCTTGGCGCAGATGGATTCGCCACCATCGAGAATTTTCTTGATGGTGGCCGTATCGAGTTTGGCGACGGGCATGCCGACGATGGCCAGGGCGAAAAGCGGCGTGCCGCCCATGGCGTAGATGTCGGAGATGGCATTGGTCGCGGCGATCTGGCCGAAGTGGTAGGGGTCGTCGACCACCGGCATGAAGAAATCGGTGGTGGCGACGATGGCCTGGGTGTCGTTGAGCTGCCAGACGGCAGCGTCGTCCGAGGTTTCGATGCCGACCAGCAGCTGTGGTGGCATGAACGGGGGGGCTGTCTTGGCGAGAATCTGTTCGAGTACGCCGGGGGCGATCTTGCAGCCGCAGCCGCCACCATGGGCCAGCTGGGTGAGGCGAAGCGGAGTGTCCTGGGAGTCGGTCATGGTGCTCAATCTGTGCGGGAAAGAAGGATGGTAGCAGAGCCTGTACAGCCGAAATCGAGCGCTTTCATGCGGCGTCGAAACCGGCGTCCTCAATGGCCGCGCGCAGGGCGGCAACACCGGTTATTTCCGGGTCGTGGCTGATGCGTGCTTCACCGCGCTCCAGCGAAACGAGCACTTCGCCGACACCGGGCAGCGCCTGCAGGACACCGCTGACATTCTTCACGCAGCCCTGGCAGCTCATGCCACCTACCTTGATCACGGTTTGTTCGGTTGCCATGGTTTTCATTGTTCCTTCGTTAAAAAAGGTTGACTGGTCAGCATCTCGGCAAAGGCATCGGGGGGTAGCGGGGTGCTGAAATGGTAGCCCTGCACGGCATCGCAGCCCTGCCCGCGCAGCATTTCGAGCTGCTCGACAGTTTCAACACCTTCGGCAATGACGCGCAAGCGCAGGCTTTGTCCCATGGAGATGACGGTGCGGGCAATTGCCCAGTCGTCCGGGTCGGTGACGATGTCGCGGACAAAACTCTGGTCGATCTTGAGCTTGTCGATGGGGAAGCGCTTGAGATACGAAAGGCTGGAATAACCGGTGCCGAAATCGTCAATGGCCAGTTGCACGCCCATCGCCGAGAGCCGCTCCAGGGTTTCGATGGTGGCCTCGGCATTTTCCATGACGATGCCTTCGGTCAATTCGAGTTCCAGGTATTCAGGGGCCAGGCCGGCAGATTTGAGGACGCCATCGACCACTTCCTCGAACTGCTGCTGGCGAAACTGTGCCGAGGAAATATTGACGGCGACACAGATGGGGGGCCGCCCTTCCCTTTGCCACGCGACGACCTGCCGACAGGCTTCCTTGAGCACCCAGGCGCCGAGTGGAACGATCAGCCCGCAGGCTTCGGCAACGGGAATGAACTTGGCCGGCGAGATCATGCCGATCTGCGGATGCAGCCAGCGAATCAGGGCCTCGGCGCCGATGATGCGGCCACTGGCCAGCTCGATCTGCGGCTGGTAGTGGAGGATAAACTCGCGACGTTCCAGACCGACACGCATGCTGTTTTCCAGCATCAGCCGCTCCAGCGCAGCGACATTCATCTCGCGCGCAAAGAACTGGTAAGCGTTGCGACCGCTCTCCTTGGCACGATACATGGCGGTATCGGCATGCTTCAGCAGGGTCTCGAAGTCACGCCCGTCCTGGGGGTAGAGGCTGATGCCGATCGACGGCGTCACGCTCAGTTCGTGCGTGTCGATGAAGTAGGGCTTGGACACCTTGTCGAGAATTTTTCTGGCAACGCCAGCCGCACCCTCAATGCTGGACTCGACCGCAACGATGACGAATTCGTCGCCGCCGAGGCGGGAGACGGTGTCGGTGCGCCGCACGCACTCGACCATGCGGTCGGCGACCTGGCAGAGGATCTGGTCGCCGGTGAAATGACCGAGCGAATCGTTGATCGTCTTGAAATGATCGAGGTCGACGAACAGCAGCGCAGCGACGCCTCCTTCGCGCTCGGCCTTGGCCAGTACCTGCTCGACACGATCGTGCAGCAGGGTACGGTTGGGCAGCCGCGTCAGCGGGTCAAAATAGGCCAGCTCGCGAATACGCGCCTCGGCCGCGTGACGCTCGGAGATATCGGAGGAAATACCGACATAGTTGATGATCTTGCCTTCGATATCGCGGTAGACGCTGATCGTCAGCCATGCCGGAAAGATTTCTCCATTTTTCCGGCGGTTCCAGAGTTCGCCCTGCCAGACGCCTTCACGATCAACCGTTTCCCACATCGCTGTGTAGAACTGCGGGGACTGCCGCTCGGACTTGAGGAAACGCGGCGTGTTCCCGACAACTTCTTCCGCAGTGAAGCCGGTGATGCGGGTGAAGGCCGGGTTGACGGCGATGATGCGGCGTTCGGCATCGGTGATCAGGATCACCTCCTCGGTCACGTCAAGCACCCGTTGCGCCAGCCGCAAGCCCTCTTCTGCCTTGCGCCGGGCAGAAATGTCGCGCAGGATGGCCTGCAGGAGCTTTCGCCCGCCTTCGGCCTCGACAACACTGGTACTGACTTCGACAGGGATATCGACGCCGTCGGCATTGCGCACACGCATTTCTTCGGGCTCGCCACCCCCGGCGGCGATATGCCGCTGCAGTTCGGATTCGTGCCTGGCCTGGCGGTCTGGCGGGAAGATTCTGGCCGACGGCAAACCAAGCAATTCCTCTCGCGGACGCCGGAACAGCAACTCGGCCTCGACGTTGGCATCGACCAGCACCCCGGCCCCTCCCGTGCCGTCAATGACGATGATGGCGTCCTGTGCCGATTCGAACAGCGCCCGGTAGCGGTTGCGCGAGGCAACGATTTCGTCTTCGACGAGGCGCTGCGCAGATAGATCGAAAACGGTACCGACCGATGCGGGCTTGCCGCCGAACTGTGCCGGCACCCCCATGATGGCAATGGGAAAGCGGCTGCCATCCTTGCGTATGCCGGTCAGCTCGTAAGGAAACCCCGGTTCGCCGGCTTCCCGTCGCCGCATCTGCTCGGTCAGCCATTCATGCTCTTCCGGAACGACGAGATCGAGCGGCCCGAGGCGCGTCTGCAGATCCTCCTCGGTGTAGCCGAAATACGATGCCAGCGTCGGATTGACGAAAACGAACTTCTGGTTCTGCAGCATGAAGATGCCGACCTTGGCAGCCTTCATCGTCGCGCTGTATTTCGCCTCGCTCTCGCGCAGGGCCTGCTCCTGAAGCACGCGCTCTGAAATGTCGCGCTGGACGCCAAAAATACCGAGCACGCGCTTTTCGGAATCGAGATCGGCGAGCAGCTGCATCTCAACCCAGGTCGCGCGGCCTTCTCCCGGTTGCAGTTCGAGCGTCGCCAGGCTACTGCCAACTTTCAGACAGCGCAGCAGCGCGGCCGAGAATTCTTCCAGACGGAAGACAGGCAGTGCCTCGATACAGCGACCGACAACCGCCTCGGCATGGCTGCCGGACTGCTGGGCGAACGCCTCGTTGACCCGCAGGAAGTGCAACCCGTCGATTGCCGCAGAACCTTCCGAGGCGATAGACGATGCGCTCCTCGGCTGGTCGAAGCGCAGGACGAAACAGGCATCGATCGATTGCGAGAAGAAATCTTCGAGCAGGCGCGATTTTTCGTCGAGCGCGGCCTGCGTTTTCTTTTTTTCGCTGATGTCGGAGGTGACGCCGTGCACCGCCAGAAGTTTTCCCGTGGTATCCGCTTCGACAGTCGCCGAATCGCAGAACCAGGCCGTACTGCCATCCGGCAGCCACAGGCGGTACTCGATCTCGGTACGCCGGCTCTCCCCTCGGCAGGTCAGCGCCAGGCCTTCGAAATGAGCGATGCAGCGCGCCCAGTCGTCCGCCGGCATACGTGTCTGCAGAATCGCCATGCCACGTGCCAGCAATTCCGCCATCGTGGCACCAAGCAGCGCGGTCGCTGCAGTACTGACGTAGTCGTAGCCACCCCTGACAAAATTGGCGCGATAGATGATGTGCTGACCGCTGTCGAGGATCTCGCGCAGCGTGCTGTCAGCTGTATTGGCGGTGTTGTTCGCAGCGACCGTAGCGGCCGACACTGCGCTTGCCCGTGCGGCGCTGGCAGGCTTGTTCTTTCCTTTTTCCTTTTCCTTGCTCAACTGCCCTCTCCGGATCGCGCCACGGGCTTCCAGCGCCGCAGCAACAATGAATTTGAAACAACCGAGACTGAACTCAAAGCCATCGCTGCGCCAGCCACCACCGGATTGAGCAGCCCAAAGGCTGCGAGCGGGATGCCGAGCACGTTGTAAATGAAGGCAAAGAACAGGTTCTGGCGAATTTTTCCGAGCGTGGCCTTGGACAACAGGATGGCATCGATGACGCTGTTGAGGTCACTGCGCACCAGCGTCACGTCGGCTGCTTCGATCGCTGCATCGGAGCCGGCGCCCATGGCAAAGCCGATATCAGCCGCCGCCAGCGCCGGGGCATCATTGATTCCATCACCGACCATGGCGACGATGCGCGCACCATCCTTCAGCGCATTGACTGCAGCCGCCTTGTCGCCCGGCAGGATTTCGGCTTCAAAGCGCGTCACGCCGGCCGCGCTGGCCACCGCAGCGGCCGTCGCCTGGTTGTCGCCGGTCAGCATCACCACTTCAACACCCAGCGCCTGCAGTCGGGCGACGGCAGTTGCCGAGCCACTGCGCAGCGGGTCGGCAATAGCGATCAGCGCCAGCAGGTGCGACGATTCAGCGAGCACGACGACGGTCTTGCCTTCGCGCTGCAGACGCAGCACTTCCGGCAATCCGGCTGCCGCCCCGGCAGCAGCCCAGCCAGGCGCTCCAAGTTGCAGGGACCGCCCTTCGACCCGGGCTTCGACACCCTTACCCGGCAGGGCAACGAAATCCGCTGCAGCGGGCAGCGGCGCGCCGGGCTGCCCATTGGCCGCCTGCAGGACGGCGCGGGCCAGCGGGTGCTCCGACCCCTGCTCCAGGGCGCCGGCAAGGCGCATGGCTTCTTGCCGGTCGATGTCGAAGGCAATCACGTCGGTAACCGTGGGCTCACCACAGGTCAGTGTTCCTGTCTTGTCGACCGCCAGCACGGCGATATGTTCAGCGCGCTCCAGCGCCTCGGCATTACGCACAAGAACGCCTGCGCTGGCACCCTGCCCGGTGCCGACCATGATCGCGGTCGGCGTTGCCAGCCCGAGCGCGCAAGGACAAGCGATGACGAGGACGGCAACGGCATTGATCAGCGCCTCGGCAAGATCGCCGGCGTAGAACCACCAGCCGGCAAAGGTCAGCACGGCAATGAGGCAGACAGTCGGCACGAAGATCGCCGAGATCTGGTCTGCCAGACGCTGAACCGGTGCCTTCGAGCCCTGGGCCTCAGCCACCAGGCGGATGATGCCGGCAAGCAGGGTGTGTTCGCCTACCCCGGTTGCCCGGCAGCGCAGTTGCCCGAGCTGGTTCTGCGTTGCGGCAAAGACGCGATCGCCGGCCACCTTGGCCACGGGCATGCTTTCGCCGGTGAGCATGGCTTCGTTGACGCTGCTGGCGCCGTCAATGACGGCACCATCGACCGGTACGCTTTCACCCGGTCGAACAATGAAGATATCGTCAGGGATGAGTGAATCGACAGCGACCTCGAGCAGTTGTCCGTCGCGCTCGACGCGTGCGGTTCGTGGCTGCAACCGGATCAGCGCCTCGATGGCCGCTGTGGTTCCGGCCTTGGCGCGCGCTTCCAGCAATTTGCCCATGAGCACCAGGGTGATCACCGCTGCCGATGCTTCGAAATAGACATGGCGGTGTTCCAGACCAAGCACGGTGACGACGGCGGAAAACCCCCAGGCCATGCTCGTCCCCAGGGCCACCAGCACATCCATGTTGGCACCGCGCCAACCGCCGCCGCGCAGGGCTTTCCAGGCGCCATCGTAGAAACGCCAGCCGATCCAGAACTGCACGGGTGTCGCCAGCAGAAACTGCAGCCAGCGTGGCAGCGGGTCGGCAGCATGTCCGCCACTTGACCCGAACATCCAGGCCATCTGTAGCACCAGCGGCAAGGTCAGGACTGCGGCGATTCTGAAGCGACGCAACTCCTCGTGATAGACCGCCTGCTTGCGGGCCTTGTCCTCCGCGCGCGCGCGATCGTCGGCAACACGGGCATGGAAGCCGGCCTTTTCTATCGCTGCGAGCAATTGGTCGGGAGACGCCCGGCCTGCGACAAAGCGCACACGGGCGCGCTCGGCCGCCAGATTGACGCTGGCTTCAACGCCATCGAGGCGGTTGAGCACCTTTTCAATGCGTGCTGCGCAGGCAGCGCAGGTCATGCCTTCGATGCCCAGCTCCAGCGTCTGCGGCGGCACGCTGAAACCAGTACGTTCGATGGCCGCAACCACGGCGGCCGGTGTGATTTCGCTGCCGGTCAGGTGGATCTGCGCGCGTTCGGTCGCCAGATTGACGCTGGCTTCGACCCCGGACAGGCGATTGAGCACCTTCTCGATGCGTGCAGCACATGCCGCACAGGTCATGCCGGCAATCGGCAGGTCGAGGAGGCGCCGTTCAGGTTCTGTCATTTCACGAGTAACACCGGGCAATGGGCCAAAGAAAGAACACGATGGGCAACGGAACCGAGAACCGCCTCAGCGATGATCCCGTGCCCCTTGTTACCCATGACAATCCAGTCGCAGACGAGTTCGCGGGCGACGTGCAGCACGACATCGGCCGCTTCGCCGACGTGAATGTGCCGGGTAAATTCGATGCCGGCAGTGTTCAGCGCCTGCTCGGCACTGAGCAGATGCGGCAGGCTCTCTTCCCGATGGTAGGTTTCCAGTGTGTCGTGTCCGACATGCGACTGCACCCGGCCGATGGGGATGGGGGGATGCACATAGAGCAGATGCACCTCCGGTGCTTCGCGCCAGGCACCGGCCGTAGCGACAACATGCGCCACGGCATGATCGGAAGCCCCTGAACCATCGACCGCCAGCAATAGTTTCATTTCACGCCCAGTCCTTTCAGGCTGCCTGCAACAGCCGCCATACACCCAACAAACCCCAGACACCAAAGCCTGCAACCAGAAGCCCCGAGGCCATGCGCACCAAGGGCAACTGGACGAGGTGGCGCAAACGCACCAGCAGCAGCCCGGCCAGCAGCAGATTGGGCAAGGTCCCCAGCCCGAAGGCCAGCATCAGCAACGCGCCCTTTTCTGCCGAACCGGCTGCCAGCGCGGTCGCCAGCGCACTATAGACCAGGCCGCAGGGCAACCATCCCCAGAGCATGCCCAAGGGGAATGCCTGCGCGACCGACTGTGCGGGAAGAAAGCGGCGTGTCAGCGGCTGGATACGCCGCCATAGATTCTGGCCCAGCCGCTCGGTGAAGGCCAGCGCCCGCGTCACGCCGATCAGGTAGAAACCGAGGGCGATCAGCATCAGGTTGGCAACGACATAGAGCGCCACACGCAGCGGCAGTTGCCCGGCCAGGGCAAGCGAGGCACTGCCCAGCGCGCCAACGAGGGCACCGGCCAGCGCATAGGAGAAGATGCGTCCGAGGTTATAAGCGAGGTGCAGCGGCAGGCGGGCGGGGCCGCCCATCGACAGCGCGCCGACGATGCCGCCGCACATGCCGACACAGTGCGTACCGCCGAGCAAACCGACAAGAAAGAGGGCGAACAAGCTATCCATAGCAGAGACGCAAGGATACCAGCCTCACCCCTCCGCTGCGCCGGACAGGGTCAGATAACTTTTGAGTAGCGGGTGCGCTGGCGGTCGGCGCGCAGGTAGCGATCGAAGACCATGGAGATGGCACGTACCAGCATGCGTCCGGGTGGCAGCACACTGATCCACTTGTCGTCGACCTTGACCAATCCCCCCGCCTGCATTTCCTTGAGGTCTTCCAGCTCCTCGGCGAAATACTTGCGGAAATCGATCAGGTGGGCGATTTCGATCGACTCGATGGAGAGTTCGAAATGGCACATCAACGCCTGGATGATCGAACGGCGGAGAATGTCGTCGGCGTTGAGTTCGATGCCGCGATACACCGGCAGGATGCCGGCATCGAGGCGATCATAGTATTCGTCGAGCGTCTTGACGTTCTGCTCGTAAGTCGGCCCCACCTTGCCGATCGCTGAAATACCAAAGGCCAGCAGGTCGCAGTCGGCGTAGGTCGAGTAGCCCTGGAAATTGCGATGCAGCCGGCCCTGACGCTGGGCAACTGCCAGCTCATCATCGGGCTTGGCGAAGTGATCCATGCCGATATAGACGTAACCGGAATCGGTCAGCTTGCGGATGGCCAGTGCCAGAATCTGCAGGCGCGTGTCAGCCGACGGCATGTCTTCGTTGAGGATGCGGCGCTGCGGCTTGAACAGACTGGGCAGGTGCGCGTAGTTGTAGATCGACAGCCGATCCGGGTCCATCGCCAGCACACGCTCGAGCGAGCGGTTGAAGCCCATTACCGTCTGGTGCGGCAGGCCGTAGATCAGGTCGATCGACACCGACTTGAAGCCGTTGGCGCGCGCGGCGCGAATGACAGTTTCGGTTTCTTCTTCGGTCTGGATGCGATTGACCGCCTTCTGCACCTTCTCGTCGAAATCCTGAACGCCGACGCTCATGCGGTTGAAGCCGAGTTCGCCGAGCAGGGCCACCGTCGCTTCATCCACCTTGCGGGGATCGACTTCAATCGAGAACTCGCCGTCTGGCAGGAGGCGGAAGTGCTTGCGCGTCGCGTCCATCAACTGCCGCATTTCGTCATGCGAAAGGAAGGTCGGCGTACCGCCACCCCAGTGCAGTTGCAGCACATCGCGTTCGCCATCGAGGTACTGGCTCTGCAGCGCCAACTCTTTTGCCAGGTATTTCAGATACTTGGCGGAGCGCCCATGATCCTTGGTAATGATCTTGTTACAGGCGCAGTAGTAGCAGATGGTATTGCAGAAGGGGATGTGAAAGTATAATGACAGCGGTCGGCTGATGCCGCCTATGTTACGCTTGCCTAGCCACAGCCGGTAAGCCTCGGCATCAAAGGCCTCGACGAAACGATCCGCAGTCGGATACGACGTGTAGCGAGGACCGTTGATGTCGAATCGACGGATGATCTGTGGATCGAAGACGACGTTGCTTGAAGCGTGGTTCATAGGTGTAAGACCATAAGCGTGCGGGGAATTATCGGGTGACCGGAAACTGCACACGTTGACTTGGATCAAAGGGGCTCCAGACCCCGATCTTCAATTGCTGGAGAGGCAATGCCCAACAGAAAAGTGGTACAGCCCATCACGCTGTCGGTGATCAAGACCGCGTGCTCGAATTGCAACCTTCAGGAAATCTGTCTGCCGCTTGGACTCACGCACGAGGAAGTCGAAAAACTCGATGAGATGGTTTCCGCGCGGCGACGCCTCAAGCGCGGCGAGCATCTCTACCGCGCCGGCGAAGCTTTCAGTGCGATCTATGCAGTGCGCAGCGGTTTCTTCAAGACCGACGTGCTGCTGGAAGACGGGCGCGAACAGGTAACCGGCTTTCAGATGACTGGCGAGTTGCTTGGTCTCGATGGCATCAGCACCGAAATACATTCCTGTAATTCGGTGGCGCTGGAAGACAGCGAGGTGTGCACGATTCCCTTCTCGCATCTTGAAGGGCTTTCCCGCGAGATCCAGACCCTTCAGCACCATTTCCACAAGGTGATGAGCCGCGAGATCGTTCGCGACCACGGGGTCATGATGCTGCTTGGTACGATGCGTGCAGAAGAGCGCCTGGCGGCTTTCCTGCTCAATCTCTCACAACGTTTCACGGCACGCGGCTACTCCCCGGCCGAGTTCTACCTGCGCATGACGCGCGAGGAAATCGGCAGTTATCTTGGCCTCAAGCTTGAAACGGTCAGCCGGGCTTTCTCACGCTTCCAGGAAGAAGGGCTGATCGCCGTGCAACAGAAACACGTGCGCATCCTCAACACACCGGGTCTCAAGCGTCTGATGAACCACCACACCCGCGAATAGCACCGCGATACCCGATACCGCAGCGGATCTATTGGGGCAGATACCCCAGAAAGCCCATCGGGTCGCGCATCAGGGCCACCGACACAATGTAGGCAAATGCTGCCAGCGCAGCAATGAAGAAGGCGGTGCGTACCAATCTGGTACGGCCGCGTTTCAGCGCCACCATTCCTAGCAGGATGTAAGCCAGCAAACCGAAGAATTTTGCCGTCAACCACGGCTGCGCAAAGGGATACTGCGCACTCATCACCGCCATGGTGATGGCACTTCCCAGTAAGACAGTGTCGACGACGTGCGGCACCACCTTCATCCAGCGCCTGGCGAGGAGTGGCGAATCTCCCAGCATCAGCAGGCCGCGCAGGAAAAAGCCGGTTCCCGAAAGCAGGACAGCGGTGACGTGAAGGTGTTTCAGTACCAGATAGCTCATTGTCCAGGCCTATCCCGGGCGTCCATCCGGACGCGGTTTCAGGAACATCATCAGGTGCACCCGGCTCCACATGCCGAACACCAGCAGCCAGCCCAGTCCGCTCAGCCAGATGAGGTTGGTCACGCCCGGCTCGGGAAACCATTCGCCGAGCAGACGCAGCACAACCACTCCCTGATGCATCCAGAACAGCCGCCAGGCCCAGACATCCGAGGAAATCAGACGGCCGGAGTGGCCGAGCGTGACGCGCGTGGCCATACCGATCAGGATCGAGCCGAAGTAGCCAACGGTCAGCGCATGCAGTGGCGCCCGTCCGCCCCAGTCTGCCGCCAGACCCAGCGCCGTTGCAGCACTTTGCAAGGCAAAGAGCAGCAACGCCAGACCCAGCCAGATGCTGGCCACATGGTGCATGGCCACCAGGTGGGAGACGAAGACCTTGTGAATCTGCCAGCGCCACGACAGCCACAGCGCCGCGAGGCCGCCGACACTATCCGGCAACCATAACCAGGCTTCGAGGCCAGCGATGCGGCCCAGCGCATGCAGTGCGCAGCACGCGAGAATGATCGCCAGCGGTGTCAACGAACGATATTCGACATAGCCGCGCACGACACTGCCGGAGAAGAAGGGCAGCATGCGGTGTGTCACCGAGAAGAAAACCGGAACCAGGAAAAGCCACAAGCCGATCTCGATCGCCGGCTGCACCCATAACGGATCAACCCGGGCCAGACCGACGGCAAAAAGGAGGATTCCGACGACGCCGCAGGCCAACGCCGAGAGAACCAGCCAGGCATGTGTCTTGTGATCGTTCATCGACGCCCGCACGGTGCAAAACAGTGACCACCCGCCGGCAGTAAAGCCGGCAGCAACGACCAGCAAGCCCACGGGAATCAGCGACTGCACAGACAGACCGGCATAGAACAGACCCCACCCGACCACGAGAAGGAAGAATGCCGGCACGTACTGCCGCTGGGACAACGGCCCCATGGCCACCCACTTCGGCAGCGCGGTCATCAGGAAACCGAAGATGAAAAAGGAAAACAGCCCGTAGATCATCAGTGCCGCATGCAGCCACATCGACGGCACCGGCCACTCAGCCGGCATGTAGAGGCCGGCATAGCGTGCGCCCAGGTCAATTGTCCAAAGCAGCATGCCGAGCAAGGCCTGCAGTGCACCGGCAAAAAACATCATGCGATGTGGCGCGGAAAAAAAGACCGGGCGAAGATTCATGCAGCACCACCGACAGCGCTCTCGGCAAGCCGGGCATCCACCAGCGCCGCATGGCGGCGATAGATGGTCACCGCAGAGAAGAGGTTGCGGGCGAGAAAGACACTCGCCAGCAGCAGCGCCAGACCGGCCGGGCGAGCCAGCAGCGCGGGCCACAGCACAGCCAGGAGAAGCAGCCCGCAGGCGGCACAGTGGGCATACCAATGCTGGGCCATTTTTCCTTCAGCAAGCACGGCCTTCATGTTCGGCGCCACAACGCGGCCACGGCCCCGATTCTGCAGGTGCAGCCAGACGAGAAAGGGAACGATCTTGTAGAGCATGCCGGCTGTCACCGACATGAAACCACCGACAAGAACCAGGACACCAAACAGCAGTGGCCACGCAGCGACCGCTTCAGCCATCGGCAGCAGGCGCACCATCGCCCACAGGGCGCAGGCGAGAAGCCCGCACAACATCGCCAGGCGCCAGAAACGCTGGGTTGTGTCGGGACGCACGCGCTTGCTGCGCGCTTGCAGCCACAAGGTGGTGGCACAAAACCCGGCTGCCAGCCAGACGACCATCGATTCCAGCAATGTTGCCAGCCACTCGATGGCACCCAGCACAGCAAGTGACGCGGCCGCAACAGCAGAGAGCAAGGCGACACCGAAACTGCGACTGAACCAGGCCGGGTAGCTGGGGGTGATCTGGAACATCGGCACGACAACGTAGGCCACGGCCGAGAGTAGGCCGACAGCCCAGCCAGCCAGCGCCCAGGCCACATGGATGCGTGTGACATCAAGCAGCGGCACCGACCAGCGCCCTTCCAGCCCACCGACCAGCGCCATACCGAGAAGCACGACGATGAGCAGCGCCAAGAGCGAGCGTTTGATGCCGGCAATCGTCGCACTGCTCGAGGGCACGCCACGCAGCGACAAGCCGGCCAGCAGCAGGAAACAGGCGACGCCACCGCTCAGGCAGAGCATCGCCAGCGGAAATGCAGCTGCCGAGAAGTCGAGGAAGCCGGCGACGAGTGCCAGCGTTCCGACCAGCATCAGCGCATGGACGATACGCGCCACACGCAGCGGCTGTTTCAGGTTGGCCCCGGCCACCACCGGCAGGATCTGGATCATGGCGCCAAGCATCACCTGCAACAGGAAACCTACTGTCAACAGATGCGTCACCGCCAACGCTGCGGGCGTCCACCGCGACGCGAAGACATCGCCGCCACTGATGACGAGAAGCAGGCCCGCCAACCCGGAAAAAAAGGGTGCGGTCAGGAAGAAACGGAAAGGCGCCGCAATCGGCGGCGCCTGTTCGAAGGACAGCAGGGCCTGCATCGGGATCGTCGCGTCAGTCGGACGCGTGCCAGATCAGGATTTCGACAGTGCCATCGACCAGCTGCTCGACTTCATGCCGGAAGCCGTTGTTGGCCAGCGCCTTGTAGAGCGGATACGGCTCCCGATAGAGCAGGAGCAGGAGCTTTTCGCCCTTGGGCAGGCGATCCAGCGCATCCATGGTCAGGACAAATGGCTCCGGCGGCTCAAGGCCGCGCGCATCGATCACGCGCCCACTCTTCGGGTGCGTCATTTTCCGGCCTCGGCCAGACTGGCCTGCAAGCTGGGCAGAAGCTCCTCGGCCTCGGCCGCCAGATGCTGGTCGCACATCGGATAGAGGATGTTCTCCTCCTTCATGTTGTGCTGCTGCATCATGATCAGCAGCGTTTCCGCGTTCCCCGAATAGCCGTCGGCATCTTTTGCGGCAAGTGATTCAGCGGCAGCCGCCATCAGCTCGCGCATCTGCACATGCTCGCTGCGCATCACCTGCGTCGGCCCCATGGTCATGCCAGTCTTTTCCTCAAACGCCGGGAACAGCAAGGACTCCTCAGTGGCGAAATGCTGCAGCACGCCGGCATGAAAACGACTGAACGACGCAGTCGCCCCGTCCCAGTCGCCACTGGCGATCGCCTGCTCCACTTCCGCAAAGACATCGTCGCAGCGGCGGTGGTCTTCAGTCATGAAATCGCGAATTGTTGTCATCTCGGCCAGCCTTTTTTCAGTATTCGGGGCATTGTCACGGGCGCCACACACGGGAGCATTGACAGAAATCAAAAAGGACTCACGCGCCTGTCGGCGCGTGAGATTTAGTGCTTTCAAGGCGCCTCGTGTAGCGCCAAGGGCAGCAGCGAGGTCAGGCGCGGATCACGCCGACATGCAGCTCATCGAACCAGTTGATGAAGCGCTGGACATCGTCTCCCTGGTAGATCGCTCCGTGCTGCGGACACAGCATGTCGATTTTCAGGTGTGATACCCGCTCGCACCACTGCCGCTTGGCTTCATTGGAACCCATCCAGCGACGATGAAAGCCTTCGGCATGACGGATATGCGACGAAAAATCCTCGACGAACACCCCCTGCTTGTCGTGCGGCAGCAGGGCAGCGCCGACGTCGCCAGAAAACAGTATTCTGGCCTGCTTGTCGTACAGATGCAGATTGCCTGCCGAATGCAGGTAGTGCGCGGGAATCGCCTGCAGTGGCAAGCCGGCCAGGGAAATGGCGGTGCCTTCATCCGGCAGGGCGACAAAGGTTTCTGGCGTACCACCGAAATGCGGGATGAAGCTCTCCCACAGCCAGCTGAGATAACACTTCATCTGCGGATTGAACTCCAGCCACAACGCCAGCGACGAAATGATGTCCGGATCCTGATGCGAGGCAAAGATGCCGGCCAGTTTCGAAGGATCGAACTCGGCCGACAAGGCCGAAAAAACCGCCGGAAAGATCTCGGCTCCGCCCGGGTCGAGCAACAAGCCTTGCCCGGCATGCTGGATCAGGTACTCATTGGTATCGATCAGATAGTCCGGCTTGGCCGGATCGCGGACGATCGCCGTCCATTTGTGCGGCCCATCCTCAAAGATGGTTTGCGTCGTTTTCATGCACTTCCCCCGAAAAATTTCGAGCGCCGCAAGGTGTCGAGGGAAGAACGAATTTCCTCGACAACTCCGTCGAACTCGCCGGATACCTGTCCCAGCGGGCCTGCAAATGCGGCACCGTAGGCTGCTTCGATCTTTGCTGATTTGGCCAGAACCCCACCCAGTTCAACCAGACGCGCTGCATCATCCACAGCCAGACGCAGGCTGCGCCGCAACGCGGAAATGCGCTGTGCGCGCACGTCGTGTTGGGTGTCACGCTGTGCCAGCACGGCAGCGAGCATCGGGCTTTCCGGACATTGCACCACTGTCCGGCGGAAGAGCGCATCCTGACGCGATTCCTGCAGGATGACGGAAACCTCGCCGACCAGATCGTGGATCAGACGTGTCAGCGAAATCATGCTTTCACGTAAATCCTTCGAGAAGACCCGTAGTTCGTTGGATAGCACGCCGAAGCCAAGAGCCGCATTGCCGGCACGCTTGGCCAGAAATATCGCATTCAAGGCCATGATGTTGATCTTGAAGGCGACGGCTACCACCCGTTTTATTTCTTCGTTGATGCGCACGATGCGCAGCAAATCGAGCGCGGCGCCAGAGGATTCTTTTCCGGTGCCGTGCCGCTGGCTTGTCGTCAGTTCGGCCGTCATGTTTTCGCTGGTTTCTCGCTGGTCACTGGGGGCAGAGCGGTGCCGGAACAATAGATTCCGGCACCCACCACACTCTATCAGTCATTTTCGAGCGGAGGTACTCCCACCACACTCCCGTCGTCGGAGTCTATTTTTCAAGCACGTAGGTTCCCGGTGCCGGCGCCAGTGCCGGATAGGATTTTGCTGTCGGAGACAACGGCACCACCAGCGGACCGCACTGCGGCCGCAGCCATGTCACCCAGTCCTCCCACCATGACCCCGGCTTTTTCTCTGCCCGCTCGAACCAGTGCTCGAAGTGTTCATTGCGCTCGGGCTCGCCCACCCAGAAGCTGCGCTTTGGCGGTGTCACCGGCGGATTGACGATGCCCAGGATATGGCCGGACGTCGACAGGACAAAGCGTACCGGCGCCGCCACATTCACGTACTTGCGGATGCGATAGCACTGTCGCCATGGCGCGATGTGGTCATCCTCGGCCGTCACCGCATAAAGCGGCTGCGTGATGCGGTCGAGGTCGATCGGCTCGCCAGCGATCGACAGCGCATCGCGCTTCATCAGATTGTTGTTGAGGTACATCTCGCGCAGGTAGTAGGAGTGCATGGCCTGCGGCATACGCGTGGTGTCCATGTTCCAGAACAAGACATCAAACGGCGGCAGCGGCTCGCCGTAAAGGTAGCTGCTGACGAAGTAGTGCCAGATCAGGCTGTTGGAGCGCAGCAGGCGGAAGCTGGAAGCCATCTCACTGCCATCCAGGTAACCCTTCTTGGCCATCGAGTCTTCCAGCGAGCGAATGCTGCTCTCGTCGATGAAAACCTCGATATCGCCCGGCTTGGAAAAATCGGTCAGGGTGGTAAACAGCGTCCAGCAGGCTACCGGAACCTTGTCCTGACCATAGCGGCGGTTGGCCCAGGCCATGTAGGTCGACACCAGCGTACCGCCGATGCAATAGGCGGCGAGCGCCACCTGTGGCACTTTGTGCAGTTTGCAGACGAACTGCACGACCGCATCAACACCATCGCGCAGGTAATCGTCAAAACCGACACTGGCCATCTCGGCCGTCGGGTTCTTCCAGCTGGTGATGAATACCGAAAATCCCTGCTCGGTGAGCCAGCGGACCATACTTTTCTTCGGCGTCAGGTCGAGGATGTAGTACTTGTTGATCCACGGCGTGATGATGACGATTGGCGTCTTGTGCACCTTCTCGGTGGTCGGCGCATAGTGGATCAGTTCGAGCATGCGGTTGCGGAAAACGACGCTACCCGGCGTGTTTGCCAGATCGGTGCCGATCTTGAAGGCATCCTCCTCGACCATCCGCACGTTCTTCGCCTGTGCATCTCGCATCAGGTACTTCAGCCCCTGCCTGGCACTCTCACCCTTGGTCTCGACGAACTTCCGCATCGCGACCGGATTGCTCCAGAAAAAATTGGTCGGGGCCACGGCATTCAGCCATTTGCGGAACCAGAAAGCAGCTCGCCGCCGTTCCTTCTCGGACAGGCCCGGCGTCTCGTAGCACATGTCTTCGAGACGGTGGGTAAAGGCCAGATAGGTTTCCTTGACGATGTCCCAAGTCGCCGAATCGTTCCAGACCGGATCGGCAAAGCGCGAATCGTCGGCGTGCGGCGTCACCACATCCTCGCTTTCGAAACCCATGGCACGTCGCATCACATGCGTCTGCAGGGCCAGGACATCGCTGGAGAGTGCCGTCATCGCCCGCGACAACTCCAGCGGGTGGGTCATCCAGGCGGCCTGGGCATTCAGTATCGAGGTGGTTACCCCGAACGGGTCCAGCTGCTTGCCAACCGCACCGGCCAGGTTTTCGAGCGGGCTGGCGCCTGCCAGATCGAGGCCGCGATGACCCTGCGCCGACGAATAGCCATTACCCATACAAACTCCTCATCAGTGTCGGACTCTTTTAATCATAGGGGCATTTCGTCACGAAGGGCAGGAACTTCCACGTTCGGCCAGCCCAGCTGATCTCGTACCGCTGCCGAAAAAGCCGCTGCCGCTATCGGCTCGCCATGAACGACAAAGGTACGTTCCGGCGGCCGCCGGAAGTTCCGCAACCAGCCGAGCAGCGCCGACTGGTCGGCGTGCGCCGACAAGCCGCCGATGGTATGGATCGATGCTCTGACAGCAATCTGCTGACCAAAGATCCGCACTGACCGGGCGCCATCGACGAGACGTCGCCCCAGCGACCCGGCGGCCTGGAAGCCGGTAATCAGTACCGCACATTCCGGACGCGACAAGTTGTTCTGCAAGTGATACTTGATTCTTCCCGCTTCGCACATGCCACTGGCAGAAATAATCACCGCCCCCTGGTGGATGTCGTTGAGCGCCATCGATTCCTGTACGTCGGCAACAAAACGAACGTCCAGCTTGCGGGGGTTCCGGCGCTGCCACTCGATCAGCGAGCGCGTCTCGGCATCCAGCAGGGCCTCATGGTGCAGCGTGATCCGGGTCGCGGCGTCGGCCATCGGGGAATCCACGTACAGCCGCATCGGCGCCAAGCGACCAGAGCGCACCAGCCCGGCCAGAACGTAGATCAACTCCTGCGTTCTGCCGACCGCAAACGCCGGGATGATGACGTTGCCGCGTCCCTCCGTCAGCGTCCTGTGCAAGGCCCCCAGCAGCTCGTTTTCGGTCTCCTGCAGCGAACGGTGCAGACGGTTGCCGTAGGTTGACTCAACGACCAGCACATCGGCCTCGGCAATTGGCGTCGGGTCGTTCATCACCGGTCGGCCAGGCTGCCCGAGATCGCCCGAAAAGACGATTTTTCTGCCCCCGGCAACAATTTCAATGATCGCCGAGCCAAGAATATGGCCTGCGTCGTGAAAGCAGACACGCACGTCAGGATGGGGGAAATTGGTTTCGCCGTACTCCACCGGGCGCAGATGCTTGAGCGCCTCCATTGCCTGGGTCACCGTATAGAGGGGCGGCTGCGTACCCCGGGCCGAGGCGTTTCGCCGATGACGATGGCGCAGTTGCCACTCGGCCTCCTTCTCCTGGATATGGGCACTGTCGAGCAGCATGACCTTGAGCAGGTCGATGGTCGCTGACGTCGTATAGATCGGCCCCTTGTAGCCGAGCATCACCAGCCGGGGAAGCAGGCCGGAATGATCGATGTGGGCATGCGTCAGCAGCACGAAATCGAGGCTGCGAACGTCAAAGGGCAATGCCTTCAGGTTCTTCGCCCCGGCGTCCTGGCCGCCCTGAAACATGCCGCAATCGACGAGGAAGCGAACCCTGCTACCGCTGACGAGGTAGCAGGAACCGGTGACTTCGCCGGCGGCCCCATGGAACTGGATATTCATCATGGTTTAATTGTCACCCGTAGGGCCGGCGGCTGTTTGATTTCAGTCAAATCCGGGCTACGATGCAGCGCCTATAGTGAATTACACATCCACATCCAGCGACACAGGGGAGAACCCACGATGTTCAAGCACATTCTTGTACCAACGGACGGCTCCGATCTTTCACGCGAAACGGTGCGCCGTGCCGTCACCTTCGCCAAGGAAGCCGGGGCACGCGTTACTGCTTTCTATGCCAAGCCGGAATACCCGGTCACCTATTATGGCGAAGGGGCGCTGATCGACCCGACGACACCCGAGAAATTTGCCGAACTGGCAGAGCAACAGGCGCAACAGGTGCTCGGCCATGTTGAACAATTGTGTGCGGAAGCCGGCGTCGATTGCCAGAAACTGGCACTGACCAGCGACATCCCCTACGAAGCCATCATTGAAGCCGCCGACCAGTCAGGCTGCGACCTGATTTTCATGGCTTCGCACGGACGCCGGGGCTTCAGCGGCCTGCTGCTGGGTAGTGAGACCAACAAGGTACTGACGCACTCGAAGATTCCGGTGCTCGTCTACCGCTGAGACTTTTCAGCGGCCGGCTGCAGACGCGCCAGTTCGGTACCGCTGGCGCCGTCGCATACCACCAGCGCCTCCAGACGCCCAATCAGGTAGCGTTTTTTCAGGGTGAAATCGACCGGCCGGGCGTGAATCGCTTTCCAGAACGTCGTACTGTCGGCCAGCGGCGTCTCAGCCAGCACCGCCAGGGCAATCAGACGCAGCGTTCCGGGCGCTGCCGCCAGCGGCAGGACAAAACCCGGCTCGTCATCGACGGCGCGTGGATAAAACGCATAGGGGTTGTCGAAGGCGAGGAAATAGTCGTAGCGCCAGGCCACACGCGTGTGTTGCGGCTCGCCGATTTTATCTTCCTGCACGTAGCCGTCGCGCTCCTCGGTCACCGACTGCAACGGCAAATACTTCCAGCGGTAATAATCCTCGGTATCCGCCTTGGCCAGCGGCTGCCAGCTCCAGCCTTCGGCAACATTGTTGTAGGCCATCGGGTAGAGCAGCTGCCCCGCCGCGTTGATACCGAGCCCCGGAGCGACTGACAGATCGACGCTGACCGCAACCGGAATACCTGCACGCCCTTCCCGCTCGCCCACCTGCAGTGCTGCATACCAGGCTGCGGCCGTCGGCAGGGAATCGAGGCAAAGCGAATCCGTCAGCCGATCGGAAAAAGGGGTTTCCGCATGGGCCGGAGAGGCAGGAAAAAGAACGGCGGCCGAAGCCGCCAAAAATAAATGAAGAAGGAGACGCATCGCCAAATGACGTCACACCGCACATGCGGTAGAGCGATATTAATCGCCCGACCACTGCGTCAATATGATCTGAATCAACGTTTCATACATCGATGGTTTGCAGCCATTCGCGGCAGAACTGCTGCAGTGCCGGCCAGGCAAGTTCGAGATTCTCGGCCGCCAGAGGACTCAGCGCCTCACCCAGCCCATACGCCTCGCCACGCACACACAGGAGGCTGGCCGGCGGCGGCTCGCCGCCAACGACGCGGCGATAGACCGCCAGCACGGCGCCCGGCGAAATGGCATGGGTACTGTGCCCCGGCGTATCGTCCGGATAGACGGGCGCCAGCGTGAAAGGCGGCAGCATGGCCAGCCCGGCATCAATGAAGAGCGCGCCACGCCGCCCCTGCAAATCGAGCGCATGTTCGATCTGCAGCTGAAAATCCTCGATCAGCTCGAAATGTTCTGTCAGCCCCTCGCTTTCCAGCCATGCGGCCAGCCGCGCCAGGAGCAACGGCCCCAGGGCATCATCACCCCGGCTGGGATTGCCGCAGGCGAGAACCGCAAAAGCTGGCAACGAGATCATCGGCTGCGTCACGAACGACTCAACTGATCCAGCAGATTGCCTTCGACATCGCGCAACTCGACGACCAGGGGCATCTTTCCCAGGGCATGCGTAGCGCACGACAGGCATGGATCGTAGGCACGAATGGCAACCTCGATGTGATTCAGCAGCCCTTCGGTAATTTCTCGCCCGTGAAGATAGCGCCGGGCAACGTGGCGAATGGCTTCGTTCATCGCCTGGTTATTGTGTGTCGTCGAGACGATCAGGTTGCACATGGTCACCAGGTCGTTCTCATCCACTGCGTAGTGGTGAATCAAGGTTCCGCGCGGCGCTTCAAGCATGCCGACACCTTCCGACACGCGCTCGCCGGTGACCATCAGGTCGTGACCGAGGAGATCAGGGTCGTGCAGCAGATCCTTGATCATCTCGGCGGCATGCAGCATCTCGATCATGCGCGTCCAGTGATAGGCCAGCGCCGCATGCATCGGCGTACCGCCGGCATAATCGATGAATTCGCGGCGTTCGGCATCGGCCAGCGCTGACGGAATGCTGTCGCAGTTCTGCACCCGCGCCAGCGGGCCAACCTTGTACCAGCCATGTTCCTTGCCCAGTGCCGTGAAGAACGGAAACTTCATGTAACTCCAGGGCTTGACCTCTTCCTGGATGTGCTTGGCGTAGTCCGCCGGCGCCACACCATCGAAGAAAACATCACCCTGCTCGTCGCGGGCGCGCAACTTGCCGTCGTACAGATCGAGTTCGCCGTTGTGGCCGATCAGCGACATGAAATGCGAGCGGAAGATACCGAAGCTGTTGTACATCGCCGGGTCGGTTTCGTGCAGTTCGCGCGCCATGTGGACGGCATCGCGGCACCAGCCGATGATCTGGTAGACATCCTTGAGCAGGGTGTCGCGCTCCTCGATGCTGAGCGATTTGTTCACCCCGCCGGGGATCGCACCAGTACCGTGGATCCGCTTGCCGGCGGTGATGCGGATCGCCTCCTGGCCGAACTTGCGAATGAGCACACCGCGCCGCGCGGTCTCCGGGTATTTTTCGGCGACACCGACAATATTGCGCTTGCCGACCTCGCTGTCGAAGCCGAAAAGCAGGTCGGGCGAACACAGATGGAAAAAATGCAGTGCATGTGACTGCATGATCTGGCCGTAGTGCATCAGCCGACGTATTTTTTCGGCCGTCGGCGTCAGTTGCCGGGCGCCAACAATGATGTCCATGGCCTTCGAGGCCGCCAGATGATGAGAGACCGGGCAGATGCCGCACAGGCGCTGCACCATGACCGGCACTTCCCAGTAGGGGCGGCCCTGAATGAATTTTTCGAAGCCACGGAACTCGACGATGTGCAGGCGCACCTGCTGCACCTTGTTGGCCTCGTCCAGCAACAAGGTGACCTTGCCGTGCCCCTCGACACGCGAAACCGGGTCAATGGCCACGCGGCGCAGGCGCTCGGGATGTTCGGCAGTTTCCAAGTGATAGGTCATGTTCGCTCTCAGTCGTAGTGCAGCTTGCCGAAGCCAAGTTCCGGATCGCGGCCGGCGACGATATCGGTCAGAGCCTTCCAGATAGCCTCACCGGAGGGCGGGCAACCGGGAATGAACCAGTCGATTTTCACCACCTCGTGCAGCGGATGCACCTTGTTCAGCGGCAGGGGAAGTTCGGGATCATTGGGAATCAGGCCATGTGCCAGCCCGGGGCTGGTGTGATAGACCTCTTCCAGGATTTCCGTGAGCTTGAGATGGTTGCGCTGTGCCGGCAGCCCGCCATTGACCGCACAGGCACCGAGCGCGACCAGCTTGGTGCAACGGGCGCGGAACTCGCGCAGGATGTGCACGTTCTCGGCATTGCACAGACCGCCCTCGATGATGCCGAGATCGCAGTCACCAACCACCTTGATGTCGGTCAGCGGCGAACGGTCGAATTCGATCAGTTCGACCAGCTCGAACAGGTGCTCGTCGATATCGAGGAAGGACATGTGGCAGCCGAAACACCCGGCCAGCGAGGTGGTCGCAACGCGCAACTTCTTTTTGCTTTCCATCACGCCTCCACTTTCGTCGGCAACGGCGAATAGTCGGGACATTCGGAGATCGGCGCCTTGTCGTAGGTGCGCTCACCAATCGGCACGGCAAAGCCTTGCCGCTTCTTGAGGATGACACCAACCGGGCAAACCTGGAGCGCCTTGTCGTCCATCCCGACATTGGTATCAGCCAACCGGCCCGAGGCAGCGTTCACCACCAGCTTCGTACCAATACCCCTGCCCGACAGGGCAAAGACACATTTCTCATCGACATCGCGGCTGGCCCTTACGCACAGCGAGCAGAGAATGCAGCGGTTGAAATCGAGCAGGATTTCGGGATGCGAGGCATCCACCGGCCGACTCGGGTAGAAGTGATCGAAATGCGGCGTCATCATGCCGAGTTCGTAGGCGGTCGCCTGCAACTTGCAATTGCCGCTTTTCTCGCAGGATGGGCAGAAGTGGTTGCCTTCGACAAAGAGCATCTGCAGCAGCGTACGCCGCTCGTCGTTGAGTGGCTTTGTATCGCTTTCCACCACCTGCCCGGCTGCTGCATGCGTCGTGCAGGAAGCCATGTGGCGACCATTGACCGTCACCGTGCACAGCTTGCACGACCCGTGCGGCTTGAACTCCGGGTGGTAGCAGAGATGCGGGATCCAGGCCCCCTGCTCCTGTGCCGCCTGGATGATGGTCTGGCCGTCGCGGAAAGGAATCTCCTTGCCGTCCAGCGTAAAGGTCGCGCTCATGGTTGCTGTTCCTCGAAATGCCGCGAAAGGTGTGCGCCCTCGTCATCGCGCCCGGTCATCAGGCGCGCCGGCGCCAGCGCCCGGTCAAGATCGAAGGCCGGTTCGTAGTTCTCGTTCGACAGATGGCGCTCGTAGGCCGGGCGGAAACGGGCAATGGTGTCGAGCACCGGGTTGCAGGCCGAATGCCCGAGGCCGCAGTGGCTCATCTGCTGCAGGATATGGTTCATGTTCTCGATTTCGCCGAAGTCGTAGGGCGAACCATGCCCGTTGGCCAGCTTGTCCATCAGGTTCTTCAGCAGCGAAGTACCGACACGGCAAGGCGTGCAGAAGCCGCAACTCTCGTGGGCAAAGAAATGAGTGAAATTACGCGCCACCTCGAACATGTCGCGGGTGGCATCGAAGACCATGAAGGCACCGGCTGAAGGTACATCCTCGAAGGCGATGCGCCGGCCGAACTCGGCAACACTGACGCAGGTGCCGGAAGGCCCGCCGACCTGGACGGCCTGCGTACCCGTGGCGCCACAAGCCGCCAGTACCTCGCCGATGCTGACACCGAGCGGAAATTCGTAAATGCCGGGCCGCGCCACATCGCCGGAGATCGACAGCAGTTTGGTACCGGTCGATTTCTCCGTGCCGATACCGGCAAACCACGCCCCTCCTTTCAGCGCGATCAGCGCCGAGCAGGCAAAGGTTTCGACGTTATCGACCACCGTCGGCTGGTCGAGATAACCATTGGTCACCGGGAACGGGGGCCGGTTGCGCGGGGTACCGCGCTTGCCTTCCAGCGACTCGATCAGCGCCGATTCCTCGCCGCAGACGTAGGCGCCGGCGCCGAGGTGAATCTCGATATCAAAGTCGGCGCCAGGAATGCCGAGAATCGATTTGCCCAGCACGCCCGCCTCACGACGACGTGCCAGAACACCTTCAAGCTTGTCGAGCAAGTAACGGTATTCGCCACGCAGGTAGAGGAAACCTCTGGTTGCACCGACCGCATAGGCAGCTACGGTCATGCCTTCGAAAACCAGATCGGCGTAGCTGTTCAGCAGCACGCGATCCTTGAAGGTACCGGGTTCGCCTTCATCGGCGTTGCAAACGACGATGCGTTCCTTGCCATCGGCCACCGGGGCATTGCGGCAGGCGTCCCACTTCAGTGCCGTCGAGAAACCGGCGCCGCCGCGACCGCGCAGCCCGGCACGGCGGACTTCGTCGATGACCGCTGCCGGCCCGAGCAGACCGGCAGGCAGGCCCTCACGCCAGGAGCGAGTATTCGAGGCCTCAAGGCCATCGTGACCGGCCCGCGCACGCGCTGCTTTGAGTGCTTCACCAGGAACGACAGTGCTGGTCAGCAGTACATCGCGCTGGCAGATATTGTCTTCAACCGCGAACAGCTCGCCGGGCCATTCGCCCAGCGGCACTTCGTTGCGGATCAGTTCGCACAACTGGTCAATGCGGGCTTCGGTCAGCTTCGGAATGGTCAGGTTGTTGACCAGCATGGCCGGCCCCTGATCACCCATACCGATGCACGAGGTGGTGTCGATGCTGACCAGACCGTCTTCGGAGACTTTGCCTTTCTCCACCCACAGGCTCTGGCACATGCGTTCCATCAGCGCCTGGCTGCCCTGCATGCGTTCGATGATGTTGTCGGAAAACAGTACCCGATAACGGCCGCGCGGACGGGTGTAGAAGAAACTGTAGAAGCCGGCCACCCCTTCGATCTTCGAATGCGGCAGCTTCAACGCCTGTTCGATGGCCTCGATCGCTTCGGGGGAGATCCAGTCAAGCTGTTCCTGCACCTCGCGCAGAATCTGCACCAAGGCCGTCGGATCGTTGTGCCAGCGCGCCAGAATGGAGGGGAGAATGCTTGAAATCGAACTGATCTTTGCGCTCATGTGAACTCCGGAAGTTTCCATTCTCCTGCACGACCAATCCTACTGCGACAAGCGACCAACGCACTGACCTGGATCAAGACAGGATCATGTGCTTATGCAGCAATATGAACACGCCAGTGTGAATTCTCCGTGAATGGCAAATCCCGTGTTGTATGCCGCACCGCAGCAATTTATACTGACAACACAACCTAGAACGGAGTCCGGCATGAATTCCCCTTCGCAAAGCGAGCAGTTTTTCGAGAACCGCATCTACAGCGAAATCAAACTGGGCGACACGGCCTCCCTGGTACGAACCCTGCGCCCTGAAGACATTCAGCTGTTTGCCGTGATGACCGGCGACATCAATCCGGCCATCGTCGATCAGGAGTTTGCTCACAGCGGTATCTTCCGCGAAGTCATCGCCCACGGCATGTGGTCCGCCTCCTTGATTTCCACCGTGCTCGGCACGCAATATCCCGGCCCGGGCACCATTCTGGTCGACCAGTCGCTGCATTTCCTGCGGCCGGTAACCATCGGTGACACCATCACCATTTCCGTCACGGTGAAGAAAAAGTTCGATCACAATCACCACGTTCTTTTTGACTGTAGCTGTACCAATCAGGAAGGCGTCCCGGTCATTCAGGGCACGGTCGAGGCGCTGGCACCGCTCGAGAAAATCAAGCGCCTGCGCATGACGCTGCCGGAAATCACCATCTCCGACAAGCACGGTCGTTACCAGCGCCTGCTGGCAAAGGCGCACGGCCTGCCGCCGATCGACATGGCCGTTGTCCACCCCTGCGACTTCGAGTCATTGAAGGGGCCGCTGCTGGCCGCCGAAGCCGGCCTGATCGAACCGATCCTGATCGGCCCGGAAGTAAAAATACGCGCATTGGCGGAAGAACATGGCTTCAACCTCGCCCGCTACCGCATTGTCAACGTCAAGCACAGCCACGAAGCGGCAGCGATGGCCGTAACGCTGGTACGCAACGGCGACGCCGACGCCCTGATGAAAGGCAGCCTGCATACAGACGAGCTGATGGCTGAGATCGTTTCCCGCGCCGGCGGCCTGCGTACCGACCGCCGCCTCTCACACGTTTTCGTGATGGATGTACCGACCTACCCGAAGCCCTTGCTGATCACCGATGCAGCGATCAACATCGCGCCGACGCTTGAGGAAAAAGTACATATCGTCCAGAACGCCATCGATCTGGCGCACATCCTCGGTTACTCCGACCCGAAAGTGGCGATTCTCTCTGCCGTCGAAACGGTCAACCCGAAGATCCAGTCGACGCTCGATGCCGCCGCCCTGTGCAAGATGGCCGATCGCGGCCAGATCAAGGGCGGCATCCTCGATGGCCCGCTGGCTTTCGACAACGCCGTTTCGATCGTGGCCGCCAAAACCAAGGGCATCAAGTCGGCGGTGGCCGGCCATGCCGAGATCCTGGTGGTGCCTGATCTTGAATCGGGCAACATGGTTGCCAAGCAGCTCGAATACCTGGCCAACGCACTGACCGCCGGCGTCGTCCTCGGCGCCCGTGTGCCGATCGTGCTGACCAGCCGTGCCGACACCGCCGAAACCCGTGTCGCCTCCTGTGCCATCGCAGCGCTCATCGCACACGCCAATCGCAGCAAAGTCGAAGAATGAAACGCGCAATCCTCACCATCAACGCCGGTTCCTCGTCGATCAAGTTTGCCCTCTATGCGGCAGACGAAACGCTGGCCCGCCACCCCTTCCTCGGCGGCCAGATCGACGGGATCGGCGCTTCAGCCAAGCTCATCGTCAAGAATGCCGAAGGGCAGCGGATCGCCGAAGAGCACCTGACCGAAGGCGTCAAGCACGCAGAGGCACTGGCCGGTCTGTTTTCATGGATGGAAAACTACGCGCGCACCTCGAACGACGCCAACACCGCACGGAAGATCGTCGCGGTCGGCCATCGCGTCGTCCATGGCGGCGAGCTTTACTCGCAGCCGGTACGCCTCGACGAAGCCGCCGTCGCTGCACTAGAGCAATTTATCGTGCTGGCCCCCCTGCATCAGCCGCATAACCTGAACGGCATCAAGGCGCTGACTGCCCGTCTGCCCGGTGTGCCGCAGGTGGCCTGCTTCGATACGGCCTTCCACCGCACACAGCCGGCACTGGCACAGCTCTTTGCCATCCCCCGCGCACTCACTGCCGAAGGCGTCAAGCGTTACGGCTTCCACGGCCTCTCCTACGAATTCATCGCCCGTGTGCTGCCGGAGCATACGGCCAAGGCACACGGCCGCGTCATCGTTGCCCACCTCGGTAACGGCGCCAGCATGTGCGCCATGATCGGTGGCAAGAGCCAGACCTCCTCGATGGGTTTTACCGCCATTGACGGCCTGATGATGGGCACGCGCACCGGCGCCCTCGACCCCGGTGTCATCCTCTACCTGCTGCAAGCCAAGGGCATGGATGCCAAGGCACTGGAAAAGTTGCTCTACAAGGAATCCGGCCTGCTCGGCGTTTCCGGTATCAGCCAGGACATGCGCACCCTGCTGTCCAGCGACAAGCCGGAAGCCAATGAAGCGGTCGATCTCTTCTGCTACCGCATCATTCGCGAAATCGGCGCGCTCAGCGCCTGCATCGGCGGCATCGATGCGCTCGTCTTCACCGGTGGCATCGGTGAGCACGCCGCTGAGGTTCGGCGCCGTGTCTGCACGCAACTGCAATGGCTGGGAGTGGAATTTGATCAAACGGCCAACAGCGGCAACCAGATCCACATCAGCGCCCCCAGCAGCCAGGTCGAAGTCCTCGTCCTCCCCACCGACGAGGAATGGATGATCGCTCAGCACACCTACGACTTCCTCTAAGCGGTCGTTCGTTTACGACTGGCCGGCACCGGCCGGCGGCTTTCGCCGCCAGGTCCAGCCACCTCGCCAACGACAGCCAGCAAATGCCTTGCGGTGACAGCGCAGCGCAGTGCGATGCCGGCTGAAATGGGTGCGGACCTCACCGGTAGGCACTGGGGAGTTGCCCCGGATTCCACCCGGATTGAACTCCGATTCAAATCACAACACGACCTATGTCGAAGCAATGGATATGCGTTGTGCAACGCACAATTTTTGCTGCCTGCTCCTGAAAAAACCAAACCGTAAGCGCCTGTTTACAGGCCATTCGCAGATTCGTGCACCAGCCCCCAGAAAAACTACATCTAGTCAACTTCTTGCCTTCACCTACTAGATATAGTAGCTTTACGTCTATCCGCTCCGCTGCAAATAACAACTTATTACCTTCTGCATAGCTCCACAGAATTCAATAATTCGAACAGGATGAGACCATGAGCACTGCCGCCAAACAGCTGTCGCTGTCCAACGTTCCCGACGCACCGGAAATCGGTCCGCTGCCGGAACAGGAAATCTCCATTGAAGTACTTGTCGAGAAATACGCCAAGGGCAAGGAAACGAACGTGCACGACGTTCGCCGCCGCGTTGCCTCGGCACTCGCCGCCAACGAAGAAGAGAAAAGCCACGCGCACTGGGAGGCCAAATTCCTCTGGGCGCAGGAAAACGGCTTCGTGCCGGCTGGCCGCATCAACTCCGCCGCCGGTACCGACCTCGCTGCCACGCTGATCAACTGCTTCGTGCAGCCGGTCGGTGACTCGATCGTCGAAACCGTCGATGGCAAGCCAGGTATTTACACCGCACTGGCGCAAGCCGCCGAAACCATGCGTCGCGGTGGCGGCGTCGGTTACGACTTCTCGTCGATCCGCCCGGTCGGCGCACTGGTCAAAGGCACGCACTCGCGCGCCTCGGGCCCGGTCTCCTACATGCGTGTGTTCGACCGCTCGTGCGAGACCGTCGAATCCGCCGGTGCCCGCCGTGGTGCGCAGATGGGCGTGCTGCGCTGCGACCATCCGGACATCGAGGACTTCATCCACGCCAAGGACCACGGCGACCTGACCAACTTCAACATCTCGATCGGCGTTACCGACACCTTCATGCAGGCCGTCGAAGCGGATACCGAAGTCGAACTGACGCACCGCGCCGAACCGAACGTGGACATGAAGGCCGCCGGCGCCTACCAGCGCGAAGATGGCCTGTGGGTCTATCGCAAGGTACCGGCACGCGACCTATGGGATCAGGTGATGAAGTCCACCTACGACCATGCGGAGCCGGGCATCCTGTTCCTCGACCGCATGAACAAGGACAACAACCTCAACTACTGCGAGCTGATCGAAGCCACCAACCCGTGTGCCGAGCAGCCGCTGCCGCCGTATGGCTGCTGCTGCCTGGGTTCGATCAACCTGACCCTGTTCGTCAATCATCCGTTTACCGATCAGGCCAGCTTCGATTTCGACGCCTTCGCCGAAGTGGTCAAGGTTTCCACGCGCATGCTCGACAACGTGCTTGACGTCACCGCCTGGCCGCTCGACCGCCAGCGCGAGGAAGCTGCCAACAAGCGCCGCGTCGGCCTCGGCTATACCGGCCTCGGCGACGCGCTGTGCATGCTGCGCCTGCGCTACGACCGTCCGGAAGCCCGCGCCATGGCCGCCCGCATTTCCGAGCACATGCGCGACACCGCCTATCTGGCCTCGGTCGATCTGGCCAAGGAGCGCGGCGCCTTCCCGCTGTTCAACGCCGAGCTGTATCTCTCCGGCGGCAACTTCGCCTCGCGCCTGCCGGCCGACGTGAAGACCGAGATCCGCAAGCACGGCCTGCGCAACTCGCACCTGCTGTCGATCGCCCCCACCGGCACCATCTCGCTGGCCTTCGCCGACAACGCCTCGAACGGTATCGAACCGCCCTTCTCCTGGACCTACAGCCGCAAGAAGCGCATGCAGGACGGCACGCTCAAGGAGTACTCGGTCGAAGACTACGCATGGCGCCTGTACAAGCACCTCGGCGGCGACGTCGAGAAGCTGCCGGACTACTTCGTCACCGCGCTTGAAATCTCCGCGCAGGCGCACGAGGAAATGGTGGCAGCTGTCGCCCCGAGCATCGACACCTCGATCTCGAAGACAGTCAACGTGCCGGCCGACTACCCCTACGAGAACTTCCAGGATCTCTACATGACGGCCTGGAAGTCCGGCCTCAAGGGGCTGGCCACCTACCGTCCGAACAGCGTTCTCGGCTCGGTGCTCTCCGTCGAGCCGGCCAAGGTTGAAGCTCAGGATGCTGCCAAGACACCGCAAGACTTCGTCACCGGCGATGCCAACCGCCGCCTGCGCATCCAGAACCTGCCGGCACCGGTGCTCTCCAGCCTGCGCTGGCCGGGCCGCCCGAACCTGCCGGAAGGCAACATGGCATGGACCTACATGATCGACCACCCGCAGGGCAAATTCGCCCTGTTCGTCGGTCATATCGAGCAGGAAGGCAAGAACTGGCCGTTCGAGGCCTGGGTCAATGGCCCGGCGCAGCCGCGCGGCCTCGGTGCCGTCGCCAAGACGCTGTCGATGGACATGCGCGCCAACGACCGCGCCTGGCTGGAACTGAAGCTGGAATCGCTGGCCAAGACACCGGAAGGCGAAGGCTTCGTCATGGCCTTCCCGCCGCACGGCGAGCACAAGCAGATGCCGGGCGTCGTCGCCGCCATGGCTCAGCTGATCCACCACCGTGTCGAACAGATCGGCGGCTTCAAGCAGGAAGGCCCGACGCCGGTGCTTGATGCCCTGTTCAGCCTGAAGGAACCGAAGACCGGTACCGACGGCACGCTGTCCTGGACCGTCGATATCTTCAACCCGGCCACCGGCGAAGACTTCGTGCTCGGCTTGAAGGAAATCATGCTGCCGGACGGCGTCACTCGCCCCTACTCGGTGTGGCTGTCGGGCAACTACCCGCGCGCACTGGATGGCCTGACCAAGCTGCTCTCGCTCGACATGCGCGTGCTCGACCCGGCCTGGATCGGCATGAAACTCCGGAAACTGCTGGACTACCCGGAGCCGCTGGGCGACTTCATGGCCTTCGTGCCGGGTACCCGCAAGCAGGCCAACTACCCGTCGACCGTGGCCTACATGGCACACCTCATCATCCACCGCTACGCCATGCTCGGCATTCTCGACGAGAACGGTTTCCCGGTGCAGCAGATGGGCATCCTCGAAGCACCGGAAGCTGCCTCGAACAGCGTGCGCCCGACGCAAGGCAAGCTGTGCAGTGAGTGCGGTAACACGACGGTGATCCGCAAGGATGGCTGCGATTTTTGTACCGCCTGCGGTGCAGTCGGCACCTGCGGCTAGACCTTATTTCATCTAAGGTTATACTGACGGGGCGTCTTTAGGGGCGCCCCGTTTTTTTCGGGCCAAAAATAACAAATGCTGCAAATGCAGCGCTTTGGGGGAAGGACAAACTGCCATGAGCAAAATTGCTCATATCGTTTGGACACGTCTGATCGGGCTGATGCCCGGGGAGCTGAACCGCTCCGAACTCATCTGGCTGCTCTCGCCACACACCCATTTCACCCTGCTGGCCCGCCGTCGCGCGACGATGATCGTCGACCGCGTGCGCCTCTTCGCTTTTCTCTTTGCAGTACTGACACCGCTTTGGGTAGTCATCGATTATTTTGTCTTCCCCTACCCGCTCTGGCTTTCCCTCGGTGCATTGCGCCTGTCGGCGAGCTTCGCATTTGCCCTGATCGTTGTCGGCTACCGCCCCTCAGGCAGCTTGCCCGACGCCTATCGCGCGATGGCCTTGTTGTTTGCCGTTCCGACGGTGTTCTATGTCGCCTCGCACCAGTTGCTTGCCGGGCACCAGTTTGCCGGCCTCTCGGCCGCTTTTGCCACGGGCTATGCCTTCCTTCCCTTCGTCCTGCTCGCCGGCCTGGCCATTTTTCCACTAAGTTTCGTTGAAAACCTGCTGATTGCCAGCCCGATCCTTCTCGCCCAGGCATTGTCGGGTTACATGCGCTGGGCAACGCTCGACTGGCCTTCGTTTGCCGGCGCCTTCTGGCTGCTCGCGCTGATTACGGGCGTTTCCAACCTGGCCGGAATGAGCCAGCTGGCCTTCATGATTGCGCTTGTGCGGCAAGCGATCCGAGACCCGCTGACCGGAACCTTCTCGCGCAGCAGCGGCGAAGAAACACTGGAAATGCAGTTCACCGTGGCCAAGCGGAGCAACGCTCCGCTGGCTATCGCCTTTGTTGACCTTGACCACTTCAAGAGCGTCAACGACACCTTTGGTCACGAAGCGGGCGATCAGGTACTGGCGACCGCCGCCGGCACCATCAACGCCAACCTGCGCCGAGGCGACATGCTGGTGCGTTGGGGCGGAGAGGAGTTCGTGCTGATCCTGCCGAATACCGATATGCACCAGGCGAGCAATGCACTCGCCCGCCTGCGCCAGAAAGGTTTTGGATTGCGCCCGGATGGTTCGCCGGTAACGGCCAGCATCGGCATCGCTGAACTTCTCGCTGAAAATGCGGCGGACTGGCGGGAGCTGATCGAAATTGCCGACAAGCGCATGTATCACGCCAAGACGAACGGTCGTGACCAGATCATCTGCAAGATAGCGATGGATGCTGAGATGGAAGCCGCCTGACGAAATAAGCGCAACGACGAGAGAGGCCTGGCTGGCAACGCCTCAGGCACGACTCGGTTCAAAGAAAAAACCGGATCAGCGCCAGGTGCCGCCGAGTACCTTTTCGGCCCAGAACAGCGCCGTAATCGTCTTGGCGTCAGTAATCGAGCCATCGCGGACAGCGGCAACCGCAGCATCAAGCGACAAGGTCAGCACATCGAGAAACTCGTTGTGGTCGAGTGCCGGCTCGGCAACCTTGCGCAGTCCCCGCGCCAGAAAAATCTCGATTCGCTCGTTTGAGTAGCCAATGCAGGGGTGCATGACACCGAGATGGGTCCACCCGTCGGCGACGTAGCCCGTCTCCTCAAGGAGTTCACGACGGGCAGTGGTCTCGATTGCTTCGCCCGCATCGATCTTGCCAGCGGGAAGTTCGAGAAAATCACGCTGCAGCGGATAGCGGAACTGGTTTTCGAAGAGCAGGTTGCCATCGTCGAGCACGGGAACGATGACGACAGCACCGGGATGGACGATGTATTCGCGACTACTTTCTCCGCCATCGGGCAGACGCACACGGTCCTTGCGCACGTCGAGCAGTACTCCTTGGAATACCTGAGTACTTTCGAGTTTCTCTTCATGCAGATGGGTCATGTGTCACCTCCGGAAACAAAGAGGCCCGCGCGGGGCGGGCCTCGTTCATGCAGCGCAGCGCCAAAGGATCAGAGCGAGCGCAGCAGTGTGTAGGCACAAAGCGACATCAGCGCCTGCGGGAAGATGCCGAGGAAGGCGACGGCCAGACCATTGGCCGACATCAGCACCTTGATGTCGAACGGGGCTTCGATCGGCGAGGTATCGGTCGGCTGGTCGAAATACATCAGCTTGACGACACGCAGGTAGTAGTAAGCGCCGATCAGCGAGAAGATGACCGCTGCGATGGCCAGCCACATGTAGCCAGCCGCAACGACCGCTTGCAGGACCGAAAGTTTGGCGAAGAAGCCAACGAAGAACGGGACGCCGGCCATCGAGAACATGAGCATCATCATGATCGCGGCGAACCACGGGCTGCGCTTGTTAAGGCCCTTGAAGTCATCAAGTTGGTCCGCTTCGAAACCGGAACGCGCCAGCAGCAGGATCATGCCGAAGGTGCCGGCACTGGTCAGCACGTAGGTGACGACATAGAACATCGCCGAGCTGTAGGCATTGAGCGCATAGCGTGCATCGCCACCGACGACGCCGGTCACGATACCAAGCAGCATGAAGCCCATGTGCGAGATGGCCGAGTAGGCGAGCATGCGCTTGAGGTTGGTCTGCGCAAT
>Ga0172380_10000908_pt1 | contig 53383 bp, 31 predicted proteins | sample Leawe162metaG_FD_119747 | JGI IMG/M metagenome (GOLD analysis project Ga0172380, IMG submission 119747) | Leachate microbial communities from a municipal landfill in Southern Ontario, Canada - Leachate well 162 metaG | ecosystem: Engineered > Solid waste > Landfill > Unclassified | place... | reverse complement strand
TTTAATTACCTCTCCTTGAGTATTTCTTGTCATGACTTCCTAGCAACTTACGAGTAAATTGCTCATACCATAACAGCTTAGTTCGAAAGCCAAAAGGTAACCCTAATTGCTGCAATTGATACACAATTAGTCTATCTTGTAGGCCAAAAAGTAGACGTGAGATCAAATTCAGAATGGAAGGTATCGGATGATCCGATCATCCCTACTTCGTATTGTGCCCCGACCATCTCTATTGCTTGTCGAAAAATATATTAGTCCGTTGTTCTCGGTCACTGCTCGGATCCGGCCATAATTGTCAAAGACGACCTCCTGATTTTGGACGGAACGCAGGTCGTCATTTAGCTCTAACCGCCTCAATTGCTGGCCACGTAAACCTCCCACATAAAGAGAGCTGCCCAATATCCCAATGCCCGAAGGAGCTAATGTAAAGCTGTCAAAACAGACCATCGGAACAGCATTCTCTACTTGTTGGCTGCTTCTTCTTAAGCCACATTCGAATGCTGGCCAGCCATAATTCTTGCCTTTCTCAATCACATTTATCTCATCCATTGCGCTTGAGCCATGTTCGGTCGCATAAAAAATTCCTTGATTTATGTTCCAGGTCATCCCTTGCGGATTTCGCAAACCAAAAGCCCAGACGGCATTTCCAAAAGGATTATCATCTGGCATCGAGCCATCTTTGTTTATTCTCAATATTTTTCCTGCCAGTGAATTTGTATCCTGCGCCAGACCTGGCTGGCTCGCATCCCCAGTTGCGATATAAAGTTTTCCATCGGGGCCAAATCTAAGACCGCCGCCATTATGGTTGTCGGCCGCGGGAATAGTATCAATCAGATGAATCTCCCCGATCAGTTGATTGCCTTCTAGAGTGTAACGCACCACACCATTTCTAAGTTCGCCACCACGAAGATAGGTATAATAGAAATAAAGATAGTTATTAATAGCAAAGTCGGGATCTACAGCCACTCCGAGAAGCCCACCCTCACCTCTAACTACTGTGCCTTCGATATAACCAAGATCAGTTTTTTCTCTGTTGGATAGCAAAAATGCATTTCCTGTCCTTTCAGTGAAAATCATCCTTCCGTCCGGTAAAAAGGCAATGTCCCAGGGAATCTCCAAATCAGTTGCTTCTTCCCTAACTCCCCGCTGCAAATCCTCTGATTGATTCTCTTCTTCCTGATCTCGAACTCTGACGATGACGATGGCCAATATTAAAATAATCAACAGCAGGATCCCGCCCGCAATCAAACCCGTTCTTACAGTCATAACATATCCAATCTTTTAATTACGAAAATTCTACAACTGATATTAGCGGGATTCATTATTAAATTAATAAAAATAGGGAGACAGAGCTTTCGCCTTGCCTCCCGCGGAATTAGTACTACAGTGAATTACACTCAATCGAGGCTATCGCCGGAACTCGAGAGTAATCTCAACCTGCCGTCCAGCCGACAAGTCGATGATCACATAACCATCCTGGGTGGCGATGGCATCATCAATGGGAGTCAGCATGTCATTGAAATTGAGCTTCGCGCTGCCTGGTACGTACTTGGTGCCCGGAACGATTTCGCCGATGGTAGCAACCTGGCCGTCGACATCGGGCGAACTTGCGACTACCGAATAGCTGCTATCGTCCAAGTCGATATCGAAGATCGCTACTCTTAATTTGTTCATCCAGCGGTCGCTGCTTGTATTCCGGATGATTATCTTTGCCTGCCATCCGGCTTCGTACGATCCAGTCAGAGTTGGTTCATCAATGACAAGTTTTTCTTTGGGGATCAACGTGCTCCCTCCGCCACCCGGTTCTAAATCAAACCGGATCTCAACAAACGAATTGGCGGGAAGATCGCAGATCCTCGTGCCGCCGGCGGCGATGCCATCGTCGATTGGCGTTTGAACGCCGTTTTGCATGAGGATAGCACTGCCTTTGACAAAGCGCATGCCGGGAAACGTGCCGCCGGTCGTAACGACCGTTTGCACTAAACTTGCTGATCCGATAGTAATGACGTAACTATCATCCTCGACAGAATTATCGGCAATCGCCATGGTCATGCCGACCATTTTTTGGCTGCTCGTGTTGCTGATGCGAATGACTGCATGAGTGACTACACCCCAACTGCCGCCAGACCCGGAAGTGTCGACGACGATCCGGTCTGCCGGAATCAATGGGTCGTCACTGCCGCTTGCGACTGTGTTACTGCCCCCACCACACCCGGCGGCAAGCCAAAGTACCATGACCAGTAACACAAAACCAAAAACCATCTTCTGCACTATCGTATCCTCCTGTTGAGAGCTCACTTGGTTACTAACCAGATGAGCGTTCTTTAGTTCATATCAAAAAAAGAGAAGCAAATATGTGTATTTTTACACAAAATAGAAGTTAAAAATGTCAAAAATTACCAAATTCAATCCAAATAGGTGAGCTTGTTATCGGAATCCCTTAATTCAGTTGACATTTTGACTAGGAAATTATATAATTCTATTCTGGAATCTAGTCTTTCCCGATATCGTTGGAAATTGATCATTGATAATCGGTCATTGTCAATCTTCGATTGACTCGGGGGTGTATTAGTTTCGACAAGAGGACCTTAAAAACATATTGCAAGTAGGAAGTTACTGCCTTAAGTGTACAAAAATTTCAAGTGCAAAATCACTTGCTGAGCGCGTAAAGACAGCTTTTGCTGGCTTTACTTTCGCTCCTGTTGCTGCTTAATAGCGACAGCATCCGCCTAGGGCGATTCGACTCTAGATCCCGGGTGTTATAATTCGGATTGCTGCATACCAAGATTCTCTAGCTGGTATGAATAAGTCATACTCGAGATAGGACAAAAGTTTTTTCGTCATGATTTGAGCTTAGTCCGATCCGCCAGCCGGCGGAATTTAATCATGTCTAAACTTGTAGATTGTATGTTTCTAACCTTTTGGACGAGGGTGCAACTCCCTCCACCTCCACCATAATGAATTTGACGCTTCTTGTGCCGCACCGTTCTTCGTTCCCTATTTATATTCAGAATTTCAGATAGCGCGATATGAGCACAAAGCTACTTTAAACCAATCAACACGGCACTTTCAATCGGTCTTGGTGATGATTTCCCTGAAATCGGTAAAGTATTATAGGTTTTTGAGTAAGGCACAATATTGACTACGCCATTCTCGAACCAAAGAGAAGCTGAGCCACCTGGATCGAATCCCATAGCAATAACAACACCTTCGTTGACTAATATTTTGGACAACTCCTTATAAGTTGCTCCCACAGACTCTCTGAACCTGCTTTCAACTACGACACAAACTATATCTCCCTTTTTGGTAATTCCACAACCAATTTTTGGACCTCTTTCATTATCCCTGTCCCGCCTTGCTGCTTGAGTCGCTATAGAGTGTTTGAGCATCCATCCCTCTTTAGCTAAATTCAAATCCGGAACTCCGCCCTCAACAAGAAGGGGGCCAGCTTCCATCGCTTCAGTTACTCTATTCCAGGGAGATGTAAAATCAATATCGAATGTAACCTCATCCCCAACTTTAATTTTGGTTACATCCAGCCCATTTCCTTTTGGAATCGAAAATGTAATCCCGGCAGGAAAAAGCGGCTCAGCGGTATCACTGGCAGTAGAGTGGACAATTTTAATAACTTTTCTGCCGCCGAGAATAATCAGCGTGCGATTTTTTGTTGAAACCGTTTCGAACCCAGATAAGGGTGTGAAAACACAAACCCTAGAATCAAGATCTGCCTTATTAATATTGTTTTTATCCCACTCGATTGTTTGCCCATTCTTGAAAACAAATTTTCCAGAGAAATTAAATGATATCTTTTCAATTATCATCTTGCCTCTTTTAGTCACAGCAAAGGCTGGACGATTGAATAATGGAAGACTTAAAATTCTTCCCCTTGAGATTATTAATCCCAACGGTGTTCCGATAAATATCTCTGGTAGCCCGAGTTTTCCGACTAGCTCGCTATTTAATATATATCCGCCATTCCAACCTAGAATAATTTTGCGAGCAGTCCTCTTTTCAAATAGCCTTGCCAACACAGGAAGCGTTTTATTTTCCTTGGAAGTTGCAATCTGTAAGTCAAACGATTTTTTCTCTTTTTTTAACTTAACGGCTATGCCTGTCCAGGCGTACCCATCACGATATTTGCCTGATAGGCGCTTTTTTACCATTGTTTTCTCGGCATGGAGCGAGCTAATCGCATCTCTTAGCGAAGTCCCATGTTTGTCCAGATATTCTTTCAACTGGTTGAGAACGGATTTATCGCTAAGATCAATCTGTCGCAAAGATTGGGAAAATTCTGTCGGTGTTTCTACCATTAAAGGAAAGCCGAAGAAAGGACGAAGTCCTGCTGGAATGAATTGGAAAAAACCATCACCTGAATGTTCATTGAAAATTGCTTCGGAGTAGGGATGTCTTATGGTGCCAAACCTGAAACTATTGATATCTATCAAATCCAATCCGTAAAATAAATCCTCTCCCTTAGCCAGGATGTGCCCATCATTCTCTTTTACCAGTAAAAGAGCTTGTCTTGCTTTTTCGGAAAGCTGTTCTAAATTAATTCCTACGTATCTGGTACCAGAATCGACTATAGTTATTTTACCAGCAAGGTAGGCCCTGTGAATGTTAGGGTGAGCTACTCTACCTTGAGAGAAGACCTTGTGCAAATCAGAAGTTGTTGTTCCGCATCCAAATCTTTTAGTCGTTGCAATAAAAGTAATATGGTAATCCAAACTTATCTTATTCCAGTTAGCCAGAATTTGATCATAGGCAAGTAATTCAAAAACAACGTCACCGACAGATCCAGGAAATATTGCAAGTGTCTGGGGTCGCTTGACGACTCTTTCTTGAAACAAATCCCAGTCGTCAACAGTTATAGCGGGCTTCACTATTAAACCACTGCTATTAATAGGCTTGGTCAGATTAATTTGACTTTTGGAAAGATTATCATAATAATCAGAAATCAATCTGTATTTATCGGCAAAGTCATTCTCCGGGTTAACAGTGATATTCTCCAGCAGAGCACTATTAATTTTATTCAGGGCCAACTCTCGCTCTTTTGTCTCTTTGATACTACTGAAGATCATTTCTGAGAGCCGCTCGATTGCACCCTTCATTCCTAGCTCAGTTAACTCCCTCCACCGGAATATTTCCCTGGTCCGATAGCGGTAGTCAAAAGAATGGTCTAGCTGTATCCGGTATCTTCCTTTAGTAATAGTAAATAATTTATCAATGGCTCCGAAGAACTCTTCCTTTTTGTATTCAGAAATACCTTCTGGCATAATGTCCATAGCGTAGCCGAAGAGGCGCCTTCTTATTTCTTTCTCTTCAACGCGAAAATATGTTGGATCAATAATCGATTTAACCTGAGATAGAAAACGATATTTAACTATGCCAGGTATATACGTTCGAGTTCGGTTATATATCAAGCAATCCATATCTTTCTTATTGCTTGTAATCTGAAGAACATAGACTAGTGCTCTGTTTGCTCGATCAGTGTGAACTGAATGCTTTCTCTCTAAGAGCCAGAGCTTTTCAATGAGAGAATTGAAATTTTTGGTCAAAGCCGGAATACTGTATCTTTGACTGACAACACGGTGATTGTGATCAACCATTGCCTTCTTTGTCAATGGGTTTGTTAGAGTTCGATATATTTCCTGAATAAAGTCATCGGATATCTTATCCGGCAGTTCAAGCACTTGCATCCTTCGATTAGGAGGGTCATTGAGACCGAGTACTTCAGCATAAACCTCTTCGGGGTAAAATCGTTTTATTACTAGTGGTACTCTAGTTGCCGCACTTTCAATAATCGGTAAGCCTCGAGTTTCCAGATCGCTCAACAAAAAGATTAGCTCAGAAATACCGTAGAGCTCATTTATCCGCAAGGGCTGAAGTTCTTGACTCTCAAATGTGTAATCGAAATTTTTACCAAATAGAAAACCAATTGAGACCCTGGCCCCGTTTTTCCCAAGTCTAGTATAAAGCCGCCTAATTTTAGCCAGGATGTACTGGTAATACTCATCGGATCCACTAGCAATCGGACCAGCAATAATCAGTAATATTTTTTTTGTTGACTTGGCCCACTGAGTTCTTTTTAGCAAACTCTCGATTATATCAAAGTCCTTCTCAATATTTTTGCGCTCAATAATTCGCGTCGGCTGAAGAAAAACCGAAGTATTATCCAGATCATAGTGTTCTTTGACGTTTAAGCTAATGAGGATTGGTTTTTCCTGGGAAATCTTTGTGTCCAGTCTCTCAGGGTGTGATATTTGTTCAAATTCATTAAAGAGCAATTTCACTTTTTGCCAAGTTCTCTGCTTCTCTTTGATGTTAAGACAGCGAAAAACATTTGTGTTTATCGAAGTCGTCATTTCGCTAACGTGGAAGGGGTTAATCCCTATCTTTTTAACCAAATCCTTACTCTGAGTTGTGTTGATATTTGAATGCAGCCACTTGGGAGAATCCCAGGGATAGATCGTTTGTATAACAGAAAACACTTCTCCTAATTTTGAATTTTTGAAGAAGTGGTCCCGAGGACCTTTTTTCTCATTTGGCTTACGATCTGCTGACCCGCCCTCCCAGTAATAATCATGATTAGAGGCAATAACATGAATGTTATATAATTCGCTGATTATTATTAGAGATAAGGTTAATGAGATATTGCCAGGATTCGATTCTACATTGGCAGCCAAGAAGAGCTCAATGTTGTTTTGCTCGATATAATCCAGAAGTTTTTTTGTCAGAACTTTAGTTTCTTGCCAAATAGTTAGCGGCAATTCGTTATATTCCTTGCCGCCGCGCTTTAGTTTGGAATGATAGAGAAGTCTGTAGGGTTCTCCCCATTTTTCGAATCCTCCCATCTCGGGGATCACTTGAAGAATAGTCCCGGGACGGTTTTTAAAATAACCGACTCTTGGATCAACCTCTCCGACCAACCAATGAACCGGTGTTTCTTGTCCCAAAAGTTCTCTAATAGCAGAGGAGTACTTATACATTTCAATCGAAACTCCGTCAAGACCGGTAACATATGTCGCGAAAGCGACACCTTTTCGTAACCTTTTTTTGAGATCACCCAAAGATGAGGGTTCCTCAACTTTCCTGATCGGCTTGTCATGTTTAAGTTGATCCAAAAAGAGTCCGATATCAAACCAGCTTTGAATGTTAACTTGTTCTAAGTAATCCAAGGTTCTTTTGCTGTAACTATTCATTCAAGCTCCCTAACTATCTTAATTTAACTATACCTGACTAAAGAGGCAACCTTTTCTTGAGGCTGCCACCTTGTCTAACAATCTTATCAGTCTCTCGGATGCTTTACTCACTATATACTACTATATAACCACGGTACTATCAACCAAAGGACATGATAGCAAGGGAAGATTGAGTGTTCTTTTTTTATCACTCAACCGTATTTCTAGCGGCCGTTGCTCTAATTACGATTGTCATTCAACTATTAGATATAGTTATCGGTGTAAAAATATCCAACTGTTTAAAAACATACGGTCCGATGGTGACAGTCATCTTTAATTTGCTAGCACTTATATGGCTGCTACAGATTCTCCAATCTCTATTACGCCAGGACTCACCATAAATTAAATCCCGCCTGTTCTAAAAAACCGCCCGAATTATGGCCCGCCCGCCTCGAAGTGTGTTCGAGCGGAGTCGAGAACACACCACCAGGAAAGGGTTAAATGAGCGAGCCGATGTATCGGCTAGGTCAGGAGTTCAAGTCTCCTAGGGTCCACCATCCTTCGCTCTCACTTCGTTCGAGCTACGGATGGCGCAGCCACTCAGCTTCGCCATTAACAGTATTTCATCGAAGTGAATGCGAAGGATGCCCTCCATAGCTTTATGCGACGGAGGGCTTTTTCGTAATCATTATCAGTTCGAGCTACGGATGGCGCAGCCACTCAGCTTCGCCATTAACAGTATTTCATCGAAGTGAATGCGAAGGATGCCCTCCATAGCTTTCTTGTCCACCGCAGTTTCAACGAAGGTGGAAACGACGGAGGGGTTTTCTGTATAATAAATACATGTATTATGTATATTTACTTAAACTTTCAAATAACGATCACTATGTTGGTTTTAGCGAAAATTTACAAACCAGAATAAAAGATCACCATGAAGGAAAATGCTCGACAACGGCAAAATTTCGTCCAGTTGAACTAGTCTGGTATTGCGGATTCAAAGATAAATACAAAGCCCTTAAATTTGAATCGTATCTCAAAAAAGGCACCGGTCATGCCTTCCGTAATAAGCATTTAGAGTAAGCGTCGAAAAAAAATCTTAAAGGTGGTAAGTAAGGGTCACCATCCTTCGATAAATCTACGGATGGCATGGCAATGAATTGAAGATCCAAATTCAAGACATTTTGATTGAAAAGACTATAAATTCATAGATTGATCTCTTTCGCACAAATCTCCCCTCGCTTCTTGAACCTCTTTCGTACAATTTTTATTGACTCCCTTAATACAAGCTTCTATCTTGGTTTTCATATTAGATTATAAATATCTTTAACTTTTGAGAGTGCAATTAACCAATTTTGCCTGCTATTTCAAACGCCCCAGGTGGTGGGGCGTTTGCTTGATCATAATAAATTGAAGTGCCAGTGCCATGTTTCTTCAAAAAAATTTTATTCAAATTAGAACCGTCCCACGGTAGTAGCGTCTAAAATAAATATGCAAGGGAGTTGGTACTCTTTTTTGGTACGATCGTCTCATTTTTGGGTACAGGATAAGCCAGAGCCTGATAATTTCCAGTGGCAAAAGGAGATTTCTTGGACATATAGTAATTATTCAGCAAATTACCGGCTCATCGCAAAAAATGTGCTTATGGTAGAACTGTCCTCAAATTTTCGATGCTTGAGTAAAGGATTGTTTTCTTTGATCGGTCCAAATTTTCAGGATTACCAGAACTTGTGATATAGCCGATACCGGCTGCTAACAGGCCGGCGAGGGTAACAAGGACTTGGATAACATTTTGCGCAAAGTTTTGTACTTTTGCGATATCGCCAGAATAAGCAAATGCCGGTGTTGCTGATAGTAAGAGAACAATTAGAGAGAACGGAAGAGTGCGGAGACGTTGTAACAGAAAACTAAAACCTTCTCCCCTCACTTGTTATTTAATTGTTTGCCTTTGTTTACCAAGGGACGAACGAATGGTAAGTAATTAAACTTTGGAGGAAATATTTGTATGATGTTGTATGAATCTAAGTTCGATATATGTAGCAATTGCTTGCTTGTCAAGAGGGCTGATCGTTAACTATATTAAAAGTTTCAATTTCCTCATGATCGATTAATTCTTTTTCAGCAAAAGACTCTAGGCTTATATCATTAATTGTCTTTGCGATAGCACCATTAATCCCTCCGTGGCTAACAAGTAAAATATGTTTACCCGGATATTCTATTGAAACTTTCTGAATAAATTTCTCCATTCGCTTTACGACATCAGCCCTCGATTCAGCCCCACCTAGCTTAAAGTTAAAATGTTCTTCCGTCCCGGGCTTATGCATTCTGAACTCTAGATAATCTGGATGATTCTTCTTTAACTCTTCTTTCGTTAAATCGTTCCACCGGCCATATTGATACTCCTTGAGTAGATCCTCATAGATTACCGGCAAGCCGAGGGTTTTTGAAATTATTTCTGCCGTCTGCCGAGCCCGCAAAACCGGAGATGACAAAATAATATCAAAAGGTCCCATTCCTTTGAGCTTGCATGCAATATTCTCGGCATGCTGTTCACCTTTTTCTGTTAGTGGCCATTTATCAACGGTCGAAGATTTTATTCTTAAAACGTTTTTTTCGCTTTCGCCATGTCGAACAAAAACTAATTTTGTAATCGTTCTGTCTGTCATAAATAAAACAACCTTAATTATTCGAGAAAATTATATCATATATTTTTTATGCTTCCCACTCTCCAAAAGCAAAAAGCCAGACCGCAGTCTGTCCGTAAAACGGTCTGACTTTTTGCGATCTGGCATGGTTAACTTACAATTTCTTCAATACGATACGGCACATGCTTGATGATCATCCCTGAATCCAATTCATTGTTGCAAATCATCGCAATGGGAATGATCCAGGGAGCAGTCATCGAGTCCTGGGGAAGCAGCGAGATCATTTGATTGATCAGATTGCACTGTCTTTCGCGTAACTTCCATAACTCCCGACCAACATTGGATTTTTCCTCAGAACTGGGTTGGGACATGAGCGACTGGCTTGCTTCCTTCAGTTCGTCTGCCCTTGTCATCGTCAATACAATTTCGTCATATATTGCCGCAGCCTTATTTCTCCATGGCTGAGTCAACATGAGGAATACAGCACGGGCGATCTTGTTGAAATCCCGATCCGGATGGAAATGACAATCCGCATCGCGCAACCGCTCTTTGTTCAGAAACCGTTTGATGTCTCGCACGGTCTCTTTGATGCGATTACGGCTCTGCATAGAGATTCCCGGAAGCGCATCGGTCTCCTCGTCGGACAAGCCGAGCAAGTCACTGATCAGTTGAATCCCCAAAGCATTTAACTGTTTGATTGCTATCTGGGGGAATCGCCAGCAGTGGGTCGGCGGGTGGTGCCAAGCATCATGGGCGTTGGTCCTTTCTTCTTGAAATTCAACCGTCGGTCGAATCCGAAGCTTCAAGATCCCGAGCGTATGGCTCGAAATCGGACAATACAGAATCATCTCGCTCCTCCTTCTGTATTTTAGATAGATATATATTACCATATTTTACTGAATTTGTCCAGAATTTGTCGATCATTAGTTCACTTAAAATGCAAATAAGATGGTTTCTTCCCACCAGTCTTCTAATTGTATATCAGCCTTCGCATAAAGCTTCGGCCGACAGGTGCCACAAATAGGCCGTCTCGCCTCAAGGTCGGTCGTCTCATTATCAGGAAGAAGAAAGCCTAGGTATACGCCAATTCAGAACAAAATATCTTATCAAATAACGTGCTTATGGTAGAACCGTCCTCAAGTTTCTCATACTATGCAACTACAGTAATTGGATTATAGAGAAAAGAATTCCGCAAAAGGTTTATAGACCGTGAATGAAACTGTTCGTTGAGAATGAGTATGATGGACTAAACCGAATAATTTTAGGTAGTAGAATGAACTCAATTCAGGCGATCTATTGACAAATAGGTAACTTTGTGCTAATATATACATAGTGATGAGTCGTGGATGGCTTAAATGCCACCTTGCTGTTCAAGAGCGTGAGCTCGTGCGGAACAGCTTGTTCCATAGCCGTTGGGCGTGTGTCTGAGCTCCTTTCAGGATAAGGACACCTAGAAAGCGTGCCAACGGCGTGACTGTCACTCTCTCCCCTTCGCCTGTATTGGCGGGGGGATTGTTTTTTGACCGTTAGTCCTTTTTACTTTCAAGTTCTTAATAATCGATTAAAAACACAGTGAAATTAATAGAATCACTTTCAACATCTGTTTTGTTCCGCCCTAGCTCTCTAGGGTAAATTGACAATCGATTGATTTTGATATAAGACTAACACTGAAAGGTGGTGGGGCAAGCAATGCAATGGGATTTATGCGAGCGAGCAGACCGATTCTAGCGGTCGATTGAGAGTGATATTGAGACACTCGATATCGCCTGCCGAATGCGCGCGTATCATGGATGCGGTGGCAGTTCTGATGCGGTAGTCCTGATTACGCTGAATAAAGAGACGGCAACCGTTGCCCGAGATCTCTTTATGACACGCATGCAAGACATTCTGGGAGACGGTATCTCCGCCGTGATCTATAGCCGGGCGGAACATGCCCTTGATTTTTTATAAGTGCTGTTCTTACAGCACTGTCCGCTTGTTGCGTGACTGAATTCCACGCTCAGCTTGGGTCTACTCAAGCTGAGCACATTTTTTTTCTGCCACCCACCTAAAATAGATGGTGAAAACGATTGGCATATTGTTGTTGCCAACCTATTGATCCCAAAAACAAGCGTGGCCAGACGGAAACTACCGTCTGGCCTTGCTATCGTAATCGGGAATGTTACTTGTCCGGTTCGGCCACGCCGGCCCATTGTGGATCAAGTATTTGTAGCACAGCGACACACATCTTGTGTGTTTCTTCGGCCGAAAGCCCGAGCAAGCGTCCTCTTTCCTCAGCCAACGCGAGCGCTATGAAAGTAAGCGCATTACCGGTAAGATTTCTCGGCACTCTCTCGCCGAAGATTGCCATCTCGGCAAGACTCAAGCTATTAAATGACGTCGTAATACTGTCCTTGTCGAAAGCATCACTGGTCATCTTGGCACTAAAGCCTATAGCCTCTGAGAATTTACCTTTCGATCTTTTCTCGAGAAGGGCAAAAATTTCACTGTCAGTCGCCACTTCCTCGTCAGGATAGGTAGCTGCTCTTGCTTCCCTATTAGTTCGTTTGACATGAATCATTTCATGCAATGCGAGGAGCGCATAGCATGATGATTTTTCCATCCCGGGCAAAGCGACGAAGTCCTTAGCTGCGTAGAATGAATCCCTGAAAGCGCCATCATGAAACGTTATTTTCAGGACGCGACCATTCCCTTCCCGGAGCTTAATTTCGCCGGCCTGGTAACATTTCAGCCTCGGAGCCAAATTCATCCCTGAGATTTGCAACAACGCTGTCATCTCGGCAACGTTAACCTCGGCCTTTACATAATTCTCTAGCAGGTCGGGGTCATCGGCCTTGATCCGCTCGATAATCCAGCTTGCCTGATCGAGCGCTTTTTTGGCAAAGTCCGTTGCATTGGTTTGGGTCAATCCTTTGAGCCAATACGTCGACTTGGTTCTGCCGGCTTCCTGCCACAGGGCCAAGTCGTTTACTGCGCAGTGAAAACTAATAGTATTCTCCGCAGCGAGGGACGAGAGTGTCGACAAGATCAACACTAAAACTAGCAAATATTTCATTGCTCCATCCTTTCAGATGACATGATTATATTATAACATAATATGTTGAAAATAGCAACACAGGGCAGCGTCACTTTTCAAGACCTTGGAAACATTTAGACTCTCTGAAGGGTTATTTTCTCCATCGGTGTTACTAGACTTACTCCTATGAAGTATCGAGTGTTTGTCTGACCAATTTAGACATTAACGCAACAAAAACATCCTTATTTAATAGGTTGTTTTTGTATTGTTAAAGTTCTAAATTCTTTATTGAATTTTCAGCAAAAGAGTGCTATTTTGTTTTTTGAAGGGAGAAATATTATGAAATACTTATCAAGCCCTTTGGTGTGGATCATAATAATCCTCGTATCTATGATCGCCTACCTCGTTCATTGCAATCCTAAAAAGTTCGAAGCTTTTATGGAAAAACTTACCACAGCGGACGGCACCCCACCGCCAGCCGGCCTCTTATAACTGGCACTGAGTCCACCACACCACGGCCCTTGACGCGAACTTTGTTCGCTCGGGGGCATTTTTTATTTCGCTAGTTGGCAGATCGATGGCATATTATAAACATTAACTTTTTTAAATTTCCGGCTTCTGCCTGCCCTACTTCTCTTGAACAAGCCTCGCGGATAGCCTGTTGGCTAATAAATAATTGCATGAGTCTATCAGCCTTTTATCAGCATTTGTTTGCATAAATAAAAAAAGACTAGCAGTTTCACCAGATTTCAAGGTATAATAGATTTGTAAATGAAAGTTCTATTATAAAAAAAAGAATGTCTCCAATCGCAATATATATTAACCGCCAGCCTATTTTGGCGTATCTGGTAGCCATCGCCTTCTTCACTATACTTGGAATAATCATTTTTCAATTGACGTCTAAGGCGGAAATTGGAGAATCGGTCGGACATATCTTCGAAGTAACGAAAGTTCACACTCCGCCGAAACAGGCCGAGAAAGTCTGTCTCGATCCGGGACATGGCGGCAGGGATGTGGGCGCAAGCTATGGACAAATCTATGAGAATGAGATAAACCTCGAAGTGGCGTTAAAAACAAAATCTATCTTGGAAGATCGAGGGTTTACTGTTTATATGACAAGAGAAGATGATTCCTCGGTCGCCAAAAGGGACAGAGCCAAATATTGTAACTCCGTAAAAGCAGATATTTTAGTATCGATACATCATAATTCCTATCAAGCAGATAGAACGGTGGATTATAGCACCACTCTGTATTTTAAAGACAGCGATCAATCACTCGCAAGTAATATTTTGATCACTGTCTCAGACAAATTAGGGACCAAGAACCAGGGTATTTCCAAGTTTGACAATAGTCTCTTGTGGGTAGCAGAGATGCCGGCTGCTCTGAGCGAAGCCTTTTTTCTGACCAGTCGGGATGAATATTCACTCGTAACGAGCGCAAATTCGAGTCGCCTTTCCGATGAAGCCGAGGGTATAGCCTCCGGCATCGTCAATTATTTTACAAATCCCGAACTGGCGAAGGCCTCAATAAATGACGATTCTCTGATGATTGATCGTACAGATTTTGAAGATTAACCGCCCTTCTCTTACCAAACTCTTTAATTTTGTATTCTTTTCTCTTCTTCAGATTTAATTTTATCGATCCGATGAGTCATCGATTTTTCTTTTTTCGACCTGTTTTTGAGCAAAGAGAGGAAAAGCCAGCTAAAGCAAAAGATCCAGATGAGGAGAAACGGTGCCATTACAAAGAAGAATCCAATATTGAAAGACTTCTGATCGAAGTTATACGTTATAAGCGTCAAAGAGATTGAGATCAACACCGAAAAAGGAGTTTTCCAATCATTTTGCTGTGTGGTTGCTTCCTGTTTATTTAAGAAAATATTTTCCAACATAGACTGACTAATGGTAATCTGGCAATCGGAAAAAACTTCAGCTTGTTTAGGCTTATCTTGTTTGCTCTGTTTAGTTTTGGTGGCACTCTTCATCTCTTCTATCTTTTACTTCAAAAAAAGAACCCTGACTGGGTTCCTTGTTACACTAGAAGAGCACTAAGTTTTCAAGCAAGCAAAAAGCAACCCGGTAAAGTTTGGGCCAAGCGTCTATAATGTATGTTTTTGGTAATCGAAAAGTTCATATTTATATAATAACACCAATCAATCCATTGTCAAGACCACATCTGTGATTCGAATGGTGCTCTTGAAATAAGAAGTCTGTCGTTAATAATAAGTGACCATAGTTCTCGTCGTTCCTCCTTGAACAATAAGAAACAAGGAAATAGCAAGGCTTTCGGGATCATGGCACATCATATACCTAACAACTAACAAAAGAAAATATCTTGGCACAATTCATCAGTTCTAGTTAATCAGAGCCAGTTCTACTGCTGCGAGGGCCGCTTCTCCACCAACATGATATCTGTCTCTAGCTTGATCAATATTTTCAACAGTAAGAACACCAAACCCGACCGGAATCTTATAATCCAGAGAGACGCGCAGTACTCCTTCTTGAGCCATTTTACAAACATAGTCAAAATGAGGAGTCTCACCTCGGATAATACAGCCAAGTGCAACCAAGCAATCATACTTTTTCATACCTGCAAGTTTCTGCAATGCGTATGGTATTTCTACACTTCCAGCGACTGGGATTATCCTAATATTATTTCTTTTCACCCTACTTGTCTCCAAAGTCTCGAGAGCGAATTTTAATAGTTCATCGGTGATATCCTGATTGAACCGGGCGACGACAATACCGATATTAAGATGGCCAGCATCAAATTGAATGACATTTTTATTTTTGATCTGCATACTGATCCTTTATTATTCTTTGAATATATTTGGCTATCATATCAAACTCAAGATTTACGCTGTCCCCTATTTTTTTCTGTTTTAGATTAGTATGATCTTGAGTATATGGGATAATCGAGACTGTAAAGAAATCTTCCCCGGCGCTGACAACAGTAAGGCTTATACCGTCAATGGAAACTGATCCCTTTTTCGCAACCAATGGCATGAATTTCGATTCCAAGACGGTGATCTTGTAGACGAAGGAATTGCCTTCGGCTGTCACGGATTGGATTTTGCCGGTACAATCAATATGCCCTGAAACGATATGGCCGTCGAGCCTGTCTGAAAGCTTCATCGATTGCTCGATATTAACCATTTGTCCAGCTTGTAATTCTTTCAAATTTGTCTTTCGTAGAGTCTCCGGCATATAATCAAAAAATAACGCTCCATTGTTTTTCTTAACTGTAGAGCACACTCCATTTACTGAAATGCTCTCCCCTTCTGCAATCTCCGGGATAGGATTTTCAATACTCAAAACCATCCCGCTATCAGATAGCGAGATATCCATAACCTTTGAAACTGTTTTTATAATTCCGGTGAACATAGTTTTGGATTCGGAAACACTTTTTTTGACTCTTCCACATCTATCTTTATTTGACTTGTCAGCTTGTCCTGATCCATGAATTTCTTAGCCGGCCGAAGATATTTAAGTAGTTCAAACTCCAACTGATGGACTGTTTGATCCAGGAAATAATCAATGACAAAGATCTCCAGTGACGGTTTCTCTATGCCAAAAGTCGGTATTGGTCCGTAAAACAAAGCGCCAGCATAAACTTTTCCCCCTATCTTTACCTTCGCCGCATACACGCCATACTGATATTGAAAATTATCTGGCACTATCAAGTTGAAGGTTGGATACCCGATTAGATGACCCTGACCACGACCAGCTATGATCTCTGATACATATTTCATGTAATCTATCCGACAGTTTAGAAACACTATTTAATATTAGCAGATCAAACCAGAGAACTAAAGAGAAAATGGCTACAAAATGCCATACCTGTTGACCAACCTATTGCTTTTCTGGTATGGCATATGTAGCCAGACAAACTGGCAGACCGGGTACAAAGGAGGTCTTGTAATGACGAATTGTTGTTTGATATTGGTGGTTCAGCAGCCAAATCCCAATGTGATCGACAAATTGAGAGGCCTTGGTCTCAAGATGGATGTCAGGCCAACGTATCTCGTTCTTCGTCCGAATAGAGATGCTCTTTCCGGGGAGTACAATATTCCTGCAATCGTCGATGATGCAACAGCGAGAATTGAGGCGACGGAAGGGGTTTTCGAGGGTCAAGCAGTTGTTGTCGCTAGTTCCTCCGGAAAACCCATGAATTACTACCGGGAATACACCATCCGAGACGGCAGGGAGAAAAGAGCATGTTTTTCCACGCCAAGTGGTTTGGTAGTTGTAACCGCAAGCCATGAAGGCAAAGTAATCGTGGAAAAGAGCACCGTTCATCGAGAAGGCTGCCGCGCGAAGATAGTATCCGAAAATATCTGGGAGGGATTTCGGAATGATCCGCACGGTTGCCCACAACGGTATCGCAACGCAATAAAAGCAGTATTGCGAAAAATCGACAAGCCGCAGGAACTACAATATGGTCAAAAGTATGTAAAGTATGTAAAGAATACGGCAACCTCGACTCCGGCTTTGACCGTACCCGAAATTCCCTACGCCCTGAGACGGGAAGTTCTGCTTTTTCTGCAAGCTCATCGGTATCCCATGTCGATAAAAGCAATTGCCGTCAACGTCATTGCTACCGAAGAAGAAGTGGGAGAGATCGTCGGAGACTTGATTGCCGCCCGCAAGATGATCATATACTCCCAGCCACAAGGCCTCTTTCAGTTCATCCCCGAACTGGGTCATCTAATTTTGGCCATAATGAGGTCGGCCCCAGGTATCAACGTCTCACCGTCTACCCTGTTCCATGAAATTGACCCGCGCTATGAGTATGATTTGGCAATGATTGAACAAGAGATGAGATCAATGTGTCAGACTGGATCAATCGTTCGTGTACCGGAATACACAAACGAAACCTACTACTGCCCTTAGCCGCTCGCAGAGCGCTATTACAAGAATGGCGCTAGCCGAAAGCTGGCGCCATTATTTTATTAAATGCCTCCCGCCATTGCTTTATTCGGCAAAAAAGTTTATAATTAAGAGTCATTAAAAGAAAGATCAAATTGAATTGTCCTAGATGCGGCGGAAAAATGGTAGAGGAGAAAAAGTTTTCCTGCAAGAAAGAAGCTGACGGTAGCGGAACACTAAACGGCACTCATCAGGTTTGGTTTTGTAGAGACTGTCATGCAACTGCACCGATAAAATAAGCACTTTAGAAATCGGCACTTTTCATATTACACAGAGTGACTAAAATATATTTCTCAGGAAATAACTCTTTTGATTTTTTCTACTACGTCAATTGGCAAAAGTTCGGATTTTACGTAAAAATCCACGGCCCCAAGCCCAATCGCTTGCTTTTTTTTCTGGTCATCAGCCAGAGCCGATAGAACTGCCACTGGAATAGCGGATGTCTCGGTGTCTGCCTTTATGGCTTTTAAAACATCAAAGCCATTTATCTTTGGCATCATTATATCTAGAAGAATGAAGTGGGGCTTGTTTTGTTTGATTGTCTGGATCGCATCCTCGCCGTTCATAGCCTGAAGCACAATAGCACCTTCTGCCTTTAATCTCTCGCTGTACATTTCCAGCAATGTCGGGTCGTCATCGACGATTAAAATGACTTTATCGTTCATACTCTCCTTATAGCTCTAATTCTTCTTTTTTTGCATTGATAAATTTCAACCAGGAATTCATAATTTTTATGATAGTTTTTAGAGGGGCCTCAATGATGAAATCTAGCGCAATGATAAATGGATTAAAAGCGGTGAATTTGTCTGAAAAAAACTTACCGATTCGGATAAAGGGTAGCAAGAGAAATTCCATCATGGAAGTGATAGCATCGTCCTTTGATCGCTTCATTGCTAACTCTAGCGCGATATTGCGAATTCGAAAAGAGAAGAACGAAACAACGGAAACAAAGAAAAAGAATAGAATAATACTTAAGATATTGAAATCGAGTGAAAGAAGAAGCCAGATGACCACTCCTAATATCCCTAAAGTAAATAGTATATAAATAATATTGAATATCTCGAAACCGCCAGCAACCTGAGGCACTAAGCGGAAAGGTTTGTCCTCTATCTGATCGGATGTAATGATACTGGTGGTCACAGCCGAAACGTTTTTTACATTTTTCTTGGGCGGTGATTTGACAAATGTTCCGGAGACTAACATTAGAAAAGGCGGCAATGAGACATTGATAATTAATGAGACCAAATTTATTTCGCCGGCAATATATTTATCGAAGGGAATCTCCAAAAGAAAGGCTAGCGAAATTTTCGTGCATATAATGAATATCAACGCACGGTAGGTTCCACGCCAAACCTTACGCCGGCCGGCTTCGACAACCATCTGATACCTCTCTATCACCATTGCTTCGAGTATTCGAGGATTATTCTTAATATTATCAAGAGTTGTACCCTTTGAAAGCAAAACCTGACGTAATAGTACAAAAGGAGCGATGTATCGCTTTACAAACGTTACATAGCGTGGACGCAGATGATGGTTTAATACTCTTTCGATGATGTTAAAATAAGGATCGAAACTCTTGGCAATTTTTATAATTTCCTCAGAATCACTAGAAAACCAGGCAGGAATACCCTGTTTTATCAGCCAAAATTGGATCAAGGGTAGATCAGGTTTTAAAAGAAGTTGATAAATTACAGATTTGAGCTGAATTGCGCTCTGTTCGGGCGTTTGACTTGATCCATCGATAATAAGGTTCTTATTATAGATCCGAAACGCATAATCGATAAAAACGTCATTCTCCCGTGATGGTTTAAGATATTCCTCTATCTCGCAGGCGGCCCAGTCCAAGATAATTTTTTGAAGTTCATGGCGCTTGAAACGTTTGGATATGGCATGTTTCAAGATCAATGTATTGCGGCCGATTATCTCTTTAATCTTGACAATATCCTGCTCTTTCAGAAGTTCGGGATTCAGATAATTTGACCAAGCCAGTTCATTGATAAGATCATTCGTCATCTGGTTGACATTGTTGTGCAGAGCAAGCGCATATCTTCGCCGCAAGATCCTGGCAATTGCATTTTTCAGAATTAGGTGCTCCTCTTGATATTCCAAAGCGACCCTTATCTTCTCATAGATAAGCGCAGAGCTAACAGTTTTGTCATTATCATGATGTAAATTCTTTTCGATCTCCAAAGCAGCGAAAAAATCGCTGATCAATTTTTCGGCCTGAAAAGATAAAGATAACGGTGATTTTGAATCCATGTTTTGATTATATCCTAATATGGTCGTAATATCAATTTTATGGTAAGATGACCAAAGCATTAAAAGCAACAAATTATGCCCAGAAGACATATCCCCGTCCTCGAAAATGAGGTGATCAATCAATTTCGTTATTTAGATAAACTAAATGGCGCTGTTTTTGTCGATGCCACTCTAGGAGCAGCCGGGCACAGTATTATGCTAGCAGAAAGTTTAAAGCCAAAAAACGAAAATGTATTTATCGGGATTGATCAGGATGAGAAGGCACTCGAAATTGCCAAAAAAGAAATTAAACAGGCCGGGTTCGAGAGAGAGTTTATACTTGTCCATGACAATTTCGAAAATATTGCATCCATTCTAAAAGAGCTAGATTATGAATCAATCGACGGTGCTTTGCTTGATATCGGCGTTTCCTCTATGCAGATCGATGAATTGGAACGAGGATTCTCGTTCAAGGATCCAAATCAACCGTTAGATATGCGAATGGATTGTTCTAAATCCCTGACAGCTGGATATCTACTAAATAATTATCCAGAATCACGAATTAATAACATAATTCACGACTTCGGAGAAGAGCAATTTTCAAGAGTAATCGCCAGAAATATTATCGAGGCAAGAAAAGCCAAGAAGATGAATACTATCGGGGATCTCCTGTCTGTCTTGGAACGCTCGATCCCTGTCAAAATTCAAAAAACAAGTAGAGTCAACTTCGCCACCAAAACATTTCAAGCGCTGAGAATTGAGGTCAATCAGGAATTGGAAATCTTGGAAAAATCGATAAACGACTTTGTAGGTGCCCTAAAACCCGGCGGACGTCTGGCCATCATAACTTTTCATTCGCTGGAAGACCGGATTGTCAAACAGACATTCAAATTGCTTGCTGATCCTTGTCAGTGTCCAAAAAGCATGCCCTGTATCTGCAATAAAAAACCAACGGTAAAAATGATTACAAAGAAACCTGTCGGACCGGCTGATGACGAGATTCGAGAGAATCCAAGATCTAGGAGTGCCAAACTTAGAGTGATTGAGAAGCTACAATAGTTTAAATTATTATTTGCCATTAGAGGACATGAGGACTCATTCCGAGGTCGTCCCCCTATCCTCTAATAACTCCAACCCCCGACACGGTATAGAGGAAATCTTCTCTTTCATAAAAGATCCCCCCGATGAATCGGGGGGTCCCTATGGGATATCATCTTTTATGACGGAGAAGGACTATTACAAGTTGCCCCCAAATAAAAATAATGATTAGAACAGGAGATTTCTCCCCCACTTCGCTTGCCAGCTACGAGGGGCACGGCAACCTAAAGCCACAAGGAGTCGAAATGACAAAAAAATCTGTTCAAAATAAAATAGTCCTTTTTGATCCTAAAAAATGATAGCCCAAACATTATTTTGTCCCCCTTTTCAAGGGGGAGCTAGAGGGGGTTTATAGAAATATTCAAACAAGAAAGAGCCCGCCTCTAACATAAACAATAATAAGGTATTGGATCCCCGGGTCATGGCGCTGCCTGCCCGAGGATGACACTGTTTAGTGGGCATAAGAATGACATTAGAGCAGGAGATTTCTCCGACCTCGACAGCACGTCGAGGGGTCGAAATGACAATGATATGATGAATATTGAAAATTGCAAAATTGATAACTTGAAAGCCAAGCTTTTATTGCATTCTTGCTGTGCGCCGTGTTTAACCGCAGTAAACGGAAAGATTGATGCCGACTTTGATATTTCCATCCTTTGGTACAACCCAAACATCGAACCGCTCGAAGAACACAACAAGAGACTGTCAGTGTTGCAAAATTTTGCCGATGAGACAGCGATTCAACTAAATAATTACAAATACGACTATAGGGAAGAAAATGATAAATGGCACGAGGCAATTGCCGGTTTCGAGAACGAGCCGGAGGGCGGCAAAAGATGCGAAAAGTGTATTGAATTCCGCTTACAGAGAACGAAGGAGCTTTCGGAGAAGTATGATCTTTTCACAACAACTCTGTCAGTTTCACCGCACAAAAACGCAAAATTTATTAATGAGTTTGGCAAGAAATTGAGTCCCAAATATCTCAAATCAGACTTTAAAAAAGAGAACGGATATCTCCGTTCCATCGAACTCTCAAAAGAATATGAGCTTTACAGGCAGAATTATTGTGGATGTCTTTATAGTACTAAGTACTAAGTACTAAGTACTGAGTACTATTCATACCTAAGTACATCAAGAACATTTACCCTTTTGGCCCTGTTGGCGGGGTAGAATCCAGTGACGAACCCGACTAAGAGAGCGGTTGCTAAAACTAGAAACAGGAAGGCTGGGGTATAATAAAAGACCGCCACAGCATCGCCGCCCGCTCGGATGGCAAAATAATTTAAAATAGTGTTGGCAATTTTACCCAAAACCATCCCCCAAGCTATCCCCAGGACGCCGCCGATCAGACCCAAGACCAGCGCCTCCACGATGAAAAGATTCATCACATCCTTCTTCCCCATCCCGAAAATTTTCATCAGAGCCACTTCCTTGATCCTCTCTAGCAATGAGATAGTCAAAGTATTAAACATACCGAGAAGTGCAACAACTAGAGCAATCACACCAAAGCTGCCAAGAACTATCTTAAAAATGCCAAAGAATTGCTGTACCTGGGCAACCGTATCTCCCACATATTCTGTCTTCAAGCCATAAGCTTCAACTTGCTTTCTGACTCTATCCACCTCGGTGCGATTATCGATCCTTGCCTTCACCTGGGAAAAAGCGGTGGGTTCGGCTAGGGAGAATCCTGAAGTGGTGGTATAGATCGAGGGCGAAGCGTCCTCTTTGATGACGCCGACAATTTCAAATGATTGGCCCTCAAATGTCTGGGGCTCACCAGTTTTTGATAGTTCCTTGGGCAAGACAATATCGAAAATGCCTCGTTGTCCGATGATAGTTTTTGGATTTTCCTTGGTCACAAAAGCAGCATAAGTACTATTCACAACCACCTTGAGAGGATCTTTGTCATCCTTCTTTAAATTTTGCCCATAATTAATTTTCTTACCCGACCAATCGAGATAAGATTCAGAGGAGACAACGAAAAATGCAATGTCCATCGAATTTTCGCCGCTTTTGGCTTTGCCGCCAAGATTGATAATAGTCTCGATAGATCCGACACCATCGATACCATCAATTTTTGAAACAAGTTCATCATTCAATCTGACAACCTGGGAATTGCCAACTCCGACATCGATAAGCTGGAAGGCATCTCCTCCGGTGATCTGCTGCGTCACTAGCCGCTGTATTCCGGAACTCAAGGCGATCAAGAATACGACTGCCGAGATACCGATAATAATGCCGATCAAGGTCAGCATTGTCCGAAGTTTATGAGAGAAAAGATTTCTCAAGGCAAGTTTTGTAATGAATAGTTTGTCCATAATTTTATAATTTTCAATTTTCAGTTTTCAATTTTATTGTTTATGTTTTTTATCGGTGGATCTGCTACAGTCCCGACATTCGCCGGAGATTCTTCGCAAGCTCAGAATGACGTGCTGTCATCCTGAACCGATGATCACTTCCCCTTGTCATCCTGAACCGATGATCTTGGAGGTGAAGGATCTCTCAGCTTGTCTGGGCCGACATTCGTCGGAGATTCTTCGGTTCCTCAGAATGACATGCTGTTGGCAGTAGATTTCTCCGCCGGTTCACCGAGTCGAAATGACAGCTCTTTTGAAGGAAGAATACTTAATACTTAATACTTAATACTTAATACTAACGATGTCTCGTGTCCTCTGTAATCTGGCCGTCTCTCATCCCAATACGCCGGGTGCCGCAGTCCCAATATGCTCCATTGTGGGTTACCATCATGATTGTCCTCTTACTCTTGACATTTAATTCGGTCAAGATAGACATTATTTGATCTCCGGAGGTAGTATCCAAATTGCCGGTTGGCTCATCTGCCATAATAATCCAAGGATTGGAGACAAGTGCTCTGGCAAGGCCGACTCTTTGCTGCTCACCACCAGATAATTGCGTTGGGAGCTGCTTTGAGAGATCGGCAATATGAAGATCTGAGAGTGTATGATGAGCTTTGACAATAGCATCTTTTTCTTTCATCCCCTCGACAATCAAAGGAAATGCAACATTTTCTATCACATTCAGCGACTTGATCCACTGAGGCATCTGGTAAACCATGCCAATTTTCTTGGCGCGAAATTTCGATCTCTCATCATCACCGAGTTTATAAATCTTGGTATCTCGGATCGTGACTTCACCCTTTGTCGGTTCATCCAAACCAAGGATAATGTTGAATAGCGTCGATTTACCGCAACCGGAAGGCCCGAAGATTACAATAAAATCAGTCGATTTAACCTCCAGATCGATGTTTTTTAGGGCGGTAATAGTATTTTTGCCAACAGCAAAATCCTTGGCCACTCCCTTGACCTTGATAATGGTCTCGTGTTTTGACTCTGGTTTATCTGTTTTCGTCTCGTCGTCTACCAATTTCCCCTCCTAGAATAGGATTCTTGTTTGTTGTTCTAATTATACTAAAAATTTTGAGATAAGGCCAATGCTTTATTGTTCGAATGCTTGCATCTTTAGCATGAGAACTCTTGTGACAGTTGCGACAGACTTCTCAATGGCGTTGCCTTTCGAAGGATAATACTATTGCTCAGAATGACAACTTTTAAGGGACAATATACTGAATACTGAATACTGAATACTGAATACTGAATACTGAATACCTAATACCTAAATCCTCCCCAGCCACCCAAATATGTTGTTCAAAGTTCTGGTTAAGATAGCGAAGACTGACTCGGTCACTTGGCCGGTGATAACGGTTTGATCGGCGCTGAATGCAATATTGCCCGTCTGATCAGCTGAGACAATTTTGAAATGATAAGGCGCTCCCGGATTCAAGCCGGATATAATGACCACGTGATTTTTCGTCATAGCCATATCCGGCGGTGTCTTTTTGCGGTATTCGCTGCCGGCAAGTCCCTCATCATAAGCAATCTGACTTGTGGAGAGTTCATCGGTTTTCCAAGAAATAATCACTCTGGCCTCATTGTTGTTGCCGGAACCAACATTTGAACTCTCGATAACGACATCGGAAATCACCGGTGACCGTGAGTCCGAACTTGTCCTCAAAATTTGCAAATCAGAGAGTGTCTTGTTGCCGAATTGGTCCACACCGGAAACGGTAAACTTGTATTCCGTGTCATTGGAAAGATTGGAGAGAAAAACGCTGTGTCTTACAACAAAGGCTGACTGACTCTGCTCGAAAGTAACATTGTCAGCAGATGCAATCGGCGTATACTCTACGGACGAAGTCGTCGGCACATTGGTCAGCCAAGTGATATTAACTGTCGGCGCCGGTCCGGAAAAATCCGGTTGGTATTCAATAGTTGAAATTGTCGGCATCGGTAAAGTATCAAAAACATAATCATCACTCGACATAGTGTTATCATCAATATCACCGCCCTGAATTTTAAAATGGTACTTGGTAGTATGAGCAAGATTGGATAATTTAACACTATGTTTAGTGGTCATCGAATCATCAGCTTCGGGCAGTACCAGACCATAACTAATGGAATTTCCATAGTGCACCTTGGTATTTGAGGCGGTAGTTGTCTCCCAAGTAATATCAGCAGAAGTGAGAGTAATGTTGGAAACAGTCACATTGGCGATAGAGGGTGAATCAAGGGTGGCGAAAGAGTAAGTTGTTGAATATGCATCATCTAGCGAATAATCACGGTATTGATCAAGAGATTGAACTTGGTAATAGTAAGTTTCTCCAGGATCAAGACCTACTAACAAAATAGAATGATCTGTCTCTAGCGTTGTACTTAACTGTCCGGAATCAAGAGCATCTTTGTTTTTGCCAAAACGGACAGAGGCAGTTGAATCTCTGGATACAACCCAGGCAATAGTAGCTGTGGTGGATTTTGTACTGACCTGTGGTTCTGATAGCATTACAGGAGGAGTAATAAATTTTCCAGTTGGCATTTTGGAGACAGTCGCTGAAGATGCCGAAGTAGCACCTGCATTATCAACTGCTTTAATTCTGTAAAAATATGTAATTTCATTACTAAGATCTGTATCGATATATGCAGTAGAGGCAGAGGTTGACAACTCGGTAAAAGTAGAATTATCGACCGAGCGCTCTATGACATAGTTCTTAAATGTATTTGCATTATGACCTGTTCCGGCCTGCCATTGCAGAGTCAACATATAACGTTCGAGCGTTCTATCTGAGGAATCGGTGATGGAAATGGTCGATGGAATTGGCGGAGCAGCAGTCATACAATTAAAATTAACGGTGGTATAATTATCGGCAGTCAAAGAATAACTACCTGCATCATCCTTGGCTAGTAAATACAGAGTGTTTACCCCTTGCTTTGTAGCAAAGGAATCTGCGGAGAGCGATGTGGCGGCGGTACCAGTCCAGGTAATGTTCTGATCAGTAGGCTCAGCATTGACAGAGTAACCGTAGCTAGCTATCGGCCTTGTATGAGAAGGGGCAGTCCAGGAGAAAGCAAAAGAATTTACATCGGATAATTCAGGCGTAGCTGTCAGGCCCGTCGGTTTGGCCGGAAGGCTCGAAGAATAGTAATACGTTGTTTGAATTTCGGAAGAATAGTTGCCGGCACCATCTACGGCTCTAAGAAAGAATATGTTCTCCCCTTCTTTGTAAGATGCAATACCGCTGACACTCGGATCGGCGATAGTGGCCGACCAGTCATCACCAGAATCACCGCCTCTTTTGTATTGATAACCGGCGATACCAGAAGAATAGGCGTTGATTGTATCGAGAGCAACCGGCCAGGAGAAGGCAAAGGAATTCACGGAAGAGTAGCCCGCCGGATTGACGGCAATATATGACGGTGGAGACGGATTGCTTACGTCGAATTTGTAGGTGAAAAGTTCCGAGACTGCCGAGATATTGCCGGCAAGATCAGCCGTTTTAATGCGCAGGCAATATGTGCCCTCGGTAGCTCCGAGATTTGGAACAGTAATATTTGTATCAGCAGAATAGTGAAGACCTCCTCCAGTATCAGAAAGCACACCTCTGGTCTGATATGGATTGCCGCCGCCATCTCCGCAGCTTGTGCCAAAGTAGGAGTAGTAGCCGGCTACACCAGACGGATCACCTATCTCCGAAGTATCAACAGAGCTAATCCATTCGAAGTATGGAGTTGGATAGTTGTAATAGTTACCTGATATTAAAGAAACGATTTTGCCATCGGTTGAATAGCCGTTGACTGTAGGGTTGGCAGGGGCAACAGAATCCCGTTTAGCTTCACTTTCAAGTAAAAAGAATGTTTCCGGTGAGTTCTGATTTGCATATTCGGTAGCAATCCAGTCGGCAGATCGGGCGGCGCTTGAAGCATGGACTTCGTCGATTAGGCCATTTAGGTATCTTGTGTTCCCGTTATTCATACCGATTACCAGTGGCGCGTCAGTACTAACATCATAATTAGAACTGCTAGCTGTATTCTCGCCGATGCCATTTACATATAATATAATATTCGTGCCAGAACGAACTCCATTGACATAATACCATGTACCAGTTGAAGCCACGGTTGTAGAATAAACATTTCCATCTGATTGTCTATAATCACTTCTAGCACCAAAACGCAAATGATTGTCACCACTATTTTTATTACCCAACAAATAGCCTGGATAAGGAGCACTGAGAGACCCCTTTGTTAAGATGTGCCAATCAGTTGTTAGTACACTTAATTTCACCCAACCCGATACCGAGAAATCGCCAGTACCAAAATTCAGACTAGCCGAACTCAACACATTAACATAATCACCCGCCCCGTTGAATGACAACGCTCCCCCTTCTTTTCCAGAGGTCGTTAGAACACTTGTATTTTGTTGTGCGGTGCCATTATTCACTCCTGTCGAATCAGCTACATTTGCATTGGCGGCATTATCATTCATATGCCAGACGCCTGCATAGCCATTACTCCAGACATCGGCAATGTTTTCTTGGTTTGTTGCCGCGGCATTGCCATAGTAGAGATAAATAACAGTGTCGATTGAGGCAGAGAGAGTGGAAATCTTGACCCAAGCTATCATACTGTTCGAGCTTGTCGAGAACTCTTCTATTTCGTGGCTTAACTTGGTGACTTCATCACTTCCAGTAAAGAGGATATCGTCACCATCTGCTTGAGTTTTTGCGAAGATAGCGTTGTTTTCATCGGCAATTTTAATCAGAACTGGAAAATCAGTCTGATTCGTGTTCGAAACCTTGGTATGATCAATCGTGATTTTTTGTCTGTAATTCCAAGTGCCTTGTCCGCCAGCTGGCGGAGTGTACCAAGCAGCAGAGGCAGAAGGCGCCTGGCGGAAGATCAGCAATCCGGCAAAAAGTGAAAAGACCAAGGCAAAAACCAAGACAACAGCGAGATGGCTTCGTTTGATTTTCAATTTATCAATTTTTAGGTTTGGTAGTTTCATTTTTGGTTTTAATATATCTTTATTATCTCATAAAACAGCTGTTTTTAAAAAAGGGATAAAAGGGTTAGAAAGGGCTAAACGAAAGGGTTTTTGCTATGAAAGTTTGTCTTTCTTGTTATCTTTTAGGAAATTTTCAAGATATTTATCAAACTCCTTCTCCTTATCAGACCGCCTCTTTAATTCTATTCTGGCGAGGTCATTTCCGGTCAAAGTCTTCTCCCTTATCGTTTTTTGCTCCAGTGCCTTGATCTGATTGAAGAGCATCTTGGCCTCCCCTTTGCAAAGCCAAAAACCCTTTTCTGCTCTTTCCTGATCCCCTACTTTACCCTTGATGCAATGTTCGAAATCGGCCATTAACTCTTCGTTCGATCCGGCGGAAAAGCCAAGAAAACTAATATATTCGTTTGTAGTCGTGCGACGAAATCCCTCCTCTATATTTCTGACCGTCGATCTGGCAGAGCGATCCATATGACTCCTTGCCGGCTCCTTTTGCGGCAGGGTTTTGATGTATTCCTCTGTTAAATCCAGAATTTCATTGGCTTGCTGCCAAGTGCGAAGTTGTTTGTAAGCCAAAGGGTTTTTGTAAGGGATCATAAGGGTTTCCTAGGGGCAAATAAAGGGAATTAATGGGTAATTTGTATATCGCTTTTCTTTGTCATCCTGAACCGATGGTCGCTTTCCTTTGTCATCCTGAACCGGTGATCTTGAAGGTGAAGGATCTCTCAGTTTTTCTGATTCAATTCTTGCATACGCGAGGGATTCTTCGATTCCTCAGAATGACAGCTCTTTTAAAGGAAGAATACCTAATACCTAATACCTAATACCTAATACCTAATACTCTCCCTCTATTCATACTCCTTCAACCAGAATCCGAATATATTGTTCATCGCCCCTTTCACCAAATCCCAGGCTGATTTTTTGCCCTCATTGGTGACGAATACTCTGTTTTCTGACTCTGTGGTATTGCCTGCTTTGTCCTTGACTACAACCTTTAAGTGATAAGTGGCAGATGGCTTAAGATCAGAAACGAGCATTGCTCTCTCGACCAGTAAACTTGATTCTTCCTGGGTGTTTTGAGTATATGCGCCATCTGTGCCATCGCCGTATTCGATGATTGCAGTCGTCGGCTCGTCGGTCTTCCAGCCAACAGCGATCTGTGCCTTGATACCGGCACCACTGCCGATCATCGAAGTTTCAATGACAAGGTCGGAGATTTTTGGTGGACGGGTATCAAACGGAGTTGTGAATTTCTCTGTCGGACTCAATACCTGATTACCGATCTCATCCCGGCCCGATACGATAATATCGTAGGTAGTATTGTCCTCAAGTCCAGACACCTCGATCGAGTGCCCAATCTCACTCTTGGCCTTGACCGCTTCTTGCCAATCATTGCCGTTGGCAGAATAACGGATAATGGTGGAAGTTGGCACATTGGTAGTCCACGAAGCTTTGAAAGCTGATTTTGCACTACCCATCACTGGCTCTATTTTCAAATTTTCAACTTTAGGCAATGGCAAAGTATCAAATTGGTAGTCATCAGAAATAAGAGGATTGTTCTCAATATCAGCGCCCTTGATGCGGAAATGGTAAGTTGTGCCCGGCTTTAGAGAAGTCAATTTGACCGTGTGCTTGGTAGTGCTGGCGCCGGAAATATCTTCTATCTCCATCCCGTAGCTATTTGTTTCGCCATAGTGAATAGTTGAATTAGAAACAGTGGTGGTCTCAAAGGAAATATCAGCAGTGGTCAAAGTAATGTTGTTAACAGCAGTCTCAGAGATGGCCGGAGCCTTAGCGGTAGTAAACGAGAATGTATTTGAATAGGCGCTATCAGCATTGTAGTCGCGGAACTCATCGAGAGATTGAACTTGGAAATAGTACCTGGTCGATGGAGCTAAACCTGATAGATTTACGCTGTGATTAACCGTCGAATCAAATTGACCGCTCGATGCCTCAAAATTACCATCATCGCTTCTGCCATAACGCACAACAGAGGAAGATTCCCTGTTAGTTGTCCAAGTTACAGTGGCACTGGAAGATTTGACATTGGTAATCGCAGGATCAGAGAGGACTTCTGGCGGTGTCAGGAAATTGCCGGTCGGTTGCTTGTGGACGATCGAAGAAGCGGCTGATTCTTTGCCGGCGTTATCCACAGCTTTGACGCGGTAGAAGTAGGTAGCCGTATTGGTCAAATTGGCCACATCGATATAGGCTGTGCTTGTAGTGTTGGCCAGAGAAGAGAAATCTGTGCCATTCATTGACCGTTCGATGGCATAATGATCAAATGTCGATTGATCAAGATTGGACGGCGCTGTCCACTTGAGTGTCAGGCTCCAAGTCTCATAGATTCGGTTTGATGAATCAGACAAGCTCATATTTACTGGCGTTGGCGGAGCGGCTGTTTGGGCGGTGAATGTTTTGGATGCAACATAGTCATTTTCAAAAGAAAGGTTACCGGCAGCATTGACCCCAAGCACATAGACAGTATTTAATCCCTGCATCGTCGCGAAAGGAGACGGCCCAATGCTGATATGATCGACTTGCGAGCCAATGTAAGTTACGTTTTCGATCGTCGGGATAGCATTGACAGAATAGTAGTAGCCGACCACCGGCGGATCTCCGGCGCCTGTCCCGGATTTATCCCAGGAAATAGTGAAATTATTAGTATCGGAAGTCTCCGGAGAAACAGTCAGGTTGGCAGGTTTGGCAGGCGCAACACCGGAGTAGTAGTAGGTTACCTGTTGATAAGTACTAGAAATGTTGCCGGCGTTGTCGACTGTTCTAACAAAGAAAGCGTTCGGACCTTCTTGGTATGACTGAATGCCGGAAACAGTTGCTGAAGCATCGGCAGTGTGAGACCAGGTTTCATCAAGCGCCGTGGCGCGTTTGTATTCATACCATTTTACCCCCGAGGCACTTACTCCGCCAACAGGATCAGTGCCGGCCGGCCAGGAAAAGCTAAATGAATCGGTCGTCGTGTAGCCGGCCGGAGTGGCGGCGATGAATGATGGCCTGTTTGGAATGGTCTTGTCATAACCAAACTCGAAGAGAGTGGCAGCAGCTGAGACATTGCCGACTGCATCCTGGGTTTTAACTATGAAATAGTAGTACTTGCCATCGTCGGCAGTAGAAATCGAATCAGAGTAGGCTTGGGCTACATCCATACCCCCGGAGTGGGCTTGATATCCAAACGCCCCACCCCCTGGGGCGTTTGACGTACCGAAGTAGGTATAGTAGCCGGCAACGCCAGAGCCATCACCATCAGTCGAGCCGGAGAAGGCGAAGTTGATTGCCCCTGTATCCTTGATCCAAGATTCATTATCGATCGTAGTGCCTTCGACATTGACGGTAGTGGAAGTAGGATTGGTAGGAGCTGTGTTGTCGGTGATGAATCCAGAATTGCCAGAAACAGAGGTCGAATTGTTGGTCAAAAACCACTTGGAATCACCAGCCACAGCAATGTCTTGCACAGAAACATAGTCAAGAATAACGGTGCCTGAAACTTTAGAAATGGTGGCGGTTTGGCCGGCATTCACCGAACTTATGGGCATCAAAGTCCCAGAAACTCCACTAACATTGAAATCACCTGTGAAAGTATTGGTGGAACCATTGGCAAATTTCAATGCTCTATCTAGACCCGAACGTCCAATATGCGTTAAATTGTTGAAAGTATTATTTCCTGTGATAGTTGTTTTGTGTGCTCCTGCGGCAGTATCAGTGGCGATGAAATTATTATATGAAAGTCCACCTCCAGCAAATGTTCTTGTATATTGGGTCGATCCAGTCCATTGAATAGTCGAACCCTCGGCATTTAAAGTCATCCCTGTACTAGAAACATTCCAGGGTGTAGATACTCCTGTTTGCGTTTGTGTCCAAGTCCCGTTGCCCATATTGATAGTTCTCGTCGCAGAACCAGTTGATGAAAAACTAACACAATTTACATTAAAATCATTTGCATCGAAAGTTCCACTAATAACACCTATAGTACTATTACTACTAGAAAAATCACTATTAAGCGTATAAGATCCACCAACTGATTCAATGCGAAAAGTCATTGTCGGACTTTTATCGGCAGCATTAATCGTATGCGACCCACGCCCCTGGAAATATAGAGAGCGACCATTGCCTGATACGCTCATATCAGAAGCATAAGTCAAGGAACCATAGAGTGAAAATATTGGTCCTCCTACCTGATAGGCGAAGGTTGGATTATTAGTCACCCCTGAAAAATCAATATTTCCGCCCATTCTTGGCATATCAGCAGTGATTGTTCTTGAGATACCACCAAAAGCGCCAACCATAACATCATCCTGAGGCAATGGCACTCTCGAAGTCCATTTTGCAGCTTCTGACCAACTTCCCGTCTCACCATTCCAGGTTTGAGTAGCACTTGGCGTAAATGCAATTCCACTATTCCCACCGCAATCACCAGACCCGCCAGTAATATTTGACAAATCCCAGTTGACTGCGCCAAGAGCATTAATATCTTGAAAATCGACATTTGATGCGACGATGCTACCATTTACTGTCACATTATTTGCACTACCGAGGGTATTTCCCTTTAGAAGAAGTCTATTTGTACTGCTGTTGCCCGATAATGTAAAAGTGTCATTAACTGTAAAATTCGTCGCCGAATTGATCCCTACCTTAAAACTGTCGGTTTTAGAGTCTGTTCCAGCAATACTCAAATTAGAAAAGACAGTGTTGTCCCCACGGAGAATCATCGCGCCACCGCCAGTAAAACTAACATTATTATAAGTTCTTGTATTTGCCACCACCTCGGCATCAGTACCAGTAAAACTAATCGTCGATGTGCCAGCATCAAATGCAAGATTTGTTGCTAAAGAGATATCCCAAACTGTTGCCGAAGTACCAGTTATCGTAATTTCCGATGAACCAAGGTTAATTGAGCGTGAATTGGAATTATTTGAAGCAAATTTACCAATATTCATCGCAAAGTTGTTGGTATTGAAAGTGCCGCCCGTAACAGTGAAAGTCTTGTCGGATGGCATCAACAGATTGTCTCTTAAATTTGCCGTTCCAGTGCCGGCGCCGGCATTGATAATCATTGATACCGGAATCGACAAACCATTGGGATAAAAATCAATCGTTCGAGTCGATGTAGGACTCAAGCGCAATGTACCAGTGCCAGTGATCGTCATACCTGAGCCAAGTCTACAATCAACCGATAAATTGTTTTCGCCTGTTGCGGTTAGCGAGCTACTACCTAGAGCCAAGGTATAAATGTAACTTGTAAAATCAAATGACCTAACGACCGCCGAGACGTCTGTAGTTAGATTACCAGAAGTTGCATCCGCATAAATATCATCACTGGAAGTCGGAGCTACTCCCCCATCCCACGTGGCGCCAGCGGAGAACATACCACCAGCATTGGATAGACGCTTAAAGGTCGGAAATGTTATTCCATTATTGTTCGAGACGCTAGTCGAGAACGAAGCAGTCCAACTTCCGCCAGTAGAAGTAACGTCTTGGATCGAGTTCCAACTACTCGCAATACTCCCAGCGTGAGCAATAGTCGCAGCTTCTCCGGCAGTGGATGACCGGAGACTAATAGTACTTCCAGAAGTACCGTTGGCTGTAAATGTGCCGTTGATAGTTTGGGTTGTGGCGTTGGCGAATTGAATGTTTCTACCAGCACCGATTGTCATATTATTAAAAGTATTACTATCTCTGAAGAATATTGGTCCAGGATTACTACCGGAATCTGCGATTATTATATTATTATACGAGACTCCGCCACCATAGAAACTTCTAGTATTTGTAGTTGTTACCCATGGCAATAAAATAGTTGAGCTCTCAGAATAGATATGATAATTGGATCCGCCGATATTAAAAGAAGAGCCATTACTATTTCCTATTGACCAAGTGCCATTACCCATATAAATAGTCCGAGACAAAGATCCTGTACAGGTAATAGAACCATTTAATTGCGTTGTTACACTGTAATCATTTGCATCAAAAGTTCCAGTCGTGAACGTTATGCCCGCATTTCCAGTAAATAGGCCTCTGGTAAGCGTATAAGTTCCGCCAAACGAATTGAGCAGCATTCCGGAAAGCGTTCCCGCTACATCAATCGTATGATTTCCACGACCTTCTAAATAAAGTCTGTTACCGCCTGTGCTTAAGTCCACCACAGAAGAAGATGAGATCGAACCGTACATTGCTGCATTCAAGGAAAAGAAAATATTTGTATTACTACTCACTACGCCAGAAAATTCAAAATTTCGTCCTGCTCTGGGCATATCTCCTGTAACGGTTTGGTTAGCAGAGCTAAATGAATTGGTATCAAAGCGAACATCATCTTGGGGTAGCGGAATGCGACCAGAAGTAGCAAGGCCGCCTGAAGCATTTGCCCAGTGATTTACATCAGACCAGCTTCCACCATTCCCTACCCAATAATTCGTCTGGCTTGGCGTGAAGGTAATTCCAGAGTTGCCACCAGCATCACCCGATCCGCCAGAAATAGCCGAAAGATCCCAAGAAGCCGTGCCAGCACCGGTAACATCCCGAAAATCGGCATTTGATATTGAAACATTAGAAGCCGTAAGTGTTCTTGATTCTCCCAGTGTGTCCGAATAAACTAAAAGGCGGTTTGTTGCACTATTTCCGTTGAGTGTAAGCCCATTGTTTATTGTTTGGTTGGAAAAGCTTATCTTTAAAGAATCAGTCTTACTTTCTGTGCCGGTAACGGTTAGGTTATTATAAATACCGCCATACAAAACTTCGCTTGTTCCCCCTCCAGTAAAAATAACATTATTTAAAGTTTTACCATTCAACTTAATTTGTGCATTTGCCCCTGTTGCGGTAATTGTCGAAGTCCCTGCATCCAGGGTTGAACCTGTTGAAGTTGACATATCCCAGATTGCTCCAGTACCAGTCAAAGTTATCTCTGACGAGCCAAGGTTGATGGTGCGGGTGTTGGAGTTGGAGGAAGAGAATTTGCCAATATTAATTGTAAAGTTATTGGTGTTGAAAGTGCCGCCAATGACTGTGAAAGTTTTATCGGATTCCATCGTCAAATTATCTTTTAAATTGACTGTCCCGCCGAAATTACCAGTAGCGATTCCAAAAGGCAACGAAAGACCATTTGTGTAGATATTGATAGTACCTGTTGCCGAGGGATAAACACGCATTACTGAGCTTCCAGCTAATGTTCCTCCTAATTTAATGTCGACTTCAGAATTATCAGCACCATAGACAGGGAAGAATGTATTAACGGTCAAAGTACCCATGTAGGTTGAAAAATTGAGTGACCTAATAGTTGAGGTAACATCGATTGTAAGATTACCTGATGAAACATCTGCGTAGATATCGTCGGTTGATGTTGGAACTACTCCCCCATCCCAAGTGGTGCCTGCTGAAAAATTACCACCTGCATTTGAAACACGCTTGAAGGATGGAAAGGTAATGCCGGTATTACCGGAAACGTTAGTAGAGAACGACGCACCCCAGCTTCCGCCAGTGGAGGTGATGTCTTGGATAGAGTTCCAGCTGCTCGCAATATTGCCAGAATGAGCAATAGTCGCTGCTTGGCCGGCAGATGAAGAATTCAAAGTGACAATATTTCCAGAGGTACCATTTGCAGTAAAGGTGCCGTTGATGGTAGTCGTTGTATTTGCCGGGAATGTCACAGTCTTTGGTGAATTTATAGTAAGGTTATTGAAGGTATTGGCACCATTTATCGAGACAACACCTGCGCCTCCGGCGGTGACTACAATATTATTGTAAGTTAATCCACCTCCTGTGAAAGTCTTTGCTGTATCGCTCGTGTTACCTATTATAATAGTAGAAGACTCTGGATTTAATGTTAGATTTGTCGTTGTACCGGTATTCCAAACTACACTTGTCCCAGTCACGGTAAAATTCCCAGAGCCCATGTTAATGGTTCTAGTATTCCCATTTGATGAGACAAATTGTAATGCGGTTATATCGAAATCATTCGCGTCGAAAGTGCCATTATTCACATACATGGTCTGAGTGTTTACAAACGCATCTTGTAAAGAATATGTTCCACCCAATGACTGAATCCCAACTCTCCTGCCCCAAGTCATACCATTGCTAGTAATTATATGGGTTCCTCTGCCTTCAAAATATGTATAAACCCCCGAGCTTGTTCCAGATAATGTCATACCGGTTGCGGTAGTAAGTGAGCCGTAAATCACATTGTTTCCTGAAGCTGAGCCGTTTACCCAAGACGCAGCATCAACAACACCAGTCCAATCGATATCTTTGCCAAGACGAGGCATATCGTTGGTCACAGTTTTTGATCCTGAGGTCAGAGAGTTTCCGTCGAATCGGACATTGTCTTGCGGTAATGGAATATTGCCGGCGCCAGGAGCACCTCCACTAGATAGCGCCCAATGAGTTGCAGTTTCTGACCAGCTGCCAGTACCGCCGACCCAGTATTTGGTGGCAGCTTCAGAAAAAGTAATCCCGCTATTTCCGCCAGCGTCTCCCGATCTGCCAGTAACGGCCGAGAGGTTCCAATTGGCCGTGCCGGCGCCGGTGATGTCTCGGAAATCTGCATTAGAAATGGAGACATTAGCAGCAGTGATAGTTCTTGCTTGGCCGAGGGTGTTTGAAGCCACCAAAACTCGATTGGTAGCGCTATTACCAGTAACGGTTAAGGTTCCATTGATAGTTTTGTCGGTAAGACTTATTGATAATTGATCGTTTTTACTATCAGTGCCAATGAAAGATAGATTATTATACGAGCCGCTATACTCTACTGTTCCTGTTCCTCCACCAGTAAAAATAACATCATTTAGTGATTTGGCATTTAGTTGGATACCCGCATCGGCTCCTGACACCGTGATGATAGAAGTACCAGCGTCAAGCGTTAGGTTTGACACCGCTGACATAGTCCAAACAGTGCCAGTACCTGTCAAAGCAATATTTGACGAGCCAAGATTGATAGCCCGAGTGTTAGTATTGGAAGAAGAGAATTTGCCAATATTCATCGCAAAGTTGTTGGTATTGAAGGTGCCGTAATTATGAGTAAGTGTTTTACCTGATGTCATTGAAAAATTATCACGCAAATTCATCGTCATCGATCCGCCGGTATAACCGGTAAAAACAAGTGCATCAATTATTAGATTATTGGTATAAATATTTATAACTGCACCTGTTACAGACCCCAGCCTGATTGAGCTTGCACCAGTTATCGTCATACTTGCACCGAATCTACAATCTACAGCAGCAGTGCCGCTACCAACAGCAGTCAAGGCGCCCGTAAGGGTAAGTGAGTTATCATAACCAGTAAAATTGAAAGAGCGGATACTTGAATTAGCATTGATGACTAGATCGCCTGACGATACATCGGCATAAATATCATCGGTGGCTTCTGGAACTACTCCCCCGTCCCAAGTGGTGCCGGCAGAGAAATTGCCACCTGTATTGGAAACGCGTTTGTAGGATGGAAAATCGATACCATTATTGTTCGAGACGCTAGTTGAGAACTGTGCCGTCCAACTTCCACCAGTGGAGGTAATGTCTTGAATAGAATTGAAGCTAGTATTAATATTGCCAGCGTGGGCAATAGTAGCAGCTTGGCCAGCAGTAGTAGATTGTAAAGTTATAATACTTCCAGAAGTCCCAGTGGCCGTAAAATTGCCGTTGATGGTTTGGGTGGTGCCGGCGGTAAATTTAACGGTCTTAGGAGTGTTGACGGTAAAGTTGTTGAAGGTATTGGAACCCTGAACTATAATCGGAGTCGTACCACCGCCTGTAATCGAGAAGTTATTAAATGCCTGATCTCCACCCGCAAATATAAGAGTGCCTGACTCTCCATCTTGAATCCTTGTCATTTCAATAGTTGAGGTACCGGCATCAAAAGTCAGGTTTGTAGTGGATCTAAAATCCCATCTAGGAACACTGCTGGCACTACCAGTAATAGTCCAAGTCCCAGACCCCATAAGAATAGATCTTGTGCTGGAATAATTGGATAGTACAACTGTGCATGTCACATTAAAATTATTAGCATTAAAAGTACCATTAGTAACATATAGACCGGAAACACCAGTATCTAAGTCGTCAAGCAAAGTATAAATGCCATTGGGAGCTTGAATATTCACACCATTGTACGAGTTGCCGTTATTCTTAATAAAATATTCTCCCCTGCCCTGAAAGTAAATGAGCTGACTTCCGGTAAATCTCATCTCTGAAATTAGAGTGACCGAACCATTAACTATTGAACCAATCGACTTTGTCCAAGTCGGGTTTCCTGTTGTCCCTGTCCAGTCGATTGATTTGCCAAGACGCGGCATATCGGAAGTAACTGTTTGAGAAGCATCGAAAGCATTATCAAAATAAACATTATCTTGAGGCAGCGGAACTCGTGAAGTCCACTTAGTAGCGTCCGACCAATTGCCGCCGGTGGCAGAGGTCCAGTGCTGATCAGCAGCAAGTGGGAATGAAATATTTACATTTCCCCCACAATCACCCGACCCGCCAGTTATACTTGACAGATCCCAGTTGGCGGTACCGGCGCCGGTGATGTCGCGAAGATCGACATTTGACATTACAACTAAGCCATTTACAGTGATTGCCTGAGAAGTCCCTAAAGTATCTGAGGTCAAAAGCACTCTATTGATCACACTATTGCCATTCACTGTAAGGTTACCATTAATCACATACGTATTGTAGCCGATCTGAAGAATATCGGTTTTTGCATCAGTACCGGTATAGGTCAAATTATTAAATGCAATGCCTGAACCACCAATTATAGAACTGTCCCCGCCACCCTGAAATGTAACGTTGTAAAAAGATTTACCAACGGCTGTTGCTGTCCCTAAAGCCATTGATGATCCAGCTCCGGCGATAATGATATGCGAAGTACCGGCGTCCAATGTAAAACCGTTGTTATTCGTAACAGAATATACATTTGATCCTGCCTTGGTCAGAGTAACAGTTGATGAACCTAGGTTTAATGTTTTGGTCCCTGCCGGTATTGTCAAAGATCCGGCCGTCAAATTGAAATTGTTTGTATTCAATATTCCTGAGTTAAGATTTATATTATTATCTATGCCCGTCACAAGCTCATCTCTCATATTGACTGTGCCAAGTCCGCCCGTATTGTTAATGATCATCGACTTGGTAATTACTAAGCCATTTGTATAAAAATTCATCGTGCCACCAGTTGTGGCATTCAATCTTATAGTTCCGCTGCCAGTACCAAAAGTCATATTGGGTCCGAATTTGCAATCGGCCGTTGATGCACCAACATTGGCCTGGAGAGGCGAAGTAACTGTTAATTCACCTCTGTACGCACTCAGATCGAAGGTTCGAACATAGCTAATGACATTGAGTACTAAATTACCCGAAGTAGGAGTAGCCACGATATCATCATTGGTGGTTGGAACAACACCCTCAACCCAAGTCGAAGTGCTGTCCCAATTCCCACCGGCGTCAGAGATAGTGCGGACGTTGGGGCCGTTGCTAATCTCGATGATAGAGTCGGCAGAATAAGTATCAAGGAGTTGAATAGTGAGGGTTGTTTCGTCTGGCTTAGCAAGATTGTAGTCAACTGTATTGATGAGCGGTGCGCCGTTGACCAAGATACGATAAGCGCCGGCTGCACGGCTGGCTCCGGTCAAGACAAAGGCTGGGTCAATCCTTGGATATGAGCCTGGCTGCAGAGTAAATGCGGCATCACCGCTAGCATCGGCAGCGATGGTGTAAGCACCCTCTGCCTCATTGAAGCCATCCCCAGTCTGTGAACCCTTGGTAAAGCTGGCAAGAGTAGCAGGAGTTCGGTATTCGTTCATCAGAGCATCACGAGTGGTGGTAGTGGCACGGTAATTTGATAAATCCATTACCAGATTGCCAGAGTAATCGCCGGCAGAACGAACTCTATAAAGAGCACAGCGATCATGAGTAGCGCAACTATAAGTATAATTTCCTGCACCACCGAATTCTTCAATTGTATATGGCACAGTGCTCAATCCAGCATAATTCCCATTTTCGATATCAGATATCACTGTTGTATTATTTACACTGTCAAAATCATGGACTTCGGGATCAGCACTCGCTCGATGCTGAACAACACCTATATTTGTACTATCTGCGATTGTTCCTGAATACTGCAGGAAAACCCGGCCATCTGGATAGATAGTATAAGTGTTATCAACCGCAGTCGGCGAAGTAGAGTACACGCCCTGCGTTCTGATTTTCACTCTGGTAGCCGTATTTTCTACAATAGTTTGGGTGATACTGCTCAATTCGCCAGAAACCTGAAAACCGGCGCCAAATCTCTGATAAGCACCGTAAGTCGCACCGAGATTGTCAACTCCTTCCCCAACCCGGGTGTCATAGAAATATTGAGGCGCACCGGCAACGGAAGAATCAAAAACCCAAGTCCTCGTGCCATCGGAAACGGAAATTTGATTTACCGGCTCCGTGACAGTCAGTGTCGGGTCGATAATGATATCTTCGGTCGTCCCCTCTTCGTCAAAGTAAATTTTGATGGTGTCAGTTTCGGCGTTCTCCACCCATCTCATCTGCCCCAGGTAATCTGAGCAGTCGATGATAGTGGAGTTGTAGGATTGTTTTCTCGTTTGAATTAAATTGTCATCCTCGGGCTTGACCCGGGGATCCAATTCCTTATTTTCCTGGATTCCCGCCTGCGCGGGAATGACAGCATCAGGGACAACAGTGCTGCTATCCTCTTTGATATCAAAATCCTTCAACTGTATTTCCCAGTAGAGGCGTTTGGTGGTTTTGGATTTGTTTTCCAAAGAGAAAGTTTGCTTTTTTAGAGGAGCTTTAGACTTCTCACTGGCTTCGCCGTTCGAAGAATAAGAAGAGGGGTCATCATTAGAAGAAGAATCACTATCGTTATTGTTCGAAGCCTTTGGCTGAGAACTATCTTCCATTCCGATCTCGGCAGTCACCTTCAATTCTTCTCCATTTGCCAGAGTGGTAGAATTATTGACAACTACTTTATCTTTTGATTTGTCTTTGACTTGGCTAGATTTTAATTCCTTGGTAATAGTTTGGGCATCTTCGGCAGAAACTTTCTGTGTTAGGAATTTATTGTTCGAACCCTGGTGAGAACTCTCGACAGACTTCTCACTGGCTTCGCCGTTCGAAGAATATTGTTCGAGACTCCGTCGAGAACTATTGTTAGACTTCTCACTGGCTTCGCCGTTCGAAGAATAAGAAAGGCTGCCATTCGAAGAATTGGAATTATTTAAAACTACTTCCTTTTTGATACCCACACTCTGCCAGTCGCCGTTTTCTGCTTTCTCCTCCGTCTTCACTGAAGCTTCGGCGACCAATTTATCACCGTCAAATAATTTCGACTCATTGCCTTTGACAATCAGCTGCTGAAAGCCGGCTTCGGTTGCTGACTTGGTCTTGATCTTCGTGCCGTCCTCGGTATCTTCAACTTCATAAGCCTTGTCATACTGACCGGTTTCCTCATTTTTCAAATAAAATTTGTCGGGATCTTTGGCTATATCGATGACTTCCGTGGTCAAACGAGTTTCAGATGAGGTAACAACGCTCATAACACTTGCTTCAGTCGACTGCGAGAAAGAACCCGCAACAAAATAAATTGCAAAAATAAAGGCAGCCGCCAATATAGCATAATGAGTATGTGTAGAATAGGGGTTTAGGTGCCAATTGTAGTAATGCCGGCTCTTCATCCGGAGGAAATTGTGATGCTTGGCGAAAAATGGTATCAAAACCCGAGTGCTTTTGTGTATAGCTTTGATCCGGTGGTCGATTGTTTTCTTGCCATGGGGATTGCCGTGCCTCGGAAGCTCCCGATGGCTCGCAATGACAGAAGAAGCATTTTTTTCCATAGCAAAAACAGAAGTGCCACTCTTCTTTCGGAGTAAGTTTTTCAATGCTTTCTTGAGAGGAAACAAGCCACCCTCCAATGGTTTTATTGATAACTATATTTTACCAAAAAAACCAACCATTACACAAGCGTTTTTATTCTTCGGACAGTAAAGAGGTATTGGATCCCCGGGTACCATTTCCAAGAACACCATTGGTCCCGAGGATGACACTATTTAGTAAGCAAGTTAGTTAGGAATGACACTGGAACAGGAGATTTTCCTGCCTGCCGGCAGGCAGGTCCAGCCTTGATAACACATCGAGAGATCGAAATGACAACTGTTTTATTTATCCTTCGAGCAAAGCGAGAAGTCGTAAATAGTACTAAGTATTAGGTATTAGGTATTAGGTATTATAAAATAGTCCTTTTTTCATCCTAAAAAATGATAGCCCAAACATTATTTTCTCCCCCTTTTCAAGGGGGAACTAGAGGGGGTTTATTGAGATATTCAGACAAAAATGAGTCCCTATGTCCTCTGACAGAAATGAAAGCTGAGCTAGTTCTCACTTTGTTCGAACAATAAAATGCTTTGTTTGGATATAGTACGGTATTGGATCCTGAATAGACGACTGCGGACGGTTTCGGATGACACTATTATATTGGGATGACGTTGTTCTATATGCCCCCTCTAACTCCCCCTCAAAAAGGGAAATGAATCTTCAACTTACAGTACTTAGTACTCAATACTCAGTGTTCAGTACTTAGTACTTAGTACTTAGTACTTCACAACCCATGCTTCACGAGTTCTTGATGCCCCTTCCGATTTCCCGCTCCTGATCCCTCTTCTTTAGGCTCTCCCTCTTATCATATTTTTTCTTACCCTTACCGATGCCCAGCTCAAGCTTAGCAAACCCTCGGGCTAAATATAATTTTAGAGGAATAAGGGCCGACCCTTCTTCGGCACTCTTTCCGAGCAACCTTTTGATCTGATCCCTGTGAAGCATTAGCTTGCGAGTCCTTTGTCGGTCTCCTTCCGGGACAGCAATATCACCGCCAACCCAAAATGCCTCGCCGTTCATTATTTTGACATAGGATCCGGTCAAATTGACCCGGCCCTCCCTGATTGCTTTTATCTCATGACCGGAAAGAACCAGCCCGGCCTCTAGACTCTCGGAGATTGTATAGTCAAAACGAGCTTTTTTGTTGAAATATTCGACTTTCTTACTAGCTTTCATTTCTGCTCTTGATTCGCTTGATCGATGGCCACTCTTTGACAAGGACGAAAATGATCCCTGCAACTGGAACAGCTATTAGAGCGCCGAGGACCCCGAGCAATTTGCTACCGATGAGAATTGCAATAATAATTATCGCCGGAGGCAGCCCAACTGCCTTTTGCATTATTTTTGGAGCAACAAAATTGTTTTCAAGCTGCTGTACTAATGTGTAGAAAACAACGGTGATCAACGCTTTTATGGGAGAAACAGAAAGCGCAAGCAAAGTTCCTAAGATCCCGGAAATAATCGGTCCAATGATCGGAATAATCTCGAGAACCCCGGCGATAACGCCGAGAGTCAGAGCATAAGGCACACCGATCAGAGCCAAACCGACAAAGACGATTAATCCGATAGCTGCACCAAGTATTAATTGACCACGGAGCCAATTACCAACTTGCTGAGAGACCTTATCGAGAATGCAAATAATATCATCCTTTTTATCGAGTGGAATCGAAGATTTCAAAAAGTTACTGAAGGTTTTTTCATCAGCCAAAAAGTAGATCGTTAATATGATTGCGGTCAGAAAAGAAACCAATCCTCCAAAAACACTCGAAGTTATCGAGATGAAACTACCAGAGAAACTACCGACATTTGCGGTAAACGCAGAAAGAGCATTACTCGCAGAAGGAATATACTGGTTAACGACCGGAAAACTGGCTAGAAAATTGGGGATGTTAGCAATGAGTTGGCCAGTTTGTTCCACTAACAGAGGTACAATCAGATAAATAAATCCGGCAACAACGCCAAACATAATCAGGATTAGAGAAAGTAAGGCCATCGGACGGCCGATCTTTTTTCCCCATTTTCTGATGACGGGACGGAAAGCGGCTACTAAAATACCGACAACGAATAATAGATACAAGATATCCCTAATTAAAAACAATAGATACAAAACTAGCAAGAATATCGTCGTCTTTAGAAGCGTTGACAAAGGCAACTCCAGTTTCATTTTCTGATCCATTTCTACTCCTTTTAGTACATTATATATTTTGAAAGAATGATTTCTGATGGGGTGTCGGCCCTTGGGACAGTCAAACTTTGGACTTGCTCAATTTTAACTTTGGCATCCCGGGGCATAATCTGTTCGATGACTCCGCCTTTTCGTGTAATGGCTGATTTTAAAAGATTGCTATTTCCGAGTACCAGTATTTCGTATTTAGTTTGACCAGCCAATACTGCCAAGTCATATCTTGAATTAATACGGATGCCATTGCAGCTTATCAGAGAAGATCCGATATTTTTTATTGCATTAACAAGATCAACAAGTTGGGCCCGGTTTAAGCGACTCTCAATCCCCAAACTGATTCCCTGGCCCGAAGCAGAGCTCTCTCCATTTATTATATCAAGTTTTACTTTATCCGACTCATATTTGGCAAATACATCCTTCGCTTCATTTGAACTATTTTTATAAGAATCCAGTTCTTTCGTCAGCCCTTTTACATCTTCCCTTAAGTTTGCGTTCATCTTTGTTAATTTGGCAACTTCGAGTGCTAAAGTAGCATTATTTTCAGGCTGCAATTCCCTTCTGGCCTCCTTTCCTGAGTAGGCTTGCCAGGCGAAAAGAGAACCGAACAGTATACAAACTGCCATGATTATTATGTAATCAAATTTTTGGATAGTTTTCATTGTGTATTTAAATCAAGCAAACCGTTAAATAGTGGAAGGGTGATATCGCTGTTCAAAGAGCTATTGAAAATTATACCCTTATTGGCCTTGCGCTGATAAAGATCGTGAAGGTTTTCGGAATTTGAAATCTTGTCATACATTTTCTTTTGGTCTCCAACCGCTTCCACTCTGATCGGAGTCGTGATCCTTACATTGTTTATAAGAATTGTATTGACAATGCAATCGACAGCCGTTGTTTCGACTACTCTTTGATCATTGATTGAAATTCCCTCGGCTCCAGAAGACCAAAGTAAACTAAAAATATCCCGAACGTCAGATGCATGAACAATAGAATCTTCGCTGGCTGGAGTTAATTTACTATCGTCAAGACTGATTATAACTCCGGCTCCGTTCAGTTTGGTGAGACCCGCTGCAGCTTTCTTTTTATTTAGTAAATCAGTCTGATCTTTATTCAGAATTGAACTCTGCGTCTCTTCTTGGGTCCGCTGAATAGTCATCCGCAGACTAGCGATCTCATCCTTCAGTTCATTCTGCTCCTGGTATAAATCATCCTTGGTGGATTTGAGGCTGGCATACGGAGCGACAGGATTTGTTACCCTATCGGGAATGGAATGGAACTGAGCAGCGATAATAATCCCAAAAAGTACACAGATCGCTGTGATTAACAACTGACCGGCAACTTTTTTGGCTTTGTCTTTCCGAGGCATTCTACCTTACTCTGGGATAATATATAAATTGAAACTTCTAGTAATGGTACCCCAGGTAGGAATCGGACCTACGACGCCCGCCTTAGGACGGCGGCGCTCTATCCACTGAGCTACTGGGGCAAACTTTAGTCCAAAGTTTGTAAAGTAGAAAGTTTATAAAGTTGAGGGCAATAATCTCTTTACAATCTTATAGCTTGATAACTTGATGAACTTATTAAGTTATAGCACTTTTTGCTCGAAAAAACCACTCCTTTTGGAAGCGGTTTTTTAAAATATATAGATTAAACTTTGCACTTTTAGCTTTTAGCCTTAAGCCTTCAGCTTTTAGCCTTGGACTTTAGGCTTTAAGCTTTTAGCTTTTAGCCTTAAGCTTTAGACTTATTTGATCTTTACTCTCAAATTCTTACTAGGTTTAAAACGTGGCATTTTTGTTGCAGCAATTTTGATTGGCTTACCGGTACGTGGATTCACCCCCGCTCTTTCTTTTCTCTTGCCAACATCGAAGGTGCCAAATCCTGTTAAGGTAATCTTGTCGCCCTTAACCATTTCCTTGATTATCGTATCCAGCATAGTTTGTACGCCTACTTCCGCTTCGCGTCTGGAAAGACCGGTTTTTCTTGCGACTTCGTTGATCAATTCATTTTTGTTCATACTTTTAGACCACCTTTCAATATTTATTGATAAGTCTCAAAAATTCTAGAAATTGAAAGAGCCTTTTTCGTTTTTTTATCAATTTCAATAATAACTCCATTGAAGATACTCTCTCCAAGAGCTACTTTATGCGATTGTGGTAACCCTGTCAAGAACCCCTTGATAATAATGCCTTTGTCTACCCCAAGAACAGAATCCTTTGGACCGCACATTCCGACATCGGAGATAAAGGCTGTGCCTTTCTCCAGGATACTTTCGTCAGCGGTCTGAACATGGGTATGTGTGCCCAAAACGGCAGATACCTTACCATCAAGAAAATGGGCAAGTGCTGCTTTCTCGCTGGTAGCTTCGGCATGAAAATCGATGATTATAATTGAATCTCTAGAAGAGTCAACAATTTCCCCTGCAGAAGAAAATGGATCTTGGACCAAATCAGGTATAAAAACACGTCCGAGCAAATTGGCCAAAACAACTTTTACTCCTGCAACATTTATGCTGACCATGCCCTGGCCAGGAGGATTATTGGGATAGTTGGCTGGACGGAGAACTTTAACAGAATTATCCTTCATATAAGGTATGATATCCCTATTCTTCCAGATATGGTTACCCGAAGTAAGATAATCAACTCCGGTCTCGATCATCTCCTTATATTTTTCAAAAGTCATACCGCTGCCGCCAGCCAAATTTTCACCGTTGGCGACGACAAGATCAATATTTTCAGCCTTTCGTATCAACGGCACAAAATGAGCAACCGCTTTGCGGCCAGGCTTTCCAACAATATCACCGATGAACAAAATTTTTAATGACTTATTCATATCTAACACAGATTACTAATTATACGAATGACTACGAATTATTTGTATATTTGTATTATTCGTAATCTGTTTTTATTTTGCGTATTCGATCGCACGGACTTCACGGATAACCTGAATTTTCACCTGCCCCGGATATTGAACTTCCTCTTCCACTTTCTTCGCAATATCCTTAGCCAATCTGGCGGCTGTCAGATCATCAATTTCTTCTGGCTTGACCAAAATCCTAACTTCGCGTCCGGCCTGAATAGCATAAGCTTTCTCAACACCTTCAAACGCATTGGCCACCCGCTCCAGATCCTCAAGCCGTTTCAGGTGAAGCTGCAAAGATTCTCTGCGAGCGCCAGGGCGAGCGGAAGAGATGGCGTCGGCGATCTGGACGATAGCAGCCTCTGGTGTCTCCATCTCAACGTCCCCGTGATGTGCTTCGATGGCGTGGATTAAATCTTCGGGTAGTTTAAATTTACGGCAAATATCTGCAGAGATAACTGCGTGAGAACCTGGTACTTCGTGATCAACTGCCTTGCCCAAATCATGCAAAAGTCCGGCTTTTTTGGCGAGAGCAGTGTTTGAACCAATCTCCTCAGAAACAAGGGCGGAGAAACGCGCCACCTCGATGGCGTGTTGCAACTGGTTCTGACCAAATGATGTTCTAAATTTTAATCTGCCTAAAACCTTGATAATTTCTGCCGGAAGACCTGTCACGCCGACTTCATAAGCGGCTTCTTCGCCGGATTTCTTAATATCAGCAGCTACTATTTTCTTGGCTTTCTCAAAAGCTTCTTCGATTCTGGTTGGATGGATTCTGCCGTCAGTCACCAAATCAGCCAAGGTAACTTTGGCAACCTCACGTCTGACCGGATCGAATGAAGAAATTACAACCGCATCAGGAGTGTCATCGATTATCAGATCAACGCCGGTAACCTTTTCAAATGCCTGAATATTTCGACCTTCACGACCGATAATCCGGCCCTTCATCTCATCACTTGGGATCATGACTGTTGAGACAGTTGATTCGGCTGCCGTTTCTGCAGCCACCCTCTGCATAGCCGAAACGAGGATTTCTCTGGCCTTTTCATCTGCTGAATCCTTGACAAACTCATTCACTTCTTTGATCTTCTTCACCAATTCTTCCTTGCCCTCCTTCTCAACCAAATCAAGTAAAACCTTCTTGGCATCTTCTTTGGTCATCTTGGCAATGCGCTCCAAACTTTGTTCTTGTTTTTTTCGAAGGTCACGAAGCGTCTGTTTGATCTCTTCGATTTCGCTTTCCTTTTTTTGTAATGTCTTCCGGCTTTTTTCCACCTCATCAAAACGAGCATCAATATTCAACTCTCTTTTGCGAAGATCGGCCTCTGCCTTCTCCACACTTTTGCTTTTTTCATCAAGCAATTTCTTTGATTCTTCTTTTTCCTTGAAGGCCTGATCTTTCGCCTCAAGAAGGACTTCCCTTGCCTTTGTCTTGGAGTCTTCGATAATTTTAGTTGCCTTATCCTCGGCGTTGGCAATCTTTGTTTTAGAAAATTGACGATACAGGAAATAACCGCCAAAAGAGCCAACGACCAAGCCGGCAAGTGCGATTAGCGCTAGTGTCATGGTTCAACCTTTCAGATTCCAATATGAAAAATAGAGTTTAGGAGATCCCCAAGCTTCGTTTTCTTAGTTTACAGATAGATATATTGGAATATTTTTTCATTAATTGTGTAATTTATAATTTCGACAGACTGATTATATATTTTTTTGCCTAAAATTGCAACAAAAAGACTATCTCCATTTTAATGCGATTTAATTAATGGCGAAGAAATGCCAAGGTTGAAATTTTGGCCATTTTCTGAGAAAGTAATCCCACTATGCTAAAGGAGGCAAACCATGACCGCACAAAAGTTGCCTCCAAAAGGAGGCATTGGTGAGAAAATTTTGACTATCACTGATGATTGTATGATTTTCCACCTCCTTTATCGGATTTTTTCACCCGAGAATGACCGCGGATTCGGAAGAAGCTTTATCGAGGCAAACTATTGGGCTGAAGTGAGCATCAGTTCAGTAGTTAGGTGGGGGGATTACACTGGCTACGAATTCAAGATCGATTGCCGTGGCGAAAACGCTTGGCACTATATTGATCACGAAAGCTGCGGCTGGGTTTCAAGCGCTGTGTTTAATTTTAGCAACCAATCCCACTGGAATTTCAACGAATTTGCAAAACGGTTCTTTTTAGACTATGGCTTTGCACTAAAACAAGTTCATTACGAACGTTACTATCATGGTCCAGAAATTCCAAAACTAAAGTTCTAGCTCGTCGATCCTAATGGCCAGTTGCTACTACGTTAGTAGCTGGCTTTTTCTTGCATATAATTAATATTATTGATTTTTTATATTAATTGCCAGCTGCCCCCTTTGTCGGATCCACGTTTTCCGAAGCACTTTTTATCTTATTCCCTCCGAAATTCTAAACAGTGTAGCATTTTAGGATACGGCTAGCCATAGGGTTGCTCTGAATTGAAATATTTGCTATAATCGTTGAAAGATTACCTGATAATCTTATAAATTGAGCATGAAATTTGGCCCGTAGTTCAATGGTAGAGCAGACCGCCGCCGAGGCGGTTTGGCTGTGAGAGTAGAAAACATCAGCTAACATATGTTTATTATTTAATTTTTTTCAGGTTATTGGGCCCGTAGCTCAATGGTAGAGCAGACCGCCGCCGAGGCGGTTTGGTTGTGAGAACAGTGAGCATCAGTTAAAATAAATTTATTATTTAATTTTCCAGGTTATTGGGCCCGTAGCTCAATGGTAGAGCAGTGGCCTCTTAAGCCATTGGTTGTGAGTTCGAGTCTCACCGGACCCACCAACCTGGAAAAATAGAAACAATCAAATAGTTCAAATAATATGGCCTCATCGTCTAGTGGTTAGGACACCACGCTTTCAATGTGGTAAGAGGGGTTCGATTCCCCTTGAGGCTACCAAGTGAAATTTTCACATCTTCGATATCCATTATTGCGCTGTAGCATTGGTTAATTTGGGTGTTTGACATCTGATTTTTGTTCCAGACCAGTCCAAATGGAAATATCGAACACAATAGGATGCGCTTCTCCTGTAAATCGGCATCCAAATAGGTTTGAGAAAAATTGACGAATTTCTTTTCGACAAATTTAACTATCTTTTCTAGATTGTATTTGTTAATAAGGTCGTCATTTTTTGTTACCTGAATTACGGCAATTTTTTCTTCTAATAGCTTATTTTGTTCTTTGAAGATATCATCGGAGTAAACGCCTGATAGATTTTTCTCAATTAAGGATTGTCTAAGCTCGTAAATTTTTTTAAGCTCTGTATCCGCTTGCTCTCGTCTAACTTGAACAGACTTGATCCTTTTATAATATGTGCTTCTTAAAAATGCGACAAAGAGCTTAATGGTATTTTCTCTCAAAGTAATTTTATCCAAAAGCTCTATGACTGCCGCTTCTAAAATGGCTGTGGATGTATTTTGCCCCTTGCAGCGCTTCTGGCAAAGATAATAGCCATAGAATTGCCTCTTGCCTTTGCTCATTGCTCCCGTGAAGGAACTGCCGCAACAGCTGCACTTAACGATTCGGCGTAATGGAAAATTTGGATTGTCCTGGTTTCTTTTCATAAGAGGGGTGGCAATATTAGTATTTCTACCATCAATCACCGCTTGAACTCGGTAAAACAGCTCCTCGGTGATCATTGGCGGATGCTGGCCTTGAACTTCTACGCCGTATTTCTTAGAAACTATCTTTCCTGTATAAAATTTATTCCTAAAAATCCTATCGACAGTTTGAGGTCGAAGTTCATAATTTTTTCTGCCTGGTATTCCACCCTTAAGTCCTTGTTTGTTTAAAATATCAGCCATCTCTTTCAAAGTTTTCGTGCCAGTTGCCATCAATATCCAAGCATCTCTCATCTTTTCAAAAGCTTCTTGATCCTTGACTATATAACCACTTTGAGCCCTGTAGCCAAGCGGCGCATGACCGCCACTAGCTAATCCCGCCATAAATCTTGCTCTCATCCCGTTTTTAGTTCGCTCGCTTCTCACATCATTATCCATTTGAGCAAAACCCGCCAACATCGTTTCAACAAATTTCTCTGTTGGACTATTGCCGGTCGGCTCAGTTGCAGAGATAAGCTTGATCTCACATTCAGCTAGTTTTTTTCTAATCGCAAGATAATCCGCTGTCTGGCGGGAAATTCTGTCCAGGCGATAGATGATAACTGCATCGATTTCTTTTTTGTGCTTTCGGCAATATTCAAGCATCTCAATCAGAGCGGGACGACCGCTGATAGTTTTTGCAGATCGCCCCTCCTCTCGAAAGGTCTTGATAATAACAAGGCCTTTTCGGTCTGCCTCTTTTTTGCAAATATCTTCCTGGGTATCCAAAGAGTAATTATCAACCTGTTCTTCGGTCGATACTCGGAGATAAATCACTGCATTGCCGCTCTCTTTTTGTTTTTTGCCAAAACTAAACTGTTCCATTTTTACCCCTCCCTCAAAATCTCTCTAAGTGTTTTATTGTCGAATATTTCTTTTTCATAAGAATCAAGCCATAGGTCGACTAGCTCTTGAAACTCGCAGACATACTTTTCTAAGTCCTCATCACACATTCCGGCTGCAACATCGCCAAGTATTCGGCGAGATCTTTCTAGCGTTGTTTCCTCTTGTCGGGTAGGAAAAATTTCCTTTAGTGCATTTTCGATCGTTTTCTTGTGGTTTGCTAATTCGTTAAATCCAGACCTTGAATTAACGGTAAAATCATTGCCCATTCTCGCAGGAATAATGGTTTGCAGACTTAATAGTTCTAATTGGCTAGACATCGAACACCCTCCCAGTTATGTATGTATCTATATGTATATAGTTTATATCTATATGTGTATAGTGTCAATACAAAAAGGCAGCATTTTAATCACAAATATGCTAGTCCTAGAGTGCAAATATCAGTATTCAAATATACGCTAATTTAGACTAAGCTTTCTCCCAAATTTCGCCATCTGATTCATTGGTTTTGATGTTCTCCAAAAGTGCAAACTGGATCGTGAAGTCGGCATCCGGATATTCATCAGCTCTAATTCTTCGGGCATACCTCTTGGCATAAATTAGTAAGTACATTGAATGACAGGCAAAAAGTACAGTTGGGAAATCACCCTCTATGTTATCTTCCCAGTCATTGGAATAATACAGATCAAAGTACCTTTTGATTTTGTTTCGAACCAAGATGAATGAAGCATATCTCTCAATTACTTCTAATAAGTAATACTTTGTCACACTTTTATTACTAGCTTTTCTTGTAAATAAAAGCTCCGGCTTAATCTTGGCCTCTGTTAGAAAAGAATAATCAGAATACGGCTCAGCTAATTCAGTTTTTGTAACAACTAAAGAATTTACCGCTTTCTTATTTTTGCCTAAAAAACTCAAACTAAGATTAGCAAGTAAAAGGGAATCAGTAATGTAACGTTCCGATGCTCCGGCCCCTGCTTCTGCTGTTATCTTGGGAAAATATCGGGGAGTGATGAAGTATCGTTTTGGTAAATACGCAAGACTGTTAGGAGCTAGATAATAGATAGATGGTCTTGTTCTTTCGATATAACCATTTGACCAGATTCTTTTAATGTATTCTTTTTCTGTTAAGTCTTTGAGCCAGCTGTTTATTCTTCTATGATCTTTATGTTTTAGGAATGATTGTATCTGTATTCTGTTTAGGAATTTGTATTTATATATTAGAGTTAGGATTTCTTGTTGTTTAGTTGTTATTGTTTGATTTGTCATGTTTTTTGATTGATTATTTTTAGGACGAGTATTATTTATTTTTTCCCTAACCTACCTAACCATATATGTGTATAGGGTAAGTGCTAAAATATTTTCAAATTTAGCTTCAAAAACCCTTATTTTTTGTATCAGATGAATGGGACAATAGACTGGGACAAAATCAGATACCCAATGAGACATTTTTAGGAGTAATTTTAACGAATAAAAATAGAAATTGCCACCATATCTAAGTTAGGTCTAACATGAAGAGACATTCCATGTAAAGATGCTGAGTATTTTTGTAAC
>Ga0172380_10000907_pt1 | contig 53386 bp, 48 predicted proteins | sample Leawe162metaG_FD_119747 | JGI IMG/M metagenome (GOLD analysis project Ga0172380, IMG submission 119747) | Leachate microbial communities from a municipal landfill in Southern Ontario, Canada - Leachate well 162 metaG | ecosystem: Engineered > Solid waste > Landfill > Unclassified | place... | reverse complement strand
TTTTGCAAAAGAAGCAGAGCTTAGTTCTCCAACAACATACTCTAACTATGAACAAAAAGGGAGTATTTCAATGATTAATTTTATTAAAGTAATGAGAACATTTGGAAGGCTTGAAGAGCTTGAGAAACTTTTACTTCCAACTATAAAAGAGAAAATAGAAAAGATTGAAAAGCAAAGAATCAAATAGAGAAAAGGGATTTATCTAAGCTTATTTCTCTTGTCTAAAAACTTGTCTATTTTCAGGCAATTATCAATTTTAGACAAGAGTTAAAATCTCTACTAATCCCTTAAAACAGATGTTTTTGAGCTCTTTAGATGCAAAAAATGTCATCGTAATAGACCCTTATTTTCACCATCTAACCGCCTTCAATCTTTAGAAACTAAAGTTATATCTGCAACACGACTAATCATTTGCGATGCAAAGGTATATCTTAAATCATACAGAGGTTCGGCTTTTACACTGCTTTATATTAAGATTTTTCTTTATTTTTTGCAAAAATTGAAACTTTTGATGCAGGACAAGTTTAGATTATTGGCTTCAAAAGTTAACTTCTCTTAAGGTAAAACAAACACTAAAGCACCATCAACTCCGACAACTTTGATATTACCTTGTATTATTGGTATTGATTTATTTTAATGTGCAAAACAACATGTAGATTTAAGGTCGTATTTTAGGCTCTCAGGCTGAATTATGAAGTGAGTGATACCTTTTTTGCAAAGCCTAGCTCTGATGCCTTCCAAAACTGCCTCAACCTGACTTAAAAGCAAATCATCTCTAAGCACGACATGGGCAGAGCCATAATACTCACTAGAGTTTGGGCGGTAAAGGTGCAAGTCATGAACAGATAAAACCTCACTTGAAGAGAGAATCAAAGACTCTATCTCCTTTATATCGTCAATATTTGAATCCATAAGAGAGTAGAATGATTTTTTAAGTACAGGTAGCGTCTCTTTGATGATGTATATGCTAAAGGCAACCGATAAAATAGAATCCACTACCACAACGCCAAAGAGATATATAACAACCCCGCCGACAGCCACGCTAAGCGAGATTACGGCATCGCCGAGCATATGCAGATATGCCGACTTTATATTCATATCCTCATGATGTTCGTGATGATGCTCATCCTCATCATGATGGTGATGGTGTTCGATTTTGTTTTGTCTAAGCAGAAATGTACTAAATCCGTTTATTGCCAAAGCTATAAGTGAGGCGATTATAACTATCGGCGCATCTATCTCGCTTGGGTTAAATATACGCCCTATTGACTCTGCCAAGATAAAAACCATGGTGGCGACCAAAAAAATTGAGTTTATAAAAGCCGCCATCATTTCGGCCTTTATATACCCAAAAGTCATCGAATCAGTCGCCTTTTTTGCCCCGAAAATAATCGCCACAAGCGAGATAAAAAGCGCCAAAACATCGCCCAAGTTGTGAAAAGCATCGGCAAGAAGCGCCATGGAGCCGCTGTATATGCCGGCAACAATCTCTGCAATAACAAGCGTAATATTTAAAAGAATTACCTTTTTTAAAACGCTCTCTTTTTGGCTATGTTCCATCTTTGGTTACTTCTTCATAAGTTCAACAACTTCATCCACGCTAAGAAGTCGTCCGCTGCTCTTAACCACACCGTCTATCACAAATGCCGGTGTACTCATTACACCATAACTCATAATCTTTGTGATATCTTCTACCTTTTCAACACTGTGAAATCCGCCCACTTTTGCAACAGCACTCTTTGCAACCTCTTCTAAAGTTTTGCATTTTGCACATCCAGTACCTAAAATTTCTATTTTCATTAATTTCCTCCCAAAACAAAATTTTACTTCTTGCAAAATTGCAAGAAGTTATCTGCCCCTTTATGGGGCAAGCTTTAGTGCCTCAGCGGCTAGCGTAGCTAAATGGGCTTGCTCATTTAGCGTGCAAAACAAAATTAAAAACATATCCGACTAAAAGTATTCCAAAGCCAACTATACCAAAAAAGAGCGCGATTAATTTAACATGCAGTATTCTCTTTAGTATCATCGCCTCAGGCAGACTTAGAGCTGTAACAGCCATCATAAAAGCAAGTGCACTTCCAAGAAGCATCCCTTTTTGCGTTAAAACCTCAACAAGAGGCATAACCCCAGCGGCATTGCTGTACATCGGTATACCCATAAGAACTGCCAAAGGCACGGTGTACCAAGCATCTCCTCCCGCATATTTTGCTATAAAGTCAGCAGGAACATAGCCGTGTATAAAAGCGCCAATTCCTACCCCGACCATAACGTAGATATATATTTTTTTAAATATGTCGGCGCTGTATTCCCAAGCATCTCTTGCTCTTTGCTTTACACTCAGCTCTATCTTAACATCTTCAAGCTCACCCTCTATCGGCGTAACTGGTATCAGCACGTATTTTTCAACGTTTTTTATTCTGCCTATGATATAACCGCCAAAAATTGCCACGAGAAGCCCCAAACCGATGTAAAGCGCCGTAATTTTCCAGCCAAAAAGTCCAAAGAGCATCGCTATGGCTATTTCGTTATTTAGAGGTGCGGAGATTAGAAAGCTAAAAGTTATCCCGAGGGGTATTCTAGCCTGCATAAATCCCAAAAAAAGAGGGATAGCGCTGCATGTACAAAACGGAGTTATTATACCAAAGAGCGATGCTAAAATGTTTCCGCTAAACTCGCTACCGCCTTGAAGATATACCCTTACTTTTTGGGTATTGAAGTATGTTCTTAAAAAACTGACAATAAATATGATGCTAATGAGGAGGATGAAAATCTTTAGAGTGTCATATATAAAGAACTGCAGCGCCCCGCCAATCTTGCTCTCATGACTAACTCCAAGCACGTCATAAACAAAAATCTTGCTAAACTCTTCCCACCAAAGAAACACAGCTTCTCCCAGTTATAAATAGACTTCTTTTCCATAACCCCCTTTTTAGATTGCTTCACTTTGTTCGCAATGACCGTCATTGCGAGGAGCCTGCGACGAAGCAATCTAGGTTATGAAAGAAGTCTAATGTTTTATTTAGATATTTATAGTACCATTTTATCCATGATAGATGATTTAATTTTAAACTATGTACTGCTTTTTATTTTTCTCGAATTTTATGAGATAACTTGGCAGAGGGCATCTAGCATTATGGGCATGATATTGCGCATGTACAGATACTACTCAAAGAGCATATTTCTATTTTTGATAATGCAGCCGACTTTTTACTTCAGTATCGGTTTTGTCATGCTTAGCGACTACAACGTATATGCAATGATAATGCTCTTTTTAAAGACCTTTGATGTTGCGACAAAGATACTCCTCATAGAGCAAGTTTTTAAAAAAAGAGAATTATCTCACGAGCTAAGCCTGATTCTGCTCGCACCCATAAACGGCTTTTTACCATATCTAGGGCTTCTTCTCTACCCTATTCTTATCATCTTGGCTCTCTAAGTCCACATATCTGTTTTTTAGCTGTGCCTGCTTGGAGAGAAACTTAACACTCGGAGATATCTCTTCATTTGCTATATGATACTGTTTATAGAGCCTCTCTAGTGAGTCATCTATCTTTTCTATAAGCGAAGAGCTAAGCAAACTCATCTGCTCTTTGATACCCTCTATCTCGCTCTCTTTGACATCTCTGAACTCTTTTACAATCATGCTAAGCTGTGACTGCGATTTTACATACTCCGACTTTATGGCTTCTATATCTTTCACCAAATCTCTCATGGTAGAGTAGATATCATGCAAAGAGCTGTTTTTTGCCTCAAGTTCGTTCATCTTTTTAGAAGATAATATCATCTGCTTCATTATCATCTCACTCTGCTCTTTTATGCCGCCGAGTCTATTTTCACTCTCATAAAGTGTTGTTCCAAGTCCTTCGGTATGCGATTTTAGAGACATAACCTCTTTCTCAAAAGGTCTTGTTACTTCCAGTAAATGTTCCAATGTATGCTTTGTTATCGTTTTAGATATGGTTTGCGAGATATTGCTAATGGCTTGAAGGTTCTCTTTTAGCTCTTCCATCTCTTTGTTTATATCACCCCTGCCCTCTAACGCCTTTGCAAGTGTCGCTTTTACTTTGTTAAAATGATCCTGCTCCGCCACCCTCAATATATCTATATGTTTGTGAACGACACTATCAAGGGATGGAAGCTGAACCTCTATAAAATTTTCAAACGACTTTTTAACATAATCATGCCACTTTTGCATCTGCTCAAAGTTTTCTAAAAACCTGTTCTGATTTGCCAAAATTGCATCCAATATCTTTATGTCATGTTTGAATCTCTCTCTTACCTCTTCTTGCGCTTGTCTGTCTCCATTCTGGTTTAAAATCATTCTTTTTTCAAGCTCAGCGCTAAACTCTCTTAACTGCGTCAACTGTTCAATCAAAGCCAAAGTAAACTCATATTGCGTTTTTGAGTGTTCAGACTGCTGTGTTTGGTGCATTATGTTCATAACGATATATAAAATAAGTGAGACTAAAATAGGAAAAAGGCTCTCTTTTAAAATAAGGAGTGTGTCGGTTACTTCCGGATGTGTTATAAAGTGCAGTGTGGCACTTATTGCCCCGATGCCGAGCATAAGCGGCGCGTAGTTAATCTTGTTTGGCTCTTTAAGTATCGATATTTGCCTCAAAAAAAGAAGTGCCATAAACGCAAAAGCTATCAGTAAATCGGCATCAAACATAATATGTCCTTAAATTGGAGTAAAAACATTTTATCATAAATTTTTATAAAACTATGTCCAACACTTCCGGCGGTCTCTTTACCACTATTTGAGCGTCACTTTTGGGACTAAACCCCCATGTGGCAAATATTGGTTCAATTGCGGCACCTCTTGCACTTAGAACATCTTTTGAGTTGTCGCCAACCATCCAAGCCTTGTGCTTTTTTGCATAATAATTGTAGTGATTAAGTATGTAGTGGAGCATCTCAGGGCTTGGCTTTGAGTGGCTTACCTTGTCGGCGCCGATGATGACGTCAAAGAGATTTTTCACGCTTAAGTGTTCAAGCATTCTTAGGGCAAACTGCGTGGGGGCATTTGTCGCAACGGATATCTTTACATCTGAAGCGACCAAACGCCGAAGCATCTCCTCTACGCCCTCATAAAGATAGACATTTTTTACACACTGCATCTCATAATGGCTCTCAAAAAGCTCTCTGTCCTCTGGATGATAAATCTCTGTCTCGTAAAAAAGCTGTGAGAGATTGCGCACCTCCATGTTTATTGCCCGAACTACATACTCTTCACTTACGGGCGGGAGATTGTGATGAGTCTCTCTTACATGATTTACCGATATGGTTATATCTTTTTTTGAATCAAGCAGCGTGCCGTCCATATCAAAGATAACTATCTTCACGCTACCTCATTTTTGCATAGAGCTCTACAAGTGCCTCTACAAAAAAGTCGCTATCATTGGGACATCTGCAAACTCTATACTCTTTAAATCCAAGTTCACGTGCAACTTCTCGGTACTCTATCTCAAGCTCAAAATCAGTTTCAGAGTTGTCAATAGTAAAAGATATGGGGAAAATAACTACATTTGGGCTCTTAATCTCGTTTAGTTTCTCTTCCAAAGATGGCTTAAGCCACTCCATCGGTCCCACTTTTGACTGATACGCCAGATGAATGTTTGCAAATTTCATCCCCTCTTCTTCTAGCATCTTTGTCAAAATCGCAACATGTTTTTCTACATGTTTTTGGTAAGGATCTCCATTTTCTATAACCTTAAGAGGTAGTCCATGAGCTGAAAAAACCATATCAAAATCTTTGCACTCGTGAGCACTTATACGCTCTTTTATTCTCTGAATAATTGCTTTGTTGTATATATTTTTTTGAAAAAAGTGTTTTATCTCTACTAAAATCGCATCATCGCCATTTAAGTGGTACTGCTCTTCAAAGTCCTCCAAAGATGATTTTGTAGTAGTGGTAGAGTAGTGCGGATAGAGCGGGATAAGGTAAATTTTCTCGATATCATAACTTTTAAGCCGCTCAATGACTTCTGAGGCAAACGGCGGTGTATAGCGCATAGCAAAATCGACGATTATACCCTCTCCGACCCTGTCTTGAAGCTTTGCGACAAGATTTTTTGTATGTCCGACAATGGGAGATTTACCACCGATTTGTCTATAAATCTCTTGGGATTTTTCAGTTCTTGTAAAAGTAATCATCTTTGCGATAAAACTTCTTAGAAATGGACTTCCAACATTAATGATATTTTTGTCATTAAACATGTTAGTCAAAAAAACTTCAACCTCTTCTAGGTTGTTTGGTCCGCCCATGTTGAGCAGAGCGATAGCCTCTTTTTTCATTTTCCATCTCCTTTTGCCCTTTGGCTTACTTCATACATTATCTGTTGCAAGGGTAGCATATCTTCATAGATTTTATAGAGCGTGTTGGTAAGAATCTCGCCATTTTCTATAACATCCGGTTCTAAAACTTTGTATGTTGCCATACCCTTATGCAAACTTAGTTCCACACTTTGCATATCCGCATTAAAACCTTTCGGATACTTTTTGTACTCCCTGCCCATCGTGCTATACCCCAAAGAGTTGAGCTTTTCCAAAACACCGCCGAGAGAGGCTCTTCTTTTGTCGTCTTTTATATACTCACGGTAAGCATCAAGCATGGGCTTGTTAAACCATCTCACGCCAACAGCTACAAAAAGTTCATCTGGAGAAAAGTGCATATAAAATGAGGATTTTTGCAGTCTGCATCCGCTCCAACCGCCCTGAGGAAAAATGACACCGATTTTTGACTTTAGCGGCTCTTTGTTCTCGCCCATGCGTCTGACATCTCGGTACATTTTAAAGAGAGATTTGTTCATTTTAGGCTCTGCTCCAACAGTTGGCTCTAACGCCAAAAGATGCTCCCCCATCTCCACAACAAACGCTTTTGAGGGGTTAAGAATGGTTTTTTCATACTCATCTCTATGAGCCTCAAACCACTCTTTGTTGTTGTTCTTGCGGATGGCTTTTAAAAAATCAAGCGCGCCATGAAAGCCTTGAAACTCCATTATCAAACCTCTTTACAATCCGTGATTCTATCTCTATATTTCAGCCCTATTAGCTCAAAATGTTTTTTTGCATATTCCATTTGCCAGTCCTCTCTTGCCCTGCTGTCTCTTTTTTTATCGCTTCCTTTTGTTTCAACGATAAAACTTCCTTCGCTTTCATCAAGCTTCACTACTGCAAAATCCGGATTGTAACTCCCAAGAGGAGTCTTTATCTTAAACTTTTTTGGTAATTTTGTAAAGATTTTAAAGTCACTCATATCAGCACAATTTATAAAACTCTTTTCTGTGTCTGAGTCATACTCTTCGGCTTCGTAAAGTCCTTTTTTACAATACTCCAACTTATACCCTGAAATCTCTTGCTCAAAAATATTGCTAAATTCATAATACTCATCTATTTTTCTATAAACAAGCCCATTTTTACTTAACATTTCAAACATTACATCTTCAAATGCTTCTATAGCTTTTTTTACATAAGTATCACTGTTTTTTATAAACTCTTTTGTAAACTTTTCTATATCAACTTTTTCAAAAATTTCGATGATTGTTTTTATTGAAATTCCAATCTCTTTTTCGATTATTGCTACAATATTTGGCAGTTCCTCTTCAAAATCAATCTTGCTACTTTTTGACTCACTCACATACCCATCAAAATCACTTTGGATGTTTCCAAACTGTTTTACAATCTTTTTTTCTCTAACTTCAATATTTTTTAGTTTCTCGCTAACTTCATCTATGTATTTTGAGCTATCTAAAGTTATCTCATAAATGGTTTTTTGCTTTAGTTTTTCCCAAAGTTCTTTAAACTCTTTTATATCATCTTCGTTATATTTTCTTTTTGCCGACTTTTTATGATTTAAATTATTCGGTTTTACATATTGAGCGCCGTTTCCGCTTATATCATACTCTTGCTGGAGCCCTCGTGCAAACTCGTCAAAACTCTCATTTGCTATTACGGTAAGTCTATTTATGCTCTTATCTTCTACTCTTTGACCGCTTGAATCTACAGGAAGCCTTACGCCACGACCAATAATCTGCCTTTTTTTCATTTCACTTTTAGTATCATTTAGAGTTGTTATAAAAAAGACATTTGGATTATCCCAGCCCTCTTTTAAAGCACTATGGGAAAATATAAAGCTATGCTTATCTTCAAAACTCAAAAGCTTCTCTTTGTCTCTCATGATTAAATCATAAGTCTCTTTTTGTAGCTTTCTATCGCTGTCATTGTTTTTCATTTCATCAACAAATCCGGCTTTTCTCTTTGCAAAATAGTAAGCATAAACATCTTTTGCCTCGATATCTTTAAAGCTTTCAAATTCAACTTTTAATCTGTTAAATTCATTTATAAAATACTCTTCCATCCAACCATTTTCATTTGATAAAAAATTAGCAACTTTATCCACAAAAAAGAGGCTTAGAACTTTTATATTTTTTTGCTTAAGTTCTTCAAACTTTACCATATGTCGCTCTATGGCTTCGCTTATCTGTTGTTTTTGTATCTCTTTTTTAACTTGACCGTTTATATCATTGATCTCTAACTTTAAGCCATTCTCAAATTTTATAAACATATCTTTAAAAGATATTTCATCAACTATAAAACCACTATATATTGGATTTTTAGTTTTATCCTTTAAGCTGTCTTCACCTTTTATTTTGACTGTTTTTGTGACAAATTCATCTTTGTTTTTTACAATAAGCTCAAGTGAGGAAACAGGTTTTCTTGAAGATTTGTCTATCTCGATTTTTAAAACATTGATATAAATATCATTTATAGTTTGATTTTCACTTAGAGCCAAAACATCTATTTGCTTTACAAGCCCGCCATCGAGTGCTTCTTTTGCACTCAAGCTATAGACTAAATTGTAGTAGTTTTTATGCGTTGCAGAATATCTAAGAGTAAAGAGCGGATTAAGTTCATTCAATGCCGTTTTGCTTAAATCACTCTCCATATTTTGCGGTTCATCAAGGATTAAAATAGGATTTGTTTTTTGTAAACTCATCTTTGGAGTTCCTATAAATCCCTCTCTTGGCATATTTAAAACAGTGCCGACCCTTTTAAAACTGTCTATCGTCATAATCATAATTTGAAGGGTGTCATCTCTTATAAAATGCTTTAGAGTGCCTAACCTGCTTGAGTCATACTCAAAATAATCATAAGGAAAATTAAACTCATCTCTAAAGTGGATTTGCATACTTGCTAAAGAGTTTAAAACCCCCTCTTTTATTGCAATAGAGGGCACTATGATGATAAATTTACTCCATCCATATTTTGAGTATAGCTCTAGTATAGTTTTTACATATACGAAAGTTTTACCCGTACCAGTTTCCATCTCAATAGAAAAATCCAAACTTTGCAACATCAAAGATTCATCTATTTTATTTAATCTTTGTATTTCATGTAAATTATCCAATATATCTTCTTGCGAAATCAAAAGCTCATTTGCACAAACAGCTTCACCGTCAAATATATCAAAACTATTATCTTGTTTTAGCTGACCTTGAAATATATCTACTATAGAGTTTATGGCTTTTTCTTGATGGAGTTGTTTTAGATATTTTATTTGCATTCAGCCAACTTTTTCATGAAATACTCTAAAGATTGATTATTAGCTATATCAATTTTAATTTCATTTCTTTTGATTTTAGCTACAACTTTTTTGACACACTCAGGTTTTTTGGTACATTTAAAATCAATAAAAAGTTCTTTGATATGTTTTTCATTTCTATTGTTCGTTTTCTTTTTATGTGTTAACAACCAACTTTCTATCTCATTACAAACAACAATAAACTTATAACTTCGCCCAATATTCCCAATAAATTTTTTTGTATTTTTTGTAATAAAATCACTCTTCATATTTGTAACACAAGAGTAATTAATATAACCATCTTTTTGTGTTTTTAAATCTCTTAATATAAATATTTCTTTGTAGTCGTTGAACATTCCTCTTTTTATATACCTTTTAAATGTAGGAATATCACCGTCCTGACACTCTAAATGAATATCTAAATTATCTTTGACATATTTATTAAAATACTGACCAAAAAATACTATTTCACTATCGCCTTCAACGTAAATAAGAAACTTATGAGTTTTAGCCATTGTAATCACCTAAATATCCCAAAACTCCATCTTTGATAATATCAGTAATTTCATGTTTATACTTTTTAAATAATTTATCAAGCTTTTTTATTTTTGAAGCGCTAAGCCCTTTGGTATCTCCATTTTCCTCATCTCTATATAAAAATATAATTTCATCTTGATTGAGTATTTTTAATAGTTCTCCACTATGTGTTGTAAAAAATATTTGCTTATCATCATTTCTCATAGTATTTAAGATGTAAGATAGCACTTTCATATGCATATGTCGTTCAGGCTCCTCTATCATCAAACCTATTGAGTTTTGGTTTCCTAAAATAGCCGACATAATTGCTATAAAATGAATTGTTCCATCAGAAATATTTTGAATACTAACAGGATAATTTTTGTCATTAATCTCTTCATTGAAAACAAGCTCTGTGGTAAAACCATCACGCAATTCAACAGCATTAATAAGTTCTACTTCACCAATAAGTGATGTTGAAATATCTTCAAAAGTTTCTTTATCTAAATTTTTCAAAAATTCAGATAAGTTTGTTCCGTTCTCAAGTAAATAATCATAACCTGACTCTTGAATTCTCTTTATATCATGAGAGTGAAAATAATGAGAATCAAAAAGTGAATTTTTATTAAATATATGTTTGAAATTTAAAATACCGTTTGAATTAAAAGCTAACAACTTTTCAACAACTTCATAAGTAACATCAAAGCGTGTTTGTACCATTCTCCTCTTAGAGGTACTATTATAATTGAAATTAAAATGTCTATATTGTTTTTTATTAAGTTTTTTCAGATAACTATCACTATTTGTTATAAATTCCTCTATACTTTCAAATATTCTAAGTCCAAATCCATTTTTTAAATCGTTTTTATCTATGACTATACTTTTGATTTTCCCATCTATTACAATATCAATATTTGATACTTTATCATCCAAATTTATAGTAAATAAAAATAAAAGTGTTACATCATAATCTATTAGTTCATCAGCTACTAAAACACTATTTTTTATTTTAAATTTTGCATTTAGTCTAGTCTCTTTTTCATCATAGTGAAAGTTTTTTATATTTTTTATACCAATTTTTGAAATAGCTCGAGCTGTATTATCATAAATAAGTGAATCTAAAAACTTAAGTGCATCTATTAAGTTACTTTTTCCACTGTTATTTGGAGCGATTAGACAATTAAGCTTACCAAATTCAAACTTACTATTATAAAAGCTCTTAAAGTTATGGATATCCAAACGCTCTAATCTAATATCTGACATTGGCACTCCTTATAAAGTCTCTAAATCTATATTTTCTTTAAGATTTAGTTTCGTGCTATCACTTAATGCTTTATCAAAACAAATCAACTTAGCACTCTTTGGAATAAACTCTTGTATATCCGTTTTTATCTCTTTATCAAAACAAAACATAAATACTCTTGTCTCTTCATATAGTCTTATAAAGCTATATCTTGGAGTTTTTATCTCTTCATTTTTTGCACTTAAACTAAATCCATTTTTTAGTGCTACTTCATAAACTATATCAATATGCTTTGCACCTTGAGTTAAGATGTTTTCAGTAAATACACTCATCTTTAACATCTTCATAATATCTTCAAAACTGTCATTTGGTCGTTTTTTTAGCTCTTTAAACACTTGAAAATTTGAATTATCTAATCTATATGATTTAAAACCGTCTTTATAGTCTAATTTTTTTATAACTCTTTTAATGCGCTCTTTTGTGATGTCGCTGATTTTTTTATATCCTGCTTTGTAAGCTTCACTATTTGCATCTGTTGTCTCTGGCAGTTGCACTAAGATATACTTTCTCTCTCCGCCATCCTCTTGATTTAGTTCCATAACCGCATGAGCCGTTGTTCCGCTTCCTGCGAAAAAGTCTAGGATGATGTCATTAGAACTTGTTCCAATTTCCAACATCCGTTTTATCAAACGAACAGGCTTAGGAGTGTCAAAATATGATTCACCATCAAAAAGTGCATTTAACTCTTGTCTTGCCTCATGATTATGTCCAACATCATCATATTTCCAAATTGTTCGAGGCACTATTCCATCAGTTTTCAAATCACATAAAAATGTTTTACGAGAAGGTATAGATTTTCCATCTTTTCCAAACCATATTTCATTATCTTTATCATAATTTTCTAATGTTTCTTTAGAAAATCTTGGATAAGTTCCCGATGGAGGTGACCATTTAGTGCCATTTTTAAATGTGTAAGAAAAAACTTCAGAATTATCAGAACCACTTTTTGCATGTAACGGTGTTGCTTTCCAAACCCCTTTGGAATGATTATCAGGATTTGAATATCTTTCATTCATTTCTTCTGTTCGTGCTAATAAATTAGGCTTCCAAATATCTTTATTTTTTGCATAAATTAATATATGGTCATGATTATCACTAAACCATTTTGCATCATTTGAAACAGTATATTTTTTTTCCCAAATAATATTAGCCACAAAATTCTCTTCCCCATAAATCTCATCCATCACTTTTCTCAAATTATGCACCTCATCATCATCGATACTTACAAATATTACCCCATCATCTTTAAGTAAGTTTCTGCTTAGCCAAAGGCGTGGGTATATCATGTTAAGCCAGTTTGTGTGTCGTCTGCCCGTGGAGCTTGTTTTGGAGCTTGTGTAGCCCTCTTCTCTTAACTGGTCTGTTTGTATAAGATAGTTTGTAATGGTATCGCCCCATGTGTCGCTATAGACAAAATCTTTGTCTTTGTTGTATGGCGGGTCTATGTAAATCATCTTGATTTTTTTGTGGTAAGAAGTTTGAAGAAGTTTTAAAACTTCTAAGTTATCGCCCTCAATGAAGACATTAGAATTAGATTCCGAATCAAGTTCGGAATGACTAGGGTCTTGTTTTAGCGTAGCATTTGATTTTTGTTTTATAATTTTGTAGCAGTCCTGCTTGCCGTTCCAGTTGAAACTGTAATGCTCTGCTTTTTCGTCTTTTATGTCAAAAAGCAGATTTTTAAACTTCTCTATATTTAACTTGCCATCTTCAAAAGCTTCAGGAAATATGCCCTTAAGTGCCTCTACTTTTTCTAGCTCTTCAATCTTGTGATTATTTATATCTTGACTCTCTAAATTTATCAATACTTAACCCTATTTTCTAAATAAAACGATTATATCTAAACAATATGTAAAAAATTATTTATCAGAAATGCCTATAAACTAAAATATTGTATAGAAAACTGCCAATATTTAGGCTAGTTTTCTATTTCTAAACGCTATTGCTATTACGACAAATAAAATCGCATAGGTAACAGGCACAAAATCAGGGATAGGCACAGGATCGCCTTTTGCATAAGAGTGCATGCCTGCTAAGTAGTAGTTCACTCCGAAGTAGGTCATGATAACCGACGTGTAAGCTAAAAGTGAAATGACGCTAAAGCTAAATTCGCTATATATAGACTTGATAAATCGCAAGTGAACTACGGCGGCATAGACCAAAATCGTTACCAAAGCCCATGTCTCTTTTGGGTCCCATCCCCAGTAGCGTCCCCAACTCTCGTTGGCCCAGACACCGCCGATAAAGTTTCCGAGTGTTAAAAATGCAAGACCAATCATAAGTCCCATTTCATTGATGGAGTTAAGCTCTTTGATGGAGAGGGAGATATGTTTTTCATTGTTTTTAGTTTTAAACACAAACAGAAGAATCGTTACAAATCCCAAAAGTGCGCCAAGCCCCAAAAAGCCGTAACTTGCAGTAATGACGGCAACGTGGATACTTAACCAGTAGGAGTTAAGAACAGGTACAAGGTTGGTTACTTGCGGGTTCATCCAGTTTAGGTGTGCTACAAAAAGGATAAGTCCCGTCAAAACAGCCGTAGAAGCCATCGTCATAGAAGAGCGTTTTGAGAAGAGCATCCCCGCTAAAACGGTTGCCCAACTGATGTAAATCATGGACTCATATCCATCTGACCATGGCGCATGTCCTGCAACATACCAGCGAAGCCCAAGCCCAAAAGTGTGTGCCGCAAACATTGCCACAAGTAAAAACAGAGATATTTTAGAGAGGATATTGATATTTAATTTCGGCTTTAATATCTTCACAAAACTTGCAATCAGAAGCATAAAACCGACTAAAAAATAGAGAGGGTATAATCTCTCGAATATATTTGCGTAGTTGTAGAGGACTTCGGCTTTTACTCTTGTCTCAGACGGATAAACAGCAGCGCCGTAAAACTTTTGGTACTCTACTATTTTTTCTATCGCACTATTTGCATCCGCCCAACTGCCGCTATTTACCGCACTATCCAAAGCCGTAAAATACTCAAACGCTATATCTCTAATTTTTTGCGCATCATTTGGCTCGAACGTCTCAAGCGCCTCTATGGTCTCAAACCATTTGTTATTTACATCGTTTGGCTTAGGCCAAATTTTTATCAAAGCTCCCGAATAGACAGAATATGAGATGTTTACACGCTCATCAACCTCCAAAACTGCTTTGTCAAAAAGGTCTCTATGTTTTGGCTCTTTTCTTACTGCATTATCAACCGCTTGAGCCAGTTTGTACCCCTCAAGCGTCTCAGGAGCCTCAAAAAACTGCGAAAAAGAAGCATATTTTGCATCACTTATTTCGCCTATCATCTTGTTAATCGCCTCATTTTTTGTAGCAATTATCTTGAGGTCTCTGTAAGCGTCGGGCTTAGCCATCATACCGAGTACTATTTGATTGTGGTTGAGTTTATTATCTGCGATAGTCAGTGACGAATTTTTATAAACCTTCGCGACAATCTCTACCGAGAGGGTATCAAGCGGTTTCATTCTTCCGCCGCTGTCTTGAATGATTAGCCCTCCGAACTTCTCAGCATGCTCTTTGTCAAATGACAAAATAGTTTTTATTGCCGGATTCATCTCCTGCGCATAAGAAGGCGTAACGCTAAAGAGGGCTCCAAGCGAGAGAAGAACTCCGAGAGCTTTTTGCTCACTAGCTTTTCTTGCTCTTTGAGACAACTGCTCAAATCTGTTTCCTTTTGAAAATAGCGCCCAGAACATTCCAAGGCCTAGCAAAAAATAGCCTATATATGAAGGAAGCGTGCCTGGGTCATTATTTACTGACAATACTGTTCCTTGCTCGTCTTCATCATAAGATGACTGAAAAAATCTATACCCGCGGTGCTCTAAAATATTGTTCATATAAATTCTATACGGCGTATATACCTTTTGCTCATCATCGACAAGTTCAACCTCGCTCGCATAAGAAGCAGGCGACATAGAACCTGGGTATCTGTCTAGCTGAAAATCAAGGAGCTTGACGCCAAAAGGAAGTTCTAATCTTTTAGAGCCGTAAGAGATATGCACGTCAACTCCGTTTATAACATTGTGGCTCTCTTTTGCAACTCTTCCAGCCTGCCCAAAAACCATTACGTTCTCAGAGACATCGCCTACTTTTACGTTAAAAACAAAAGCATCCTGCCCAGGTCTCATAGGCGTTGCCTCAGGATTTGAGACAATCTTGGTAGTAGCATGTTTATAAAATTTGCGCACGACAAAATTGCTGTTTTGTGTACCAAAAAGCGTTCTCAGTTCAAGCTTGTTTTTCTCACCTGCAGCAACCTCGCCCTCTGTTTTATCATCCATTTTAAGGTATCTAAGAGGCATATGGTGTTTCATGTAAAGCTCGCCGTCTTCGCTAAATATAGAGATAACGGGTCTTAAAAACATCTTTCCAGATTCAAAATCTATGGCAATTTCATCATTTTCATAAAACTCGCCTTTGCGCAGTTTGACAGGCTGGCTTGAATTATTTGAGGCAATCATCATCTCGGCAACTTCAAAACCGCCCTCAGTGCCCTCAACAATGCTCTCTATGGCATCCGGAATATACTCCTGAAGTTCTACATCTACATTTTTTCCATCTATGTTTAGCGACGAGGAGAGAGAGTTTTCTCTTCTTTTTGAAAGGTAAACTGCTTGTGAAGTTGAAACGGTATTATCTGCAACTTTTGCACTTACGTTAAAGTATGTATCCATGCTCAGCATAGTTGTTGCCGTTTCGCCCTCTCTTATGTGCATAGTTCCCTCAAAACCTATAAATCTCGTTATTGCGGCACCTAAGACAATTATGATAAACGAGAGGTGAAAAATAAAAATAGGAGTTTTTTTGAGAGTAAACATTCTGTACTTGAAAATGTTATATGTGAGGTTGATAGTAAGAAGCGCCATTAGCACCTCAAACCATCTTGCGTTGTAGACATCCGCTTTTGCGGTCATGGTTCCATAGTCGTTCTCTATAAATGTCGCATAGCCTATCGCCGCGGCAAATATGAGCATCATGATTATCATGCTCTTCATAGAACCTAAAATTGAAAAAAGTTGTTTCATACATATCCTTGATTTAAAAAAGGATATTCTATTTAAAGTTGGATAACGGCGCGTTAAGTTAAGGGTCAATCAATCCAATTTGAAAGTAACTTTGATATCCCCGCTCTCAAGCTCTTGCGCTTCATGTCCTATCGTCAAAGGGATTCTCTCATAAAGAGGAAACGGTTCGTGAAAAAAGATGCCCACAAGTCTGTCGTTCTCGCTCTTTAGCAGGCGTATTCCTGAGATAGCGTTTATCATCGGCTCCGGCGGCTGGCAGCGTGTAGCATTAAACTCATAATAGGTAAGTCCGTCCTCTTCATACTTGTAAAAATCAAGCGTCGCTCCCTGAACTTCTATTAACTCTTTTTGCATTTTCTTCTCCCCTTTTTTTTGTGTATTTTAGCATTTTAGAATTCAAAAAAATTGTTATATAGCAAGTTTTATCTCAAATCCTTTTTTTTGCCCGTTTAAAAGCTCAACGCTTCCGCCGTGAACCTGTGCTATCTGTCTTGATAGAACAAGCCCAAGCCCGTTTCCTTTGACTTTCGTGCTTTTAAACGCTTCAAAAAGCTCTTTTGTGTTTTCAATCATCACGCCGCTGTCATATATGTAAAATTTATGAAATTTATCATCTCTCTCATACAAAATCTCAACACTTCCGTAGTCGTTATCATCAAGCTCTATAGCATCGATGGCGTTTGTCAAAAAGTTTGCAAAGAGCATCTCTAGAAGGTCTTTGTCCGCGTTTATCGCAAAGTTTTGCTCGGGAAAAACAAAGGTAATATCTTTCGTGTAGCCGTAGTAGCCTACAGCCATATTTAGCGCATCTTGAAGCTCGTTCCACATAAAAGTACTCTTATTTGCATGAACACCCTTGCTAAACATCAGCGTTGCTTTTATGATGCGCTCAATTCTGCATACGGACTTTTGAATCTCCTCTACGATTGCCACATTCTCAGGCAAAACCCTTTTTTTGAGTGTAGAGCTTAAAAGCGATATGGAGCCTATTGGGTTACGTATCTCATGTGAGAGGTGTGCTGCCATCTGCCCCATGGTTGCTAGATTTTCTTTGCGTTTTTGCTCCGTAATATCCGTTGCACTCAGCATTACTTTATCTTTATAGGAGGAGCACTTTATAAGATAAGATTTTGAGCCAAAACCGACCTCGTAGTCATTCTTTTTTGGCTCTAGCAGTTCAAAGAGCTCGCCAAGTGACTTTGCCTGAGAGTTTTGCAAAAAAATCTCTCCGCCTTTATCCAAAATCCAGATAGCGTTTGGCAAAAACTCAACAACCTCTTCGACCGTATCTTGAAGGTGTGCGTATGAGGCTTTTAGCTCGTTAAACTCCTTCTCGACCTTGTAAGTCTGCTCGATTAAGAGGCTTAGCTCCTCTGGAGAAATACCCGACATCAGTCGCTAAATCCCAAAATAATCTTAAAGAGCGAATATGCGTCATCGCTTCCGCAAAGCTCTCTTATGGAGTGCATCGCATAGGTTGGAAGCCCTACATCTAAAGTCTCTATGCCGAGTCTTGCAGCGGTTATGGGACCTATAGTAGTGCCGCATCCCATATCGCCCCTTGTCACAAAGCTCTGCAATGGCTCATTTAGCGATGATGCGACATTCATAAATCTTGAGATTGTCTTTGAGTTGGACGCGTAACGCTGGTTTGAGTTTACCTTTACGACACTCCCCTTGTTTATGAGCGGAGCGTGGTTTGAGTCATGTTTTGCCGGAAAATTCGGGTGGATGGCATGAGCGTTGTCCGCACTTATCAGGATGGAAGAGCGAATCATCTGCGTATACTCTTCAAAATCACTGTAAATTCTCTTTAGCACGCTCTCCAAAAACGAGCCGCCTGCGCCTGAAGCGCTCTCGCTTCCTACCTCTTCATGGTCGCTTGCGATAAAAAGCATAGGTTTGCTCTCATCGACTGCACAGATAGCGAGCATCCCGACATAGCAGCTAAGAAGATTGTCAAGTCTGGCACTTGCTATAAACTCATCATGCAGTCCTACAAAAGAGGCTCTTTGCGTGTCGTAAAAACTGAGTTCGCTTGCGTATAGTTCTTTTACATCCTCTATTTTGTCCATCTCCAGCTGATTTTTCAAAAACGCACCAAAGTCAAACTCTTTATTACATGTAGAAATCGGGCAGATGTCAGTTTGCGCATTTACGCTTTTTTTTTCATTCACTTCTCTGTCGAGATGAATCGCAAGAGATGGGATGGTTGCGATTGCTTTTTTTGCATCGATGAGCGTATCTTTTATGATGTTGTTGGAGTTTAGGTACGAAACCCTGCCCGCAACAGAGAGGTCTCTGTCAAACCATGTGTTTAACAAAACTCCGCCGTACTGCTCAACTCCAAACTTTACGACTCCATGCTCTTTAATAACAGGATTTGGCTTTAGTTTTAAGTTCGGCGAATCAGTGTGCGCGCCGACCATTACGTAGTGTTTGCTATTTGTACATGTAAAAGCGATTATGGAGGAGTCGTTTCTAGTGACGTAGTATCTCCCTCCCTTTTCCAGCGACCACTTCTCAACCTCGTTTAGCTTTATAAAACCGGCGTTTTCAAACATTCCCGCCATATTTGCAGTAGCGTGAAAAGGAGTAGGTGAAGCATCCAAAAAGCCTAAAAGTCCGTCGTTAAAATCTTGTTTTGTCATTATTATAGTTCCCAAATGAAATTTATAATCTATTTTTTTGATTATACAAAAATATCTTCTATTCTACTCAAACTCTATGCCATGAGGCAATTTTTTCGGCGATTTTATGCGAAGCTGCTTGTGTATGCTCTCTCTGCCGTACACTACCTCTATGTCCGAGCCGCCGACACCAAACTCTTTTGCCAAAAAGACAACCATATAGTCCGTCGCCCTGCCGTTTTGCGGCTGTGCTTTAACGCTCACCTTTAGCTGATTTGCTTTTACTTTTCCGATAACATCTCTCTTTGCAGAGGGAGTTCCTAAAATGTTTAAAACCAAAACATCCCCGTCCCACTCATAGAAAATATGCGCTAAATCTCTTGCTTTCATTTTAATGCCACGTATTAATAGCTTTTATTGCCGCATCTAGCCGAGGGAGTGTTTCTTCAAGTGAGTGAAATTTTGCTGAACCATTTTTTATTTTTTCTACTTGCGCGGCTACAAACTTTTTATCTTCTTCAAAGAGTGCTTTTTGTAGCTCTCTGATAGACCAACTTTCAAGAATCGTCTGCTTCTCGTAAAACTCTCGCTCCGCATCGTCACTAATCTTCAAAAGCTCCACGACATGCGACCAACTCAATTCGCTACACAGTGTGTGACTATTTGGAAATGCCAAATAAAATTGTCTCATCATTTTGAGGTTTGTAGTTGTAAACCCCTTCCCAAAATCTTTAGTTAGTTTAGTAGAGAGTTCTTTGATGAGATACGAACCATATTCGGCTCTATCTTTTCCGTTTTGTTCTTCCTCTACTATTTGCTGACCGATGCTCCAGTAAGCCTCAACCATTATGAAGTTCACTTGTCTGTAGGCGTTATCTAATTTTTTCTGGCATATCATAGTCCTTTTGTGAGTGACATTTTAGTTAATCTCATCTACATACTTCCTTTTATAATTAAACGTTTATTTTTCCAAATATTTTAGCTTTGCATATTCAATAGCCTGATGGAGTCTATTTTGCAAAACCTCTTTTGATGGTAAAACTGTCAAGTACTCCGCTACATGGATACCACTTTTTTCAAGTTCCAAAAGCTCTATTTGTTCATCTTTTTTACCTGTGCAAAGTATGATGCCTATCGGACTTTGTTCATCTTCTTGTTTTTCATACTTATCAAGCCATCGTAAATAAAGTTCCATTTGTCCTTTGTACTCTGGTTTAAACTCTCCGATTTTAAGGTCAATCGCTATAAGTTTTTTTAATTTTCTATTGTAAAAAAGTAAATCAATATAGTAATCATCTGAGTCTAATTGAATTCTTTTTTGTCTTGCTACAAAAGTAAATCCATTCCCAAGCTCCAATAAAAACTCTTCTAGTTGTCTTAAAATTGCATCTTCTAAATCTTTTTCTAAAAATCTATCTTTTATATCTAAAAAATCAAGCAAATAAGGGTCTTTCAAAATTATATTGTCTTTTATCTTTCCTTTTTCCAACTCTTCTAATTCATATTTTATAAGCTCTTGTGGCTTCTTAGATAGTACAGTTCGCTCATATAACATAGAGTTAACTCTATCACGAAAAACTCTTACACTCCATCGTTCATTTTTACACATTTGTATATAAAAATCTCTTTGGATTTCATCTTTTATGGGTAATATTACCAAAAAATGACTCCATGACAATTCTCGTACCAGTGATACGACTTTTTCTTTTTCAAACATAGTTGCAAACTGTATCATTCTTCTTAAGTTTTTTTCTTCAAAACTATTACCAAACTCTTTTTGCAATTCTCGTGACACTGTTACGACAATCAATTTTCCGTAATCGGCTCTTGAGCAATTCAAAACTTCTTGATTTATTTTATTACCTATTTCCCAGTACATCATAGCGAGAATACTGTTTGTAGTTTGTATTGCTTTGCTTTTTGATTCTAAAACTATATTTTTTATAGTATTTAACAATCTGTATTCATCATTTAAAATATTCATATCATAATCCTCAAAATACCAGTTAAAATCTCTTTTTAATTTTCTAAATATTTCACCAAATTATAGCTTTTTGAATTACCCATAAATATTAAATTTAGTGAATATCCGTCATGCACCTAAAATATCCACTTCCTCATTGCCCTCAAGCGCAGCAATAAGTTTGCAATCAACCCTTATAGCAGAGTCGATTACGACGTTTTGCAGTTTTGAGATAATGGTGATTTTCAGCTCTCTTTTTCCTGGATTTTGACGTACAACTCTGTACAAATCCTCTAAAACTCTCATGTCGCTGTCGAGTCGTATAGCCAGATTTATCGGCTCTTGTGGCTCCGGTTCTACTTCTCGCACCTCTTTTTTAGTCTTTTGCGTCTCTTTTTTCGCCTCTTTTAGCGTCATAAGTTTACTCACGCCGATTCTCGTAAACATATCAGTGTGGGTGATTTTTGCTTTGATGGCGATAGGCTCGTTTAGGTTCATTTGACTAAGCTCTTCAAGCTTATCGGCGAAGAGCATAACCTCTATATTTCCGTGAAAATCCATAAGGCTGACTATGCCAAACTGATTTCCTTTTTTGGATGTTTTTTTGGTTATCTCTTCGACTTTGCCTATGAAAATAGCGTACGAGCCGTCTTTTACGCTCTCTATCTCCGAGGAGAGCGTATAATCAAGCTCATCAATCTTCTCTCTAAACTCATCAAGCGGATGTCCTGAGACGTAAAAGCCCAAAGTCTCCTTCTCAAACTCCAAAATCTCTTTTAGCTCATACTCTGAAGAGTTTACAAGTTTAAGCTCAACGCTTGTTATCTCGCTATCATCTCCAAAGAGGCTTCCAACAGCGTTTTTCTTTGCCATTGAAGCATCTTTTGCAGTATCTACAATCTTCTCTATCTGGTCAAGCAGTGCCTTTCGTGAAAAGCCAAACCTGTCAAAACCGCCCGCTTTTATGATGGACTCGACAACTCGCTTGTTTACTTTTGAAGGCTCGATTCTGTTTACAAAATCTTCAAGCGAAGCAAAGTCACCGCCCTCTTTTCTAGTTTCAAGTATAGATAAAACAGCAGCTTCTCCGACTCCTTTGATGGCGCCAAGACCAAAAAGTACAATCTCTCTTTCATTTTTTGTGATAGCGGAAAACTCAAGCTGTGAGTCGCAAATATCTGGCGGAGAGAGCTCAATGCCCATTCTTTTCGTCTCGTCAATATAGCGTACTACTTTGTCGGTGTTGTCCTTGTCAGAGGTTAAAAGTGCCGCCATAAACTCGTTTGGATAGTATGTTTTGAGCCATGCAGTTTGAAAGGTAATCATCGCATAAGCAGCAGAGTGCGATTTGTTAAAACCGTACCCCGCAAACTTCTCGATTAGGTCAAAGAGCTTAGAAGCTTCCGCGTAGTCAAGACCTTGACCTTGCGCACCTCTTGCAAACTCGTCGTTATAAACCGACATATCCTTTTTCTTACCCATAGAACGGCGGATAATATCTGAATATCCTAGAGAAAAACCGCCGACTGTTTGAACAATCTGCATGACCTGCTCTTGATAAACGATGACTCCGTAAGTGTTTTTAAGTATAGGCTCCATGCTAAGAAATGTGTACTCTATCTTCTCTCTACCATGCTTTCTCTCGATAAAGCTCTCAAGCATCCCAGACTCCATAGGTCCCGGGCGGTAGAGTGCCAAAACCGCAATCAAATCCTCAAAACTGTCAGGCTTTAGACGCTTGTTCAAATCCTGCATACCAGAACTCTCTATCTGGAACATTCCCACCGTATTTCCGCCGCGAATCACGTCGTAAACTTTCGGGTCGTTTTCGTCTATCTCATGCCAGACAACCTCTTTGTTGTAGCGGAATTTTATAAGTTTTATAGCGTTGTCGATTACGTCAAGGGTTTTTAAACCCAAGAAGTCGAACTTGATTAAGTCAACGTCCTCAAGGTAGTTAAGAGAGTATTGCGTGACAAAAACGTCTTCGCCTGAGGGCTTGTAGATAGGCGTTTTCTTCCAAAGCTCCTCGTTTGAGATAACCACACCAGCGGCATGAATCCCAGAGTTGCGCTTCAGTCCTTCAAGTTTTTTTGCAAACTCCCAAACTCTTGCGGCATTTGCATCGCTCTGTATAAGTTCTTGAAGTTTTGGCTCTTTTTGAAAAGCCCCCGCTATAAACTCGTCACCTTTTTTCTTTCCGTTTAGCGTTATTCCAAGCTCGTCAGGAACAAGCTTTGCCATCGCATCTGCTTGAGAGAGCGGCATGTCAAGAACGCGCGCGACGTCGCGTATAACCCCTTTTGCCAAAAGTGAGCCGAAAGTTATAATCTGCGCTACTTGATTTCGCCCATACTTCTCGACAACATAGTCTATTACCTCGCCTCGCCTCGCCTGCATAAAGTCCATATCAATATCGGGCATACTTACGCGTTCAGGATTTAAAAATCTCTCAAAGAGAAGGTCATACTTCATAGGGTCGATGTCGGTAATCTCTAGCGAATATGCAACAAGGCTTCCAGCCGCACTTCCACGCCCAGGACCGACTGCTATGCCCTTCTCTTTTGCAACTTTTACGAAGTCCCAAACTATTAACATGTAGCCTGGAAATTTCATAGAGTTTATGACATTCATCTCAAACTCTAAACGCTCTTTGTACTCTTCATGTTTTGCCTCTGGAACATGCTTTAGCCTCTCTATCAGACCGAGTCTGCAGCGGTAGATAAAATATTCGGCATCATTTTTGTCAGCCGCGCTCTTCCATGCTCTTTTTTGCTCTTTAGTGGCATCACTAGAGAGCGGTTCGTCATCTTTGTAATCAATCTCAAGACCGTCTGCTCTTGCGTACTCTCTTGTAAATTTAAAGTTTGGAGGAATCGGGTCGCCCAGTTTTAGCTCCAAATTACACTTGTCAACTATCTCTTGGGTATGAGTGATTGCCTCTGGGATATCCGCAAAAAGTCTTGCCATCTGCTCTGGGGATTTCAGGTAAAACTCATGCACGGAGTGGCGCATACGTTTTGGGTCGTCGTAGAGTTTATTCATCCCGATACACATAAACGCCTCATGATACTGCGCATCGCCGGGGAATGTGTAGTGGGTGTCGTTTGTAGCTACGACTTTTATGTCAAGCTCGCTTGAGAGCTTTAAAACCTGCTCATCAATGAAGAGCTGATCACCTATGCCGTGACGCATAAGCTCAAGATAAAAATCATCACCGAATATCTCTTTATACTCTAACGCAACAGCCTTTGCACCATCATATCCAAGTGCCCCGTTTTTTACGTTACGCTCGTTTGCGGTGTTTAGGTGCCAGTTGACCTCGCCCTGAAGACACGCAGATGTGCATATTAGCCCTTCGCTGTGCTCTTTTAGCTCATGTTTGTTTATACGAGGAAAGTAGTAGAACCCATCTATGTAAGCTTTTGAAGAGAGGTACATAAGGTTTTCGTAACCTTTTTGATTTTTTGCAAAAAGACAGATGTGAAATCGCTGTTTCGTGCTCTTGTCATCAATAACCTCGCCGTTGTGGATGTAGCCCTCCATCCCGATTATCGGCTTTATTCCAGCCTCTTTCATCTGCTTGTAAAAATCTATCGCCCCGAACATGTTTCCGTGGTCCGTCATGGCAACAGAACCCATACCTAGCTTTTTAACCTGCGATACTAGATTTGAGAGTTTGTTTGCACCGTCAAGAAGCGAATATTCGGTATGGAGATGAAGATGGGTAAATGGTTGAGCGCTCATAATGATGACCTATGTTTTTTCTGATTTGTTAAGTAGATTATAGTAAATTTGTCTTAATATTTAGTTCTCGTGGCTGATTTTTGAAGACTCCAAGATAAACGCTTTAAGCTCTTCGTATCCGCGCTTGTACGCATCGCTTTTGAAATATTTGTGTGAACTTTTGCGAATACCCTCTTTGCTCTCAAAAAACACTTCATCTTTTTTAAGATGGATATCAGAGAGTTTAGTACCATCACTATCAAGTACTTTGCCCCAATCATCAACTGCATGATTGCTTAGAAATGTTTTACTGCTAAAATGACACACTCTGCACTGCTTTAGATAAATAAGCTGTCCCTTAAACGTAGAAATCGCCTCTAAGGCCAGAGGAGCAGCAAACGCCAAAATAAAAAAAAGGTATAACATTTTCTTTGATAAAGAGTTTCTATTTTCCATATTCGTGTATCTCCCTAAGTATCTCATTTTGTCTCTTGACTATAAACTGATTTAGTTTTGAAGAATCTTCACTATTTAATGATATCAAAAATATAATCTTCAATATATTATCATTTTCGCTGATAGTTTTTAAATATTTTAGATTTAGATGTAGTTCATCATCTTCCAAAAAGAGTTTTAAAGAGCTTCTTGCCTTTAAAAACTCCTCCTCTTCCTCGCTGCTTATCTTGATGCTAATACCCTTCATGGAGATATCGTACACTTCAAACTCTCTATTTCCCGCTTTAGCGATAGTGCTGACGCTAAACTTTACTCTAAGTCCGTCTCTGAGATGGACATCATGTTTTGAGAGATAGAAGTTTTTGATGGTAAAGAGGTTGTTGTCACTTTTTACAACATGTCCGTGTAGAACAGATTTGCCTTTTTTTGTGTTTACAAGCAGCAAAATATCATCTCTCTCAAGGAGTGAAATGCGCTGTTTTGGCTCTACTATAACCTCGATAGAATCCATATTTATTCTTACTATCTTGCCGTAGTTTTTAAGAGGAACGCCTTTGTAGAGCGTCATGACTTTTACTTTTTGTATGTTGTTGAGTTTAAAGAGTTTTGCTATTTTTTCGTCAATATCAGCTTTTTTGTTTATCTGCGAATTGTCATCAAAAATAATTTTTGTAGCTATGGAGGAGTTTATACGCATAAAAGCGAAGATATCATAATCTTCGTAGCGGCTACGCTCTATCTGTATGCGTTTTGTGTTTATATCGAAATGGTCGCGATTGTTAAAAAAATGAAATAGGGTCTCTTCATCTTTTACATCAACTATTTTTACAATAAGTTCGATGGAGTTTTTCTTGCTAAAATAGCCGATGCTAAGCACATCTAAAATATGCTGGTTGATAAACTCAACTTTTTTGTTCTTAAAAACGATAACCCCAATGGGTAAAGTGTCAAAAAGTGAAAAATCTCTCATGTTTCAACCTCTATTTCATTGACATGTAAAAGCTACATGTCAATATTTTTAAATCCGGAGTTTACTTGACTTTTTCTAAATACTCGCCCTCAACTGTGTTTACTCTGATTGTGTCACCCTCAAGTACATGGTAAGGAACTTGAACAACAGCGCCAGTCTCTAGCGTTGCAGGTTTTTTGCTTCCGCTTGAAGTGTCACCTTTGAAGTTTGGAGGAGTCTCTTTGATAACAAGTTCCATAACCTCAGGAGCACTTACCGTTATAGCATTTCCTTTGTAGAAAACCATATCAACATTTATACCGTCTTTAAACCATTTAGAAGCATCGTCGCACTGCTCGTAGCTAAGTCCCATCTGCTCGTATGTATCTTGGTCCATAAACTGATACTGCTCACCGTCGTCGTATAAATACTGCATAGTTTTATAAGTTATCTCAGGAACTTCAAATTTATCGCCTGCATGAACTGTTTTGTCAACAACTTTGCCGTTTAAAAAACTCTTAACTTTCATACGAACAAATGCTGCGCCCTTACCCGGTTTAACATGTTGAAACTCTACTACTCTGTATGGAACTTCGCCTATAATAAGACGAACACCTTTTTTAATATCACTCATTCCGACATTTGCCATAAATACACCTTGCAAAATTTTTTTGTGAATTTTACACTAAGTGGACTTAATTTCTTTTGTTATTGTTTTCTAACTCTCAAGTTCAACTTGAGATGCATCCTTTAATTTTGGTATATCCAATTCTGTTTTCATGTCATCAAATAAACTCAAACGAATAAACAGTAAAATAAATTAGAGTTCAGAAACAATTAGATACTCTATAATAATTACTTTTGTTAATTAGGATTTATATTATGAGTACAACATCGACTCTAAGAGCACAACAAAGGGCTGATCAGATTAGGTCATTTCAAGCAGAGTTAGAAATATTAAAAGATACAGATTTACTTTCACTTACCGACGAGCAAAATGAAAAGATAGCTAAATACCACCAAAATCTTTTATCAAACTACTCTTTAGAGTTTGACATAGATACAACTAAAAATGAAAAACAGCTTAGTCTTGGTATGAAAATAGCCTCATTTTTAGCGGCTCTTGGATTGGCTTTTAGTATATTTTTTCTATTTTTGCAATTTTGGGGTAACTTTAAAGAAAGCACGCAAGTTTTCATACTCTTTTCTACTCCAACTATTTTACTTTTTATTACATACTATCTATCTAAGCAGCAAAGCAAAGATTACTATACAAAAATCACAGCTCTACTAACTTTTACTACATTTGTATTAAATATATCTATGATTGGTCAAATATTCAATATTACACCTTCACTAAACGCTTCTTTGATATTCTCACTGTTTGCATTTTTATTAGCTTACGCTTTAAATGCTAGACTGCTTTTAGGCGTAGGAATTATATTCTTTTCATTTTTTCTATCAGCAAAAGTTGGAGTTTGGGGAGGAGCTTATTGGATTGACCTTTCAAATTATCCTGAAAACTTTTTTCCGGTTGCTTTAATTCTATTTTTACTCTCTTTTATAAATCATTCTAAATACACAAACTTTGATGTTATTTACAGATATTTTTCTATGTTTTTATTTTTCTTGCCTGTTTTAGTCCTGTCAAATTATGGCTCAATCAGTTATATGAATCTGGCTAAAGACTCAATAGAGGGGTTCTACCAAGTTATAGGATTTTCTTTTAGTGCCTTTGCTATATACATTGGGATAAGAAAAGGTCTCTTTGAAGTTACAAAGATGGGAAATATATTTTTTGTGGTTTTCCTATATACAAAATTTTTTAACTGGTGGTGGAGTTGGATGCCAAAATATATCTTCTTTTTAATCATAGGCTTAAGTGCTGTTTTCATACTTATGATACTAAAAAGAGTTAGAAATGAGTTGTTAATAAGCTCAAAGGAGAATCTATTATGAAAATATTGAACTTATCATCTAAGCTTTTTGCATCAGCTTTTGCATTGTTAGTTATTACCAATGCAGTTATGCTTCTTGGTGTTTATCTTAATCAATCGAGCGAAACAACGTCTGAGACGACATTGACACAAAGAGAACTTCAGTTATCAAGCTCTATGCAAAAAGAAAATAACAATGTATCTCTTAGACTTATATACAGAACTACAAATAGTTTAAATCGCTCGTATCAAAATATTTTTCTTAACATCGACAAATTGAAAGAGTTAGGTTTTGATACAGATAAATATTTATACTCTCAAGATGGCAAAATAACACCAACTAAAGAAGTATTTATAGTACTGGAAAATAGTGGCGAATCTTATGAAAAATCTTTAAAACTGGCAGAAGAAGCATTTATAGAAAAAGAGGCTTTATATAATGCAAATCAAGATGACAAAAACAGACAAAAAGATTATGAAAATGCCAAAAACACTCTTGTTCGTGAACAAACATCGCTATCAAGGCTTTTTGCTATTGATGCAGGTTTAGATTATGAAGAATTAAGAAAAAAATATACTAACAAAGCAAATTATCTCATAGTTAAAGGTGTTGTAGGGCTAGCTAAAGAGTATAAACAACAAAAATTGTATGGCTACATAAAACAACTAAATGTTCAAAATATCCATGTACCATATAATCTCAAGCACCTTTTTAAAGATGTAAAACCAATATATAACTATAAAGATGCACAAGACACCTCTGTAAAATACAATGTAGAAGTAAAATATGGAAGCAAGTATGAGCCTTTTATAACTTCTGTAAAAATAATAAACTAAGATACACGCTCACAGCGTCGGAGCGAGAAATTGTAGTTAATGTTATAATGTCAAAAAATCATACGCTTTAGGAATAATATTTATGCAATTTACACTTGACGCCACCTCAAAAAACGCTCGCGCATGCACCATCAAAACAGCTCACTCAACCATAAAAACTCCTGTTTTTATGCCTGTTGGAACTGTTGGAAGCGTGAAAGCTCTGGATATGGAAGATGTTGTTGATTTGCTGGGCGCGGAGATAATTCTTGCAAATACTTACCACATGTACCTTCGTCCCGGAGATGAGACTGTTGCAAAAATGGGCAAACTCCACGGCTTTACAACCTACCCTAAAAGCTTTTTAACGGACAGCGGCGGTTTTCAGGCATTTAGCCTTAGCGACATATCCAAAGCTTCGCAAAACGGCATAGAGTTTCGCTCTCACATAGACGGAAGCAAACACTTCTTTACACCGAAAAAAGTTATAGACATCCAGCACAATCTCGGTTCTGACATCATGATGATTTTGGATGACTTGGTCGCACTTCCCGCAACACAGGAGCGCATCGCTCTAAGCATCGAGAGAACTACTGCATGGGCAAAAGAGAGCATTGAGTACTTTAGAGCAAAACAAAAAGAGGGTGTCGGTGTAGAGCAAAACATCTTTGCAATCATCCAAGGCGGAACGGACAAAGCTTTTAGAACAAAAAGTGCAAACGAGCTCTGCGCTCTTGATTTTGACGGTTTTGCCATCGGCGGTCTATCGGTCGGCGAGCTAAATGAAGAGATGTACAATACGGTTGAACACACTGTGCAGTATATGCCCAAAGATAAACCGCGCTACTTGATGGGTGTCGGAACGCCTGAGGATTTGATAGAAAATATCGAGCGCGGCATCGACATGTTTGACTGTGTTATGCCGACACGAAATGCAAGAAACGGAACTCTTTTTACCTCTTTTGGAAGAATAAATATAAAAGGCGCTAAGTTTAAAGAGGACGCATTGCCCATTGATAGCGAGTGCGAATGTCTTACATGTAAAAGATACTCAAGAGCATATCTAAACCATCTTTTTCGCGCGGGAGAGATAGCGTACTTCAGACTTGCGACCATCCATAACCTCCACTATTACCTCAACCTTATGAGAGAGGCCAGAGAGGCGATTTTAGAGGATAGATACGCAGAGTTTAAAGCAGATTTCTACGCAAAAAGAAATTGATTAGGGGAGTCAAGTGCGAGGCTTTAAAAAGCCGCGGCACTCTTAGAGATTGTTCTCTTTTTTATATTTTACTAAAATTCCGTACGCTTCATCTTTTAACAATAGCTTCTCTTTTTTAAGAGTCTCTACCTCTTTGTCAGTCAGTATAATGTCACCATTTTCAGCTTTGGCAATCTTATTGTCAAGCTCATTGTGCTTGTCGAAAATTTTCAAAAAGTGAGCGTTTGCAGCGCTATTTTCTTTCATGTGAGTAATAACATCACGGTATTCATGTAACATGGGCAATCCTTAAATTTTTTGGAATTTTACCACATAATTAATTAAATATATTTTCAACAGTGGGAATCTTTAGTCCACTCTTAATTTACATTTTTATCCCGAATTTTCCAAGAATTAATATCATAAGATAATAAGCAGTTATTGTAAGCATTACTGAAATAGCCATACTGGGATAAAAGCTTACTCCTTTTTTTATGAGTATTGGGAACATTATAAAGAGTGTCATGGACGGGGGAATCAGCCAAATAATTTTGTTTGAAAACTCTACCGCAGCATTGCTGTTATTTGTATCTAAATACATCCAAGTCATAGCCAATATTGAGACTAAGGGAATAGCCGCCAATAGCGCACCGACCAGAGAACTTCGCTTTGTTATTTCAGATATAAGCACGATTAAAAATGCCGTAATAACGATTTTTGTAATGTAGAAATACACTTTTTCTCCTTAAATCATGTCAGCCAAAGGGGCTGACACACTCTTCTACTCGCCTGTAAAGTTGGCACCTGTTATTTCACCGTATTGACTCACAAAAACATATAGATTTTGCTGTTTTTGATTTGGCTCTTTTTGGTTTTTAAAAGTAACTACCCATTCAGGCACGGATTTATAAACCTGCTGTTTTGCACTATTAACCGGAGCGCCCTCCCAACTCTTTTCAAGCTTTCCCTTAAGGACATACCTTCTCATCTCTTTTAAAGCAATCTCTTTAGCTTTTGCCTCATTGATTTTTGTCTTTGAGCTGCTGTGGCTGTGGTCATGCCCTGCACCGGCAAACAGTGGATTTACTCCGAGTGTTAAAATGGCAGCAACTGCAACTTTTGTAATGATTTTTTTCATTTTGTTCTCCTTTTATAATGAACCGTGTCTGTTTTGTTTTAGCTCCTCTGCATCCATATCAAGATGGATATGCGTGTGAGCGTCTTTGTTAAAGCCGAACTCCTCTTCGTTTGTGGTATGCAAATAGCCATGCAGTTGCATAAGTAAAAGCATAAAACCTGCAAACATAAGAGCGTGGTTGGCAACCTTGCTTTGCTGCATAAATGACTCTTTTTTGCGCCAAAGCATTAGAATGAAAAGTATTGGAATCAGGGCGATAATTTGTCCAAATTCAACACCGATATTAAATGATACTATCCGCAACAACATAGAGGGAGCATCTTCGCCAAGAGGAAGCTGCTGCAAACGAGTTGAGAGTCCAAAACCGTGGATAAGTCCAAATAGAAATACCATCCACAAGAGGTTTGGAGATTTCACATGAAGATAGTTTTGAAAGCCCTTGTTGTTGTCAAATGCTTTATAGATAACGCTGATTGCAATGACTGCGTCAATCAGATAGTAGTTGGCATTGACTCCCATAAAAGTCGCCAAAATAAGCGTAATACTGTGTCCCAGCGTAAAGACGGAGACAAATTTAACGATATCTTTGAGTGTGTTTAAGAAAAAGACCACACCGAACAAAAATAACAGATGGTCATACCCGCTAAGCATATGGGTAGCACCAAGCCAAATATATTTGAGGTTTCCCCCATCAAGCATTGCCTGCTTGTCTGCGGCTGAAATACCGTGCGCAAAGGCTATGGTAGCAGGCAGAAGCAATGCGCTTAAAATGAAAAGCGTCTTCATAGACTTCCTTTTGAAAAAATTGTAATAAGTAATAATAGAGTTCTTGCAAAACTTAAAGCAGAAAAAAATCAGACGATAGGAGGACGGAAGAGTTCTTTAGATATAAAAGAGTGATGGAGTTTTACAAAGTCAAAGTTGTTTTCCTGCATGTAATATGACGGCTCTATTTGGGCAGTGTCTGCTATATAGAAATCAACAGGATTTACTTTATGGTTATGGCTATGTGTATGTTTTAATGTATGGTGAACATGCTGATGTTCATGGAGAGAGCAAAGCTTATTATGAAAATCGTGTTTTGAAAAAATATCCGCAGCAGCAAACATATTGACACAGAAGATAAAGATAATAATTAAACCGATAATAATATGTCGCTTCATTACTCTTCTTTCTTGGTTAAATTGCTGCGATTATATCACTCAAATATTAATAGACATTTTTCATAACCCTCTTTTTAGATTGCTTCACTTTGTTCGCAATGACCGTCATTGCGAGGAGCTTGCGATGAAGCAATCTAGGTTATAAAAGAAGTTCAATGTACTAGAAGATAGCTTTTACTTCGCCGTAGAGCTCCTCACCGCAGTAGAGTGAGAGTTTTTCGTCCATCGTTACACTCTTCTTTGGGTCAAAAAGCATAGCAGAGGCTCTCTCTCCTACTTTTATAACTCCGCGCTTCTCCCCTATGGCGTCCGTTGGGTTTTTTACGCAAAGCTCAACAAGTCTGCTCATTGAAATCATACCGCTCTTCACAAGCTTCGTATAGTAGAGGCTCATAGCATTTTTAAGCCCTTCGCAGCCGTATGCCGCATCATAAAATGCCACCTCTTTATTTACGGGTGAGCTTGGCTGATGCAAGGTTGTTAGGACGTCAATTTGAGAGTTTTTAAGTGCCTCTTGCAAAAGTACGACATCTGCGCTTGATGCTAATGGAGGATTAAGTTTTGCAGTGGTATTGAAGTTTCTGCATGCCTCATCGGAGTTTAAAAGATGGTGGATAGAGACTTCACAACTCACCGCCACACCCTCTTGTTTTGCTTTGCTTATAAGGTAGATGGAGCGTGGGGAGGCGATGGATTTGAAGAGGATTTTTATCTTAAAGTGTCTAGCTATCTCTATCATTCGAGAGACATGCAAAACTTCACTCAAATCAGGAATGCCTGCAAGTCCAAGCTTTGAGCTGACGTCACCCTCTAGCATTACTCCGCTGCTTATTAGAGAGTTATCCTCAGCTTTACAAAATAGCGTCACTCCGTACATCTGGCAATACTGAGCGATTTTAATAGCTACGTCATTTTTGGCGATTGTGCTCATATATGGGGCGATTGCACCGCGTTTTAGTAAAATTGCGATGTTGCTGAGCGTTGCGTCTTCTTTTAGAGTGTTTAACATCAAATCAACTTTTGCACAGCTTAGGTTATGAAGTCCGTTTTGAGCAAACTCTAGAACTATCTCATTGTCTATTGCAGGTATGCTATCGGCATTTAAGACTATATGCCCTATCCCGCCTTTTAGCGCTTCATTTGAGATGATTTTTATATTTTTTGCGTTTAGTACAGAGTCCTGAACTCTTATATTTGTGTCCACCAAAAGCGGCATAAAGTAGAGGCCTTTTGCGTCAATGACTTCACCACCATGTAAACCTGAACCAATCTCTGTTACTACGCCCTCTTCAATGCGGACGTCAACTGCTCTCTCGCCATTTACATCACATACTCTTGCACTTTTGATAATCATAAACGCTGCCTTACTTTGGTATAATTGCAAAATTATATTCGACAAAGGCTTAGAGTTGCGTTTTATATTTTTAGTTCTGCTTCTTTTCTCATTTTTAGATGCTTCTACAACTTACGACGAGGGCAAAAAGCTCTACATGAAAAACGGCTGTTTTAGCTGTCACGGAAGAAACTTGGAAGGGCTGCACAAATATCCCTATCTAGCAAACAGAGCGAAAGGGTATATGACATACAAACTCAAAAGATTCCGCTCAAAGATTTCAGATAATCAGCAGCAGGAGATGATGATACCCTTTGCCGTGGATTTAAGCGACGAAGATATAGAAAATCTCACAACGTTTATATATGAATTTGTAGAAGAGGAGAGTAAAAAAAAATATGATGACAATTTTTACAGAGAAGGTGATGGAGGCTCATGAAACTATTAGTTAGCGCGCTCGAACACTCGGCAAACGTTCATCTTAAATCTCTAAAAAATGAACTAAGCGAGACGACAGAGTTTATCGGCATTTTTGACAAAGAGCTGGGTAGCAGCATCATAGATTTAAGAAGCTTGGCAATAATGGGTTTTGTAGATGCCATCAAGAAACTGAGATTTTTTATAAAGCTAAGCAACCAGATGGTTGAGTTGGCAAAAGATGTTGATAAAGTGTTGCTTATAGACTCATCAGGCTTTAACCTCCCACTTGCCAAAAAAATCAGAAAAAAATACCCGCAAAAAGAGATTGTTTACTATATCCTTCCTCAAGCGTGGGCGTGGAAACAAAAAAGGATTCCAGTTTTAGAAAAGACTATCAACCGTCTCGCTTCTATCCTTCCTTTTGAGCGTGACTACTACTCAAAAAATGCGCCTATCACATATGTCGGACATCCGTTGCTTGACCAAATCACGGAGTTTAAAGAGCATTTAAACGATGAGGTAAAAAGCATTGTTTTTATGCCCGGAAGCAGAAAGGGCGAGATAAAAAAACTCCTTCCCATCTTTAAAGAGGTGCAAGAAAAGCTAGGTGTGGATGCAACTATCATCATCCCAAAACACTTCTCTAAAGAAGAGATAAAAGAAGTTTATGGTAACCTTACGGATTTTAAAATAGCGCATGATGCACACAAAACACTTCTGAATGCAGATTTTGCATTTATTTGCAGCGGCACGGCAACACTAGAGGCTTCACTCATCGGAATTCCCTTTGTTTTGACCTATATTGCCAAACCGTTTGATTATTTTATCGCAAGCAGACTTGTAAAGCTGGAGTATATCGGTCTTGCAAATATCATGTTTTCGAAGTTTAAAAACAGAGTTTTACACCCTGAGTTTATACAAGAAAATGTGAACGCAACAAATCTTATACAAGCATATAAAACGTTTGATAGAAGCAAGTTTTTAGAGGATTCAAAAGCACTCAGAGCGTATCTTAAACACGGCAGTTCCAAAAAAGTAGCAAACATTATAGAGGATAGAGATGAAGATTAATTTTATAGACTTACAAGCACAATACAAAAAGTATGAAAAAGAGATAAACAGTGAAGTTTTAGAGGTATTTGCTTCTGCACAGTTTATAGGCGGAGAGAAACTAAACTCGCTAGAGAAGAATCTTGCTGCGTACACTGGCGCAAAGCATGCAATAGGCTGCAGCAGCGGAACTGACGCTCTTTTGTTGGCACTTATGGCACTTGACATCGGCGCAGGCGATGAGGTTATCACTACTCCTTTTACATTTATAGCAACTGCCGAAGTTGTTGCACTTTTGGGGGCTAAAAGCGTTTTTGTAGATATAGATGAAGAGAGCTATAACATCGACCCGACAAAGATAGAGGCGGCGATTACTAAAAAAACAAAAGCAATTGTTCCCGTCTCGCTTTACGGCCAATGCGCGGATATGCATGCTATCAACTCCATCGCTAAAAAACATAATATTACGGTTATTGAAGATTCATGTCAGAGTTTTGGCGCGTCTTACAAGGGCAAAAAATCGTGCAACCTCTCAACCATTGCATGTACAAGTTTCTTCCCATCAAAACCGCTTGGCGCTTATGGCGATGGCGGAGCAATATTTACCGACAATGACGAGTTGGCAACAAAAATTAGAATGCTTCTAAACCATGGTCAAAACGAGCGTTACAAGCACAAATATATAGGCATAAACGGACGTCTTGACGCTGTTCAAGCCGCAATTTTAAATGTTAAGCTTAAACATTTTAACGAAGAGGTAAGACTCAGAGAGGAAATCGGCTCAAGATACAGCGATTTGCTTGAAGACGCAGACGTTATCACGCCAAAAATCGCAGAGGGCAGCACAAGCGTATATGCGCAATACTCAATAAGAGTTAAAAACAGAGAAGCGATGGTTGCAAAACTCTCCGCTCTTGGCGTTCCTACGGCTGTTCACTATCCAGTTCCGCTTCATATGCAAGAGGCGTTTAAAGATTTGGGCTACGGCGAGGGTGATTTTCCGATTAGCGAGCTTGTCTCAAAAGAGATAATGTCACTTCCGATGAGCGCATTTCTAAGCGAAGCGGAACAAGATTTTGTAGTTAACGCTATAAAAGGGTAGGGATTGAAAAGAGTTGCAATTCTCGGCCTTGGTGCAATGGGCAGAAACCACTATAATACGCTCAAAAATATAAAAAATGTAGAAATTGTAGCGCTCTGTGACGTTGTAAAAAATGGCGAGTTTAAAGAGCCGTTTTTTTATGATTTGGAGACTATGCTTGATGAGGCAAAGCCTGAAGCGGTTATTATCGTAACACCTACGTTTCTTCATAAAGATGCAGCACTTAAGTGTGCCGCTCGCAAAATAGATATATTTATAGAAAAACCTGCCGCTTCAAGCGTTGAAGACGCAAAAGAGATACTTGCATCCGTTGAAGCAAACGGCATCAAAAGCTGTGTCGGACATATAGAGAGATACAATCCGGTTGTAAAATCGCTAATCAACGAGATAAAAGGTCATGAGATACTATCCATCTCAATAACCCGCAGCGGCTCTTTTCCTGAGCGCATCGCAGATGTGGGGATACTCACCGACCTCTCGGTTCATGACAGCGACTTAATACGCTTTATTACCAAAAAAGATATTGTAAAAAGTGCAGTCTTTAAATCTCAAAAAATACATAAAACCCACGAAGATAACGCTATTTTGGCATTTGAACTCGAAGGCGAGGTTATCGGCGATATCGCGACAAATTGGCTTACTCCCTACCGCAAAAGAAGTATCAGCATTGCATGTAGGATAGATAAAGAGAGTAAAATCAAATTTTTTGAAGCCGACCTTCTCTCTCAAACACTTACAGAGCGTATCAACATCAATACAAACGCGCATATTACAAACAACTGTTTTGTAAGCAGAAGCAATGCGCTGCAAGACGAACTTGAAGCGTTTGTAAACTATCTGCAAACGGGCGATAGAGGTTCGCTTGCAACAGTTGGCGACAGTATTATAACCTTAGAAATAGCGGGCAAATAATGCAGAACAGCAACATTCACAAATCTGTTATAATTGAAAAAGGTGCAAAAATCGCTCCCGATGTTGTTATCGGACCGTTTTGCTCAATAGGCAAAGACGTTGAGATAAAATCTGGGTGCAGATTGGAGTCAAACATCATCCTTAAGGGCAAGATAGTAATTGAAGAGGGCGTAAAGATATTTAGTTTTGCTGCCATCGGATGCGATGAGTCAGATATCCAAATCGGCACAAAAACGCACATAAGAGAGTTTACTCAAATAGGCGTTCAGGATGACCAAAACAAGAGCTTCAAAAAAATAACAATCGGTGCAAACAACTTTCTTATGGGCTACGTTCAGGTTCTTAGCGGCGTAGAGCTTAGTGATTTTTGTATCGTTACAAATGCAGTTAGACTTTATGAGAACGTCAAATGCGAAGAGAGAGTTATCATCGGCGGATTTAGCTCAATTGAGGCTAACAACACAATCGGAACGGGTGCCATGATAGGCGGCGCGTCCGTTGTAAACAGCGACATACCGCCTTTTATGCTTGTTGAGGGAAACAAAGCGACTATCAAAGGGCTAAACGTCATCGGTCTTAGAAGAAGGCTGGAAAACAGAGGCGATATAGAAGATATAAAAGCAGTTTTTAAAAAGATACTAGGAGACGGTGCAGACAAAATCCTAGCTCAAGAAATAGCAGACACCAACCCTAACGAGTTTATCAAAAAACTAGCATCTTTTGTGGCTTCTAGCAATCTTTAAATCATTTTAATAGCATGCAAAATCGCATGCTACTTTTTAACTCTTGAATTTTTTTCTTACAATCCTAACTGCTTCAACCATATTTTGAAGTGAAGGTTTTACCTCTTCCCATTTTCTTGTTTTTAGCCCACAATCTGGGTTTATCCACAACTGCTCTTTTGGAAGCACCTCAAGCAGAAGTTCTATCTGTTTTACTATCTCTTCAACACTTGAAATCCTTGGGCTATGGATGTCATAAACTCCCGGTCCAACTTCTTTTGTGTAGCCTACTTTTTTAAAGATTTTTAGCAGTTCGTTGCCGCTTCTTGCTGTTTCTATGGAGATAACATCTGCGTCCATATCTTCAATGGTGTTTATGATGTCGTTAAACTCGCTATAGCACATGTGAGTATGGATTTGCGTCTCTTTTTTTGCACTGCTTACGGCTATCTTGAAGTCTCTTGTCGCCCACGCTTCATACGCTTTTATCTTCTCGCCTCTTAGCGGATAACCCTCTTTAAATGCTGCTTCATCGACTTGAATGATTTTGATACCCGCTTTTTGCAAATCATCTATCTCATCACTCAGTGCTACGGCTATCTGTTTTGAAACCTCTCCTCTTGGCATATCGTCTCTTACAAACGACCAGTTTAGTATGGTCACAGGTCCAGTTAACATCCCTTTCATGATATGATTTGTTCTGCTTTGCGCATAAGATATCCAATCAACCGTCATAGGCTTAGGTCTGCTTATGTCTCCATAGATAAATGGTGGTTTTACACATCTGCTTCCGTAACTCTGTACCCATCCGTTTTGGCTAAATCCATATCCGTTTAACTGTTCGCCGAAATACTCAACCATATCGTTTCTCTCAGGCTCGCCGTGGACTAAAATCTCCAAACCGCACTCCTCTTGAAATGCCACACACTCGTCTATGTAGTTCTTTATCTCTTTTTCATAACTCTCTTTTGAGATAAGAGCGGCTTTGAAATCGCTTCTTGCCTTTCGCAACTGTGGAGTTTGAGGAAACGAACCTATGGTTGTCGTTACCAAATCTTTGTAGCCTAAAATCTCTCTTTGAAGCTTTAGTCTCTCTTTTGCATCGCCCTCTCTTTGGAGTTTAGTATGGTTTTTTACTCTCTCTTGTACGGTTTTGTCATGGATGAGAGGCGAATTTTTTCTGCTTTGGTTTGCTTTTATATTACTATTTAGTGCCTCTTTTTCTCTCTCATCCAAACTACCATCTCCGTCAAAAAAGAGTTTTGAGAGAAGCGAGATTTCAGAGAGTTTTTCAAGCGCAAAACTTAGCCACTCTTTTATCTCGCCGCTCATCATCTGTTCATACTTTAGAGTAAAAGGGACATGCAGAAGCGAACAAGACGAACTTATCAGTATATTCTCTTTACTTACAAAATTTGAGATACTCTCCAAAAGATGCGTGGTTTTTTCTATGTCGCATCTCCAGATATTTCTGCCATCAACCACTCCTGCTATAAGTTTTTTGCCGCTCATAGCGATAATATCAATAGATTTTAGATTTTCATCTCCATGTAAAAAGTCAAGCCCGATAGCCCAGATAGGCGTATGAACCAAAACTTTTGTAGCTTCATTTGAGTGTTCAAAGTATGTTACAACCGCAATTTTTATGTTTGGCGAAACTCTTGCAAGTCTGTCGTAAGTCGGTTTTATAAGACTTAGCACTTTCATCTCAAGCCCTTTCGCAAAAATCGGCTCATCTATCTGCACGACCACTTCATCATCAAGCGTGCTTATGACTTTTAAAAGCTCCTCATAAATCGGCACTATTTTGCTCCAAAACTCATAAACATCACCACGGTCAACTCTTTTGCTAAGACCCAGATAGGTTATAGGACCGATGATATTTATCTTTGTTTTTATGCCAAGAGCTTTTGCTTCACGGTACTCATTTACAATCTTTGAAGCATCAAGTTTGTAGCTGTCATCATGGCTAAGTTCCGGAACTATGTAGTGGTAGTTTGTGTTAAACCACTTTGTCATCTCCATAGCCACGCACTTCTCGTTGCCTCTTGCCATTGCAAAGTAAAGCTCCACGCCGCTTAAATGAGCAAATCTCTTTGGGATCGCACCCAGCATTACGGAAGTGTCAAGCATATTGTCATAAAGCGAAAAATCATTTGAGCTTATAAACTCCACTCCAGTATCTCTTTGATACTCCCAGTGTCTAGCCTTTAGCTGATGTGCTGTTTGCACAACCGCTTCAAATGAGCATTTTTTTGCCCAAAACTCTTCTAAAACCCTTTTCAACTCTCTTTGCTCCCCGATGCGCGGGAAACCTACTATGTAATTTTTTGACATTAGAATATCCTTCTATTTTTTTATTTTTTTAATTTTGTATAAATAGAGATTGCTTCGTCACAAGCTCCTCGCAATGACGAGCGGTTGTCATTGCGAGCGAAGCGCGGCAATCTTGTTTATGTTTAATCAGAGAATTTATTTGTTAAAACGCTGATCTTAATTTTAAAAAAGGATATTAAAGTGGAGGGTGTACGCCTGTGCGTCTAAATGCAAAGTAGGTTGTATAGTATGGACAGCGTGGGATAAAATGGTTTAACAAAAGAACAAGCCGAATCTTACGTTTAAAAAAGAGGTTGCAGTGACACGGCTTAGAAAAGAGTAAGTGTAATAGTTTTGATTTTGTCATTTTAAAAGTATCGCTAAAAAACTTCAATTTCTTCTCCCTCTTTTTTTTAGAATTATGCATTAAATACTACTTAAATGCTCTAAAAACTCGTCCGGTCCTATAAAGCCCACGATAGTTTTTGAACTTATTACATTTAGCTCTTTATCAAAAAATATTAACACGGGCGGACCAAAAACTCCATACTTTTTGCTTAGCTCTTTTTGCTCTTGGTTGTTCTCGGTAACGTCCGCCTGAATCAGCACAAATTCGCCGAGTTTTGCTTTTACTGTCTCGTTGGAGAAGGTTTTTTTATCAAGCTCTTTACAAACAGCACACCACTCGGCACTAAAGTCGAGCATTATTTTCTTGCCTCTGTTTGCTTCCAAAACTACATCAAGCTCTGAAATAGATTTTATCTTTTCAAACTTTAGATGAGAAGAGTTCGTAGTCTCAGATGAGAGAGATGATGACTGCTGTAAAAATTCAAGAGGCTTTGTCATACTTGTAGAGCCTCCCAAAGCCCCTATAAAAAGAGCTGCCGAGTAGATAAATATTATAATTGCGCTGCTTTTTCTAAATATATGTGCATCTCTATCAAACGCGCCGAAATATACTGCAAAGCCGATACCTATCATCGCATAAAGAAGCATGACAACATAGCTATCCACCACGCGCTCTAGCATCCAGACAGCCACGACAAGCATCATGACGCCAAATATAGCACTGACCATAGTCATCCACCCACCGGGGCGAGGCATAAACTTACCGGCACTCACGCCCACTAAAATCAGAGGAAGTCCCATACCGATACTCATAGAAAACAGAGCCGCTCCGCCAAGGAGCGCATCACCCGTTTGACCGATGTAAACAAGCGCGCCCGCAAGCGGAGCCGCAACACAAGGACCGACAATTAATGCCGACAAAAAGCCCATTATTGCCACGCCTGCAAATCCGCTGCGGTTTGTGTGGTGGTTTGAGCTTATCTTTGCCACAAAAGAGTCTGGAAGTTTCAGCTCATAAAACCCAAACATGCTAAGTGCGAGTACGACAAAAATTGCCGAAAATGAGTATATCGCCCATGGTGCTTGAAGCGCGGCTTGAAGGTTTGAACCAAAAAGTCCTGCCAAAACACCTGCAATCGTATAAGCAACCGCCATGGCAAGCACATAAACAAGAGAGAGCATAAACGCTCTTTTTGTGCTTAGTCCTTCCCCTTGTGAGATGATAATCCCAGAGATAATAGGAATCATAGGAAACGTACATGGAGTGAGTGCCAAAAGCAGTCCAAAGCCCAAAAAGGTAAGAAGAACGATAGCAATGTTGCCCTCTTTAATCGTATCGGCGATGGAGTCACTCTCCGAGAGCTCTTTTTTCTCCTCTTTTGCTTCAGTTTTAACTTCAACTTTTTTGAGAATAGGCTCACTTGAGTCAAGTTTCGCACTGTCTACTTCAAATGTAAAAATCTCCGTGTATGGCTCATAGCAAAGCCCCTGCTCCGAACACCCCTGATAAGATAGCTCAAACTCTATAGTTTTTATGCCGTCAACTCCTGCTTCTTTGCTTAAGTCTATAATAAATGTCGGCGACGATGTATATGACATATCTCCTTGATGGTCCACGCTTTTAGGAGCTGCTATATCTTTTACTATTATGCCGCTGCCCTCTTTTACGACAAGCTTTACCGAATCCTCATAGAGATATATATCCTTGCCCAACTCTATAATTGCTTCTATCTGCATCTTATCGTTTAGTTTTGCGGATGGTTTAAAAGCCTCCTCTGGCATTAAAAATTTCGGCTGTGCGCCAAATAGTAAAATAGAACAGATGAGAAGCAAAAGAAGTTTTTTCATAATATATATTTTTCCGATTTTTATAATGTGACAGAATTATAACAAATTAATATCAATCAAGCATAAATTAAAGCAACTGTTGGCTAATTGTTACCCAAAGTTACTTTTAATTTATTTCAATACACTTTATTTAGATATTTTTCTGACACTCTCTTCAAATGTGATAATTTTATAGTAGCATAAGTAAAGTTTATATAGCAAAGTTGAGAAAATGCAAGAGAATGACCTTGAAATCCAATTGACTCCAAAAGCACTGCTAAAACAACAGCTTAAAAAAAAAGATCCTGATTTTAGGTACTACAAATCACTTTTCAACCTTACTCAAAACCTTGCAGTTATCACCGATGGCGACATAGTAATCGATGCAAACAAATCATTTATAGATTTTTTTATGGCTCAAGATATTGACGTTTTTGACCCCAGCTTCAATCTGAGTGCTATTTTTCAAAAAATAGACAAATACGGATATATATACGATGGTTACCAAAACCTAAGATGGTTTGAGTCTGTTGAAAACAAAGAGAACAATCGCTATCGCGTCAGTATGTTAGGTCTGAAAAAATTGCATGATTTTAATATTACTATCAAGCATTTTGAATCTTTAGAGAATATTTTTATTGTAATTATGACTGATATTTCTGAGCTGATGGGATATAGAAATGTTTTGGAGTACAACCTAAGGTCGGCTTCTAAAAACAAAGAGGATGCTGAGTTCTTGCTAAATCAGTACAATAGTGCCATAGACACGGCAAATCTTGTCGTAAAAATGGATATTGAGGGAAATATCACCTATGTAAACGACGGATTTTGCAAAACTTTAAAATATGACCAAAACGAGCTTATAGGCAAAAATATAAAAATTCTTTGTAATAAAGATGAAACCTGCGACTGTTACAGTTTAATTATTCAAGCGGTGAACAGCGGTAAAATTTATAAAGGTGTCATTGAGAACATAGACAGGAATGGGGGTATCCATTTTTTTAACGCCACAATTGTTCCGATAAAAAACAAAAACGGTGAAATAGTAGAGTGTCTCTCCATTCAAGATGAGATAACAGAGATGGTAAAAGCCAAAGAAGAGGCACTCCAAGCGCTGGAGGCAAAGAGCAAATTTTTTGACAAAGCCTCTCATGAGCTTAGAACGCCTCTAAATGCGATTATAAATTTTACTGATTTGGCTTTAGAAATTTACAACGAGGACCCAGACGATGAAGAGAGCAAAGAGTTAAGTAAACAATATATGCAAAGAGCCCATACAAATTCTAAAAATCTCTTAAATCTCATCAACTCGCTGCTAAATTTATCAAAAGTAAAATCAGATATGGAACATTTTGACATTGGCATTTATGACATTGTCAAGCTTGTCAAAGAGAGTTTTGAGAGCTGTTCGAGCTTAAACACAAAAGAGAGCGTTTCGTATATATTAAAAATAGATTTTGGTTTTGGTTTAATTAAATGCGATAACTTTAAATTTAATCAGATTCTTATAAACTTGATTTCGAATGCTTTTAAATTTACTCAGGAGGGATTTATTTCCGTGAATTTAAGAGAAGTTGAAGATGAGTACTTGGTTGAAGTTCAAGACAGCGGAATCGGCATTCCAAGCGAAAAACTATCACGCATATTTGAACCGTTTGAACAGGCCAGAACTAACGACACAGGAACCGGTCTTGGTCTAAGCATAGTAAGAGAATATACAAATGCTATGAAAATTGCTCTGGATGTAACTTCATCTGAGGGCAATGGCAGCTGTTTTAGACTAAAAGTTAAAAAAATTACAATGTAAAGAGCAGTAAAAATGGAGAACTTAAAACTTCTTATAGTTGATGATGTAGAGGATAACCGCCTAGTCTTAAGGGCTATATGCAGAAAACTGAAAAATTTTGAGATAAAAGAGGCCATAAACGGTCTTGAAGCAGTAGAACTTACCGGTGAGTGGCTTCCCGACATTATACTGATGGATATTATGATGCCTGTCATGGATGGGTATGAAGCATCAAAAATAATAAAAGATCTCTACCCAAAAACCGTTATCATCGTCGTAACAGCCGTAACAGACCCAAATATGCAAAAAAACATGAGTGACATCGGGGTTGATACCTACATTCACAAGCCAATCGACAGAGAGCTTCTCATATTTAAACTCCAAAGCATAGGTTCTTCCCTGCTTTTAAAACAGGGCAAGCTTAAAACTCTCTCTAAAAAAGATGCGCTAAATCCGTTTAATTCAGACATTCGCTCTTTTAGAACAATCTTTGACATTACAGATGAAGAGTCAATGATGGATTTTGGCATGTGGCTAATTGACCAATGCAGCGGCAGAGATATAGTAGCATGTAGCAGACTTGACTTGATAATAGAGCTTTTTTACAAGCTTATGCGCCAAGGAACAAAAAATCAAGAAAACCTGAGCATCATAATTGAAGAGAGCTATGAAGAGATTTATATAACAATCAGATTTGAAAAAGCCGTCGTTTTAGAAGGAAGAGTGCTTGAGATACTTGAGCAGTATGAATCAGAGTTCATCGTCAAAGAAAATATACTATGTGCAAAAATAAAGAGATATTTTGAAGAAAAAAGCTTTAATACCAAGAGAGAGACCGGAATAATAATTTCGACTCAAGAAACTTTTTCAATGCAAGAGAGAGTTTCTGCCAATTCAATACAAGAGGTAATTGAGCAAAAAATTACCAAAGAAGTTCACACTATTGATTCTGAGCAGAAAAAGCTTCTAAGACAGAGCTTTACAGAAAAAACAAGTGCCGTTGATTATGTATCTGACATCGGCGGAGACATTTTGGATGAGATTCTTGATTTGGCGAGCTTCGATGAAGAGTGGAGAGAAAAACTCTCAACATTTGAAGAGGAGCCTACCGATGCAAATCTTATCGATTTTGCAGACAGAGTTCTTGGGGCTTACTCTCACACAATCAACTCTCTTTTTGAATTTACCGCCCTTGGCTACGCACTCTCTTCGCTCGGAGTCTTTTTAAAAGATAGAGCCGACATAGTTGTGCAAGACTCTGGCAAAACAAAAACTCTGATTTTACTGCTGGAAAATCTTGGATATGACCTTGTGTCATGGAGAAGACATATCTTTGAGCTGCAAGATACACAGGACATTCACTATCTGGATAGCTCGTTTTTTAGTTCCTGTATGCAGATAGAGGGAATTATGGGAAATAAGGAGCTTGATGTTGATGACGAAAACGATATGGAATTTTTTTAATTTAAACCTAAAACTCAACAAGGAGAGAAGATGGCAAAAACAGTAATAATCGTTGATGATTCCAAGGCGGTAGTCGCAATGGCGGAGTTGGCAGTAGGCGAGTTGATTCAAAGCGGGGCTATAGAGTTTAAATCATATTTAAATCCTATGAAACTCTTAGAAGCACTCCAAAGCGGAAGCGAAAATTTTGATTTGCTAATCAGTGATATCAATATGCCCGAACTAAACGGTCTTGAGTTGGCAAAAGCTATAAAAGCAATTGAGAAGCATAAAACCAAACCGATAATCATTTTAACGACAGAGAGTTCAAACGAGATAAAGATGGCAGGCAAAGAGATAGGCGTCACGGGGTGGATGGTTAAACCTTTTAGCGATGAGAAACTGGTCAAATCAATTAAAATGATTCTTGGAGTATAAGCATGAGCGCAAAAAATACACCGCAATCAAAAAAAGAACGCTACCTCACCTTTTTTCTTGGGGATGAGCAGTACGGCATTGCGATAGAGCGGATAAAAGAGATTATCGCGATGATGAAGATAACAAGCGTGCCTAAAATACCTCCATATATGAGAGGAGTTATTAATCTGCGCGGTTCAATCATACCTATTATTGACACAAGACTGCGTTTTGCCATGGATAGCAGAGAAGCGGATATGCATACCGCCATCATCATAGTAGAGGTGGAGAAGGTAAACATCGGCTTTATAGTGGACAGGGTTGAAGAGGTAGCGTCAATTGACACTCTCAATTTAAGTGCGCCGCCAAAATTTGGAAGCCAGATTGATACCGATTTTATCTCATCGGTAGCGCAAATAGAAGAAAATGTAGTGATGATTTTAGATGTACTCAAACTTTTTGAAGCTGATGAAATCATAAATCTTGCAGAAATACAAAATAAACAAGCAGAAGGGGTATAAAATGAGTTGGTTAGAAAATATGGTATTAAAAAGCAAATTAATGTTACTAACGGGATTTTTAATAATTTCATTAATATTAATCGGATTTATGGGATATAAGGCAACTAGCGAATTGGAGTTGGATATTACAGAGCTCGGAGAGGTTCGTGCCAATTCACTTGTAAGTGTCGGCGCTCTTCGCTACGGAATCCTGCTCTTTGCCATTCAGGTAAATCGCTCTACGGGATTAAAAGGCGATCCTGAAATGAAAACAAAAATGCAAAATGTATTGGAGGTTATGCAAAAAGGATTTGATATAATCGATGATGGCTTGATAAACTATAAGAAAAATGTACCGACTGGCGAAGAAGCGGATGCATGGAAAAATTTTGTCGCTGATTATGAGCAGTGGCGTGAGAGAAATGAGATTTACAAATCTGAAGTAATTGGTGGACTTTCCAAAACCGATGACACAGAACAAATAGAGATGCTATTTGGCAGAATGGGAGATCACCTTAGAAACATTACGGCACTGCGCATAAGTCTGGAAAATAATTTACAAAAATTATATACCATAAGCAAAGACAATATAATAGAGAGCGGCAAACATTCAAAAGAGGAAGCGTCTTCATTTATAGAATTGCTGATAATGGTTATTTCAATATCAGTGATATTAGCAATTTTACTCGCGACATTAATTATCCGCTCAATCACCCGCTCTATTGCGCTAAGCGTAACATCCATCAGAGACGGCGCAACTCAAATAACATCTGCAAGCTCCCAAGTTGCTTCATCGTCATCATCTCTTGCGCAGGGTGCGAGTGAGCAGGCTGCAAGTGTTGAAGAGGTAAGTGCCACGTTAGAAGAGAGTACTGCCATAAATACGCTAAATACGGACAATGCGATGCAGGCTGATATTTTGGCAAAAAATGCAAATGACTCAGCTCGCGCAGGGTATGAAAAAGGCGAACAGCTCTCAAATTCCATGCATGCAATTACAGAGTCGGCTACAAAAATTTCAGGAATTATAAAAGCAATTGACCAGATAGCGTTTCAAACCAATCTTTTGGCACTTAATGCAGCGGTAGAAGCTGCACGCGCCGGAGAGCATGGTCTTGGATTTGCCGTAGTTGCCGATGAGGTGAGAAATCTGGCGCAAAGAGCAGCATCCGCTGCCAAAGAGACTTCATTAATCATTGAAGAGGTTCTTGAGCAAATCAAAGAAGGAAATCAAATTGCCCATGCAACGCATACTGCTTTTAAAGAGATAGTTGAGCAGTCTAAAAAAGTATCTAATCTCATTGGAGAGATATCCATAGCAACCAAAGAGCAATCTGAGGGAATGACGCAGATAAATCAGGCAATGGGACAAGTTGACCAAGTAACACAGCAGGTCGCTGCAAACTCCGAAGAAGCGGCAGCTGCGGCAGAGGAGCTAAATGCACAGGCAGTATCAATGATGGAAGCTGTTTCTATTTTAGCACAAATGGTTGGGATGAACACAAATATTCCAATTGCCAAAACACAAAGAGAGTATGTTCACCAACCAGACATTAAAAGCTCGCAAATGCTACACAAAACAAATAAAACGCAAAGCAAGGCAACTCCAAACAGGGTATTACCAAACAAGGCAGAGGATATTTTTCCTCTTCATGAAGACGATTTAAAAGAATTTTAAAATGAAAATCGATGGTGATGTACTTACCATAGACTTAAACATGTCTATGGATGAAGTTATAAAATTTGAAGAGTTTATACGCCCAAGAATTGAGTATGTCGAAAAAATTGAAACAGAGGAGAGCAGCGTACTTGCTTCAAGCGCTCTTTTGTCTCTTTTGGCAAGCATCAAAAAAACTCGCCCTGAAATAGAGATAGAGTTTTTAGAAAAAGGCTCAAGTATCTCCCCCGAGTATGGAACTGTGCATTGGACATATCATGACTAAACAAGAACAGGTTAAAGCTATTTTCATAGAAGAAGCAGGCGAAATAATCGAGAAATTGGATGTTGACATCATTCGTTTTGAAGAAAATTCAAATGATTTTGGGCTTTTAAACGAGATATTTCGCGGCGTTCACACTCTAAAGGGCAATGCTAACGCTTTTGGATTTACAAGGCTGGGTGAATTTGTTCACCATTTTGAAGATGTGCTTGATTATTACCGCAGCACAAAAGAGAGCATAGAAGAGGACAATCTAGAACTATTTGTCGAGAGCGTAGATGTCATAAAAGAGGTAATGACATGCGAACTAGATGCCATAAATGAGCTGCCGCAAAGCTACAGTGAGTGTTTGGAGAAAATCAAAAAATTGCTTGCGATAAAGAAAAACAGACCTGAGCCATCGGCAGTGCAAAGCACTCCACAGCCATTAAATGATTTGGCTTTTGAATTTGGCGAAGACTCTTTAGACAAAAAAGAAGATGCGTTAGAAAAAAGAATCAAATTGTGTCAAGCCATGCAGAGCGAGGGGTTAAATCTCTATAAAATTGAGTTGCTTCTAGATAGTGATTGTTACAAGCGCGGATTTGACTATTTTTTATTTTTAAAAATACTGGGTGAGAAAGCTATCTCTTTGGAGAGTTTTTTCGATATGAAAAATATTCAAACCATAAATGAGTTCCAAAGCGATGAAAACAACATTGACAAAGCGCAAATCGTTGTTTTAACTCCTTTGGTTTATGAAGATGTTGAAGAGATTTTTGAGTTTTTGTTTGAGCATGAATATAAAATTGCGTTGATACCGTCACCTGAGACGACGCAAAAAGAAGAGATAGAGATAAAAAGCGACATCGCCGATAAAAAGCAGGAAGTAAGTTTGGCTCCAACACCCACTTTAAACGCGCCAAAATCGACTATTCGCATAGACACCTTTAAAGTTGATGAGCTGTTTGACTCTGTAGGCGAATTGGTAATTGCACAAAATTTCATTGCGCAAAATATGGAAATCCGCTCTATGGAGAATGAAGCTATCAACCGTACCATAGAAGTTCTCTCAAAAATCACAAAGAAGATTCAAGATAGAGTTATGAGTCTTCGTATGATTGCCATTAAAGATACATTTGAGAAGATGAAGCGAGTTGTCCGCGATACTTCTAAAAAAACCGGCAAAGAGATACACTTAATCATACAAGGCGAAGAGACCGAGATTGACAAAACGATGATAGACTCTCTCTCCGACCCGCTTATACATATCATCCGAAATGCAATAGACCACGGCTTAGAGTCAAATGCCGATGAGAGGCTTGCTGCAGGTAAAAGCACGGAGGGTGTAATTACCCTAAGAGCTTTTCACAAAAGCGGCAATATTGTCATAAGCGTTAGTGATGACGGCAGAGGAATAAACAAAGAGAGAGTGTTGAAAAAAGCCATAGAGAGAGGCATTGCAAGCGAAAATGAAAATTTAACGGACGCGCAGATATTTGCTCTTATCATGCAGCCGGGATTTTCAACGGCAGAAGCCATAAGCGACCTCTCCGGGCGCGGTGTTGGTCTTGATGTCGTAAAAACATCCATAGAGAAGCTTCGCGGCAAGGTAGAGATAGACTCAAAAGAGGGTCAAGGCACCACTTTTTCTATGATTTTGCCTCTTACTCTTGCCATAATCGACGGAATGCTTGTACGGGTTGGCACCGAAATATATATTATTCCTACTCTATGTGTTGTAGAGTCGTTTCGCCCCCAAAAAGAGATAGTGCATGCCGTAAAAGGCAAAGGTGAGTTTGTAACTCTGCGCAAAGAGTGTATCTCCATAGTTAGACTGAGCGATGTTTTTAATCTTAATGTCACAAAAACTGAGCCTTGGGAGAGTATTTTGGTATGCGTTGAGACCGAAGGCGGCAGAATAGCCGTTATGATAGACGAACTTCTTGGAAGACAGCAGGTAGTTATAAAAACTCTTGGCAAATCACTCTCCAGAGTCAAAGAAATTTCAGGCGGCGCAATACTTGGAAACGGAGAGATTGCACTTATTTTAAATGTAGATGCCCTGCGCCCGCTGGGTGAGACTTCTCATGTATGAGATTGAACTCAAACCGGAAGAGTTTAGGCTTTTTCGAACCTATATTTATGAAAAAGTCGGCATCTCATTGGGGGATGAAAAAAGCACCCTTGTAAAAGGCCGTCTTAGCAAACGGCTGCATGAGTTAAATCTGCAATCATTCAGAGAGTACTACAACTATTTAACCAATGATATAAGCGGTGATGAGCTGCTCTTTTTTGTAAGCGCCATATCCACAAATGTGACGTCGTTTTTTCGAGAAGAGGCGCAGTGGAGATGGCTTGAGGGATATATTAGAGAGTTGGTATCGACAAAAAGAGATAAAAAAATCAGAATCTGGTCAGCCGGATGTTCAAGCGGAGAAGAGCCATATACAATTTTGATGTTTTTACAAAATCATCTGCCAAACTTTGAGAGCTGGGATATTAAGATTTTAGCGACAGACATCTCTACAAAAGTTCTTAAGTGCGCAGTTGCAGGCTGTTATGAACCAAAAGAGGTAGAACTGCTTCCAAAAAGTATAGTTACGCGCTCTTTTGACAGGGTAGATGTTAACAATGCGATCAAATATCAGATAAAACCGCTCTTAAGGGACAAGGTTACATTTAGATTATACAACCTTGTCACAGACCCATTTTTCTTCAAAAACAGCTTTGATATGATTTTTTGCAGAAATGTAATGATATATTTTGATGATCCAACAAGACATCATGTAGTGGGACGCTTTACACAGCTATTGCCAAAAGGCTCTCCTCTTTTTTTAGGGGGTTCGGAATCATTAACGGCACACAAAGAGACGCTAAAACTCTTAGGCTCTTCAATTTATAGAAAATTATAGGAAAAGCAGTTGGAAAATATAAAAAATAATCTCATGGAACAAGAAGCGAAGTTTGATATACATGAACTCTTTTTCTCAATCACGGATGACCAAAGTACAATAATTTCCGGAAATGAAACTTTTGTGCGCATTAGCGGCTATTCAAAAGATGAGCTTGTAGGGCAATACCACAACATAGTAAGACATAAAGATATGCCACGCGTTTTATTTAAAGCTTTTTGGGACTGCTTAAGGGTCGAGAAGCCTGTAGTGGCTTATGTTAAAAACAGAACAAAAAACGGTGGCTTCTACTGGGTTATAGCGGCAGTTTTTCCATTGGAAGGCAACTATATCTCTATTAGATTTAAACCGACCAGCGCTATGCTTTCATCTGTAAAAGAGCTCTACTCTAAACTGCGCGCAGCAGAGGAAAAAATGGAGATGCCTCAAAGCGAGGAGCTGCTTTTGGAACTCTTACATGGTTTAGGCTATAGGGATTATACTCATTTTATGAATACGGCTCTTCTAAAAGAGCTGCTTGCGAGAGAAAAACTGCTTTTGGTAAGCAAATCTTATGTCAAAGATGTTGATTTTGGAAGAGACAAATTTAGTCAAAATATGAAATTGATTTTTACCAAAAGCAAATCCATACTTGATCAATACGGCAAATGGTTTGAAAAAATCGATACATTCAACAAAATAAAATCTATGTTTGAAGAAAAAAGTCTAACGCTAAACTCTCTAGCCAGAGAGATTGTATTGCTCTCTTTAAATGCTTCCATTGCATCTTATAAGCTTCAAGATGACGGAGGAGAGACATTTAGCGTTTTGGCGAGCGACATAAGAACCAACTCAAAAGAGAATGACATTCTTATCGGCAATATATACAGCCTCTCGCAATCTTTGTCGGAATTTTTAAATGAAACCATTTTTCTTGTTTCATCCATAAGTCTGCAAATGGAGATGGTGACCTACTTTATCCAAGAACAGGCAGATAACAAAACTCAGGTTTATACCGCAGAGCTAAATAACAACATTCAAACTCTCTTTGAGCTGGTAAATATTCATCATGAAAAACTGACAATGCTGCCGCTTTCCATGAACAAATCCATTAGAAAAACCATACTTTGCCTTGAAGAGCTTGAAGGGCAAATAATGTACTTGGGCTATGTACAGGTTTATGGAATTATTGAATCGGCAAGATATGTTGACGATACGCATGGTTTTGGCAAAATATTTTTGCAGTTAAAAGGTTTGATTGCGCAAACATCGCAAGAGATATCCTTTATAAACAGTGCTAGTGAGATTTTCTATAACGACAACTCCAGACTGATAGAAAATTCAAAAGAGATCTCCCAAATGTTAAAGAGTTTAAAGCAAGAGATAGAAAACGTCAAAAATATGGAGTATTAATATGCAACGCATGTCAGAAAAAGAGATTCTTGAAAACGAAGTAAGGTTTTTGAGCAAAAAGATTTTAGAGCTAAATAAAAAACTCCTAGATAGCAAAAGGGCGGAGACACTCTTTTTATCTCTTGTAGCAAATAATTTTAACGACCCTATGACCGCCATTTTAGGTATGTTGCCACATCTGAAAATCCAAAATGATGATAAAAATGAGAAAATCTTCTCAACTATTTGCCAAGAGGCGCTAAATCTTGATTTTAAAATCCAAAATCTTATAACGGTAGCCGAGATAGAGAGCGGCAATATTGAGAGCTCCCATTCACTCACTGATATTAAAAATATTGTTGATGAAGCCATAAAGAGTCTAAGGTATTTAATAAAAGAAAAAAACATCAAAGTAGAGATAAACAATTTGGTAGAGAACAAAATTGTTACAGATTCAAAAAAAGTTTATACAATCTTGAAAAACCTCATTGCAAACGGATGCATGTATAGCCCCGATGATGAAGTTGTTATCATAGAGTCAAGCGTAGAGAACTCCGTTTTAAAAATAGTTGTAAAAAACAGAGG
>Ga0172380_10000906_pt1 | contig 53408 bp, 53 predicted proteins | sample Leawe162metaG_FD_119747 | JGI IMG/M metagenome (GOLD analysis project Ga0172380, IMG submission 119747) | Leachate microbial communities from a municipal landfill in Southern Ontario, Canada - Leachate well 162 metaG | ecosystem: Engineered > Solid waste > Landfill > Unclassified | place... | reverse complement strand
GGGGAGGAGGCGCCGCCGATGATGCCCGGACTGATCGCCCTGTTCGTGGGGTACGTCATCCTCACCGCGTGGCAGGCGCGCCGCGCGCTGGCCGCTCCCCAGGCGACGAAGCTCGGCGAGGCCGTCCGTTTCCTGATCATCTCGTTCCTCGGCGTGCCGCTGGCCGTGGCGATGATCCTCGCGCTGTAGGCGCCTCGCGGGGCGCGTTTGACGCCCCCGCGCGGGCGAATCGATACTCAGGCCACGCTCCATTCACCACGTCAGAGGGGACGTAGGGACATGACGGCTTCCCCGCACCCCCGGCCCGCTCCTCGCCTCGCCAGCCTTACCTAGGCGGCGTCGCCAACGCGCGGCGCCGCCCACCCGATGCTCGGGCACCGGCTCGATGCGAACTCCGCGACCTCACCGCCGCACACTGGCAGGAACGGGAACCACGCCATGACGTCAGACACGCAGCCTCGCGGCGAACGCTACGCACCGCGAGCGATCGAGCGGGCGTGGCAGGAGCGGTGGGAGCGCGATGCGCTGTACCGCACCCCGGATCACGTGGAGGGGCGCCCCAACCGCTACCACCTGACGATGTTCCCCTACACCTCCGGCGACCTGCACGTGGGGCACTGGTTCGCCATGGCCCCATCCGACACGCTCGCGCGGTACTTCCGCATGCGCGGCTGGAACGTGCTCTTCCCGATGGGCTTCGATGCCTTCGGGCTGCCGGCGGAGAACGCCGCGATCAAGGGGGGCGTCCACCCCCGCGACTGGACCGATCGCAACGTGGATCGCATGCGCGGCCAGCTCAAGACCATGGGCGCGACCTTCGACTGGGCGCGCGAGGTGAACACCAGCGCCCCGGACTACTACCGCTGGACCCAGTGGTGGTTCGTGCAGCTCTTCAAGCAGGGCCTCGCCTACCGCAAGCAGGCGAACGCGAACTGGTGCCCCTCCTGCAACACCACGCTGGCGAACGAGCAGGTGGTGGACGGCCGCTGCGAGCGCTGCGACACCCTGGTGGAGCAGCGCGAGATGGAGCAATGGTTCTTCCGGATCACCCGCTACGCCGAGGAGCTCCTGGACAACGACGGCCTCGACTGGCCGGAGCACGTGAAGCTGATGCAGCGCAACTGGATCGGGCGCTCCGAGGGCGCGGAGGCCGCGTTCGCGCTGGAGCGGCCCGCCCCGGACGGGACGGACGAGATCCGCGTGTTCACCACGCGGCCGGACACACTGCACGGGGTGACGTTCATGGTGCTCGCGCCGGAGCACCCGCTGGTCAACCGGATCACGACCCCCGAGCAGCAGGCGGAGGTGCGCGTCTACCAGGAGCGCGCATCGCACGCCACGGAGATCGAGCGCCTGTCGACCGAGCGCGAGAAGACGGGGGCGTTCACCGGGTCGTACTGCGTGAACCACCTGACCGGCGACCGCGTGCCGATCTGGATCGCCGACTACGTCCTCGGCTCGTACGGAACCGGCGCCGTGATGGCCGTGCCCGCGCACGACCAGCGCGACTTCGAGTTCGCGCAGCAGTACGGCATGCCGGTCCGCGTCGTGATCGCGCCGCCCCCCGTGGATGGCGTGCCGTGGGACGGCTCCGGGCTCACCGAGGCGTGGACCGGGGCGGGCACGCTCGTCGCGTCGAAGCAGTTCGACGGAATGCCCTCCACGGAGGCAAAGGGCGCGATCGCCGCGTACCTGGCGGAGCGCGGGTGGGGCGGCCCGACGGTGAACTACCGGCTGCGCGACTGGCTGATCTCGCGGCAGCGATACTGGGGCGCGCCGATCCCGATCATCTACTGCGAGGTGTGCGGGCCCGTCGCCGTGCCGGAGGACCGGCTGCCGGTGGAGCTGCCGTACGACGTGGAGTTCCGCCCCACCGGCCAGTCTCCGCTCTCGCTCTCCGAGGAGTTCGTCCAGACCACCTGCCCGCAGTGCGAACGTCCGGCGCGGCGCGAGACGGACACCATGGACACCTTCATGTGCTCGTCCTGGTACTACATGCGCTACCCCGACCCGAAGAACTCAGCGCTGCCCTTCGGCCGGGCCGCCGCAGACACGTGGCTCCCCGTCGACCAGTACACCGGCGGCTCCGAGCACGCGACCATGCACCTGCTGTACGCGCGCTTCTTCTACAAGGTCGCGCGCGACCTGGGACTGGTACCGGGGGACGAGCCCTTCACGCGCTACTACTCGCAGGGACAGATCCTCGGCCCGGACGGCCGCCGCATGTCGAAGTCGCGCGGGAACGTGGTGGCGCCGGACGACCAGGTGGAGCGCTGGGGCGCGGACGCGTTCCGCGCGTACCTGATGTTCCTCGGCCCGTGGGACCAGGGCGGGCCGTACGACGTCGACAGCATCGTCGGCGTCTCGCGCTGGCTCAACCGCGTCTGGAACGTGGTCACGGACCCCCCGGCCCTGCGGCAGGGCGAGCCCGGCGGGCGCGAGCTGCGCCGCGCCGCGCACTCGACGCTGGCGAAGGTGACGGAGGACCTCGAGGCGAAGCGCTTCAACACCGCGATCGCCGCGATGATGGAGCTGACCAACGACATGCAGAAGCTCCGCGATGAGGGCACGGCCGACGAGGCGGCGTGGGACGAGGCGACGCGCCTGCTGACGCTGATGCTGGCGCCGCCGTGCCCGCACATCGCCGAGGAGCTCTGGCAACGACGCCCGCGTATCGTTACCCCGGCGACCTGGTCCGTGCACCAGCAGTCGTGGCCCGAGCATGACCCCGCAGCGATCCAGCGCGACACGATCGACGTGGTGGTGCAGGTCAACGGCAAGGTCCGCGACCGCATCGCCGTCCCGCCAGATGCGGACGAGGCTACGGCGCGGGCCACAGCGGACGCCCAGCCGCGGATCGCGGAGCAGATCGCCGGCAAGGAGATCGTGCGCGTGGTCTACGTCCCGGGCCGGCTCCTGAACTTCGTGGTGAGGTAATGCTCGCCATGCCCGAGCGGTGGCCGCGCTCGCGCGGGCTGTTCGTCGCGGTGGCCGCGATGGGCGTGCTCGCCAGCATCGCCACCCTCGATCGCCCCGCCCCCCAACCCGACCGAGGGAGCGCGCCGGGCGCCCGGGTCGTCACGATGCGCACGAGCGACGGCGTGACCCTGAACGCGCGCCTGTGGTCGCGCGATCCGCGGCGCATCGTCGTCTACCTGCACGAGTACGGCGACGAGCAGAGCACCTGGTGGCCCACCGCCGAGGCCGGCGACCCCGGCGATCCGTCCGCGCTCACCTTCGACTTCCGCGGGCACGGGGCGTCGGACGGTAGCGCCGAGGACGTGGACGCCACCCCGGAGGACGTCCGCGCCGCGCTCGCGTTCGTCGCCGACGAGGGCTACCAGCAGGTCGTGCTCGCGGGCGCCGGGATGGGCGCCGCGGCAGCCATGGATGCGGCCGCGGGCTGGCCGCAGGTCCGCGTCCTGGGCATCTCCGCCCCCGGTGAGTTCGCAGGGATGCGCCCGGTGGAGATCGTGCCGGCGCTGCAGGACCGCGTGGCATTCATCGCCTCGGAGGGCGACCTCTCGGCGCGGCTCTCGATCGCGGCGTTCCGTGAGCGTGCGGCCGTCCCGGCGTCACGGATCGTGATGTTGAAGGGCGGCGATCACGGCGAGGCGCTCTTCACCGGCGACCACCGCCGCGAGGCGACGGCGGCCTTCCGCAGGCTGCTGGCGGAGTTGTGGCAGCCCTGAGCACCTGCCCGAGGCGCGCTACTCCTCGAAGTCCTCACCCCGCTCGCCGCGGTCCTGCCGCTGGGGGCGCCGATCCTCCTGGCGGGGGGTGAGCAGCGGGTCGTCGTCCAGGGGCTCGTTGTCGAAGTCGTCGATCAGCGAGGGCGGGCGCTGCACGGGCTCCCGGCGGCGCGGCCGCAGCAGGTTCTCGAGCTCCTCCTCGCCCTCCTCCTCGCGGCGGAGGGGGATCGGCGGGCGGCCGGACGAGCGCGGCGCGGGGTCGTAGCGCTCCTCCTCCACCACGGGCTCCGATCGCCGCGCTTCGGCATCGCGGGGCCGGGGCGCGGGCTCGCGGCGCAGCGTGGGCGCGTGGGGCTCCAGCTGATCGACGCCGTTGCGGACGCTGCTGACGAACGCCTCCAGCTGGCGCTGCAGCCTCATGAGCAGCTCGCGCGCGTAGTCATCCGCCGCGGACATCTGCTCCCGGGCGATCTGGCGCGACTCCTGGATGCGCTGCTGGATGTCGGCGTTGGCCTCCGCGATGCGCTCCTCCAGCCGGGACTCGGCCTCGGTGGCGATCTCCTCCGCGCGGCGGCGGGCGGCCTGCGCGATCTCATGCGCCTCCACCAGGCGCGCGGCGCGCTCCTCGGCCTGCGCCAGCAGGATGCGCCCCTCCTCCTCGGCCTCGCGGCGGATGGCGTCGCGATGGGCGACGATGTCCTGCGCGTCGCGAACCTCCTGCGGCACCGCGATGCGCATCTGGTCGACAACATCGAGGAGGCGGCGGCGGTCCAGGATCGCCCGGTTGCCGATCGGCATCTTCTGTGCGCTGGCCACGAGCTCTTCCAGGCGATCGACCAGGTGCAGTAGATCCATCTCAGCCTCCCCCGCGAAGCGCGCCGATCAGGACGGCCGCGCGAACTTCTTCTGGATCGCCTCGTTCACCCCCGGCGGCACGAACTCGCTGACGTCGTGGCCGAAGCTGGCGAGCTCCCGGATGCGCGTCGCGCTCACGAAGAGGTGTTCCAGCGCGGTCATCATGTACACGGACTCGATGTCCGGCGCCATGTTCCGGTTCATCAGCGCCATGTCGAACTCGTACGTGAAGTCCGCGACTCGGAGTCCGCGCACGATCACCGTAGCGCCGCACGCCTTCGCGGACTCGACCGTCAGGCCCTCGATGGCGGTCACGCGGACGTTCCCCACCTCGCCGAGCGCCCGCTCCATCATCTCGATTCGCTCCTCGAGGGAGAAGATCGCAGATCGGCTGACGGCGACGCCCACCACCACCGTATCGAAGATTCGGGCAGCACGCTGGACGATGTCGATGTGACCGTTGGTCACGGGATCAAAACGCCCGGGGTACAGCGCGACGGTCATGGGGCCTCTTCTCCTGTGGGGCGGTAGACGGCGACCGATCCGGCACCCTGCCGCCGCGTGCGCCAGAGGGGGAGCCCCGCCAGCACATCCGGAGGCATGGTCCGCGCCTCGTGCTCCACGACGACCACGGCGTCGGGCGCCAGCGCGTCCCGCACGACGGTGTCGATCGTTTCCCACGCGGTCGCGTCATGATACGGGGGATCGGCCACTACGAGCGTGTACCGCGTGCCGGGGGGCGGCCGCCAGCGCTCCACCCGCGCGAGGGCGACATGGGCGCGGTCCTGCAGGTGGGTGCGCTCCAGGTTCTCGCGGATCGCCTCCACGGCACGCGGGTCGGACTCCACGAAGGTGGCCTCGCCGTCGCCTCGCGAGAGCGCCTCGATGCCCAGCGCGCCGCTCCCGGCGTACAGGTCGAGCACGCGGTCGAAATCGGCGCCCGCCGCCTCGAGCATGGAGAACAGCGCCTCGCGCAGGCGAGCGGCCGTGGGCCGCGTGTCGGCGCCGCGCGGCCCGCGCAGGGGGACGCCGCGCGCCTCGCCGGCGATCACGCGCATGCCGCCCGCGCGCGGCGCGGATCGCCGGCGGGGGCTCACCGGGCGCCGCTCACTGGCCTGCGGGCCCCGGGGGGATCCCGCCGGGGAACGGCGTGTTCACCGCGGTCGGCGAGGGCGTCGGCGCCGGCGTGCTGACTGGCGTGCTGGCCGGCGTGGCGGCCGGCGTCGGCGTCGCGGTCGGCGTGGTGGTCGGCGTCGCCGGGCGCGGCGTGGGCGTCGCGGTGGCGGTGGGCGCGGGCGTGCCCGGGCGCGGCGTGGCGGTGGGCGTCGGGGTGGCGGTCGCGGCCGGCGTGACCGTGGTGGTGGGCGTCGCGCCGCCTACCCGGAGCGCGATCTCCTGTCCGACGAACGCCGTGCCATCGGAGACCACCAGGCGCACGTTGTACGTGCCGTTCTGCTGCGGCGCGCGCCAGTTCACGGCCGCCGGGGCGCTGTCCGCCGTCCAGCACCCGGACACGCCCTCCACGCTCCCCTGGGCCGCCTGCCAGCACGGCGTGAGGTACGGGCCGTACGGGCGCTCGAGCTTCACCGCTCCATCCTGCGCGTACAGCAACACGGTGCCCCACACGTCCGGGAGCGCCTCGTCCTGCTTCGCCTGGTCAACGGCGATGCCCCCCAGGCCGAACCTCGAGGCGAGATCCATGCGGAAGGCGGCGGAGAAGCGGTTCTCCACCCACACGTTGTGCGGCCCATCCGCGGCCGTGTACGTGAAGCCGACCGTGCGCGAGGCCAGGTCCCAGCGCAGCGCGGTCCCCTGCTGCGGGTCCAGGTTCTGCGCGCGCAGGGCGACCGAGGCCCCCGCGGCGGCGGGCGTGGCCTCGGCCTTGCGGTCGATCGCGCTGGCGGCGGTGAGCGCGTCGCGCAGCGTGATGGCGGAGAACTGCTGGCCGCGGCGCTCCGTCGACCGGCGGTCGAGGATCAGCGCCACCTTGCCGAGGTCGGTGTTGCCGGATCGCCGGGCGCCGAGTAGTTGCTCCATCTGGTCGTAGTACGTCGCCGGGTCACTCCACCCCCGCAGCCAGAGGCCGTCCGAGGAGGCGATGAGCGCGTTCCAGTCATATGCGCCGTTCGCGCCCGCGGTGGCGGGGACGCCGACGATCAGGCCGATCTGGTCCTTCTGCAGCCGCTCCCGGAGCGTCTTCACGAACGCCGTGAGGGCGTCCTTCTGCGCGGCGGGCAGGTTCGCGTAGTCCAGGTACACGCCGGCGGCGCCCTCGCGCTTCGCGGCCTGGGCGATCGCCTCGGACTGGGCGCCCATCGCGCCGGCGGACGCGAGGTTCTTCACAGCGCCCTGGGCGTCCGCACCACCGGACACGCCGAGGTACACCTTCGCCTTCCCCGCCGCGGGAGCCACGGCCTGCAGCGCCCCGGCGGTCGCCTGCAGCGCGCCGTCTGCGCCCACGGAGGCCGCCATGACCGCCACCGTGGAGGCCGCCTCGATCGCCTTCGGGTCCAGCCGGTCCCCGGCCTGCACGATCAGCGCGAGGGTCTTCGCCTGGCCGGTACGCCGCAGGACCGCGATCGAGCCCGGGGGCGTCGACACGTCGCCCGACACGGAAGCGCCGTCCGGGGCGAGCGCGACGTTGGCAACGCGCGTCCAGCGCGATCCGTCGTAGGCGTAGAACCCGAGGTTGTCCTGCTCGTTGGTCTGCTGCGTCAGGGTGACCTCGATCGACCACGGCCCACGGGCGTTCTCCGGCACGCGCACGTCGTACAGCTTGCTGAGCGCGACGAAGCCGCCGGGCAACGGCGGCATGGTGCCGCGCGCCGTGGCGGTGATGCCGCCGGCATCGGAGGTCGCGGCGTTGCGGCCGATCACTCGCACGGGCGACCACGGCAGCACCAGCGCGAGCACCAGGGCGGCGAGGATGCCGACGAGCGCCAGGATCCGGAAGAGCCCGCGATCGCTGGGGTAACCACCCGGGCCTCCCGGCCCACGCCCGGGGCGGCCGCCGTCGGAGTCGTCGCCGCCCCAGCCCCAGCCGTCGTCGTCCCGGCCCCCGCGGCCGCCCGGCGGGTCGCCGAGCACCGGCGCATCGAAGATCGGCGACTCGCGCTCGCCGGACCGGCGCCGCCGCCCGGTGCGGGGGCGCAGGTCGTCATCGAAGACGATCGGGGGGAACAGCGGCGGATCCGGCCGGAACGGATTCGGAGGGCGACGTTCCTTCATCAGGTGCTCCCAGTGCGCCAGTTACCGGGCTGGACCGACGGGGCGAGGGGTGACCGCCACGGATCGCTCGCGTCCATCGCGATACACGGTCAACTGGACATCGCGCCCGGCGGGGGAGACGCCGAGCAGGTTCACGAAGGGCGCCAGCGACTCGATCGATTGGCCGTTCACGGCGGTGACCACGTCGCCCACCCGGATCCCCGCGGACTCCGCGGGGCTGCCTCGCTCCACCATGACGATAGCCACGCCGTCCAGATACGGCGAGTTGGCCACCAGCTTCGAGCGGTCGACGGGCACGTGCTGCGTCCCGAGGCGCTCGATCCCGAGGCGAGGGCGCGGGTTGACCCCGGTGGCGACGATGGCATCGAGCGGCGGCCGCAGCGAGTTGATCGAATGCGCGAGCCCCACCCCCTCGACGGTGTCACCGGCGGGGTTCTGCCTGACCACCGTCGTTACCAGCCCCACCACATCGCCACGCTCGTTCAGCAGGGCGCCGCCGGAGTCCCCGTGGTTCACGGCGGCGTCCGTCTGGAGCATGTCCTGCAGCACCACGCCCGGCCGCGGGAAATCGATGTGCGTCGCGGAGACGACGCCGGCCTTCACCTGGTTCGCGTACGTCACCAGGCCGCTGGAGACCACCATCACCGGGTCGCCGGGCCGCAGGGCGTCCGAGTCGCCGAGCGCGGCCGCGCGCAGGCCGCCCGCCTGGACCTTCAGCACTGCCATGTCGTTGAACGGCGCATCGTCGGCGACATACGCCGCCGGACGCCGCTCGCCCGTGCTCAGGACCACCGTCAGCCGGGCCGCCCCGGCGACCACGTGGAAGTTGGTCAGGATCAGCCCGGCGTCCTGGATCACGATGCCCGAGCCGACGTTCTCGGACTCGACGCGCTGGCCCTGGGCGTCCGTGCGCGGGGGAAGATCGGCCAGCACGGTGACCACGGCGGGCATGACCCGCGCCAGGGCCTCGGCGCGGGCGGTCCCCGTCGCCGGGGCCGAGGGCACCGCTGCACCCGGGCTCGCGGCGGGGCCGGCGAGCCGCACGCCCACCACGGCGCCGGCAGCGCCGCCCACGAGGGCAGCCGCGCATGCCAGCACCAGCGCCGCGAGGATAAGCCGTGAGGAGGCGAGAATGGCGTGCACCTCCGGCCGAGGTTCGCACCTCGGGACGCCCCGCCGACCCGAGTCTATCACCGCGCTCCGGCGGCTGGAGGTGTCACGAGATTGATCCACGCACGGGCGTGCTACTCACCTTGTGACGGGGGGCGCGAACGGTTACAATACTTCATCAGATTTGAACCGGAGCCGGACCTGCCCTCGGGTGGGTCCGCTTCGTTCCAGCGGACGCACCGGGTGATCACTGAGCGCAGCGGCGCCGGACCTCCCGCGGATGGGAATTCGACAGATGGCAGAAGAGCCTGTGCTCCTCACCCGCGCTGGCCTGCAGCGCCTTGAGGCGGAGCTTCACGAGCTCAAGACGGTCCGCCGCGCCGAGGTGGCCGCTGCAATCCGGGAGGCCCAGGAGCTGGGACCGGACCAGCTGGACGCGCAGTACGAGGACGCCAAGAACCAGCAGGCGTTTCTGGAGGGACGCATCGGCGAGATCGAGCGCCAGCTCGAGAACGTCTCGATCATCGACGAGACCGCCGCCGCGAAGTCCAAGCAGGTGCAGGTGGGCTCCACGGTGACGGTGAAGAACGCCGCCGGGAAGAGCCAGAAATACCAGGTCGTCGGCCCGGCCGAGGCGGACCCGACGCAGGGCCGCATCAGCCACAAGTCACCCGTCGGACGCGCGCTCCTCGGCAAGAAGAAGGGTGACACGGTCACCATCAAGGCCCCCGCGGGGGACGTGGAGCTGACCGTCACCACGATCGCCTGAGGACCCCGCCCGCGCCGCGAGGCGGCCGCCGCAATCCGCGCGTCCGCGGATGCGCGCACCGAGCGCGTACCCGCGGGCTATGCGTTACTGAGAGCCATGCCGTCCGAACAGGAACTCATCGCGCAGCGCCTCGAGAAGCGGGAGCGACTCCTCGCGAAGGGCGGCGCGTACCCCGCGCGCGTGTCGCGCTCCCACACCACGGCTCGCGCCGCCGAGGCGTTCATCGCGTCCAGCGAGGCGGACGGGCTGGCGGTCACGGTCGTCGGGCGCGTCACGGCGCAGCGGATCATGGGCCGGGCGGCGTTCCTCGACCTGCGCGATGCAAGCGGGCGCATCCAGCTGCACTTTCGCCGCGACGCGCTGGCGGACTTCGGCGACCTGGAGCTCGTTGACCTCGGCGACTTCCTGGAGGCGTCCGGGACGCTGTTCCGCACGCGCACCGGCGAGGTGACCGTGGCCGTGACCGCGTGGCGCGTGATCACGAAGGCCACTCGTCCCATGCCGGACCAGTGGCACGGCCTGACGGACGTGGAGACACGCTACCGCCAGCGCTACCTGGACCTCATCGCGAACGAGCGATCGCGCGACATCGCGTTCCAGCGCGCGCAAGTGGTCTCCGCCATCCGCCGCTTCTTCCTCGAACGCGACTTCATCGAGGTGGAGACCCCGGTGCTGCAGGAGCAGGCAGGCGGCGCGGCCGCGCGGCCGTTCGTCACGCACCACAACGAGCTCGATCGTGACCTGTTCCTGCGCATCTCGCTGGAGCTGCACCTCAAGCGCCTCCTCGTCGGCGGCTTCGAGCGCGTCTTCGAGATCGGCCGGGTGTTCCGCAACGAGGGCGTCTCGTTCCGTCACAATCCGGAGTTCACGCTGCTGGAGTCGTACGCCGCGTACGAGGACTACAACGATGTGGCGCGCATGGTGGAGGACCTGCTCGCCAGCGTGGCGATCACCGTGCACGGCAAGCCCGAGGTGACCCACGGCGACCACGTGGTCAGCCTGGCGGCGCCGTTCGCGCGCACCACGTACCGACAGGCGCTCCTCGATCACACCGGGATCGACTACCGGGACTACCCGACGACCGAGGGGCTGGCCGCGCTGGCGCACGAGCGGGGCGTGCCCGTGGCGCCCGGGGCCTCGTGGGCGACGATCCTGGACGGGTTCATGTCCACGTTCGTGGAGCCGAAGCTGATCCAGCCGACGTTCATCCTCGACTACCCGACGGCCCTCTCACCGCTCGCCAAGAAGAAGGAAGACGACCCGGGCGCCGTGGAGCGCTTCGAGCTCTTCGTGCTCGGCTTCGAGATCGCCAACGCCTACTCCGAGCTCAACGACCCCGTGGATCAGCGCGAGCGCATGGAGGAGCAGGCGCTCAAGCGCGACGCGGGCGACGAGGAGGCCGAGCTCATCGACGTCGACTTCCTCACGGCGCTGGAGCACGGCATGCCCCCCGCCGGCGGCCTCGGCATCGGCGTGGACCGCGTGGTGGCGCTGATGACCGGCGAGCACTCCCTGCGCGAGGTGATCCTGTTTCCCGCGCTCCGCGAACGTTCTCCCCTCGAGGCCCGCCCCGGGGGCGGCGCGAGCATTGAACTGACGTCGGGGCCTGCCGTGGAACTCCCGCCTCCCCTACCCGACCGCGGGGACGCCTCGTCGTGACCGGCGTCGTGCGCATCCGCGAGGACGTGCACCTGCACGCCACGGTCCCCGTCGTCCACCAGCGCATCCTGGATCTGCACACCTACGACGAGTGGCTCGCGCCGCCGTTCCGCGACTTCCGCGCGGACGGCGAGGGGTGCTCCTTCACGCTCGCCCTGCCGGGCCGCGCGGAACGGGGGCGCCTGCGCCGCGGGGGCATCGAGGATCGCGCCCTGACCCTGGTCCGCGACGGCGAAGGGGCAGCCAGCGGGACGTACGAGTCCATCACGTGGGCGCTGCACGCGGAGAGCGGCCGCGAGGTGCACCTGACGGCGGAGGTGGCGTACGTCCCGGCCGGCGGGGTGCTCGGCGGACTGCTGGAGACCACGTTCCACCGGCCTCGGCGGGCGCAGGCGCTGCGCGACTCGCTGTGGCAGCTCAAGCAGGTGCTGGAGCGCGCTCCTGCCGATCGGCCCGCCCGCGGATAGCGCACCCCGGGGCGCATTGCTACGCTCGGCGCCACGGATCATGCGCGCGAGACGCTGAAGGGCCGCCCGATGTCCGCCGTGCCTCTGCCGATCGAGCCACCGGAGCCGTCGATGCCGCGCCACTTCACGGTCACCGGCTTCGTCTCCGTGGGCGGGCGCACCGCGCTCCACTGGCACCCGCGCCTCGATCGCTGGCTGCCACCCGGCGGCCACGTGGAGCCGGACGAGGATCCCGTGGAGGCGGTGCTGCGCGAGGTACGCGAGGAGACCGGCCTGGACGTGGAAGTGATCGCCGAGATGCCGTTCGCCTACGACTTCCCGCCGCAGCTCCCGGCGCCCGCCGCGATCGCCGTCTACGACATCCCGCGCGACGGGAGCCTGGCCGGCCCGCACCAGCACATCGACCTGATCTACTTCACGCGTCCGCTGACCCCCACCCCCGTGCTGCCGGCGGACGATCACCGGTGGGCGTGGGTGGACGAGGCCACCCTGCAGCACCGCCCCGCGTTCTTCGAGGAGCGCGGCCGGCGCGCCGAGGTCGCCGAGGACGTGCGCGAGCTCGCGCTGGCCGCCATCGCCGCCGCACGCGGCCATTCCGGGCTGTAGCGAAGACCTGTAGCGAAGGGATCCCCGGTGCTCTCCATCCAGACGATCCGCGAACGCACCGACGAGGTCCGCCAGTCGCTGGCCGACCGCCACACGGACGCCCCGCTGGACGCCATCCTCGCCGCGGACGAGCTCCGCCGCTCCGTGCTCGCGGACGTGGAGCGCATGCGCCACGACCGCAACGACGCGGGCAAGCGCATCGGCGCCGCGAAGGACGCCGCCGAGCGCCAGCGCCTGATCGAGGCCCAGCGTTCCGTCGCCAGCGACCTCGATCGCTTCGAGGCGATCCTGCGCGAGGCGGAGAGCGAGCTGGAGTCGCTGCTGCTGTACATGCCGAACATCCCGCACCCGGACGTCCCCGTGGGTGGCGAGGAGGACTCGGTCGTGATCCTGGAGGGCGACGGCGCGGAGGGCTGGGAGCGCCGACTGGAGACGCCGGTGCCGATCAAGGACTGGGAGTCCCCCGCGATCCGCGAGGACATGCACCCGCACTGGCACCTGGGCCCGGAGCTGGGCGTCATCGACTTCGAACGAGGCACGAAGATCTCCGGGTCGCCGTTCTACATCCTGAAGGGCGACGGCGCCCGGCTGCAGCGCGCCCTGATCACGTGGATGCTGGACGTGCACCGGGAGCAGGGGTACACGGAGGTCTACCCGCCATTCCTCGTGCGGGACGAGATGCTCATCGGCACCGGGCAGCTGCCCAAGTTCGCGAACACCATGTTCCATGCGGAGGACACGGACCTCTGGCTCGTCCCCACCGCCGAGGTGCCCGTGACGAACATGTATCGCGACGAGATCCTCGATGCCGCGCAACTGCCGCTGCGCCACGCCGCCTACACGCCGTGCTTTCGCCACGAGCAGTTCAGCGCGGGACGTGATGTGCGCGGCATCAAGCGCGGTTACCAGTTCGACAAGGTCGAGATGGTGCAGTTCGTCGCGGAAGACCGCTCGTGGGAGGCGCTGGACCGCCTGGTGCAGGACGCGCTCGACATCGTCCGTCCGCTCGGGCTGCGCTACCGGCTGCTGCGCCTGGCGACCGGCGACCTGACGTTCGCCTCGGCGATGACGTACGACATCGAGGTCTGGGCGCCGGGCGCGAACGAGTGGCTGGAGGTGTCGTCCGTCTCCAACTTCCTCGACTTCCAGGCGCGCCGCGCCAACCTCCGCTACCGCGACACCGAGGGCCGCGTCCGCCACCTGCACACGCTCAACGGATCGGGTGTCGCCCTCCCGCGCACGCTCGCCGCGATCCTGGAGACGCACCAGCAGCCCGACGGCAGCGTGACGCTGCCGTCGGCGATCCGCCCCTACCTCGGCGGCCTCGCGCGGATCGGGCGGCAGTAGGGGCGGCGCTGAGGAGTCTCAGCGCGCACTGCCACCGGGGAAACTGCGTTCGCCGGCGGGTACACCTAGCACTGCTAAGGACAGCCCGACGATCACGATAAGCATCACCGCAACGACCAGCGGATGAATGCGTCTCCCCTCGTCTCCACCTGTCGATGGCTCGGCGGGCGAGATTACTTGGATGTACGCGATGCGGGTGGAGTCGACGAGCACGCCCTCGGTGCGGTCAAGCGCCACGAACTCTTCGCCGCAATCCGTGTTGGTGAGAACGCTCGGGAACGTCAGATAGAGTTCCTTTGTCGCTTCACGCGGATCGTCCGTAAAGCGCCTCGGGAAGCCGTACAACTGAGTCCCATCAGTCATATGGACAATGACCCACCTGGCCTCGGCGAACACCTCGATCCAGACCCAGACCGGCAAGACGAGACCGAGCCAATGAGCAAAGCCGCGCCCGAATCCGGCTCCAGCCAATCTTCCGCCGAGATATCCCGTCACCGCCGCGAACACGATCGTCGCTAGGTAGAACGTCGGATCCAGAGTGTCGTGGGAACGGCCAAGGCGTGCGAAGACATTGGCGGTCAGGGGGACGATCAGCAGGCTGATTGTCAGTGACCAGAGGATCCAGGTCAGGTCGGGTCGTTGTCGCGCGATGCGCCGATTCGCGAGGTCGAACAGGGCTAGGCACAAGAACCCAGGCAGCAAGAACGTGGCAACGGCTGCCAAGTCTTTGGCGAGCGCGCTTACCTCAGAGAGCATCGGTGCTCAGTCCCGGCGCGTTGGCTCTCGGGCCGGGGGCGGCGCGGGTCGCGGGGGCGGCTGGGGCGTGGACGGATTGGGGTTTGAGCCGCCCTTGCGGGTGATCGTGGGCTCGCGCGGTGGCTCCCGTCTACTTCGAGGCGACGTTCGAAGCGATCGGCTCAACATGGTCATACTCGACTGTCCACTTCCTCGGTCCGGTAAGTCTACTGCTCCTGCGTGCGGGAGACAGATCCGCAGCCTACGCTCACACACAACAGGGGCGCCCGTGAGGGCGCCCCTGTCGCTCTGCAACCGTGCCGTTCGAGGGCTAGGCCAGGCCGTGCGCCTTGAGTGCGGCCTGCATCGCGGTGCCGATGTCGCCCGGGTTCTCCACCACGGTGGCGCCGGCCTCACGGAGCGCCTGCTGCTTCGCGGATGCCGTGCCTGCGGCGCCCGCGATGATCGCGCCGGCGTGGCCCATGCGACGGCCGGGAGGTGCGGTCGCGCCGGCGATGAACGCGACCACCGGCTTCTTCATCGTGCGGATGAAGTCGGCGGCCTCCTGCTCGGCGGTGCCGCCGATCTCACCGATGAGCACCACGGCGGCGGTGTCCGGGTCGGCCTCGAACAGCTCGAGCGCGTCGCGCTGCGAGGTGCCGATGATCGGGTCGCCGCCGACGCCGATGGATCCCGACTGGCCGATGCCCAGGCGGGTCAGCTGATCCACAGCCTCGTACACCAGCGTGCCGGAGCGGGAGATCACGCCCACGTTGCCGGGGATGTACACGTCCACCGGCATGATGCCGGCGCGCGCCTTCTCCGCCACGGAGATCACGCCCGGGCAGTTGGGGCCGATCAGGCGCGACCGGGAGCCCTTCATGACGCGCTTCACGCGCACCATGTCCAGCACGGGCACGCCCTCCGTGATGCAGATGATCAGCGGCATCCCGGCGCGCTCGGCCTCGAGGATGGCGTCGGCCGCGAAGGGCGCGGGAACGAAGACCAGCGAGACGTTGGCCTGGTGCTTCGCCGCGGCCTCCTCCACGGTGTTGTAGATCGGGACGCCCTCGATGACCTGGCCGCCGCGGCCCGGCGTCACGCCGGCCACCACCTGCGTCCCGAACGCGAGGCTCGTCTTCGCCTCGCGCTGGCCGGCGCCGCCGAAGCCCTGGATGAGCACGCGGCTGTCTCGATTCATCAGTACGGCCATCGTGCGCCCCCTACTGCTCGCCGCGGACGGCGGCCACGGCCTTGCGGGCCGCCTCCGCGAACCCGTCGGCGCGAATGACATCGATGTGGGTCGCGTCGTCGAGGATCTTCATCCCCAGGTCGACGCCCGTGCCGGCGAGGCGGACCACGGTGGGCTGGGGGATGAGCCCCTGCTGCTTCGCGAGCACGACGCCCTCGGCGATCACGTCCGTCCGCGCGAGGCCGCCGAAGATGTTGACCAGCACGGCCTTCACGCTCGGGTCCGATCCGATCAGTCGCAGCGCCGCGACGATCGCCTCGGGGTTGTTCGCCGTGCCGATGTCCAGGAAGTTCGCCGGCTCGCCGCCCGCGAACTTGATGGCGTCCATCGTCGCCATCGCCAGCCCCGCGCCGTTCACGAGGCAGCCGATGTTGCCATCCAGCGCCACGTAGTTCTGGATGCCCGCGTCGTGCGCCACGAGCTCCAGCTCCGCCTCCTGCGAGCGGTCGCGCTGCGCTCCGAGCGTCTTCTGGCGGAAGTCTGCGTTGTCATCGATCGAGAACTTCGCGTCGGCGGCGAGCAGCCGCCCGTCCGCGGTCACGACCACCGGGTTGATCTCCGCGATTGACCCGTCGCTGGCCTCGAACGCCCTGACGAGGTTGCCGATGAGCGCGGTGGCCGGGTTCAGGAGGTCGCCGTCCAGGCCAACGGCAAAGGCCAGCGAGCGGCCCTGGAAGGGCTGGAAGCCGCAGGCGGGGTCCACGTGCTGCTTGTGGATCGCCTCCGGACTAGTCGCCGCCACTTCCTCGATGTCCATGCCGCCCTGTGCCGAGGCGATGATCACCGGCATGCCGGGCGTGTTGTCGATGGCGACGGAGAGGTAGATCTCCCGTGCGATGTCCACGAGCTCCTCGACCAGGACGGCGGAGACGGGCAGGCCCTGCGGCCCGGTCTGGTGGGTCACCAGCTGCATGCCCAGGATCGCCTGCGCGTGCTGCTTCGCCTCCTCGGGGCTGCGGGCCACCTTCACGCCGCCCGCCCGGCCGCGCGCGCCCGTGTGGGCCTGCGCCTTGATCACCGCGCTCCCACCCAGCTCGCGGGTGATCGCCTCGGCCTCCTCCGGCGTGCGCGCGACGCGGCCCTTCGGCACCGGCACGCCGAAGTGAGCCAGCAGCTCCTTCGCCTGGTACTCATGCAACTTCATGACGCCTCGAATCCCGCCTCGCCTGAGGCCGCACAGCGGCCATACGTTGACGTAAGAGGGGCCGCCGTCGGCGGCCCGCTCGCGATACTAGCACTCTGCTCCGTTGGGGCGAGATGCGTGGAGCCCACGAGCCGCGGACTACGCGCGGGCGACGGCGCTCTCGACGAAGGCGGCGACGCGCTCCGCGATCCCGGCGATGCCCCCCGTCTGCGCGAGTGAGCGCGAGAGCGGCGGCACCCCCCACTCGGCGGCGGGCGTCTCGATCGACGGTGTCTCGACCCCGTCCGTGAGCCCGGAGGCGCGTGCGAAGAGGCGCGCGCGGATCACGAATGCGGCGAGACTCCTCGGATCCGGGAGGTCGTCGACGTTGAGGTTATGTCTGGCGACCGCGTCGGCGAGGGCCGGCGGGAAGTTCCAGTGCAACGCGAGTGCGCCACCGACCTCGGCGTCCGTGAAGCCGAGGACCTGCCGCTCCGCCTGCGGGACGGTCCAGCCGCGCGCTCGCGCCACCTCGATGCACTGGCGGAGCTGGTCCGGGCGGTGCTGGTCCATGGCGAGGCGGCCGATGTTGTGGAGCACGCCGGCGGTGAACGCCTCGTCTGTGTGCTCACGGGTGGCGCGTGACAGCACCTCGGCGAGCATGCCGACGCTGACGGAGAATCGCCACGCCTGCACCGGGTCCATGACCGTGCCGCCCGGGAGCGCATCGATCACGCACGAGGCAAGGGTTGCGGAGCGCACGGCGCGGAAGCCCAGGAGCACCACGGCGTCACGGACGGTGGTGATGCGGCGGGGGAAGCCGTAGTACGCGGAGTTGGACAGGCGGAGGATCTTCGCCGTCAGCGCCTGGTCCGCGGAGACCGTCTGAGCAAGCTCGTGCGCAGAGAAGCGGTCGCCCTCGGCGAGCTCGAGCACGCGCAACGCCACCACCGGCAGCGGGCGCAACTCGGCGATCTCGTTGACGAGCAGATCGAGTTCCGGATTCGGTTCGACCACCGGAGCCGCCGTTCACAGACGTTCACAGGGGCGCGTGCCACCCACATCCGTGTGTGGCAGTGCCCTGATTGTCGGCGGGGCCTGCCCGTTCCAGCAGTCCCCGGAGACGTAATCCCCGTCCTCGGAGCCGTTCTGCGGGTGGCGGAGGGGGTGGGATTCGAACCCACGGTCCTCTCGCGAAGACGACCGTTTTCAAGACGGTTCCGTTCGACCGCTCCGGCACCCCTCCAGGCCACAGCGTACGGCAGTGCATCCCCTCTGCGCATGATCGAGCCTGCAGAGGGACGCCGCGACCCTCACCGAGTGGGGCGATCGCACCTGGGCTGCGTAGACGGCGCCGGTGGGCACCGGTAGGATCGCCGCGACCGCACACTGCGCTGCTGTGCCGATCGGGAAGGTGTTCGAGTGGCCTCTGACAACGCCTCCAAGAGCGCCTCTGGCAGCGTCGAGCGAGGCGATGCCCCCCCGCGCGCCGCTCAGGTCCCCGCCAGGGAGCCCGCACGCCCGGGAGTCTCCGCGTACCGTCCGCCGTCCCCGGCGAGCTTCGTCGCGCTCGCGGCGTTCGCCCTCTGCTACACGCTCATGTTCCTGCTGCCCGGCCCCGCGGTGCTGCGCCTCGCGAATCCGCTCGGCTCCCTGATGGCGGGCGAGGGCCCGCACTACATCGAGGTGGGACTGACGGCGCTGGTGCTCATCCCCGTCGAGATCGTGCTGTTCGTGATCTTCCTCGCCACGCAGGGATCCGATCTCGCCTCGTTCGCCGCGCGGCAGCCGCGCCCGGTCGACACGTGGCGCGCTCCGACGCCCGAGTGGCGGCGCAGCGAGGAGTCGCGGCGGTACCACCTGGCGGAGACGGTGGAGGCGATCGCGCGCCAGCGCTTCGCCTTCCCGAACGCCGAGAACCCGGACCTCCGCACGTACGTGAACCTCCCCGAGCCGAAGCTGGCGATCGAAGAGCCGGGGACCCGGGAGCGCGTGTTCCCAGACATCGTGGCTGTGGCCGGCCGGGGCAACGTCCCCGTGGCGATCGCCCAGGTGGAATCGCGCGAGACGGTCACACCCGAGCAGGCGAAGTACGTGTGGGCGCGCCTCCAGGACCGCAGCCGGGAGCTGTACATCTATGTCCCCGCCGGTCTCCTCGCGCAGGCCCGGGATTACGCGAAGCTGGCGGGGCTGAAGCGCGTGCAGTTCCGCACGTGGCGGTGGTCGCCGGGCGGCATAGTCGTCCGCGAGGTCTAGCGAGGTCCGGCACGGCGATTCTCCGCCGCGCTCCCTCCTCGCCTCAGGGGACCGACTCAGGGGACTGCTGCGATCGCGCCTGACTTCAGGATGTTCTTCAGCGCCTCGCGCTTGCTCAGGGGACTCAGGCGATCCGCGTGCGCGGTGACGAAGCGCACCACCTCGTCCGGGTCCACCCACGCGTACTGCCGCAGCGCCCAGCCGATGGCCTTGCGGATGAAGAACGCACGATCGTCGAGGTTGGCCTCGATGCACGTGTACAGCAGATCGAGGTCGGTCGCGTCGCGGAAGCGCAGCTGGCAGATGATCGACACGCGCCGCTTCCACGGATCGGCGTCGCGGCTCCACGCGCGCATCTCGCGCGACATCCACACGCGGTCGCCGCGCAGCACCTCGCCCACGAGGTGCGCCGTCTCGTCCACGTAGTCCCACCACGCGCCCGTGACGATGAACTCCTCGAATACCGGCAGCGCGTCGCGCGTCAGGTATGCGGCGTAGGCGCGCCGGCCTGCCAGGTCGAGCGCGGCGTAACGCTCCTCGCGGTGGGCCGCCTCCCGCCAGAGCGCCAGCAGCGTGTCCCGCCACGCCTCGAAGTCCGGCAGGCGATGGGCGGGGAAGACCGCGCCGAACAGGCGCGCCTGTTCCGGGCTGCCGACGCCGAAGTACGGCATCTCGGACTTCATGTACGCCTGCATCCGGGGCGCCTTCGCGGGGTCCGCGGCGGCGCGGAGCCCGGCGCGCACCGCCTCGATCAGCGCGCGATCGGCGCGAGGCGTCGCGCTCGCAGCGCGCGCCCGCGGCGGCATCGCTAGCCGATCCGCTCGCGCAGCAGCGCGGCGAGCACGTCGCAGTGGCAGCCGCCCGCGGGACCGGCAGCCGGAGTGGCCTCGGCCCGTGCGCCGAGCGGTGCGCCGTCCAGCGGGTACCCCTCGCAGAGCAGCGCCACGCCGGTGCCGGCGGCCATGCGCGCCGCCCAGTCGAGGAGGTTCGGGCGCGCCAGCAGCTGCGCGCGGTACGCGGCGGCGAACGCGTCGCGGTCGATCGCGCCGTTCGCGAGGGCGTCGACGAGGTCGGGCGCGGGAGCCAGCTGCGGCTCCCACTGGTCGATGGCGCCCCGCGCGACGGACCGCGGCCAGTGACGGCTGACCAGCAGCCGCGAGACCGCCTCCGGCGGGGCGAAGACGGAGCCGAGCTGGATCGGCGGCGCCGACGTCATCGCGCGCCTCCGGCGGTGCGCGCCAGCATGCCCGGCAACGCGAGGTCCGGGGCCTCGAAGAGCGACGCGAGCGCGTTCAGCTCACCGGCGCGCGCGAAGAGCAGCGCTGTGCTTCGCACCACCGCGGCGCCGACGGTCGAGCCGCCGAGCTGGCGCGGCAGGTCCGCGGCGCGCAGGGCTTCGAGGTACGGCGCGGAGCCCTCTATGGCACGCGCGTACGCCGCGCTGGCCTCCTCGAACGGAGGGAGGTTGCCGTCCCCGGATCCCCGCAGGATCGCTGCCCCGGGCCACGCGTCCGGCGCGAGGCCGTGCGCGGCGACGCACCACGTGCGGTGCTCGTGGTTCGCCACCTCGGCGATCGTCACGGCCCCAGGGAGGATGCGCGCGATCGCGCCCGAGGCCGCCGGCGCGGGCATGGCGTCCACCACCCGCCGGACCTCAGACTGGGCGTCAAGGAGCAGCCGCACCACGAGTGGCGGACGGTCCGGGTCGTCTGCCTCCGCGGACTCCGCAGGTACCTCGTCGAGCCTGGGGAGCGAGCCGGGGAGGTCGAGGGGCGGGGCCGTCACCAGCGCGCCGATGACGGCAAGCTCGCCCGCGTGCGCCAGCAGGTGCCCTGCCGCGCGTGCGACGAGGTAGCCCGCCGCGACCGTCCCGCGCGGCGTCGCGACCTCGCGTTGCAGCGCCGCGCCGTCGAGAGACTGCACCGCCTCCGCCGCACGCCCGGCGATGGCGCGGCAGGCGTCGCGGGCCTCGTCGAACGGCGTGGGGAGCGGGCGCGCGAGGGTCGCGGCGGTCTGTGCCTCGTGCCAGCGTGCCGCCCACGGATCGCGGTCGCGACCGGCGACGAGCACGTTCGTCCAGAGGTCATGGGACGACGCTAGATGGGCGATCACCCACCCGGCGGAGTTCAGGCGCCCGAGCGGGCCGCCCCGGCCCGGAGCGGGGATGTGGTCCGCGGCCTGCAGGAAGGCGTCCTGCGCGTCGAGGAGGAACCGGACGGCGAGCGGGAGCGGCGTCATGGCGCGGAGTCTACGCCAGCGATCGGCTGCGGGCTTCGGCGGTCACCGGGCCCGGGTTCACCTCGCGCGGCCCCCACGCGGCACAGCCCCACGCGGCACGGCCCCGGCGCTCAGGCTGCGCGATTCCAGAGCCGCGGCAGGTACCGCGGAGCGCGCTCCGAGGGCGCGAGCCGCGGGAAGGCCGCCGCCGTGATCACGATCCGCGGCTCCTCCAGCGCCAGCGCGCTCAGCGCCCACTGACGGACCAGCGTGACCCCGGCCGCGCCAATGATGATCCCGAGGACGATCGCGAACAGCATGTCAGCCCCCCACACCGCGAGAGCGCCCGCCGGGTCAGGCGCCAGAACAGAACGCCTGTTCGCTCTCTGCGGCCGAGAGTAGAACACCCGTACTAGTCCGTCAAGTGGTCCCGGCGCACCCCGCCTTGCCGTGCGATGCTGCCGCCACATACGATCGCGATCCGGCCTGGAGGGGTCGCATAGTGGTCTAGTGCGGGCGCCTGCTAAGCGCTTGTCTCGGGTTCTCTGGGACCGAGGGTTCGAATCCCTCCCCCTCCGCCATCACACACCGCGCGGCACGGCCGGCGAACGCACGCGTGGAAGCAGCCCCAGAGCCCCCCAGAGAGGGGAGCCCTCCGTGTCGACGTTCCACATCTGGACGCTGGGTTGCCAGATGAACCAGGCGGACTCGCTCAAGCTCGCGGCCGGCCTCGAACGTCTCGGGTACCACGCCGTGGACGACGATGCCGACGCCGACCTCGTGGTGATCAACACCTGCTCCGTGCGCCAGCACGCCGAGGATCGCGCGTACTCGCGCATGGGCGTGCTTCGCAAGCGCCGCGTGCAGGGCAGGCAGTTCAAGCTCGCGGTCATGGGCTGCATGGTCGGGCCGAAGACGGACGATCTCCGCCGGCGCTTCCCGTACGTCGACGTCTGGGCGCGGCCGCAGGAATTCGATGGCATCCTGGCGGTCGCGAGCGATGCGCGCGACGTCTCCGGCGGCGAACTCGGCGCGCTGATGGACGGCGGCATGCGGCGCACCTTCGGACTGCCGAAGGGGCCCACCGCGTTTGTGCCCGTGATCCACGGCTGCGACAAGTTCTGCACGTACTGCATCGTCCCGCTGCGGCGCGGTCGCGAAGCCTCGCGCCCCGTGGCGGAGATCCTCGACGAGGTGCGGTTCCTCGCCGTGCACGGCGTGCGCGAGGTGACGCTGCTCGGCCAGACCGTGGAGGCGTACGGCCACGATCTCCCGGCACACCCGGACGGCAGCCGCCCGGATCTCGCGACCCTCTTCGAGGGCATCGACGCGATCGACGGCATCACGCGCGTCCGCTTCCTAACGTCGTACCCGAAGGACATGACGGACCGCATCATCGACGCTGTGGCGGACCAGCCGAAGGTGTGCGAGCACTTCAACATCCCGGTGCAGTCCGGATCGGAGTCCATGCTCGAGCGCATGCGGCGCGGGTACACGGTGGCGGACTTCGAGGATCGCGTCGCGCGCATCCGCTCGCGCATGCCGGATGCGGCGATCGTGACAGACGTCATCGTCGGCTGTCCCGGCGAGACGGAGGCGGAGTTCGCGGACACGGTGGCGCTGCTGGAGCGCACGCAGTTCGACGTCATCCACGTCGCGGCGTACTCGCCGCGCCCCGGCACGTACGCCGCACGCCACCTCCCGGACGACGTGCCGGCGGAGGTGAAGCAGGCGCGGCTGCAGGTGGTGGAGGCGATCCACGCCGCATCCTCGGCGCGCATCAACCGGGAGCTCCTCGGCCGGCAGGTCGAGGTGCTGGTGGAGCAGAACGAGCACGGCCGCTCCACCGGGCGGACGCGGCGCGGACAGCTGGTGCACTTCGACGCTACGGGCGGCATCGGCGAGCTCGCGAGCGTCGAGATCTCGCAGGTCACGGCATGGTCATTGCAGGGACACCTGGCGGGCAGCCTCTCGCTCGCCGTCCTCTAAGGCGGCGCAGCCGGAGATGAGCCCCGCCCCCGTCGTCGCCACGATCGTCGTCATCTTCGCGATCCTCGAAGGGCGCCTGCAGGTGCTCCTGATCCGCCGCTCCGGGCCGCCCGAGCAGGACCGCTGGGCCCTCCCCGGCGGACGCTGGGACGGCAGCGAGTCGCTGGAGGCCAGCGCGCAGCGCAAGCTGGTGCAGGAGACCGGGGCATCCGACCTGTACCTGGAGCAGCTGTTCACGCTCTCCGGCCTGGACGCCGCGCAGCCCTCGGTCGCCGTCGCGTACGTCGCGCTCATCGAGACCTCGAAGGTGCGGCTGCGCGAGGAGGAGGCATGGCGTCCGGGCTGGCACCCGGTGGACGACCTGCCGCCGCTGGCGTTCGACAACAACCGGGTGATCCGGCAGGCGGTGGCGCGGGTCGGCGCCAAGCTGGACTACACCAACATCGCCTACGGACTGCTCCCGGACCTGTTCACGATCCGCGAGCTCCAGGCGACGTACGAGGCGATCCTGCGCCGCCCGCTGGACCGCCGGAACTTCCGCAAGCGCATGATCTCCACCGGCATCATCAAGGCGACGGACGAACTGCGGCGGCGCGGCGCGCACCGCCCCGCCCGGCTGTTCCGGTTCGCCTCGCGCGGCCCGGTGGTCCTGTAGAGCGGGCGCGACGCACGGGGAGGTGACGGCCGATGTTCCAGGGATTCGTGTTCGCCGCGGCCGGCCTCGGGATCGCGATGCTCGGGCTGTACGGCATCCGCAACCCCCACGACTTCACGGCGTGGGCGGACGAACGGCGCGAACGCGCTCCCTGGCGATCGCGGGTGCTGCCGCTGGCCTTCCTGGTCGTCGGACTGCTGCTGGTGGCCTTCGGCGCGGAGGTCATCTGGCGCAGCGGCGGCCGGATCTAGGGCGCCGCGACTCCTCTCCTCCGCCCAGCGCCCGGGCGACGAGGCGCCCCCGGGCGCTGGTGCCAGATTCGCCGGGCCACGGTTGACGCTCCTCCGGGGGTAAGCGTAAGGTTGACGCATAGTCAGTTAGCGTATCCAGTACGCAAAGTGTGCGAACAAGCGCACCCCTCGAACACCGGCAATGAACCCGAGGCCCACGATGACTTCACCAGCGGCGATGAAGCCGAATCCGTACTTCCCCATCGGCCAGCTCCAGTGCGAGACCGACTCCGGCATCGAGACCATCCCGCTCGCCCTCGAGCAGTCGTTTCCCTCCTGGCAGACGACGATCCCGGAGAGCTACCGCGGGCTGAACGCCGAGGAGCTGACGCGCCGCATCCGGCTGGCGCGGCAGACGCTCGGCAGCAAGGTCGTGGTGCTTGGGCACCACTACCAGCGCGAGGACATCATCCAGTTCGCGGATGACCGCGGCGACTCGTTCGCGCTGGCGCAGTACGCCGCCTCCCACCCGGAGGCGCCGTACATCGTCTTCTGCGGGGTGCACTTCATGGCGGAGTCGGCGGACATCCTCGCCGCGCCCCACCAGCAGGTGATCCTCCCGAACATCGAGGCGGGCTGCTCCATGGCGGACATGGCCGCCGAGGCGGACGTGCGCCAGGCGTGGCGCGAGCTGGGCGAGCTGTACGGCGGCACGGACGGGATCATCCCCGTGACGTACATCAACTCGGCCGCCAGCCTGAAGGCGTTCTGCGGCGCGAACGGCGGGGTGGTCTGCACCTCCTCGAACGCGCCGAAGGTGCTCGAGTGGGCGTTCCAGCAGGGACAGCGCGTCTTCTTCTTCCCGGACCAGCACCTGGGCCGCAACACCGGCGCCGCGATGGGGATCCCGCTGGACGAGATGGTGCTCTGGAACTGGCGCGCGCCGGCGGGTCACCTGGGCGGCGCACGGCCGGAGGCGCTGCAGCGCGCTCGCATCATCCTCTGGCAGGGCCACTGCTCCGTGCACCAGCGGTTCTCGCTGACGCAGATCGACGATGCGCGCGCGCGCTACCGCGACGCGGGCGGCGTGCAGATCGTGGTGCACCCGGAGTGCCGCTACGAGGTGGTGCAGGCCGCCGACGCCAGCGGCTCCACGGCCTACATCGCGAAGTACGTCGCAGAGGCCGCGCCGGGATCGATCATCGGCGTCGGCACGGAGATCAACCTCGTCGCGCGGCTGGCCAGGGAGAACCCGGACAAGACCGTGTTCTGCCTCGATCCAGTCGTGTGCCCGTGCAGCACGATGTACCGCGTGCACCCGGCGTACCTCGCGTGGGTGCTGGAGTCGCTGGTGCAGGGCGAGGTCGTCAACCGCATCCACGTCGCGGAGCACCACCGCGAGGACGCGCGCGTCGCGCTCGAGCGCATGCTGGCGCTGAAGTAGTGCGCGCTCATGGCGGGAATGCCCGCCCCGCGCTCCGGGAGGTCGCGAGGCGTCTCGGCCAGTTCCAGATCGGCCCGCGAGCGATGACCGGAACGATCTCGAGATGACCTCATCTCCTGAACACGGAGGCGCGTACGACCTCGTTGTCGTCGGGTCGGGGATCGCCGGGCTCTACGCGGCGCTGCAGGCGCGCGAGCACGGCGCGCGCGTCCTCGTCGTCACCAAGGGGTCGATGGAGGAGGCGAGCACCCGCTACGCGCAGGGCGGCATCGCGGCGGCCGTCGGCGCGGAGGACTCCCCCGCCGACCACCTGCGCGACACCATCGAGGCAGGCGCCGGGCTGGTGGATGAAGCCGCCGCGCGCATCCTCGTCTACGAGGCCGCTGACCGCATTGCCGACCTCGTGCGGTACGGCGTGCGATTCGACACGACGAACGGCGAGGTGTCCCTGGGCCGCGAGGCGGCGCACTCCGCGGCGCGCATCGTGCATGCGCGCGGCGACGCGACCGGTCTGGAGATCGAGCTGTCGCTGGCAGCGCTGGCCCGCCGGGAGGTGACGATCCTGGAGCACACGTTCGCCACGCGCATCGTGGTGGAGGACGGGCGCGCGGTGGCCGTGGAGACGCTCACGGCGATGCCGGGGGAGCACCCCGGCGGGCAGCGCACGCGCTTCGAGGCGGGCAACGTGGTGCTCGCCACGGGCGGCGCGGGCCAGATGTACCGCACGACGACGAACCCGGTGGTGTCCACGGGCGACGGCATCGCGCTGGCGTACGAGTGCGGCGCGGACGTCATGGACATGGAGTTCACGCAGTTCCACCCGACCGCGCTGGTGCTGCCGGGGCGCCCGGTCTTCCTGATCTCGGAGGCCGTGCGGGGCGAGGGCGCGCGCCTCTACAACACGCTCGGCGAGCGCTTCATGCCGGCGCTGCACCCCCTGGCCGAGCTCGCCCCGCGCGATGTGGTGGCGCGGGCGACGTACGCGGAAATGGCACGCACCGGCGCGGACCACGTGCTGCTGGACATCACGGATCGGGACGCGCACTGGCTCGCCGCCCGCTTCCCGCAGATCTACGCGCAGTGCATGGACGCCGGGCTGGACATGGCGCACGACCGCATCCCGGTGTCGCCGGCGGCGCATTACACCATGGGCGGCGTGCGCACGAACACCTGGGGCGAGACGACGATCGCCGGGCTCTTCGCCGTGGGCGAGACGGCGTGCACGGGTGTCCACGGCGCGAACCGCCTCGCCAGCAACTCGCTGCTGGAGACGGTCGTCTTCGCCAAGCGAACCGTGGAGCGCCTGTTCGAGCCGGGTACGTATGACCCGCCCCCCGCACCCGCCGAGGGCGCGCTGTCGCTGCTGCCGTCGGCCGGCAACCATGCGACGCCCACGGCGCAGCAGGTCCGCGACCTGATGTGGCGCGACGTGGGGATCGTGCGCACGGGAGCCGGGCTGCGCGCCGCCGCCGTGCAGCTCGCGCAGTGGATGGCGTGGCTCCCCGAGCCGCACGACCGCGACTCGCACGACCTGCACTCGATCCTCACGTGCGCGCGCCTCGCCGCGGAGGCGGCGCTGCGCCGCGAGGAGTCGCGCGGCGCGCACTACCGCGAGGACTTCCCGGAGACATCGGAGGCGTGGCGCCGCCACCTCGTGTTCCGGAGCACGAAGATCATGGCGATGGCCCCGGGCGAGAAGGAACGGTGGCGTGAGCATGCAGGCTGAGGACAGCGGCGGGCACGTGCTCCCCTCGGGCCATCCGGCCGCGACCCTCGTCGCCGAGATCGTCGCACGCGCGCTGGAGGAAGACCGCGCAGGGTTCGATGTGACGACGCAGTCGACGGTGCCCGTCGACCAGCCGGGCGAGGCGACGCTGCTCTACAAGGAGGCGGGCGTCGTCTGCGGCATCGCGGTCGTGCGCGAGGTCTTCCGGCAGATGTCGGCGGCAATCGAGATGGACGTGATCGTCGGCGAGGGCGCCTGGGTGGAGCCCGGGACGGCGATCGCGGAGCTGCGCGGGCCGCTGGCGCCGATGCTGTCGGGGGAGCGCGTCGCCCTCAACCTGCTGCAGCGCATGTCTGGCACCGCGACCATGGCGCACCGCTATGTGCGCGAGGCGGCTCGCGGCGGGACCGCTCGCGTGGTGGACACGCGCAAGACCACGCCCGGGCTGCGCGCGCTGGAGCGCTACGCCGTGCGCACCGGCGGAGCATTCAACCACCGCAACACGCTGGAGGACGGCGTGCTGATCAAAGACAACCACATCGCCGCGGCGACGCGGCGCGGCGTCAGCCCCGGCGAGCTGATCGCGGAGGTGCGCGCGCGCGTGCCCCACACCCTGCGCATCGAGGTCGAGGCAGACACGCCCCACCTCGCGCGGGCCGCGGCCGCCGGCGGCGCGGACGTGGTGCTCCTGGACAACATGCCGCCGGACATGATGCAGGCGATCGTCGCGGAGGCGCGCGCGAACCCCCGGACGGCGGGCGTGCTCTTCGAGGCCTCGGGGGGCGTGCGCATCGAGACGATCGCGGCGATCGCGGGGACCGGCGTCGACCTGATCTCGGTGGGGGCGCTGACGCACTCGGCGCCCGCCCTCGACATCTCGCTGGACGTGCGCCCGGCGTAGCCCGCACCGCGCACCGCACCGCCCGCCATGCCGATCGACTGTTCGGCGCAGCGCGCTACGATCCAGGCATGAACCAGGTGATCCTGATCTCGGGTCCTCCCGGCGCCGGCAAGACGTTCGTCGCGGAGGCGCTGTGCGAGCGCTTCGATCGCATGGTGCATGTTGAGGTGGACGAGCTGCGGCACTGGGTGCGCGCGGGCTACCGCCACCCGTGGGTGGGCGACCGCCAGTCCGCCGAGCAGCTGGAACTCGCCGGGCGCGAGGCGGTGGCGATCGCGCGCGAGGCGATTGCCATGCGCTACTCCGTCGTCATCACGGACGTGGCTCTGCCCCAGAAGGCGGAGCTCTACCGCGACCTGCTGTACCGGCTCCCCGTCCCGGCGCACATCGTCACGCTGCTCCCCAGCGTGGAGGTGACGCTGGCGCGCGACGCGGAGCTGCGGGTGTCGTTCCCCGAGCGCATCGAGCCGCTGCACCGGCTGTTCACGGACGCAGTCGCGGAGGGGACGCTCCCCGGGGTGGTCCTGGACACCTCGCGCGACACGAGCCCGGCCCAGACGGCCGACCGCGTGCAGGACCTGGTGGCGCGCGGCGTCGGCCTGATCCGCGCCTCGAACTGGAACTAGCCCCCGGCGTCGCCGTGCGCCCCCCGGCGCGGCCGGTCGCGGTCGGTACTGTCGAGGATGATCGTCACCGGACCGTCGTTCTCGCTCTCGACCAGCATGTGCGCGCCGAAGCGGCCCCCCTCCACGCGCAGCCCGCGCGCCCGCAGCGCCGCCGCCACCGCGGCGATCAGCGGCGCGGCGACCTCCGGCGGGGCGGCGCCCGTGAACGCGGGGCGGCGCCCCCGGCGGGTGTCGGCGTAGAGGGTGAACTGGGAGACGAGGAGAACCGCGCCGCCCCCACCGCCCACGCCGGCCTCGCCGGCCCCGATGGCCAGGTCCTCGACACTGCGGTCCATGCGGCCGGTGGCGTCCGTGCCGGGATCGCCGGGGAAGAGACGCATCTCCGCGATCTTGCGGGCGCACCACTGCACCTCGGTGTCCCCGTCTCCGCGCGCGACGCCGAGGTAGACCAGCAGCCCGCGCTCGATGGCGCCGGACGTGCCGCCCGGGGTGGCGCCCTCGATCGTCACGCGGGCACGGTTGACGCGCTGGATGACGGCGCGCATCGGCGGCGGAGGGTGGCTAGCCGTCCTCGCCGTGGGTCGGCGTCGGGGTGGGCGCGGTGGAGGGCGAGGAGTCCGCGCCCGCGGGGGGAGTCTTCTCGCTCTTCTTGGCGCGATCGCTCCCCGACCCGCGTGATTCGCTCCGGCTGGACGTCTTGTAGAAGCCCCCGGACTTGAAGACGAGCGGCGGCGCCACGAGCAGGCGGCGCGCGGGCCGGCCGCAGCGGTCGCAGGGGTGCTCCACCGGAGAGCCGAAGGGCTCCTGGCGCTCGTACTTATGTCCGGCTTCGCACCGGTAGTCGTACCGTGGCACGCGCGCGCTCCCGTGGCGCGCCGGGCGCCACTGCTGGCTGTTCGAGTGTGTCTGGACCAGGACGCCAGTGTACGGAGCGTGTCCCCGCCTGACAACGCATGCCGGCGCGCCGGGTTGCCCGGTAGGGCGCGCGGCGGCCATACTGTGAGTTCGCACAGGCCATGGCCCGGCGACGAACCAGAACTGTCGACGCCTGTCCGCGCCTCCAGCGCGGGCAAATCTATGCGCCGACCGCACCGAGAACGGAGACCCGAATGGCCGCTGGTATCACCATGCGCCAGATGCTCGAGGCCGGAGTCCACTTCGGCCACCAGACGCGGCGCTGGAACCCGCACATGCGCCGGTTCATCTTCACCGAGCGCAACGGCATCCACATCCTGGACCTCGCGCAGACCGTGCAGCGCCTTGACGCCGCGCTGGAGAAGGTGCGGGAGGTGGTCTCGGCGGGCGACCAGGTGCTCTTCGTGGGCACGAAGAAGCAGGCGCGCGGGATCATCGAGATCGAGGCGCAGCGCGCCGGGATGCCCTTCATCAACACGCGCTGGCTGGGCGGGACGCTCACCAACTTCGTGACCATCACGCGCCGCATCGACCACTTCAAGTCGCTCGAGGGGCGCATGTCGCAGGGCGACGAGGCGCTGGAGGCGCAGGGCCTGACGAAGCGCGAGCGCCTGGTGCTGGCCAAGGAGTTCGAGCGGCTGACGCGCTCCTTCGCCGGGCTGCGCAACATGACGCGCCTCCCCGGCCTCGTCTTCATCGTCGACCCGACGATGGAGGAGAACGCGGTGCGCGAGGCGAATCGCGCCGGCATCCCGATCGTCGCGATGTGCGACACGAACGCCGATCCGGACGTGATCCAGTTCCCGATCCCCTCGAACGACGACGCGATCCGCGCGATCCAGCTCATGACGGCCCGCGTCGCGGACGCCTCGCTGGAGGGCATCGCGGTCGGCGAGGTGGAGCAGCAGTTCCAGGCATCCACGGGCGCAGCTGCGCCGGAGGAAGGCGCCGCCGAGGCCGAGTAGCGGCCGGGCACCGGGTTCACCCAGACGCGGGCGCGCCGGGCTGCGCGCCGTGATGCACGAGGGACATGACATGGCAGTGACCACCGAAGATGTGAAGCGGCTCCGCGACGAGACCAACGCCGGCGTCATGGACGCCAAGCGCGCGCTGGAAGAGGCCAACGGCAACTTCGAGCAGGCGAAGGCCCTGCTCCGCGAGCGCGGCGTGGCGGCTGCTGCCAAGCGCGCCGAGCGCGCCACCGGACAGGGCGTGGTGGAGGCCTACATCCACGGCCAGGGCCGCATCGGCGTGATCGTGGAGGTGCAGTGCGAGACGGACTTCGTCGCGCGCACGGACGCCTTCCGCCAGCTCGCGCGCGACGTGGCGATGCAGGTGGCGGCGATGAACCCCCTGGCGCTGACGCCGGACGAGGTCCCCGCGGAGCACAGCGGCACGGCGGAGGAGAATGCCCTGCTGACGCAGGCGTTCATCAAGGACGGCAGCCGCTCGATCCAGCAACTGGTGCAGGACGTGGTGGCGACCACCGGCGAGAACGTCCGCATCGCCCGCTTCGCACGCTTCGAGCTGGGGTCCTAGCGACCGGAGCCCCGGCGGTCGCCCGCCTCGACGAGGGGCGCCCGCCAGCGTGCACGTTCCCGGGCGGAGGAGACCATGACCGAAGAGATCCTCCTGGAGACCGAAGAGCGGATGGAGCACGCCGTCCAGGCGTTTCGCCGCGAGCTGGCCGCGGTCCGCACCGGCCGCGCCTCCACGGCGCTCATCGAGCACATGGGCGTCGACCTGTACGGGCAGCGCATGCAGCTGATCCAGCTCGCGAACCTCGCGGCCCCCGAGGCGCAGCTGCTCACCGTGACGCCATACGACCGCGGCTCCATGGACGCGATCATGCGCGCGATCCAGTCGAGCGACCTCGGGATCACGCCACAGAGCGACGGGCGGATCATCCGCCTGCCGATCCCCCCGCTCACGGAGCAGCGGCGCAAGGAATTCGTGCGGCAGGTGCACACGAAGGCCGAGGAGGGGCGCGTCTCGATCCGCAACGCCCGCCGCCACGCCAACGACGAGCTGAAGAAGTCCGTCCGCGCCGGCGACGTGTCCGAGGATGACGAGCGCCGCGCGATCGCCGAGGTGGAGCACCTGACCGCGAAGTACATTGAACAGCTGGACGCGGCGGCCCGGGAGAAGGAGCGCGAGCTCCTGGAGGTCTAGCGTGGTCGTGACGCCGCAGACCGCCGCGCCGTCCCCGCGAGCGCTCCCGGCGCTCGCGGCGCGCCCGCGACACGTCGCGATCATCATGGACGGCAACGGGCGCTGGGCGGAGGCGCGCGGGCTGGGCCGGTCGGAGGGGCACCGCGCGGGCGCCGAGGCCATCGGCCCGGTGATCGAGCGCCTCGGCGAGCACGGCGTGGAAGTGCTCACGCTGTTCGGCTTCTCCACGGAGAACTGGTGCCGTCCGCGCGCGGAGGTGCAGATGATCCTGCGGCTCGGCGGCGAGTTCATCGACCGTCACCTGGACGAGCTCCACCGGCGCGGCGTGCGGCTGCGCCACCTGGGCGATCCCACGCGCCTCCCGGGCGTGCTGCAGCGCAGGGTGCGTCACGCCGTGGAGCGGACGGCGGCGAACGATCGCATGATCGTGAACCTGGCGTTCAACTACGGCGGCCGCGCGGACATCGTCGCCGCGGTGCGACAGCTGGTGCAGGAAGGCGTCCCGGCCGCGGGCATCACGGAGGACGCCATCAACGAGCGCCTCGCCACCGCCGGGCTCCCGGAGCCGGACCTGCTGATCCGCACCGGGGGCGAACGGCGGGTCTCCAACTTCCTGGTCTGGCAGAGCAGCTACTCCGAGTACTACTTCACCGACCTGCAGTGGCCGGACTTCGACGCCGCCGCCGTGGACGCCGCGCTCCTCGAGTACGCCCGGCGACGCCGCCGCTTCGGCCGCGTCGCCGACGACGGCGCCGAGGGCCTCGGCGCGGAGGACTGACGGCGCGTGCTGCGACAGCGACTGCTGGTCGCCGCCGCGGGCATTCCGCTCCTCGCGCTGCTGCTCGCCGCCCCGGAGCCCGCGTTCGCGCTGGTCGTGCAGCTGCTGCTGGCGTACGCGGCGTACGAGATGATGCGCGCTGCCGAGCCGAACGCCCCGCTGTCATACGGCCTCAGCGCCGCCGCAGTCGCAGCGCTGTTCCTGGCGATCGCGCGGACCTCGCCGCAGGTGCCGCTGGCGTTGCTGATGGGCGTCACCGTGGCCACCATCGCGATGCTCCTGATCCCGGCGACGCGCCTCGCGGGGACCGTGGGCGGTTGGTGGATGGGCGCGACGCTGTACGCCGCCGTCCCCGGCGCGCACTTCATCCTCGCGCGGAACCTGGTGGACGGACGCTCGTGGCTCGTAGTGCTGCTGGCGATCACCTTCGCCACGGACACGGGTGCGTACGCGGTCGGACGCCTGCTCGGCCGCCACCGGCTGGCGCCCGCGATCTCGCCGAACAAGACCGTGGAGGGCGCCCTTGGCGGGCTGATCGCAGGTGCGGCCGCGGCGATCGGCATCCCGCTGCTGCTGGGCGTCCAGGTGCGGCCCCCGGGGCCCGTGCTGCTCGCGGCGGTCGTCCCCCTGGCCGCGATGGCAGGCGACCTGGTGGAGTCCGCGCTCAAGCGGCGGCTGGGCGTGAAGGACATGTCGAACCTGCTGCCGGGGCACGGCGGGCTGCTGGATCGCCTCGATTCGCTGCTGCTCGCGGGGCCCTGCCTATACTGGATCGTGCGATGGTTCCAGGTGCTTTCTTGACTGCAGGCGTCACGCGCGTGGCCGTGCTCGGCTCGACCGGGTCGGTGGGCGAGCAGGCGCTCGACGTGATCCGCAGCATGCCGGATCGCTTTCGCGTGACCGCGCTGGCCGCCGGGCTGAACTCCGGCCGCCTGCAGGCCCAGGTGAGCGAGTTCCACCCCGCGGCCGCGCACGCACGCCCCGGGCGCGAATCCGATGCCCTGCGCGTCGCCGTGCCAGGGCTCGCGTGGTGCTCGCTCGAGGAGATCGCGGTCCGCGACGACGTGGACGTGGTGCTGGTGGCGACCAGCGGGCTCGCCGGCCTCGCGCCCACGCTGGCGGCGCTGCGCGCCGGGAAGGCCGTGGCGATCGCGAACAAGGAGGCGCTGGTCGTGGGCGGGCACGCGGTTCGAGCGGCGCTGGCGGAGGGCGCCCCGCGCGGCGCGGAGCTGCGGCCCGTGGACTCCGAGCACTCCGCGATCTGGCAATGCCTCTGGGGGGAGGCCCCGGAGAGCATCGACCGTCTGACGCTCACCGCCTCGGGCGGGGCGTTCCGCGATCGGCCGGCGGACGCACTGGCGGCGGTGACCCCGGCGGAGGCGCTGGCCCACCCCACGTGGAAGATGGGCCCGAAGATCACCGTCGATAGCGCGACGCTGTTCAACAAGGGGCTCGAGGCGATCGAAGCGCGCTGGCTCTTCGACGTCCCGCTGAGCCGCGTGGACGTGCTGATGCACCGCGAGAGCGTGGTGCACTCGATGGTCACGTTCCACGACGGCTCCGTGAAGGCGCAGCTCGGGGAGCCGGACATGCGGCTGCCGATCCAGGTCGCCCTCGCCTACCCCGACCGCGCGCCCGCCCGCCCGGCGCCCGCGCTGGACCTCGCCGCCCGCGGTGCGCTGCACTTCGAGGCGATCAGCACGGAGCGCTACCCCGCGCTGGGCGTGGCGCTGGAGGCAGGGCGCCGCGACGACACCTCGGCGGCGGCGGTCTCCGGGGCGGACGAGGCGGCCGTGGAGCACTTCCTCGCCGGGCGCTGCCGCTTCACGGACATCCCGCGCATGCTGGCGCGCGCGCTGGAACTGCACACGCCGGACACCGCGCCGGACCTGGATGCGCTGCTGGCTGCCGAGGCCTGGGGACGCCGGTTTGTCGACGACCTGATCGCGACGGGAGCACTCGCATGAACGAAGACTGGCGCGAACGCGCCACGCCCCTCTCTCGATCGCGCGGCGCGGCGCAGGACGGCTCGCCGGGCTCTCCGGGGTCCGAGGGCGCTCCGCGCGGCAGGTCGCAGTCCGCGATCTCGCTGGCGATCGTGGCGATCACGATCGTGCTGGCGGCGGTCTTCGCGCGCGAAGCGCTGACCAGCACTGCGCTGTTCCTGATCATCCTCCTCGGCCTGGTGATGGCGCACGAGTCGGCGCACTTCGTGACCGCCAAGATGTTCGGCATCTTCGTCAACGAGTTCGCGTTCGGATTCCCTCCGCGGATCTGGGGGAAGCGCGTCGGCGAGACGGTCTACAGCGTCAACTGGCTGCCCGTCGGCGGCTTCGTGCGGCTCGAGGGCGAGGAGGCGTCGGAGGGGCCGCGATCGTTCGCCTCGCAGGCCGCCTGGAAGCGCTTCATCGTCCTCGCCTCGGGCGCGGTGACGAACCTGCTGCTGCCGATCATCCTCTTCGCCTTCGCCCTCGCCGTCCCGCACCAGGTGCCGGAGGGCCGCGCGATGGTGACCGGGGTGATCCCCGGCTCGCCCGCCGAGACGGCCGGGCTGAAGCAGGGCGACGTGATCCTGTCGGTCGGCGGCCGCGATGCGAAGAACATCGTGGAGGCCAGCCGCTACGTGCGCCTGAACCAGGGCGCCACGTTCGACCTCGCGGTGCGGCGCGGCGGTGAGACGCTGCATCTGCCGGTATACGGCCGGTGGGCGCCGCCCCCCGGGCAGGGCCCGACCGGCATCAGCATCGCACCGCAGGCGATCGCGCCCGATGGGCGGCCCTACACCGTGAGCGAGGCGCAGCCCCCGTGGGAGGCGCTCCCGAACGCCGTGCGCATGACCGGCGATACGATGATCCTCGCGCGCAACGAGGTGATCGGCTGGTTCAAGGGGACCGGCGGCCCGCAGTTCGCCGGCCCCGTGGGCATCGCACAGACCACCGGCGAGGTCGCACGGTCGTCCGAGACCACCGCGGGCGCGATCTCGCCGCTGCTGGAGCTGGCGGCGCTGCTTTCGATCAACCTCGGCATCATGAACCTGCTGCCGCTGCCCATGCTGGACGGCGGGCGCATCTTCTTCCTGCTGATCGAGGTGGTGCGCGGCGGCAAGCGCATCGCCCCGGAGCGCGAGGCGATCGTGCACATGATCGGCTTCGCGGCCTTCATCGTGCTGGCGATCGTTGTCACCTTCGCCGACATCTCGCGCATCCTCGGCGGCGGCGGCGCGCCGTAGCCGCACGCTCGCACGATGTCGGCGGGAGTACAGTGGGGGTGGTTCCGGCGGATGTAGTGGCTCGCGGAGACGAGGGGCGGCGATGAAGCGCGGCTCGATTCTCTTCCTCCGGGTGGTCCTCGTGATCCTCGGCGTCGGCGTGCTGACCGGAATGCTCTGGCAGCCGCAGGTCGAGGGCCGCAACGTCAACGCGGACCAGTTCACGATCTACTTCCGCGACCCGTTCCTCGCCTACGCCTACGTCGGGTCGCTGCCGTTCTTCTACGGGCTGTACCAGGCGTTCGCGTTCCTCGGCTTCGTCGGCCGCGACGAGGCGTTCGCCCCCGGCGCCCGCGAGGCGCTCCGGCGCGTCAAGTACAGCGCGCTCGCCGTGATCGCGTTCATCGCGGGTGCCGAGGCGTACATCATCCTCGGCGTCAGCGACGACCGCGCAGGCGCCGTCGCGATGGGCATCATCGCGATCCTCGTCGGGCTCGTGGCCGCCACCGCCGCCGATGTCCTCGAGCGCGTCGTCCGGAGCGGCGGCGACCGCCGTGCGGAGACCGACGTTACCGCCTGAGGAGCACGGCTTGTCCCGATCCCTTCAGGCCCGATCCCTTCAGCAAGGTCCGTGATCCCGTGGTAAGCCCGCGCATCCCGCGATCGCTCGCCGTCCTCGAGATGGCGTTCGCTGTGCTGTCTGGGCTCGCCGGGTTTGCCGTCGTCCTCATGGCGGCCCGAGCCGCGGACGCCCGCCATCGGTCGGATATCGGGCGTTGGACCGCTCTCAACGCGCGTCTGCGTTACCCTGATCTGCGCCCGCACTGAACGACTGCACGAGGTACCTCGATGGCCCCGATCCGCCGCAAGCCCACCCGCGCCGTCCGCGTCGGCGGCGTCCAGATCGGCGGGGGCGCGCCGATCGCCGTGCAATCCATGGCGGCGACGAAGACACAGGACATCGAGGCGACGGTCCGGCAGGTGCAGCTGATCCAGGCAGCCGGCGCGGACGTGATCCGTATCGCGTGCGACTCGAAGAAGGACGTGGAGGCGCTCGCCGAGATCCGGGCGCGCACGCGTGACCTCTCCTCGGACGGTCGAGGGCCGGCGCTGTCCGTGGACCTGCAGGAGAACTACCGCCTGTCCGAGATCGTGGCGCCGCACGTGGACAAGATCCGCTACAACCCCGGCCACCTGCACCACCACGAGCGCGAGAAGAGCATCCGCGACAAGGTCGCGTACATCGCCGACATCGCCGTGCAGCACGACATCGCGCTGCGCGTGGGCGTGAACTGCGGCTCCGTGGACCCGGAGAAGGCGGCGAAGTTCGGCCACGATGACGTCGGCGCGATGGTGGAGAGCGCGCTTGAGCACGCGCAGATGCTGGATGACCTCGGCTTCACGCGCTACGTGGTGTCCATGAAGGACTCGGACTGGCGCAAGGTGCTGGAGGGCAACCGCCGCTTCGCCGCGCAGCGCCCGGATGTGCCGCTGCACCTGGGCGTGACGGAGGCGGGCATGCCGCCGGACGGGATCATCAAGACGCGCATCGCCTTCGAGCAGCTGATCGCGGAGGGCATCGGCGACACGATCCGCGTCTCGCTCACGCTGCCGTTCGAGGACAAGGGCCAGGAGATCACCGTCGGCCGCGAGCTCCTCGCGGACATCGAGGCGGGGCGCTTCCGCTCGGTGCCGCTCCACTTCGGCGAGGGGCTGAACATCATCTCGTGCCCCTCGTGCTCCCGCGTGGAGAACGAGCAGTTCATCGTCCTCGCGCAGGACCTGAAGCAGATGACCGAGTACGCGAAGGACTACCGGGTGACGATCGCCGTGATGGGCTGCCGCGTGAACGGCCCCGGCGAGACGGACGACGCGGACATCGGCCTGTGGTGCGGCCCGCTGGGCGTGAACCTGAAGCACGGCGAGGAAGTGGTGGGACACTTCCCGTACGACCAGGTGCTGGACCAGGCGCACGCGCTCCTCGACCGGGTGATCCGCGAGAAGGGCCTGCAACCGGCCTAGACCGGGAGGCCGCCGTCGCGGGCGGCCCTCCCCCTGCCTCTCTCCGAACAGGGAGAGGGTTCTGAGTCTGAGGGTGCCCGCCGCCTACCGGAGAGAGCTCTGACTCCGGGTCTGCCCCCTCTCCCCGGCCGGGGAGAGGGTTGGGGTGAGGGGCCGCACAAGACCGTGAACGCCGGACGGACGATGATCGTCGTATGACCAACGCCCCGCCCCCGCCGTCCCTCTCCACGATGTGGGCCGTCCAGCCGCGCTTCGAGCACGACCTGGGTGCGTTCCTCGATCGCACCGCCGAGCTCGGGTACCGGGCCGTGGAGATCAACCACTCGATGACCGCCGAGCACGCCGGGGCGATCCTGGGCTACCGCACGCTCCCCGTGACCGGCGTGCACGCCCCGGCGCCGCTGGAGCGGCACCCGAGCGCCGGGTGGAACCGCGAGCTGAACCTCGCCGCGCTGGACGAGGCGGAGCGCGCTCTCGCGGTCCACTACCACCGCCGCTCGATCGACCTGGCCGCCGAGGCGGGGACGACGCAGGTGATCGCCCACCTCGGCGGGGTCGGGGTGCGCATGCTCGCCGGCGAGCGGCGGCTGCGATCGATGTACGACCGCCGCGCGCAGCTGCCCGGGGAGTGGAACGCCGCCATCGACGAGACGCTGAGGGAGCGCGCGGGCGCGGCGGCGCCGTGGCTGGCGCAGGCGCGCCGCAGCCTGGACGAGTTGGCGGAGACGGCCGCGGCGCGCGGCGTCACGCTGGCCATCGAGACGCGCCTGCACTTCCACGAGATCCCGCTGCCCTTCGAGCTGGTCGACCTGCTCGCGCCGTACCCCGTCGAGGTGGCTGGCTACCAGCACGACGTGGGTCACGCGGAGGTGCACCACCGCCTGGGGCTGACGGACCGCGGCGCGTGGTTCGATCTCCTCGGCCCGCGCCTCGTTGGCCTGCACCTGCACGACGTCCGGGGGCTGACGGACCACCGCGCGCCGGGCAACGGCGACGTGGACTTTGCGTGGCTCGCCGCGCGCATCGCCGCCGCGAACCCGCTGGCTGCGCGCACCTTCGAGATCGACGAGCACGAGTCCGACGAGGACGTGGCGCGCGGCCTGCAGATCGTCCGCGACGCGGGGATCATCGCGGGGGAGTAGCCGAGCGGCTACGCGCTCGCGGCGAAGCCCTGCAGCAGCCAGCCCACGGCGTACGCCAGGAGCGCAGCCCCGCCGCCGAGGGCGAGCGTCTCAATGCCGGAACGCCACCACGACTCGTCAACCACGCGCGCCTTCGCGGCACCGGTGCCGAAGAACACCGCGGCCGTCATCCCGCCGCTCCACCAGATGACCGCCGGGATCGCGCCCGGCCAGAACAGGTCGACGACGAAGACGACCAGCGGCACCGCCCCCGCGAGCATGAAGGCGACAAACGTGGAGACACCGGCACGAGCTGCCGAGCGTCCGGTCACCGGCAGCCCGTACTCCTCGCGCAGCATCGTCTCCACCCACAGCGACCGGTCGCCCGTGATCACCGCGACGACTCGTTCGAGGGTGTCGCCGGTGATGCCCTTCGCCTCGAACATCTGGCGCACTTCCTCCCGTTCCCCCTCCGGGAACGCGTCGAGGGACAGGGACTCCTCCGCGCGCAGCCGCGATCGCCGCTGCTCTTCGGCGCGCGTGCCCAGGTAGTTGCTCACGGCCATGCTGAACCCGTCCGCCAGCAGGTTGGCGAAGCCGAAGACGAGCACCAGCCCCGCAGCGAGGTGCGCCCCGGTGGCGCCCGCGACGACGGCGAACGTGGTGACAGCGCCATCGATCGCGCCATACACAAAGTCGCGGAGATAGCTGTGGTCGGGGCCGCCGCGCAGCCGGGCACGGATCGCCGCCGGCGTATGTGACGCCTCCAGCCGCTCGCGTCGGCCGCGGGGTGACCTCATGCCGCGCAGCATGCACCGCCTACGCTCGCGGGACCAGCCGTCTCTCCAGCGGCGGCAGCGGCGCGCCCGAGGCGGCGCAGCGCTGGGCCGTGGCGCGCAGGGACTCGACGGCGTGCATGAACGCGGCGATGTCAAGACCGCGATGCGGCGAGCCCGCGCGGCCGATGCGCTCAAGGGCGCGGTCCAGCAGCGCGTCCACGCCGTGCGCGTTGCCGCGCATCCAGTGCGTGTACCCCGCGCCCAGCTGCGCGAGGCCCTTGAAGAACTCCTCGTCGCCCGTGCCCTTGCAGCGCGCCCAGCACGTCTCCCACGCCTCGTGCGCACCGAAGTAGTTGCCCGCGTCGAAGAGCCGGATGGCCTCCTCGTGCGCCTCGTCGATGCTCATCGCGTCGAAGTCAGGGAGCGCCAGGCGCGTCGGGGTGCCGGGCGCAAGCGGGCGGCCAGCCTCGTCGCGCGGGCGGGGCGGCTTCGGTTCGAGGGGCGGCGGCCACGGGACGTCGGGTGCGTCGGGCATGCACCTATCGTAGCGGGGCGCCGGGGAGATGAAGGCGGGCGGCCCCCCTGCCCCTCCCGGCGCGGGGGGGTTGAGGACTTGAGGGGCCGACGCCCCTCAAGCTCCCCGGACCTGAAGCGGGGCAAGGGAACAGGCCGCCGGGGCACATCCCACCCGACGGTCAGGCGTCGAGGATGCCGCGAGCCTCGACGGACGCGTCCGCGAGCACGCGGCCTCGCCGTCCGTGTCCGGGATGCCGGGATGCGAAGGGCGAAGCCCTTCGAGTCTCCACCCCTCCCGCGCCGGGAGGGGCAGCGGTGGGCCGCCCCGCTCGATCCTCCCCCACTCGCGATCCACCCCGACGAGTGCATCACCTCGACGTGACGCGCCTAGCCTCCGCCGCCGGGCGCCCGTAGACTTCCTCGCATGCGCATGTCACGGATGTTTGGCCACACCCTCCGCGAGACGCCCGGCGAGGCGGACACACCCAGCCACGCGCTGCTGCTGCGCGGCGGGTACATCGACCAGTTGATGGCGGGCGTGTACTCGTTCATGCCGCTGGGGCACCGGGTGAAGCGCAAGATCGAGCAGGTGATCCGCGAGGAGATGGACGCGGCGGGCGCGCAGGAGGTGACGCTGCCTGCGATCCAGCCCGCCGAGCTGTGGGACCAGACCGGCCGCCGCGCCGCCATGGGCGAAGTGCTCTTCCAGCTCACCGACCGCCGCCAGCGCGAGCTCGCCCTGGGACCGACGCACGAGGAAGTGATCACGAAGCTCTTCGCGGACCACGCCGTCTCCTACCGCGACCTCCCCGTGACGCTGTACCAGATTCAGACGAAGTTCCGGGACGAGGCGCGCCCCCGCGGCGGCCTGATCCGCGTCCGCGAGTTCACGATGAAGGACGCATATTCCTTCGACGCCGACGATGCCGGCCTCGACGCGTCGTACGACGCGATGTTCGAGGCGTACCGGCGCATCTTCGCGCGCTGTGGGGTGCCCACGGTGCCCGTGCAGGCGGACTCGGGCGCCATCGGCGGCAAGGGATCGCAGGAGTTCATCTTCCTCACCACGATCGGCGAGGACACGATCATCCTGTGCGACACCTGCACCTACGCGGCGAATCAGGAGAAGGCCGAGTTCGTGCGGCCCGCTCCCGTGCCGGCTGGTCCCGGTCCACACGAGATGACGGATGTCGAGACGCCCGGCGTCACCTCGATCGAGGCGCTCGCGGAGTTCCTCGGCATCGAGACGCGCCAGACGGCGAAGGCCGTCTTCTTTATCGCGAAGCGCAACGCCACCGGTGAGACGTTCCCGGTCTTCGCCGTGGTGCGCGGCGATCTCGAGGTGAACGAGGTGAAGCTCGCGAACGCCCTCGGCGGCGTGGAGCTCCGCCCGATGGTGGACAGCGAGGTCGCGGAGCACGGGCTGGTTGCCGGGTACGCCTCGCCGATCGGGATCTCCCCGGCGATCCAGGTGGTCGCCGACCTCTCGCTTGTCGACGCGCCGAACCTGGTCGCGGGCGCGAACCGCGCCGGGTGGCACCTCCGCAACGTGAACCACAGGCGGGACTGGGAAGCCGCCGTGGTCGGGGACATCGCCAGCGCGCAGGCGGGGCACGGCTGCGCCCGCTGCGCGACCGAGGGTCGCAACGGCCACCTGCGCGCGGAGCGCGGCATCGAGATGGGGCACGTCTTCCGCCTGGACTACACGTACACGAACAAGATGGACGTCACCGTGCAGGACGCCAGCGGCGGGCAGCTGCGCCCCACCATGGGGTGCTACGGCATCGGCGTCGGGCGCATCCTCTCCGCCGCGGTGGAGGCGCACTGCGACGACGCCGGCATCGCGTGGCCGGCGGAGATCGCGCCGTACGACGTCCACCTCGTCGGGATCGGGCTGGACCGCGACGCCGCGGCAGCCGCGGACGCCGAGGAGCTCTACGCGGAGCTGCAGGCGGCGGGCTACGACGTGCTGTTCGACGATCGCGACGAGCGCCCCGGCGTGAAGTTCAACGACGCGGACCTGCTGGGCATGCCCATGCGCCTCACGGTCTCCAGCCGCAACACCAAGGCGGGCGTGGTCGAGGCGAAGGCGCGCACCGCCGCGGAGGCCACGAGCGTCCCGCGCGCCGAGGTCCTCGCGCACGTGCGCGAACTCCGGCAGCAGGCGCTCGACGCGTGCGCGGTCGAGGTGATCGAGGCACAGGCGCGCGGGCGCTAGCGCCCGGCGGGCTCCGTCAACACGGGGGCTAGGCGGCGTCGGCGATCTCGATGGCCGTGTCCGGCTCCCGCGCCAGCACCACCTCGATCGGCTCTGCCAGCGGGCGGCCGGCGCGGTCGAGGAAGAGGCGGACCACGGGCTGCTCCTCGTGTCCCGGCGGCAGCTCGCACACCAGGCCCCGCAGCCCCGCGTGCGGCCCGCGGGTGATGCGCACTTCGGTGCCCAGCGGCAGCACGGGGAACGACGCGAGGAAGCGGTGCACGATCTCGCGGTTGAGCGTCCGCCCGGCCGCGCCCTCCAGGATCGCGCGGGCGGTCGCGGGGGAGCGCCCCTCCCAGCCCGCGCTCGGTGACACCACCCGCTCGTAGGCGTCCGCGACGGCCACGATCTCCGAGGCGAGCGCGATGCGCCCCAGGTCACGCTTCTCCTCGGCCGTGCGCAGCACGCGGTGCCCGCCCACGCGCCGGCGCGGGTAGCCACCGCCGTCCGCGGCCTCGTGGTGCTCGCCCGCGACGATCGCGAGGTGCAGCGAGGGCGCGCACAGCGGCTCCAGGAGCGCCTCGCCCAGCACGGCATGGTCCTCGTACCGAATGCGCTCCGGGATGCTGCGATCCCCCGGAGGCGTCATGCGCACGGCGCGCGGGACGAAGACCATCCCCACGTCATGCAGCAGGGCGGCGGTGACGGTGGCCGCACGCTCCGCCGCGTCCATGCCGAGCGCGAGGGTGATCTGCGCAGTCACCGCCGCTACGCCGATGGCGTGCCCGTCCTCATCCTCGGCGGCCTCCCGGTCGATCAGCCAGCCCCCGGCGGGACGCGCGTCCGTGCAGGCTTCCAGGAACGCGCGCACCGCGCCCGGCATGTCCTCGGCACAGCGACCGCGGGCCAGCGGCGCGGTGGGATGTGACTTGCGCAGCGCCTCCAGCGCCCGCTGCGTGGAGAGCGACACCAGCGGGGCGACGATGTCGCCGATTCGCTGCTCGATCTCCCGGAGCAGCGGGCGGACGGTACCGCGCCCGGCGTCCAGCGGCACGAGCTCCAGGTGCTCGCCCCACGCATCGTCGACGTAGCACCAGGAGACGCCCCGCCCTCGCAGGGCGCGCACGGTCCGATCGGACAGCGGGTGGCCGGCGCGCGCGATGATCTCGCCGGCGGGGCCGGTGACGTCTCGCGCGAGCTTCGCCCCCGGCGAGACGGGGAGGTCAAGGCGGAGTCGGCGCACCCGGGGTTCCTTGGACACGTGACGCGCACCGCAGGCCGCGGCACAGGGATCATCGGCACGCCGGTCTCGGGCTTGAGGGGGGCGCGGCTGCGGTGTTATCATTTCGGGGCGACGACGCCTCCTCCAGAGACGTGGGACACGTTCCCACGTTTTTTGTTGAATGCGGCGGCCGTACCCACATCCCATCCCGGCACGGGCCATCGGAGAACCGGGCAGGCCCCCAGGCAGGACTCATGAAGAACGACTTCGTCATCGCGATCGCGCAGCTCTCCGCAGAGAAGAACCTCAACGCCGAAACGGTGTACGCCGCCGTCGAATCCGCCCTCGCCTCCGCGTACAAGAAGGACGATCTTCAGTACGCCGACATCGAGGTGAAGATCGACCGCGCGACCGGCGATGACCACGCCCGCCGCCGGTACGAGATCATGGACGACGACGACATCGAGGACGACGAGATCCAGATGTCGCCGGAGCGCGCGAAGAGCCTGGGCCTCGCGGCCAGCCCGAACGTCGGCGAATTCGTCTACGAGGACCTGCCCGCAAACCCGCACGCCGGACGCATCGCTGCGCAGACCGCGAAGCAGGTCGTGCTGCAGCGCCTGCGCGAGGCGGAGCGCGAGTCCGTCTACGAGGACTTCACGGGCAAGGAAGGCGAGCTGGTCTCCGGCACGGTGCTCCGCGTGGAGCAGGGCCGCCGCCAGGTGATCCTCGACCTGGGCCGCACGGAGGCGGTGCTGCCGGGCTCGGAGCAGATCCGCGCGGAGCACTACCGCGTCGGCCAGCGCCTGCGCGTGTACGTGAAGGAGGTCTACAAGGCCTCCAAGGGTCCGCAGGTGGTGGTATCCCGCTCCAACCCGGAACTGGTGAAGCGGCTCTTCGAGCTGGAGATCCCGGAGATCGGGCGCGGCGTGGTGGAGATCATGGGCATCGCCCGCGATGCGGGGTACCGCACGAAGGTGTCCGTCATCTCGCGCCAGCACGGCATCGACCCCATCGGGGCGTGCGTGGGCGTGCGCGGGGCGCGCATCCAGAACATCGTCAACGAGTTGGGCGGCGAGCGCATCGACCTGATCCGCTGGGACCCGGTGGAGGAGGCGTACGTCGCCAACTCCCTGAGCCCCGCCGAGGTCGTCTCGGTGCGGCTGGACGCCGATAGCAACACGGCGTTCCTTGCGGTGCCGGACAAGCAGCTCAGCCTGGCGATCGGCAAGGAGGGGCAGAACGCCCGCCTCGCGGCGCACCTCACCGGACGGCGCATCGACATCCGCCCGGAGGGCGCGCTGATCGCGGCCGGCGAGGACCTCTACCCGCCGCCGGAAGCGAACCTGGAGGCGATCCCGCTGGTCGGCCGCGAGGCCGCCGCGCCCGCCGCCCTGGTCCCGCCGGAGACGATCGCCCCGTCGCAGGCGGCGTACGCGCGCCCCGGCCTGCCCGGCGAGCGCCCCCGTCCCGTCGCCCCGCGGCCGGTCGAGGAGGAGGTTCGTCTCACCCCGGAGCAGGAAGTGCTCGCGGAGCTGGGCGAGCCGGAGGAGCTGGCGCCGCAGGCGCCCCCGGTCGAGCGCCCGGCGGAGCGCCGCCCTCGCACGGCGCCGACGCCCGGCGGCCTGCGTTTCGCCGAGGAGATCGGGGAGCTCCAGGTCGACGAGGACGAGGAGGAACGCGCCCCGCGACGCGGAGCGGATGCGGCGGCGCGCCGTGGCCGCCGCGGCGGTCCGGTCGCGCCCGTGCGCGCGCGCGGCCCGCAGCCGCGCCCCGGCCGCCGCGTGGACATCGGTGAATTCGACGAAGAGGAGATCGAGGCCGCGCTGCACGGCACCGACATCCTGGAAGACGAGGATGGTTCCGACGAGGACGACGAATAGCGGGCAGGCGCGCCCGCGGCACGTGCCGCAGCGCACCTGTGTCGCCTGTCGCCGCACGGGAGACCAGCGGACCTTCGTCCGGCTGGTCCGCGCGGCAGACGGCACCGTGGAAGTGGACGAGCGAGGCAGGGCGCCCGGGCGGGGCGCCTACCTCTGCCGCACCACGGCTTGCTGGGAACGCGGAGCACGGGGCGCGCTGAACGCGGCCCTCCGCACGAACATCAACGGAACGAATCGCGAAGGCCTGATCGCGTACGGCAGGCGCTTCGCGACACCAGCAGCGACCACGGGCGAGGACGGGGCGGCGGCGCCGCTCGATCCCCCGGGCGCAAGAGAGAGCGGGGTCGCATGACCAACACGAACACGCAGGTCCTCCAGCTTCCCCCCGCGATCGTCGTCGGCGACCTCGCCCAGCTGCTGGGCGTCACACCGATCGACGTCATCAAAGAGCTGATGAAGAACGGCGTAATGGCCACGATCAACCAGGTCGTGGACTTCGATACGGCCGCCGTGGTCGCCAGTGACCTCGGGTTCACGCCGGAAGAGCAGGCGCCCGCCGCGGCAGCCGCCCCCGAGCCGGGCGCCGCCGAGGCCGTGGACACCAGCCGCGCCAGCCTGCGCATCACCGAGGAGGGGGCGCTCCCGCGCCCGCCGGTGGTGACGGTGCTGGGGCACGTCGACCATGGGAAGACGACGCTTCTGGACGCGATCCGGCGCGCCAACGTGGTGGCCACGGAAGCCGGCGGCATCACCCAGCACATCGGCGCGTACCAGGCGACGGCGCCGGACGGGCGCCTCGTCACCTTCATCGACACCCCGGGGCACGAGGCGTTCTCGCAGATGCGCGCGCGCGGCGCTCGCATCACGGACGTCGCGATCGTGGTCGTCGCCGCGGACGACGGCGTGATGCAGCAGACGCGCGAGGCGATCGACCACGTGCGCGCCGCCGGCGTGCCGATGGTGGTGGCCCTCAACAAGATCGACGCCTCGAACGCCAACCCGGATCGCGCGAAGCAGCAGCTGATGGAGATCGGACTGGTCCCCGAGGAGTACGGCGGCGACCAGATCGTGGTCCCCACCTCCGCCCTGAAAGGGCAGGGGATCGACGAGCTCCTGGAGAACGTGCTCGTGGTCGCCGAGCTGCAGGACCTGCGCGCGAACCCCGACCAGAACGCCGTGGGCGTGGTGATCGAGGCGAAGACGGACCGCAGCCGCGGCGTCGTGGCGACGCTCCTCGTGCAGACCGGGACTCTCCGCCAGGGCGACGCCATCATCAGCGGGCTCGCCTACGGGCGCGTGAAGGCCATGACCAACGCGCGCGGCGAGCGCCTGCGAGTGGCGGGGCCGTCGACGCCGGTGGAGGTCCTGGGACTGAACGACGTTCCCTCCGCCGGTGAGCGCTTCTCGGTCCGCCCGGACGAGAAGACCGCGCACGCCGAGGCGGACACCCGGCGCCGCGCCATCGACGCGGGCGAGGAAGGCCAGGCGAAGGTCACGCTGGAGACGCTCTTCGGCGAGATCCACAAGGGCAACGTCACGGACTTCAACCTGGTGCTGAAGGCGGACGTGCAGGGCTCCATCGACCCGCTGGTGCACACCCTCGAGGACCTGTCGGTGGACGAGGTGCGGGTGAAGGTGGTGCACGCCTCCGTCGGATCGGTGACGGAGTCGGACGTGCAGCTGGCGGCGGCGGCGCGCGGCGTGATCATCGCCTTCAACACCGGCGCGGAGCAGGGTGCCAAGCGCCTGGCCGACCAGGAGAAGGTGGAGATCCGCGAGTACCGGATCATCTACGACATCGTGGAGGACGTGGAGAAGGCTGTGCAGGGCCTCCTGGAGCCGGTCTTCGAGGAGCGCGCGGACGGCCTGGTGGAGGTGCGGCAGGTCTTCCGAGTCGGCCGCCGCAACGCCATCGCGGGCTGCTACGTGCGCGACGGATCGGTGGTGCGCGGGGCACGCTGCCGCGTCCGCCGCAAGGGCCAGGTGATCCACGACGGCCAGATCGACAGCCTCAAGCGCATCGACGAGGACGCGCGCGAGGTGGCGGCGGGACTGGAGTGCGGCATCCAGGTCACGAACTTCGACTCCTTCGAGGAGGGCGACGAGATCGCGACATACCACATGGAGCAGGTCCGCTGACCCGCCGCACCGAGAAGCTCGGTGACCAGATCCAGGCGGTACTGGCCGAGCTGGTGCGCCGGCGCGTGAAGGATCCGGACGTCGCGGAGGCGCTGTTCTCCTTCGTCTCCGTCGAGATCTCGCCGGACCTCTCGCATGCGCGCGTGCACGTCTCCGTGCTCGGCGACGACACGGACAAGGCGCGCGTGATCGCCGGGCTAACGCGCGCCGAGCCGTTCCTGCACCGCGAGCTGGGTCACGAGCTCCATCTCCGCCGCGTCCCGCGCCCCCACTTCATCCTCGACGAGTCGATCGAGGAGGCGGACCGCATGACGCGGCTGCTCCGCGACGTGGCCCACGCCGAGGGGCGCGAGTTCTAGCATCCTCCGGAATCCTCCGCCGCCCCGGCGGGGCTGGCGGGGACCTCGACGAGCCGGCCGTTCTCCATCTGGAGATACTTCGAGACGCCCATGGAGGGCGGGGTCGTCATCGGCTCGCCGGAGCGGCGCTCGGCATAGTTCACCGTGACCACGGCGCCCTCGATCGTGGTCGGCTGCGGGGCGACCCGGTCCCCCAGCAGCACCCCGTTCGTGCCGACATACCCGCCCGCCGTCTTGATCGCGGCGACGACATAGAAGAACGTCCCGCTCCCGCCGGTGCTCTGCGTCAGTAGGAACGCGACATCCGGCGTCCCGTCCCCGTTCAGGTCGCCGGTCGCCTCGCTGCCGAAGTAGCGGGTCGTCACCATCGAGGCCGATCCCGGTGCCGCCGCCACCTCGGAGAGGCCATTCACGAGCGTGACCGGGCGCCCGGCGATCTCGTACGTCCCGTCGCGGACCTGCGCGGCGCTCGTCGCCGGGGCGGGGGTCGCACTCCCCGCAGCCGGCGTCACGGTGACCGTGGCGGTCGCACTGGGCGGTGCGCTCGAGGATGTCGTGGGCGCTGCCGCGGTGGGGGTGGCCGGCGCCCCGGACGGCCCGCCGGAGCATCCGGCAAGGGCGAGCGCGACTCCGCAGCCGGCAGCCAGTGCGAACGCCCGTGCCCTGTGCACGCGTGATCCGGGTCGCTGAACTCGCACAGCAGGCTCTCCTCGACTGGTCGCAACGCTCTCCGGATCAGCATGACTCGGCGCGCGGTACCGGCAAGAAGATGCGGAGCGCCCCCTGCCGGTTCCGCGACACCGCGCGACGGGTGTGGAACCATGGACCGAAGACGGGTGGGACGATCGCATGCGCGGATTCGTGAACATCGACAAGCCGCAGGGCATCACCTCGTTCGACGTGGTCCGGCAGATCCGGCGCGCGGCGCACATGAAGCGCGTCGGCCACGCCGGGACGCTGGACCCGCTGGCGACAGGGGTGCTGCCGATCGCCGTGGGCGACGCCACGCGCCTCGTCGATGAGCTGATCGGGGCGCGCAAGCGCTACCGCGCGGAGATCCTGCTCGGGCGCGAGACCGACACGTACGACATCGACGGGCAGGTGACCGCCGAGGTCGACGCCTCCGGCGTGACGCTGGACGCGGTTCGGACAGCGCTCGGGGCGTTCACGGGCGAGGTGATGCAGGTGCCCCCGGCGTACAGCGCCGTGAAGCGCGGCGGGCAGCGAGCGTACCGCGCCGCCCGCCGCGGCGAGCCCCTGCTGCTGGAGCCTCGACCGGTGCGCGTGTACGGCATCGAGCCGCTCGAGCTCGTGCACGAGGAGGGGATCGCGCGGCTCACGGTCGATGTCGCGTGCGGCCAGGGGTTCTACGTCCGTTCGCTGGCGCATGACCTCGGCGCGGCGCTCGGCGTGGGCGGCACGATCGCCGCGCTGCGGCGAACGCAGGTCGGACCGTTCCTCGTGGAGCACGCCACGCCCCTCGATCGCGCGATCGTGCTGCTCGAATCGGGGGAGATCAAGGACCTTGTCCAGCCGCCGGACGCCGTGCTTGGCCACCTCCCGATGTGGATCATGCGCGACGATGAAGTCGGGCGGATGCGAAATGGGCTGTCTATGAGGCTCCCAGGGACGCTCAATGCCGCTGCCAGCCTCGACGTGCCGCAGGTTCGCTGCTACGGACCGCACGGAGAGCTCATCGGCCTGCTGCGTCCGCAGGGAGCCGAGGGGCTGTGGCACCCGTTCCGGGTCTTCCCACCTGATACGATCGCGCCTCGGTAACCGGCGTCAGCGTTGACACGCCCGCCCCCCGTACCGTAGGAACGGCAAGAACGCACAGCGACCGCGGGGATTGCCCTGCCGGGAACGTGGTGCTGCAGACGGTCGACTCCGCGCCTCGCGTGCGGATGGCCGCCATGGAGGATGAATGGAAGCCTACTGCCTCAAATGCCGCACGAAGCGAGAGATGGCGTCACCCCAGGCCATCCAGATGAAGAACGGTAAGCCCGCGACCGAGGGCAAGTGCCCCGTCTGCGGCACCAAGATGTTCAAGATCGGCAAGACCGCGGCGCACACCTAGCGCCCTCCCCCTCACCAGCACCTGAAGCACGAGACGCCGCCCACCGGGCGGCGTCGTCGCGTGTGGTGCACGTGCTCCCCCCTGCACTCGCGCGCGGCGCGATCCGCGCATACCTCCGCGCGCCGCGTCCCCGTACGACGCCAGCGGGTGATCCCGGTGCCCTGCCGGGGCGAGATAGGCGTACACGGTCCTAACACGGAGCGAACGATGCGCACCCGGCCACTCACCACCACAGGACTCGTCGCGGGCGCCCTGGCCGCCCTCGCAACCGTGGCGATGGTGCTGCTTACCGCGTGCGATGCGCCTGCGGAGGCACCGGCCCCTGCGGCGAGCGCGTCACCCGCTGCCTCCTCGCCCGCCGCGACCGCCACGGCGACCGCGACAGCGGCACCGTTCCTGAAAGTCGCGTCCGTGGGCACGCTGGGGAGCGTCCTCACGGACGCCAGCGGACGCACGCTGTACATCTTCACCACGGACGGCACCGGCGCCGGCAAGAGCGCATGCAACGGCGGCTGCGCCGCCAACTGGCCGCCGCTCGCGGCCTCCGCCGGCGAGATCGCGAAGCCCGAGGGCGCACCGGGCGCCTTCGGGACCATCACGCGCGAGGATGGCACGAAGCAGGTGACGTACGCCGGGCGGCCCCTGTACCGCTACGCCGGGGATCAGAGTCCCGGCGACGCGAAGGGTCAGGGACTCGCGTCGGGCGCATGGCTGGTGGCGTCCGCGCAGCCGCCCGCTGCCACGCCCGCGACAGCTCAGCCAGCGACCGCCCCACCGGCGACGTCGAGCCAGCCGCCCGCCACCTCGGCCACCACGCCCGCTGCCGCCACGCCCCAGACGCCCAGCCCGATGCCCAGCCCGGCACCCAGCCCGACGCCTACCCCGACGCCTACCCCGACGCCAACCCCGATGCCCAGTCCGACACCCAGTTCGACGCCCACCCCGACACCGGCACCCACTGCCAGCGACGCGGACGGTTACTAGCCCCTCGGCGCAGCGGGATTCGCCGGCATGCGGGCGCCGCCGAGGGGACGACGCCCCATCGGCAGGCCGGCCGTCCGCGGTGCCCCCTGCGCGCCGCGGACGGCCACCGCCTCGTCCGTCCCCCTCTCCGTCAGCGCGCGAGCGCGAGCCTGAGGAACGCCTCGACGCGTGCATCGGCCGCGGCACCAACCCGGCGCACGCCCAGCAGCGTCCGTTCCGCGACCTGCTCCCGGCGTTCCGCCCGGGGTGCGGCGTCCTCCTCCGCGACTGCTGCGGGGAGCACGCTCCAGCCCAGCCCCAGGGCCACGACCTGACGCAGCACCTCGGGGTTGCTGGACTCCAGCATCACGCGCGGGATGATCCCCAGGCGCCGCAGCCCGGCGTCGATCAGCGAGCGTGTGTGCGATCCCGCGGGATAGAGCGCCCAGGCGGCGCCCTCGGGGGACGCGGCGGACCCTGGCGGCGCGTAGACGTGCAGGGCCTCGGTCTGCACGGGGTGCGCCTCCAGGTCGTCGCCGGCCGGCCCGATCACGAACGCCAGGTCGAGGTCGAAGCGGCGCACGCGCTCCATCAGTGCCTCGCTGGTGTCGACCAGGAGCCGCAGGTCCACGTCCGGGTGCGTCGTGCGGAATGCGCCAATGGTGCCCGGCAGCAGGTACAGGCTCGCCGCGTCGATCATGCCCACGGCCAGCGATCCGGCCTCGCCCTGCCGCCAGGCCGCGATCCACGAGCGGAGCTCGGCGGCCTGCCCCAGCACGGCCTCGGCGAACCGCGCGACCTCCTGACCGGCCTCCGTCAGAGCGCGGCGTCGTCCGTCGCGCTCGAAGAGCGGGACGCCCACGTGACGCTCGAGGGCGGCCAGGGCCTGTGAGAGCGCCGGCTGGCTGACGCCGAGGCGCTCCGCCGCTGCCGTGAAGGTGCGCGACCGTTTCACCTCGCGCAGACACGCGAGCTGGTGCGCGTGGAACGGGAACGGGATGACCTCGACCGGGGCGTCGGGCGGGAATGGATCATCACGCGTTGTCATATAAGATAGCATAACTGTTTACATACGATTCATCCATTGGACGAATCCCTCCCGCCGCCCGACCATGGTCCGAGTGTGACGCGGGGGCTCCCGCCACCGAGCCGCATCGCGCGCCCCTCGGCCGCGACCTGGGAGGACATCGACGCTCATGGACAAGATCAACGTCGCGATCATCGGGGTGGGCAACTGCGCCTCGTCGCTGGTGCAGGGCGTGGAGTACTACAAAAACGCGGAGGCGGGGGACGTCATCCCCGGGCTCATGCACCCGGTGCTCGGGGGCTACCACATCCGCGACATCAACTTCACGGCGGCCTTCGACGTGGACATCGAGAAGGTCGGCAAGGACATCTCCGAGGCGATCTTCAGCGGCCAGAACAACACGATGAAGTTCACGGACGTGCCGAAGACCGGCGTCACCGTGGAGCGCGGGATGACGCACGACGGCCTGGGCAAGTACCTGTCGCAGGTGATCACGAAGGCCCCGGGGACCACCGCGGACATCGTGAAGATCCTGAAGGACACCCAGACGGACGTGGTGATCAACTACCTCCCCGTCGGCTCCGAGGAGGCGACGAAGTGGTACGTGGAGCAGATCCTGGCCGCGGGCTGCGCCATGGTGAACTGCATCCCCGTGTTCATCGCACGCGAGGAGTACTGGGCGAACCGCTTCCGCGAGAAGAACCTGCCGATCGTCGGTGACGACATCAAGTCGCAGGTGGGGGCGACGATCCTGCACCGCGTGCTGGTGCGCCTCTTCCAGGATCGCGGCGTGCGCATCGACCGGACGTACCAGCTGAACTTCGGCGGCAACACGGACTTCATGAACATGCTGGAGCGCGAGCGCCTGGAGTCCAAGAAGATCTCGAAGACGAACGCCGTCACCAGCCAGATCGCCTACGACCTGCCCTCTGCCGATGTCCACGTGGGGCCCTCGGACTATGTGCCGTGGCTGCAGGACCGCAAGTGGTGCCACATCCGCATCGAGGGCACCACGTTCGGGGACGTGCCGTTGAACCTGGAGACCAAGCTGGAGGTCTGGGACTCGCCGAACTCCGCGGGCGTGGTGATCGACGCCATCCGCGCGGCGAAGATCGGCCTGGACCGGGGCATCGGCGGGCCGCT